>Ga0268257_1002498_pt1 | contig 13093 bp, 20 predicted proteins | sample AgamicAtPrz_FD_200249 | JGI IMG/M metagenome (GOLD analysis project Ga0268257, IMG submission 200249) | Agave microbial communities from Guanajuato, Mexico - At.P.rz (v2) (version 3) | ecosystem: Host-associated > Plants > Phyllosphere > Phylloplane/Leaf | place: Guanajuato, Mexico | collected...
GGACGTCCTCACGCATCTTGGCGAGGAAGGCGTCAGCAAAAGGGGTGTTGAGGGGCTTCTGCAGGAAGTCGTCGAGCGGCGCGCCGTAGGTGCTTCCGTAGTAGGTCCCTGGCTTGGTACCCAGCCAGTGGGCGATCATCCGGAAAATCAGGTCGGTATCGAGGGCTTGGGCCATGGGGAGCGCTCAGAATGCTTTCCTCCATGATCCCAGCCCTTTGCGGGACTGCAGCTGGCCGGTTTGCTCTACAGCTGTGCCAGCCCCATACCCAGACCACCCGAGGCGACGTGGGCGATCTGGCGATCCGGCAGGTTCTGAGTCAGCGGCGCAAGCGGTTGAGAGGTGGCGGGACCGGCCGACGACGAGGCAGGCGGCGGGGTTCTGACCTCCGGAGTGGCCGGGACCTTGGTTGTCGCGGCGTCCGCTGCAGGCGGCTGATAGCTGATCGACTTCACCGTTTCAGGCACAGCAGGTGCAACAGGCGCCGCTACAGCCGGGGGCGCGGCAAGTGTCGCGGCCGGTACCGCTGGCGTCGCAGGCGAAACCGGGGTGGCTGCTGCTGGCTTGAGCGACTGAGCGACCGCTGGAGCAGTTGCAGGGCTGGCCACGCCCGCTGTTGGTGCTGGAGTCGCTGAAGCAGCTGCGGGCGCAAGGACGCCAATAGGCCCAGGCTGGGGTTTTCCGTGCATGGCTGCCAGCGTACCGCTCATAGCCTTCTGGGCTGCCGCCGGCGCCTGAGCTTTCGATTTGTCGGCAGTCTGCGGCGCCGTCAGTTCGCCGGCATTGGCTTGCTCCAGGTAAGCGCCCGTCTTGGCAAGCGTCTCCTCGAGGCCGATGCTGCCGCCATTGACGATCTTGCGCGCTTTCGCATAGTCGCCCGCCTGAGCAGCCTTGTCGGCACCACTGGACTTCCAGTATTCAGCGGCGATCTTCGCGGCGATCTTCGGGTCTGCGGCAAGGTCAGGATTGGCGACCAGGTCAACTCCAACCTTCTTGCTCATCGACTCATACTGGTTCTTGCCGGTCAGCTGGATCATGCCTCGACCGCGGTACTTGTACCCGTCGCCAGGATCGTTGTTGCCCATCCTTCCGCCGTACACCCGATTCGCGATGGCTTCTGGATTGCCGGCGTCGGCGCGGGCGGCGTCCGCCGTCTTGTAATACTTGGGAAAGATCTTCTGCAGGCGTTCGGCGCTGTAGTTCAAGTTTTCATCGAAACGCTTGAATCCTCCGGTTTCGTTGTCCACGTTGGCCATCAGCGCTGCCTGCGACTTGTGGTCGGTAATACCCGCCTCGGCCATGGCGCTGATCATCTCACCCTTTGCGGCGTTCGACCCCCCGGTGTAGCGTCCGCCAGTGACTGTGTTGAGGAGGTTCTTGCCCTTGTCTGCAACCGTGGCAGCGCCACTGCTGACACTGTCACGCACCGCATAGGACACATCTTGAACCTTGTCCTTGACCGCGTCCTTGGCCTCCGTCAGCTTGTCACCGATCCAGTCGAGCTTATCGCCCACCCAACCCTTCATGTCGGTGAAGAGCTTAATGCCGCTGTCGATCATCCCCGACCAGGTCTTCGACACGTACTCATAGGCACTCTTGGCCAGGCCGCCAGCCGTATCGGCCATTTCTCCGAATATGCCGGTAACGCTGTCGGTCATGGCGCGCAGGTCTGCCGTCGCAAGCCAGGTGCCGACCTTCTCCCCGATGTACTCACCAATGTAGCCGCCGGCGATGACGCCTGCAGGCCCGCCGATCAAGCCCAAGGCTCCGCCGACCAAGCCGCCGGCCGCCGACCCGACGCTGCCATACTTGTCCTTCTTCTCCTCTGGCGTCTTCGCGTCTTGCATGAGGCTGCTCGCCAGCATGCCGCCGCCGATCAGGGCGCCCAGGACTGGAACTTTCTTCAGGAGCGTCCCGGCGCCCCCTTTGAGTAGAGAGCCAGCAGAGCCCAACAGCCCGCCCGCTTTAGATAACGCGTTACCCACCCGCCCACGGCCGCCTGCGCCAGGTCGTCCTGGGCGCTCGCTGCGCGTGGTTGCGCGCTCAGATCGTCCCAGCCCGTCAGCTCCGATGCGTGTACGCTCCGAGTGGCGCGGGCCACCAGGGGCGTCTGGTCCTTTGCGTCTCCAGAACCCGCCGCGACGGCCGGGCGCGCCGCGGCGACCGCCAGAGAATACTGACCGGCCCAAGCCTGCAGCGGCGCCGAGCAACTTGGTTAGCCCCGTCAGCCGACCCAGCGCCTTGATCGGCGCCAGCAGCAGGCCGAGCAGCGGCAGAAGCATGCCCAGGACGCGCAGCAGCCCACCGCCACCACTTCGCTTGCCTGCATCAGCCTGGCCGCGCCAGATGCGCCTCAACCAGGTGACTTGCTCGCGGTGCTGCTTGGCCTCCTTCGCCTCCTTGCTGCGGCCGAACAGGCCGCCCAGGGGACGCACTAGCGCTTTGACAGGCGAGAAGATCCCCCCAAGCTCTTTGGCGGCCTGGATGGCTGGGTCGATGTTCTCCGTGCCTTCGGATGCGCCAGCCGTGGCGTCCTTGACCGCTGTGGCGATAGATCGGATGGCCGATAGCGTGCCGCTGCGCGACGGATCATTCGCCTCCACTGGATCGCGTGAGCGGTCGGGGGCTGAAAATCGCCCTCCGAGGTCCCTGGGTGGCGGTGCGCGGCGCGCCCCGGCTTCCGCCGGCGGCCGCGGCGCTGCAGGTTGGCGAGGAGCATCACCCGCCGGCGCCTCGCTGGGGACTGAAAAGTGCGGAACGGCAGGTGCGCCCTGGGCCGTGGTGGAGTTCCGCCCAGCAGGCTCGATCACGTCATTTGCCGCCGGCGCAGCGGTCCTGACCCTTGCAACTTCAGCGGGCGGCGCAGCGTTGGCCATGGCCTGCAGAAGCTTTACCGCCTTGGCGGTGTTGTCTTCGATCCCCCGAAGGGCTTTCAGCTCGTCCGCCAGGCGTTCTATTTCGTCGGTGATCACCTCACCGACAAGAAAGCCCGAACGCTCGTTGTACTTCAAACCACCTTCAGCAGCTGCCATGGTCAGTTACCGCCCAGAACGGCGCCAACGGCAGCCAAGGTCTTGCGGACAAACCCGTCGCTGGCCTGCGCTTCGCCTGGTGGAGGCGACTTCTCGGGCTCTGCGGGCTCCTCGAGGGGCGGCAGTTCGGCCGACATGAAGCGTGCCGCGCTGTCGAGCATTTCCTGCCCCTTGGCGACCACCATGGGCCGCTGCATCGGACCCGAACTGTCGAGCATTGCGGGACTGGCGCCGGCCTGCTTCAGTCGCTCCTGCAGCCTGGCGCACTCATCCAGAAGGGCGTCATAGCGCTCGCCCTGCTCAAGGTAGGCCTGGCTGATCTCCCGCGCACGCTCGTCGCTTTCGCGGATCATAGTGTCGACGGAGTCGTAGAGCGCCGACATGTCGCTTGCAAAGTCTGCATCGTCTTCAAAGCATCCAGGGCCTGCGCTATCCAGCATGTAGCCGCGGTTCTGGGTGTAGTTCGGGGACTTGACGAAGTCCATGCCGAAGAAGCCCAGCGGTACACGCATGCCAGCCCGCTCAGGAGCATGAATCGCTGAGCTGAAGCCATAAGCCTTGCTTTCCCACAGTCGCTCGGCAATGCGGCCGGCTGCGGTGTCCAGGAACTCCTGCTCATGCTCCAGGGTGCCGTCGGGTAGGCAGCGCACAGAGACGGTGAAGTTGCTTGGCTCCAGGGTGATCTGCCTGCCGCCCTCGATTACCGTCTCTTTCGGGTCAAGGCCGTACTTCTCGCGGAACTGGTGGCCGACATAACCGACGATATCGCGGTTTTTGATGGCTTCTTGCACTGCCGGGCCGTTGAACAGCCGCATGGCCGCCGCGATATCGAGACGGCGCGGCTGGCCGGTATAGGTGCGCGCTGTGTCGAGCAGGTTGTAACGAATGATGCCAGTGCGCTTACCCATTGTTCTCTTCCTCTTCGTTGTTTCCGCCACCTGGTTGGTCTATCAGATCGATGGGGTCGCCAGGCTGGCCCACCATGCCTGGCTGTTCGGGTGGCTTGGCCTCTTTCAGCCCCTTGGCGTACAGCTGCGCAGCCTCCTGGTCGAGTTGCGCCTGGATGGCCAGCATGTGCTCGACCATGTCCGTCGGCAGGCCTAGGTCCCGCAGCTGCGCCAACACCTGCACCAGGATCGCGAACTTGTTCATGGCGCGCTCTTGGGTGGCCTGCTTCTCTGCCTCGAGGGCCGCGATGGAACCGTAGAAGTTGATGGCGTAGGGGCGCTCGTCGTCTGGCCAGCACCAGCCGTACTTGGCCAGCATGTGCCGGTCGATCATGTCGTTGGCGTACTGAGTGAACGCTGTGCGCAGGATCCGGGCGCGCTCTGCGGCTTGGCTGCTGGTGCGATTGAAACCACCTTCACCCAGGCCGCCGGTGAGTTGATCGGCAAAGCCCAGCATGGAAATGTCGATACCCAGAGTGCCCGCAAGCTTCTTCGCGTGGAACATCACGTCGTCAACGGTCAAACCGGTACCGCCGTTACTGGCGCCCTGGAAGCTCGAAACCTGGGTGAGCTGTTTCTCGCCGTACACCGGCAGCATGTGGAAGTGGCGCGCGGTGGAGTAGATCCCGCTCGAAACCTGCTCCTCGGCGCGCGTCTTCATCGCCCGGAGCATCTTCTCCATGTTCTCCTTGAACTTCTTCGCCTGCTCCTTCGTCATGTCGGACATGTTGAGCGCCAGCAGGTTTTCGTCGATAGACGCCGAAATCCGCTGGCCCACCAGGCCGCGGAGTGCCGCATACAGGTTATCGAAATCCTGCTCGGCGGCGTCCAGGAACGAGCCGCCGGCGATGCTTGCCAGCGGCACCATTTGGTCAGGGGTTTCGGCCTCGAGGTTGATCCGCTGAGCGTTCTCGATGACCTTCATCTGGGGGATGAGGATCATGCGGGGCATCTTCATCCTGATGATCTTCAGGTGGTCGAGTCGCGACGAGAGCTTTTGCCCGGTACTGACCAGGTAGCCGACGGTCTTGCCGAGCATTTCGTAGGCCTGCACCAGCGGCGGGTAGACGGCGTCCGAGTCGGTGGCCACTACGCCCTGGCCCTTCACGGCATAGATGCGCGTGTACCCATCACCGAAGCCCGCTGCGTTAAAGCAGACCGTGTGGGCGTTCTCGTTGAGGATCTTGACCAGGCCGGCCAGCTCGTCGACAAACCGCTTCTCCTCAGCGGTCGCTGTTGGCTTCTTCTCGCAGAAGATCACTTCGCCAGTGGACTCGTGCCCGCCCAGGGCCATTTGGACGTGCTGGCGCAGCGCGGTGTTGATCAGACCGTCGGTGACCATGAATTGGCGCTTCTGGTAGATCTGAGCCCGCGTGCGCACGGGGGCATCGGTAGCCCCCATGATCATTTCGACGCCCACATAGTCCGCGTCGAAGCTTGGCAGGCGCTCCACCTGCTGCATGGCTGACTTGGCCGCCTGCTGTGCGCTCATGTCCGAAAGGCTGACGCCGAACAGCGCGTCGCCTACTTGCCGTCCGAAGTTGCCGAGGCGCTCGCTCAGCTTCTTCCTCGTGTTTGGGTTCGCCATTGTGGGTACGCATAAGCCGGGATTTGCCGGAAATCGTACCGGCCCCCCGCCCCCGTCCTGGGCGGGTGTTTGCGCGACTGTCAGCCTGCCGCGCCGGCGCTGACTTCCTCGTCCGGCCGCGGGTTGAGTAGGTATTTGCGGGTGTACGGCGGGATGTTGATGGCGCCAGTCACGTCTACGATCTCGAAGTTGACGATGACGCCACCCCCCGGCAGCACGGCCACCAGCATCCGCTTGCCCGGCTCGATGTAACCAGGTGCTCCGGGCTCCAGGATGGGGGCGATTGAGGCCTCAACAATGCCGTCCTGGTAGTCCAGTCTCGAACCATCGTCAGCAGTGTTGCCCAGCGGCGCCACATAGCCCTGGGAGAAGGCGATGCGCGCATCACCGGCCGGCACCCACTCGTAATCGACCTCGTCTTCGTCGGACATGACGCCGATTCCGCCCAGGGTCGGGTAGCCGTCATAGCTGGCGCTATCACTGGCGCGGCGCACTTCCTTGGTGAACAGCACGCAGTCGATGGAGTTGGGCGAGCGTAGGGTGCGCTGGCGGTCGGCCCGGCTGACGGCGGTGGCCACGGTGTTGAGCATCGGTTACTCCTGGGCTTGTTTGGCGGCAGCAATGGCCGCAGCAATGGCTTTGTCACCGAATCCGGCGCTCTTGAGGGCGCTGACCAGGGCGCTCTCGGAAATTGGCTTGTTCACCTTGCTCGAATGGGTCTGGCGGAGGCGTTCGTTGGCAGACCTCTGGCGCTCCTGCTCAGCTTTGCGACGCTGGTACCCGGGTTGAGCCTCACGCTTCTCCCGACGCTGGGCGGTGGTTGTGATCTCCGCGCCACGCTTCGAGCCCTTTCGCAGCTTCTCGGCCTGCTCGATAAAGGCCTGCTGATCGGCCACTTTCACAATGTTGAGCTTGTCAGACAGCGTGCGCCTGCCTGTCTCGATCATCCTGGCGGCGAACAGGTTGAAGGTGCCTCCAGAGGAAATATGCGCCATTACCCGGATCACATGCTTGCAGGCGATACCCCTCAGGTTCGGGTTGCGGACCTTTGGGAAGCCGTCTTCAGGACGCCCGTAGTTGAAGTTGCCGATGGTGGCGATGTATCGGTACCAGAAGGTATGGCGCCCGCAGTCGCAGTCGAACTTGATCTTGCCCGCCAGCATCGCCCGGGCCGCATCCAGGTTCTTGGCCGAGGAAGCAATCGCGTTGTTGTAGCCCAGGAACTGCACATGGACGTGGTGGCGAGCCACGTCGGAAGACTTACCCGCGTTGGTCTGGATGTGCACCACGCCAGCGCGGTTGGATACCGGTATTACGGTGTGGATTTGCTGGCTGGCGCGCTGGCGATCTTCCGGCGCTGCCAGGTCAATGACCTGCTTGGGCTTGATGCCGCCGGCATCTGGCGACGGGACATTGCCCCTGCGCTGGCCGTGCCTGCGCTCGATATCGTGCACGGCGGCGCGGAAGGCGGCCAGGTCGTCGACTGTGAGCGCCCGCGGCTTGCCGTCGATGGTGGTGAACAACCCCCGCTTGGGGTCGTACAGCCCGGCCATATCGTCGGCGCTGAGGATGTTGCCCTGGTCCTCCAGGCGGCGCTGCAGGTCGAATTCCTGCGACTTCTTCGCCTCGCGGGTGCTCTTGTGCGCGTTCTGGACAAAGGGGTTGCGGTCACGGCCGGCCATCAGCGTACCGACCTCACGGGAGCAGTAAGGCCCGCGCGCGCTTTCAGGAAGGCCAGATACTCACGGGTCGGTAGCACCACATCCTGCTCAGGCAGTGGAGAATCGACACTCGACAGCCCCGCGGCCGCCATGATGGTTGGCGCTTCATTCGCATCGCCGTAGACCCGCAGCGCCAGCATGCGCAGGTTGTGCCGCTCGGTAGGGTAAGACCGCACGACCTGGCGGTATGGCGAGTAGTTCGGGGCGCGGATCGCGAATTTGCGCACGTCGCGATAAAAGCGAGCTTCAGGGATCATGTCGGCACCGGCGGTGAAGGCTGATCAGGAGTCTCCCATGGGCCCAACCGGCGGAAATTCAGTGGTTTGCGTGCTGGCGCGCTGGACACGTCAGGCAAGGCGCCACGATAATCGCGCCCGCTCCTGCGTGATTCCTCTCTGGGAGCCGCCTGCAGCGTTGCCAGACGCTCAGGCAAAACAAACCCCGCCATGTGCGGGGTTTGTCCTTACTGGGGGGCGGTTCAAGCGACCTTGAGGCAGCCTTGCCGGTACTCACCTACTGGCCACCCAACCCGGCCGCGACGGGAAGACTTGTAGGCATGCCCGCCGACCACAAAGACACGCTCGGTGCCCGTCTCTTCATGGTTGGCCCGGTTGCGCACAGCCTCGATGGCCTCAACCCGCACCAGGCAGTCACGCCCGATCCGCGCCAGGCCGTCTGCCTCCTCTTCGATCTTGAGCAGCGATAAGCCTGACTCCAGCAACCATTCAGCCCCCTCCGCGTCGCGGGCCATCACGTACTTGGTATCGGACCAGAAGGCTACGAAGTCGCTTGCTTCGCACTCCTCCCACATCCCCGCACGACCATCACCGCGGGTGGCCGCCTTTCGATAGCGCCTCAGTCTCATGTGATTCCTCTCTCTTGGTGTTACGCGCCCGCCAGATGGGCGCGGTGGAACTCCCGAGCGCCTTCGGGCGGCCGGATCAGTAGTAGGTTCGGGACCAGGACGGAATCGCCCAGCAGGGCGGCGACCACGGCGCGGCAGCCGGCCTCCGGTACCGACAGAGCGGTGTAGCCGATGCGCAGGGTGCCCTGGGCGAAGCTGGCCGACTTTTCGCGGTAGTCCAGCTGCAGGCCGATGCTCTGGCCGTGCCTGGATACCAGCCAGCCAAAGTTCAGCAGGTCGCTCGAAGGGGCGTAGGCGTGCTGGGTGACCGCCCGCAGCAGGACGTAGCGGCAGTCCGGGCGGCCGTAGAGGCTGCCCAGGATAACGACCACATCGACGCCATCGGCCTTGGCCACCGCCCAATCCAGCGCCGGCGGCACCAGCTGGCTCACCGGAACCGCGGTCATGCCAAAGCGCTGCCAGTCAATTACCTGCATGGCGGCCTCCCTTGCGCGCCGCCCTGATTGCCCGTAGCGAGCGGATGAGGCCAGAGGCAGCGCCGCAAAACCCAGCCCATATCAGGTAGAACCCGAACAGGACCACGAGCCCGCCACCGACTACCATCACGCCGTAGCCAAGCCACATAGCGACCTCATCCATGAGCCTTCTCCTTGGCGCGGGCCTGCTCGAAGTGCGCCAGCCGGGTGTCGGTCTGCAGGTCGAACTGCTCATCAGTGAAGCCCTGGATGTTCGCTACCCGTCGAACACCGCGGTAGCGCTCAGCGTCAAGCCGCAGCGCCTCGACCTCAGCAGCCAGGCGGCGAACGCCACCATGCTGGATGCTGTCCTGGATCTCGGCATAGGTGCGGTTCAGCTGCTGGCGCAGGGGCTTGGGGAGCCCTACCTGTATCGCCGCTGCAATGTTTTCCAGCCAGCGCCGCCGCGTCTTCTCGGTGCTGTTCGCTACCGGCGAGATCAAGCCGCGCAGGCGCTCGTTCTCAGCGATCAGCCCCAGTACAACCTCGGGGCCGCACTCGCTGTGGAACTCAGCCAGGCGCCTCCCCTCGTCGGCTTCATCGGCGCAACGCTCCGGTGCGCAGGCGAGCGCCAGCGCCTTCAGGTCGTCAGTATCAGTGCACATAGTGGCGCTCCCCGGCCATGGCCGCGTCAATGGCCTGGTCTGCCTCCTCGAGCACCAGCATCTGCCCGGCGCCCTCAGCATCCCAGAGATCAAGGCACAGCCCTTCACTGCAGCTCTCGCCTTCGATCATCTGGCCTTGCCGGATGAAGCGGTAACGCTCGGCGTCCTGGCGCAGGGCCTCGTTCTCAGCCTTGAGCTGGTCGCGCTCGCTCAGTACAGCCATGTAGGCATCGTGATTGCACGATATCCGGCTGATCAGCTCAATACGCTCGATTTCAGAGAGCAGGGCGAGGACGGTGGCGGGGTTGGCTGCTGCGATGAACTGTATGTCTTCTGCAGTCTTGGCCTGGCCGATTGAGCGCCAGGCTTCAACATACGTCGCTCCTGATTCACTGCGCGTTGGGGCGATGTAATCACCGGAATACCCCCATTCGCCAGGTGTTGCGGCCTCGGCCAGGGCCTTAAGTTGTGCCTTGTTGACCGTCATGGCGCCTCCCCGATCATCTGGCTGGTGTGCAGGTGCGCCTGGCCGTGCAGGAGGGCAACGACGAGGCCCCGCGGGACGCCCGCGGCGTAGGCGCCGGCGATGGCCTGGATAATCTGGGCCTCCATCGCCTTGAATGCCTCGACCTGGTCGCGACTGACGACGCCGCCGGCGTGGAGAACCGCCACCTTGCTGGCCTGACTGGTCATGGCGCCACCTTCAGGCCCTGGGCCTCGATATTCGAGCGAACCACGCCCAGCACGCCGATGGCCACGCCCCTGGTGAGCGTTCCGTTCTCCTCGACGCTGGGCAGATCAATCACCACGGCTTCGCGGGATGCCTGCCATGCCCACCACCCGCTTCTGGCTCCCGGTGAGATGTATTCACCATTGCTGCGCCGACCTAACAGCATTTCTGGCCGCTCATAGCCTTCGGCACGCAAGTGCTCGAGCAGCGCTGCTTCGAACTGCTTCCGCATTTCATTGGAACCCATCAGCGTTTCCCCTTGCGCTTGAACGAAGCAATCTTGTCGCGCACCCAGTGGTAGGCAACACCAGCCAACAATGCGATGAGCGATATCGCGAGAATCCCCAGCATCACCAGGTCTTTACCGTTCCAGATGATCACGATTGCACCTCGCACTTGATGCCGTGGCCTTCGAGGATGGCGCGCAGGTCGGACAGGTACCGGGCGTAGTTGAAATCGCCGCCCTCGAGGTCGTCGTATTCCTCCACGTAGAGGCGGCGATCAGGGAACGCCACCACCAGGCCCTGGCGGGAAGCGTTCCAGGGCGCCCGCCACGACGCTTGCATGAACGGGTCGCACTCGTGGTACGGCAGCCCGTAGTAGTGCTCGAAACCGGCTTCCATGCTCTCCAGGCTGTTGGCCTCAGCATGGGCGGCCTGGTACATGACCCAGGCGGTTTGAGCTGCTGCTGGCTCGTAGCCGTCGCCGTCGCGCACCAGCCACGTCTCGGCGATGATCAGGCGCGCCTCACGATCACTGAGGCCTGGGGCCTTCCTCACCAGGTTTGCCGCCTCATGGGCGAGCAGGGCGGCCTCGAAGCGGCCGCGCATCACGTTGTTGTCCGTCACCGTTTTATCCCCGTACCGTTGAGCGCGTTAAAAACTTCATCCATCAGGCCCATAGCGAACCCATGCACCTGGTCGGCAAGCAGATGCGTCAGCACCAGGACGATGGCCTGGCCCAGGCACAGAGCCGCCAAGCAGCACAGCACCAGCGATACACGCGCGCTCACGGCTTCACCTCCACAGGAAGGTCAGCCAGCGCGAACACCAGGCCCAGGCAATACAGCTCCTCGCCTTCCTTCACGGTGAAGGTCGCGTGCGGGATGGCAGTTTCGTAGGCCCACGAGTATTCCCCGCGGCGGCACCAGATCGCTTCGACCTTGCTGGCGTGCTTCCAGCGCTGCGCGTACTCACCGATGGCGTCGGGGTCCTTCTCCACCGATTCCAGGGTGCCCAGCACGCCCTTGGCGTCGAGGAGCGCGGTACCGCCGTCCAGGACATACACCTGGCCGCTGATCGCGCCGTCGATATCCATCACGTCGTCGCTGTAGCCGCACACGATGACCAGGCCAGCCTCGGCAGCGCGCCGGCGGTGGTCCTTGGTGATGGTCAGGTGCGGGGGGAACTCGATCCCGTTCAGCTCGGCGGCCAGTTCTTCCTTGGTAATCATGCTGTCAGCTCCAGTTGCTGGTTGCTCTCGGCCTGCAGCTGCTCAACAACGAGCGCATAGGCGTCAGGGTGCTGCTTGTCGAATGCCGGCATGTGCTCGGTTTCCACCCAGGTGCCGCGAACGGTGCCCTTGGCCAGCCAGGCGTGCTTGTTGGTGTGCTGGGTCCAGCTGCTGGTGCTGATGCCGAAGGAGGCGATCTGTTTGGCGGTGATGAAGCCCTGGGCGCGCATGAGCGCGACGACTTTCAGGGCCGACTCTTTCCATGGGGTTAGGCTGATCGGTGCAGGTACGCCTGCAGGGAGCGCGGGAACGACCATAGGCACCTGGCAGCGCTCGGCCGGGGACCAGTCGAACATGCGCGGGTGGGCGCTGATGATCCCTTCGTACAGGAACAGCCCGCTGCGCAGGTCGAAGCCACGCATATCGCCCGAAATGCAGTTTGGCAGCAGCACTGTGACCCCCAGCATTTCGAGCATCTTGATGATGCCCTTGCTCGCGTCGGTTACCTTGCTGACGATCACCAGGCGATGATCCGGGCCGGCCTTGCCGTAGTAGTCCTCCCAGTGGTTCGGCAGGATCTGGTCGGCCACCTTTGCGTTGAGCGCCAGCTTTGCCTCCACGCCGATCTGGCGGCCGTCTTCATGCACCACCAGAATGTCGAAGCCGGCTGTCTCGGGGTAGCAGGTCCAGCCCGGCACCTTCGCCATGGCGCCCATGAACAGGGTGCACAGGTCGGCTTCGGTCTTGATCAGGAGGTAGTCATTCATGCCAGGCCCTCCAGCTCTGGGGCGCTGAACAGGCCCAGGCGGCCCTTGTAGGGCATGAACGGGATGGGTTTGGGGTCGCTCAGGACGAAGCCGACCTGACCCATGTACCAGGGCGATTCGCTGGCGGTGACGCAGTCGACCAGGTCAACCGAGCCGATGATGCCGCCACACCACTCCTGCAGCATCTGCTGGGAGGTGGGGAAATCGCGCAGTTCCTGAATCAGGCCGGCGCGCATCGCGAACTCCAGCCCGTCGCAATATTCCTTGTTCGTCATGCCCTTGGATGCGTGCACCAGGAAGCGGCCGCGGTACTTCGTGGCCCAGGTGCGGTTTTCAATGTCTTTGCCGCCGTGGATGATCAGCCACGCCCACGGCTGTTTGATCGACAGGACTTTCATGCCGCCCTCCGTAGGCCTTCACGGCGCTTGTTATTCTCGACTGGTGGGGTTTTCAGTGCGGCCTCCAGCGTCAGGCCGGCAGCCATGCGGCGGCGAACGGTTGATGCGCTGACCTTGTAGTGCTGGGCCAGCTCCTCAATCGTCCCCTTCCGTCCGTCTACCTCGTGCAATGCTTTCTCGCGGCGTTTGGCACGGCCGATTTCGAGGGCCGCCCGAAGCTTCGCGGTGCACTGTCCGCGGCGAGACTCGTTATTCAGTCGATGGCCCAGGCTCTGACCAGGTGGCGCCCAGGACAAGCCGGGGATGAGCCGCAGCATTTCCCAAAACTTATCTCGGCTGACCCCCAGGGCTTCGCGGACCTGGGTTTTGGAAAGGCCGCGGCTGGCGCTTTCCTTGATGAACTGAACCGTATCCATGGCCTAGCTCCTCCCTTCGTACAGAGGTGTGCGGTAGGCCTTCTCTGCGCTCCAGCCGA
>Ga0268257_1002504_pt1 | contig 13071 bp, 6 predicted proteins | sample AgamicAtPrz_FD_200249 | JGI IMG/M metagenome (GOLD analysis project Ga0268257, IMG submission 200249) | Agave microbial communities from Guanajuato, Mexico - At.P.rz (v2) (version 3) | ecosystem: Host-associated > Plants > Phyllosphere > Phylloplane/Leaf | place: Guanajuato, Mexico | collected...
CCGACTGATGATTGATTGCGTTTAAAAGCGGCGAGTGACAGTAAGCCTGGCGGGAAAATGGAATGTCGGAATGATAACGTTGAAGGTGAGGCGAGAGATGATGTGCAGGGCTAATCCCGGTGCGTACCCAATAATGCAATTTAACATAATGCGCGTTATGTGTACTTCTTAACATTTTCAACAAGTTACATTCTTTACTCTTTGCGAAAACTCCTGCCACGCCGCTGAAGCTATACTCATGCCATATCGACAACAAGAGCACCTGCCTATGTGTGGCCGCTTTGCACAATTCCATAGCCGAGACGAATTTCTCGCAACCCTGGCGCCTGATACACCGGTTAACACCGCTGGCGACTGGCATGCACGCAGTGCTTGTGTTTCATCCCCACGATGGCCAACTGCAGCTGACGCCGGTTAACTGGGGCTATGCACCTGCATGGTGGCTACACTGTGAATACTGGTTCGTGCCGGTAGCGACATAAGATAGTTAAGCCGTATTGGCTCTGAGTTCACCTTCCTGTCTTTTATAAACCGCTTGCCCATACCCCATCGCTCTGCCCAATCGTTTCATCGCGCGCCTGCACTTTCCCTTCAAAAAAACCGTAAACTTCAGGAATCATCCGGTTATTTTCACACTCCGTTAACATGCCGTTTGTATTTTAAACAGCATACTGCTTTCTTTAACCAACTACAGGAGTAGAAATGTTTAGAATATCGCATGTATTTTTCGTGATTCTGATACTACTAAGTGTTTTTTTCCTCACCAAAGCTACAGATGTTATTTGCAGCCATGAATTCTGGAATGTTGGCATCTGCGCCCATTTCCCAACCATTGATTTTTGATAACAAACGGTTGCGGTAGGAGTCGTTGTTACCCCCCACGCGGATCCGGATATGCGCAACTAACACATCCGACTCTTATTTTGAGTATTTCAATATTCCGTATAGGGTTTGTTTATGGAACACACCCTATCATCCAGTAAACATCTATATTCCCCATGAGAACGGAAGCCATGAAAAAATTACTCATCTCCGCCATTCTGGTAACCCTTACAGGGTGCGCCCAACAAACATTCACCATGAGGGACGTACCGGCCAGCGCACCAAAACAGGTAACAACCCATCACTTCTTTATTTCCGGTTTAGGTCAAGAAAAATCCATTAATGCCGCTGCCGTATGCGGTCGTGCCGATAAGGTAATTCGTACAGAGACGCAGCATACGTTTGTCAACGGGTTGCTCGGATTCATCACTCTAGGCATCTACACCCCTCGTGAAGCTCGAGTATATTGCTCCTGAAAATCACAAGCCCGCATGAATAGATACGGACTTCCTTTCACATGTCATCGTTAGTTCAACATAGCTGCCAACACCACAATATTTAGCCTGTTTTCACCTTTTTGATGGCCGCTATTTCTCAACAATGACGCCCGACCCGCTGAAATCAGCCACCATCAAGGTGGCGCTTTTTCCCCCCATACAACCCACTTTATAGCCGAACCTTACCATCTTTCACAGACCATTTCACGATTTAACGAAGGCTCTTCCATATCTTACACTACCAAATAATTAGATTTGCCAAGCATTAACTCAAAAAAACAAAACCACGTAGCTTGATGTCTTTTATTTAAATGTATACGTATAAATACATTGCTATCGCGACTGAATTTTGTTTCTATTAGCACTCCCTAAAGAAAGATATATCCTTATCTTATGCCTTGCCCTGAAAAATTGGTTTCCCGGTTCAGGGCATTTTTTTATGATTATGCCGGAATACCTTCGTTCATTGTCATCAACAACCCGCTTAGCATTTAAAAACGTGAGTCGTGTCATTGCTATTAAAGTCAACTTCTGTTTAAGTAAGGTGTCTCTGCGGAGATTGTCATATTCCTATCCATGTTTAACCCTGAACGCGTGGTACCGGCTCAGGGTTTCTTTTTTCTGCGGAGCGACAGATATTAGTGACGGATCTGCACCAAATCATCTGCAGTCAGGCCTGTCATTTTCATGACCGAATCACGATCGAGACCATTGGTCAACATGGCATTGCCGAGAATCAATGCCCTGCCTGGCAACAATCCTCCCGGCTTTCACCCGAAACCGGAGATAACCGAACGGACGATTCAAATGATATACCGACCTGACATCATACAACAGACCATCCAAGAGCGAGCATCCATGGCCAAATATCCCTTCCCGACTTGTTCTTAACCTTTTGAATAATCTCCGTTGAGAGCCGATGATCAATACCATTCAATAACCATTGCTGACGTTCAAGAATTCGAGTGCGGGCTTCAAAACGACGTTCAATGAAAAGTTCTTCATTACATTTCATCAACGAAGCCCGTTCGACCATAATGCTGGAGTGGTTAAATACCCAGCGTATAAATGCCAGCGCTTCAGGATGGCTAAACCACAAATCACCATACATTTCAATATAATCAATCGCAATCTCTGGTTCTGCAAAATTACTCCCATGCCATATTGCCAACGGATGCGGGTGAAAAATCCCGCAAAGCATTTCTGCAATATAACTGTTCGCACTGAATCCGTGTCGAAGTGCCGTTGCTGCTTTAACCCAGTCATTATTAAGAATACAAAGCAGAGCGAACTCGTAACAGTATGGCGGGTAACTTTCCATATATTCATCAAAAATACTCGCGGCACGCTCCCTGTCCCCAGTGCGCAAAACTTCTGACCCAAACAGATAGCGACCTCCTTGATTATCATTTGGGTTATAAGTAAGCATTTTATTAATGAGGGTGACAGCATTTTTATGCCGCCGTAAACGCACTGACGCCAGCATAGCCCCCTGAAGAGCTCGAAGATACGGACGATTCTCCACATCCCCCCACTCAATGACACCAGAAAACCCCTCAGGGATCAGCCGATTTCCCACCGCCAACCCGGCCAGTGCAGCATCCAAGGCTTTTTTGGGCTTATCCTGCCCCAGAAAGGAAAATGACAGGTGGGCATGAAGATCGATGAAGTCTGGTTCCTGACTGATGAGGCGGCACAGCTCCGCAATATAGCGTTTATCACTCATCTCACCCGACTGGTATGCATCAATCAGCTCATCAAATTCATCCAGCAAAGGAGCAAACCGTTCTTCCGGGTAAACAAAACAGCCAAAAGAGCCCTGCACTTCAAACCGTAATCTGTTTTCCATATTTCTCACCTGCATGCTGATTTTGCATCAAAACCAAATGCCAGCAACGTCATATAACCTATTCTACGGCCCGTATTCTCTTGAGAATAAGACGTCATCGACATGAGCCAAAATAGATTAGTAAAAAATTTCGACAGGCCTAAAACAGCCACATCAACGAGGAATAAAAACATCCCCCTCCCTTTGGAGTCTACAAGTCGCTTATACATATAGCCTACAAGTCCCTACGCATACTCAAGAAAATGGCACTCCAGTGCCGCTCATGCAATAACAATGCGTTAAAACACCAGTATCACTACCTTTATCAGTCCAAGCAAACCATCTCAATATGCCAGGCGCCCAGCATGTTAGTGCCTTACCACTGATACTTTATCCCTATCATTGCCTTAGGCTCCTGGAAATCCTTATCCCCGACAGAGTAGGAAACATTAGCCCAACCATTCAGCTTTTTATTACGCTGTCCCTCAACACCCAATTTCAACTCATAACGGTTTTTAGGCTGTTGATTGTCAAAATCATACTGCTGATTAAAAGTAAGCGTATTGTCGCGGTACTGATGCCGCCAGTTAACCTCCACAAACGGCTGTACGCTCTCTCCCCCCTTCAGGTTATACACACGGGTCAGTCTTGCCCCCAGCCTGGACTCCAGCGAGGTAGATTTGTTCTTGTCAATGGTGAGACCAGCATCACTACTCGCAGCACCACTGGTCAACTGCCCATAAACCAGTTGAGCCTGCGGCTGGAATTGCCATTCACGTTGTCCCTCTGCATCCTGCTCCTGCGCAAAGACAAACGTATGTCCAGCCTCAACAGAGAGGTTATATCCGTGACTATCGTATTTTGCATCCGAATAACCCGACATTCCCACATTGTTACTATACCAGTTGTAAAGGGCCCAGGTATCGACATAGGTTCCCTGAGGGGTGTCGTCATTTTGGTACAGCGTGCCATATACCCCGACGCTATAGGCACTGTCTACGTTCGCAGAAGCTTTCGAGCCAGTACGACGTGATTGGCTTGTAACTTGTTGATTCCCCACCCCTCCCATAATCCCGACACGCCCACGCCAATCATCATTATTGCTCCAATGAATAATGTCGTGGCCAAGCTGCACCATAGAACTATGACCATCAATGCGCAACTGGTCATTGATCGCATTGTAACGCTGATGACTCCCCACCACGCGTAACCACAGCGAATGAGCAAAGTCACCGTCCTGCCGTAAGCTCTCCGCATATTGCGGTTCACCCAAACGGTCATGCAACGTCATATTGAATAACGACAGGGCATTCTGGTTGGCAGCAAAAGCGCCAATCATCGGGTTCACATAGCGCAGTTCCGTCTCCCCCTCATTTTCTGTCGGTGGATAAGCCGGATTGAAGGAACTCAGATACCAGTTGTTATCCTGAGCCCCTTTATTCAAACGATATTCATACACCCCAATTACCGTTGGTCGCCCGAGGACAAAAGCATCACTGTCGGACAATCCCTTTACATCAACCAACTTGATCGCATCCGGTTGGGTAAAGGCCCCGGTTCCACCAACGTTCTGCACAAAAATACGGGTTGCACCACCGCTGTTGCGCACGTTGCCGGCAACCTGAACCTGGTCAGTGTCAGTGTCAACAAATCCACCATTGAGCACCGTATTAAGATGCAGTCCCCCTCCCTGAGAGAGGTAATCACCGCCAATATTTAGGGTACTGCCGGTAACATTATTGCTTCCCAGTACTATATCACCCGCGTTGGAGAAATTACCTTTCACCTGGTAGGTAGTGGCGTTGTCTAGGCTGACTTTATCCGGTTTTCCAACATAGAAAGCCCCCTGGTTATTGACCGCGCCGGCTATCGAACCATACCCCCCGTAAGCCGCCCCCGCGGCTATATTTACCACGGATGTCGCCAGGTTGACCGGAGCAGATACCTCTCCGGCGGTGAGTATCCCCTCCGTGATCCAGGTTTGCCCTGTGTACTGAGCTGCCTGTTGCGTAAGCGTAAGCAGACCTGCCCCTTGTTTATACAGGTCACCACTACCGTCAATCACGTTGTTGACTGTCCAAATCTCTGACAAAGCATTCGTCAGAACCAGTTTGCCATCGTTGTGAATATTCGCCGGGGTATCAACCGCACGAACCGAAGGGCTGGATTGCTGGCCATCGCCAATATTCTGGGCCAATGACGCCCTCAGGATGCTGTCCACATCCACATTGAAACTGCCGTTAAATGCCGCATTATTACCAACCAGATTGACATCAGAGCCGCCGGTAATATTGGTTTTTCCATTCCCTGACAGGGTATTGACCAGGTCCCCTGCGGTTGCCTTCATCACATTCAGCACACCTGCCAACATAATAGCACCATCACCCACTCCATCGACATGATGGATATTGACAGCGGCAGTTGGCGCGATGGTGGTGGTGCCGTGGTAGTCGGTGTTGGCTGACGCAATACCAAGAGTACCGCCGTTGGCATTCAAACGCGCGTCTACAGAAGAGACCAATTGTCCGGTAAAACTGCCACCGTCAGCAACATTCAGCCCCCCCTGATCGAGCATAATGGAACTGCCCAGCTCACTGTTCAGTCGCCCGATATATTGAGTCGTCTTGCTGAACGTGACCTGCGTACCCGCATTCAAGTTCAGTGCATTGGTAAATTTATCCACCTGCCCCAACACGTTGTCATCAGCAAGCACCAAAGTGCCATGGTGAACGGTTGTACTACCTGTATAGTCATTATTTCGGTTCGACAGCGAGAGCCTGTCCCCATAGCTGTTAATAATGACATTACCCATACCTGTAAGTTGGGCGCTCAGGTCAAGAGAATTCATGACATCGCCCGGGCTGGTCTCCAGATTCACTGTTTTGCCATCGAGGATGTCAACTTTTTTTAACTGGTAGGAAGCATACAACCCGTCGCCAAACTCACCCGTAGAGCCCCCCATCCCGTAAGTGCCAATAGCAACCTTTTCATCGTTCTGACGAATATCCTGTTGTTGATCCTCAGAACCTGGCAGAGGATTGCCATCAGCTCCTGTCAGCTCAAGGACAATATCCACAGCATTACCGATCACCGCACCAGTCGCCTTCACGATACTCACCAGCGTGTTCCCTTCGTCCTGGCTAAGCAGTGATTTACGCGACAAATCTTCCAGGTGCTGTTGTGGATCATAATCGTTATCGAATCCATTGGCCACAATACGCACCGTACCTTTGCCGCTGATATCGAGATCGGTGACCTGCATATGGCTTTGCAACGTATTTTCTGAGGAACCGATGAAGTCTTCCTGAACGAACAGCGTACCACTGTTAAAGCGCAAACCACCAATGGTCTGAAGAGGCTTATCTTTGGCAAGAAGCCCCAGGCCACCGGCATCCAACTGCAAGGTCGCATTGGTCAGCGCAGAGGTGTTATCGCCTGCGATAGTAAGCTGGCCATTACCTAACGCCAACGTACCGGTAAAATTGTCCCGCGTATAATCGGCATCAGCAAAATCGAATGCTTTGCCGTTGGTATTGGTCCGTATTGTCCCATCACCCCGGATTTTTTGTTTCAACTGATAATCAGTCTGCGTGCCATCAAAGTTGATAAAATAGGTACTGCCACTGTCAAGACTGACAATGTTGGTGCCTTCTCCCGCATTCACCAGAGACAGGGCTGTATTTTTCACCTCAAAGGTAGAATTTTTCTCCACATTGAGGTTCTCCATATTCTGAATATGGGCGGTATCATTCAAGGTATACCAGCTACCGTCCGTCAACGTGAGCAGGTCTATCCCTGCGCCGCCGTTTATTACACTGAAAGCCTGACTGCCTTGCTCTGGCACGGCATTACCCACATTAACGCTGTACAACGTGTAACTGTCATTCCCGTCCCCAGAGGTCAATGAACCGTTCTGGGTTCCGCCATAAATATTGACAGTATTGCCACCATTTCCCAAAACCACGGCATGCGTTTGGCTGCTATCCTTCAGGTCAACCCTGTTGGCGCCATTTCCAGCCATAAGCGTATTGGTCACAACCGCGCCGTTTTGTACCGTAAACGTATTATTACCATCGCCTGTCGTTACACTATCCGTACGGCTGGAATCACTCAGCGTGATATCATTATCGCCGCCGCCCAACCTCACGCTTCCCGTGATACGACCCGAACCACTGTTTGTCACGTTAACCTTCCCCGAGTGGGTAGATGCATCCACCGCCAGACCGCGGCCCTTGGCGACAATATTTCCACTATTGGCAAAACTCATTATTGAGGAGAAAGGCGTCAGCTGTGTTAAATCAACCACTGCAGATGAGTCAGAATTGGAGGTCAAATTACCGGTCTGGCGGATATCTGTCGTCATACCCTTAACGACTAAAGCCGACTGCCCGGCGGAAGAGTCAATATTCACACTGCTACCGGAATAGACATAACCGGAAGTGTGGGTCACAATTCCATTGCCCCCCTGGTCATTAACATTAATCACCAGTTGCTCTGAGCCACGAGTATCCATATTGGCATTCGATTGAACCGAACCACCACTGGCATCCTGGCCTTCAAGCGTGATCCCCGTGGCATTATTACCTGCAACACTGATGTTACCAGAACCGGCCAGGTGGAATGTACTACCGACTTCATCTCCCGCGGTATTCAGGAAATGAATCCCACTCCCGGAGCCGTTTACTGAAATATTTGCATTGGCGGTTGATAAACTTGCACCCTCCATCACACGAATGGCATCAGCGGAACCATTACCAGTAATGATCCCATTCCCGCCCACGCTCAGAGAAGCCTTGTCGTTAAGGCGGATCGCAGCCAGGCCATCCACAGCAGTAATATTGCCAGCGTTATTCACGACCGACGCATCTGCCCCCGTCTGATAAACATCTACACCTGTTCCGTTGGACGTGATAACCCCATTGTTAGTCAATGTCCCGCCATCAATATAGACACCGGTCGTCGCTGAAGCATTGCTAAAATCGATGCTTCCATCCTGAACCAACTCACCGTGATTGATCACCTTGTAGCCAATGGCATTTTCAGCCACCTGACCGCCTCTACCGGCCGTAAGCACAGCCTCGGTGTGCAACCTGGCACCATCTTGCCCCACTTTTTTACCCAGCAAATCATAGGTGTTGCCATCCACTGTTGCGATAGTCGCGCTATTACCGGTCACCGCGATCTGCGTATCTGCGGACAACTTAACCTTATCGTCCATCCCGGCGCCACTGTTGACGTTAATCCCGGTAGCATTCTCGCCGTTGACATTGATGCTCGTACCGCCACTGGTGAACGTGGTCCCTTTGGTCGCAATTGTATATCCGTTCGAACCGCGGCCATTGACGTTAACAATTTCCAGATTGGAGCCGCTGCCATCATAGGTCGCACCTTGATCGACACGGAACAGCGTTGAATTGCCGTTAGACAGCGAATAACTGGTGGGCTCGGAGAAACTGATTGTCGATGTATCACCCTCAGAGTTTTTTCCAGATACCCAGAATACAACCTGATTGCTGGCATTGACATCCAATGGGGCATCGATGGTTCCACCATTGACATTAATCACCCCGCCAGTACGAGCATACAAGCCGGTCGTATTACTGCCCTTTACCGTCAGGTTACTGTTATTTTCCAGTGAAACAGTGGCGTTATCAGCGCGGATCCCGTAGACACGATCGCTCAGCGAATCTACACCAGATACAGTGACGCTCCCATTATTGAAAATTTCCGCACCCGAAGCAGAAAAAATCCCCGAACTGCCGGCTCCACTGACGTTAATAGCACCTGTATTGGTAATGCGATCGTTATTGGCCTGTGTAAATGCCCCGGCAGCCTTCAGACCCACACTATTTTTACCTGCGACATCAATAACCCCCGAGTTCTCAACAGTCACATTCTGAGGGGTGAAAACTGTCCCTGTTACGTTAGTCAACGCCGGATCCGCACCAATATTGATAGCCACACTATTTTTCGCACTTGTGCCAACATTAATATTCCCCTTGTTGGTGATAGTGACAGGGCTCGCACTGTTATCCACGTAAGCACTGACTGCATTATAAGACTCATCTACGTATAATGTTTCGCTGGCAGAACCGCCGTTCAGAACCACATTATTCCCAGCCGCATCCTGACCAATTGTCATAGTGCCGTTATTGATAAAACCTCCCGAACGGGTAATGTGCACGCCTGTGGCCGTCCCAATATTACCGGAAGGCTCTGCACTGCCAATAAAATAACGCCCATTATTGACCGCAGATGCACCATCAAGCACTTCAGTAGCAATATTTCGGCTACTCTTATAATAGCGATTAGGATGCACCACATTAGGGTTATTCTTCTTCGAAGTGGAAACCGAAATTATACCGGTTGCATTATTTGTGTAGAGTGAGTCGGAACCCGTTACTTGATCCGCCCAGTTAGTGCCCTCAACATTAAACGTCAACTCACCGCTATTGGTAAACTTGGCACCACTTTCAATCAGCATGTTTTGGGTATTAGCATTATCAACAGCAACAGCGCCCAGATTATTAACCGTCCCACCATCATGGGACCAGGCATTATAAGCACGAGCCCACGTTTGACCAATGGCGGCGACATTCGCATTCAGATTTACCACCCCCGCGCCAATAATTTCAAAAACAGAACGCTTACCTATTCCCGCGCTCATCTCCGAAGATATATAGTAATCCGTGTAATCGACTTTTGTTGGGTCATAGGTATAAGTATATTCCGCAGAGACATCTTTAAAAGCCTTGCGGAACCAGTCATCATAGTCAGAAGATGTCAATGTGTTATTTTTTATTGCAGAGATTAAGGCTTGGTTATAATTTTCAAGTGAGCTATTTGAGTCAACTAAATATTGCTCACCCTGAAAAGTAATCGTAGTTCCGGAAAGGGCCTTGGTTGGCCCAAAACGACCTGATACGGGGGTAGTATCCGCTGGATTATTCACGCCATCAGTGTAAGAAAAAACGACACGTATGGGGGTATCCGCAGCCTGGTTAATCGTGCCATTGTCGGCAATAAACAGAGAACTTTGCTTCACCTGCCCCGGACGCCAGTCAATAGAAAATCCGTCGTTATTTTTCACGCCATCGCTAACCAGGTCCAATGCTGCCCCATTCTTGATGGTCGCCAAAGTTAACTGGACAAAAGGCTCCGTTGGTTGAGCAGTAATGATTTGAGCTACGAAGTTTGTTGCGCTGTCTATGTTTTTTATCACTTCTATTTTCGACGTATCATAAACATCGGCGTAACCAGTCGTTCCGTCAGTTTTTGTCCAGTTTACCTGTATTTTCCCGTTAACGGCATTTAAATTCCAGTCCTTAAATTCCGGCAACGCGGGCAATACGTTCCCATCTTTATCAGTTACCGTCAATGCACCTTTATTATACAGCTCCGATGCACTGACGCTACTCACCGGTAACAGTGTAGTAGGGCCATTCACTGTCGGCAGCCATTGAACACTGTTGCTTAATGAAAAAAGGATATTATTGCTGAAGTTCTGACTTTGCTGTCTATAATTTGCACTGCCAGTACCATCCACAGCATCAATTTTTCCATCACTATTAGTATCCAGCAGGGTTCCTGATATATAACACTCTCTCACCCCCACATTTGCCCCCCCGGAAAAAGGTAAAGAGGTGGATGAACATCCATCAGCAAACGCCATCGATGCCAACAAGAATGCCGGCAAGGGGAGTAACCGAATACATCCACGTAGTGCACTGACCCGACTGGATTTTTTCCTCCCTCGGGCAAACTCGCCCACTACGACCCAGAGTCCTGTAGCAACATTGAAGACAACGCGATAGATTCGGTTCACTTGAGACTCCCCAGCAATAAGTGTGAAAACAAATTGTCAACAGCATAGATTGCGAACATGCAAGAATGCGGGTCCTTATTTTAATAATATAGACAGATTTTTTCTTTGTACCATCGGGGGCTGTAATAATTTGAAACGGCATCACGAAATAACGTTCATGCCGCAGATTAGTAATGAAAGAATGATAAATAACGTTTGATGATTATTGTCGTGCGTATTTTCTCAGTCAAAATTCCTCCTGATAGCTCCCCCCGATGCTTGATCCTGCGAAGAGTGAACATGTACACATGCGTGTCCTATGGAAATAGCGCCCCATGAAATATGCGGATAACATACTTTTTTCCACATAATTATAGGTAAATAGCGAGGGGGCTTAGCCAGGACACAACCCTCTTCAAATCCTACATCTGCTGTGTACACGGCCCTACTCCAACCCAAATAGCCGCAAGTCCAGCAACCAAGAAAACCATTCTTGCGGTCAGTTAGAACAACACTTGCCAATTCAATAAGATTTTTCCATAAAAAAATTTAATTATTGATGATATCGCGAACCTTACAAATCATAATCCAAAGCCCTCAATGCATCTGACGCCTCTTCATTATCAGTTGATTTGTATCGACTAGGCTGTGTCCCTTATTACATAACCGCTGATAAAAAAGTCGGATGCAACCCACCTCACCATCGCCAGACAATATCTCGCCGTTTTTTCACAACGTGTTGCGATGCGGCGGTATTCTTTCAGGCGACCGAAGCACCGCTCAACAACGTTGCGATTGCGGTAGACATCACGGTCGAGCGCTGAACGACCATCCGGCGCCATTTTCTCATTTTATTTTCGGGGAATAACTGTTTTTATCCATTTTTTCAGCTCGTTACGCAATGCATGAGCGGAGTATGCTCTATCAGTCAATATGGCATGACCGCATAGCTTCATACTGCCGTTCTGGCGTTGAACACCAATACCGTCCAGGAGACGTTGTGCGAACTGGCTTTCATGGGCCTACCCAGTACTCAGCACGATGTTTAGCGGGAGACCGCTCCCGTCTGTAGCCAAATGGATTTTGGTGCCAAAACCACCGCGAGAGCGACCCAGACCGTTATCTCCGATGATATCGGGATATTTTTTTGTGCTCCGGCGGCACACCTGAATGTCCGGATATTACAGCCATCCAGCGCCGTCGCGGACCAATCAACGAGACCGCTGGCATCAAGAGATGAAAGTAACTTATTGAAAATAACGTTAACCACACCCGATTTTGGCCATCGATTAAAACGGCTGTAAACGGTTTGCCATGGGCCGTACCGTTCAGGAGAATCGCGCCAACACAACACCCAGAACATGCCGTTAATGATGCCCATGGTCGCCCGGCGCGAAGTGAGGCTAGTTCCGCAGGTAGTAAGGGCTGGATGAGAGTCCATGCTTCATCGGGCAGGCCGTAGCGAACTATAATTCAATGTGTTGTGGAAACAGACAATTACTATAGCTCAGGTAGTTAAGGAACACTGCCTAGCGTCATGCATCAAGCAGGGCAAGATCGTACTTTGAGTGAACTTAATCATGTTCAGGTGATCAGAAACTATCTCAATAATGAACGAGTTAGCTTTATGTGTTTTATCGACCACTTCAGTGCGCTGGATGACCTACGCAAAGACATCAACATCAGGTACGACTTCCTGGACATTGTTTTTCTTACCGTTTGTGCCGTGGTCTCTGGCGCTGAAGGCTGGAAAGATATCAAGCAGTTTGGCGATAAGAAGATCGAGTAGTTACGCCAGTACAGGGCTTACCAGCACGGTATACCGGTCGATGACACAATAGCCCGGCTCATCAGAGCGATAGAGCCGGAAAAAATGAATCAGGCGTTTATTGACTGGATGAATGAGGTTCGCCAGGAGCAGAGCCATGAGCAGATTGCTATTGATGGCAAGACGCTGCGCCATTTATATCAGGACGATTACGGCTCTGCCCTGCCCCCCATGTCAGGGTAGTTGTCGCCTCTAACTGAAAAAATTAGGGGGCTGGAGAAACGACGATGAACATCTATTCACCTGAGCGTAAAGCGGCTGTGATCGCCAAAATGTTGCCACCGCATAATTT
>Ga0268257_1002513_pt1 | contig 13002 bp, 3 predicted proteins | sample AgamicAtPrz_FD_200249 | JGI IMG/M metagenome (GOLD analysis project Ga0268257, IMG submission 200249) | Agave microbial communities from Guanajuato, Mexico - At.P.rz (v2) (version 3) | ecosystem: Host-associated > Plants > Phyllosphere > Phylloplane/Leaf | place: Guanajuato, Mexico | collected...
ATTATGGAGAAGGTTAGAAAAATTGTTGGGCATGCCGCTATCGCAGGCTTATTGTTCACAACAATGAGCCCTTTACCTGCGTTTGCAGAGGGGAGTCCGACGGAGGCAGCAATAACTGCTGTCGAGAAAGATCAGGATACTACAGCTACGATTAACCAGAATCAAGTAATGGAGGATACAAAAGCTGCGGTTGAAGAGGAATCTGTAACTGAAACAACAGCTGCTCCAGTTGAGAAGGATCAAGTAACAGAAGAGAAGCATCAAGTAACAGAAGTTAAAGAAACCACAATGGTGGAAAAAGACAATGTGACGGCGGAAAAAATTGCGAATGTAGAGGTCGAACTTACAGGGATAACGATCCTGCCAGTGACTAATGTCTTTGCCGAAACTTCTACGGACTCAACCAGCCTTCAGACATATACAGAAGGTACTTTAGTAAAAGTATATGATTTTTCAGCTGATTGGTATGTTACTACGGTCAATGTCGATGGAGCCGAGCAATCAGGTTACATTCCAAAAAGTGCGATTGATTTAGTTACATCCACCCCGGTAAAATATGAAGGGATTGCGTTAAAGGATCCGACCAACTTATACGCCTCACCAACAAAAACGTCTAATGCGGTAAAATCCTATCGCCAGGGTTCATTCTTACTCTATTATTCTTATACATCACAATGGTTTAGGACGAGTGTGAATGTCAATGGTAAATATCAAACCGTTTATATCCATAAGGATGATATTGAACAAGCTGAAAGCAATCCTGAAAAACAAGAGGGAATTGCGATCAAGGCAGAAACCAATTTGTACGCCTCACCAATGAGAAGTTCAAAAGTAGTAAAGATTTATAGTGAAGGCTCACTACTTAAATATTATACCTATACATCGGGTTGGTATAAAACCAGTGTAAATGTTAATGGTGTGCAACAAGCCGTCTACATTAACAAGGATGATGTGGAGCAAGTCATCTCTAATCCAGTTAAACAACAAGGTTTTACCACAAAGAACCCGACTAATATGTATGACTCACCATCAAGAAATGCGCAAGTGCTACGAACGTTTGCCATAGATTCCTATTTATCTTTTTATACTTATACTTCTGAATGGTTTAAATCAGTAGTATCTGTGAATGGTCAGCTTCGCACAATTTATATTCATAAAGATGATATTGAAAAACCAACAACCAATCCTGTGAAACAATCTGGGATTGCGGTAGCAAATCCAACAAACATGTACTCAGCACCATCAAAAGGTTCAAAGGTTTTAAAAGTCTATCCTTCGGGTGCAAGGTTATTGTATTATACCTATTCATCCAATTGGTATAAGTCGACTGTGACTTATAATGGGGTTCCAACGGTTGTCTATCTTGCAAAAGATCAAGTGGACCAACTGGTCGATAAGTCGGAAAAAGAAGAAGGAATTGCTTTAAAAAATCCGACCATGATGTACGCTTCTCCAACAAGGGTTGCGAAAGTATTGAAAAGCTATAAACCAGGAACCATTTTGAAATATTATTCGTATTCTGCTCATTGGAAAAAGTCGTATGTAACGGTGAATGGGAAAGTTCAGACGGTTTATATTCATAAGGACGATCTTGAGCAAGCTTACTTCTCGAATACTACTTTACAAGGTCTGACATTAAGATCATCTACTCATGTTTATTCATTGCCTTCGGGAGATTCGAAGATTCTAAGAGATTATCCGCAGAATATGATTTTAAAATTTTATAACTATAGTGAAAATTGGTATAAATCCTATGCCACGGTAAATGGAAAAGTTGTGATTTGCTATATTAAAAAGTCAGATATTGGTGAACAACGAAAAACGGTCTATGATTTGACTTTAGATCAAGCGGTAAATATGCAAAAAAATGCTTCGCCAGTAACCGATAAAGATGCAGAGTGGTTGTCCGCTACATCCGAACAAGTCGAATATTATCTGGACCCTCTAAACTTCCAATCCAATTCGGATACGTATTTGCAATTCTTAATCTTGTCGCATCCGGCAGGGACAAATGCAACCGAGTTGAACAACCGGATTCTTTATGGTAAAGGGGTTTTAGCTGGTAAGGGAAGTTCCTATATTAAAGCAGCCAACACTTACCATATTAATGAAATCTACCTTATTAGTCATTCTCTCTTGGAAACTGGTAATGGTAAAAGCAAGCTCGCCACTGGGATAAAAGTGAATGGTGTAACGGTCTATAATGTATACGGGGTCGGTGCCTATGATAGCAACCCTGATTACTATGGTGCCAAGTTTGCCTATGAACAAGGCTGGACAACTGTCGAGAAAGCGATCATTGGCGGTGCCAAGTTTGCTGCTGAAAAGTATATTCATGCAGGACAAGACACGCTCTATAAAATGCGCTGGAATCCAGAAGCGATGGATACCTATGGTTATGCATCCCATCAATATGCAACTGATATTGGCTGGGCTGTTAAACAAACGACGAGAATGTCACAGATGTTAAGTACGCTAACACAATTTACGCTGCTATACGATATTCCTGTTTATCAATAATGAAAAAGGGGTTGATCCAATAATTGCATCAACCCCTTTTGTTTTAATCCAGCTCTAATTCTTTCAAGTTTACTTTGTTTAACATGTATTTTCTGCCGGATTCGGTTTCTAGGCCGAATTGTAATTTATTCCGATAGAAGGGTAGACTCGTTTCAAAACCAGCATGCTCGTAGTTTCGGACGACGGTTCCCCAGATAATCCGCAGTTTTCCTGGAAGTTCGGCTTTTGGCAAATACGTGATCTTGTCTTTCGCCTGGATAAACAGCCGATCATTTTCCTTCATAAAATAGACTTTATTCATGAAGTGACCTTTTATTGTCCACTTTAAAGCACGGTGATGACATTCAGTTATTACAACCTTTTGTTTTTCAATCTTCTTGGGAGTTATATTTTCTTTGTACGGCCAGCCATTTTCACTTAGGTTTAACAAATAGGTTTTATAATAAAAGGGCATGTCCTGTTCCTTGATGTATTTCTGATCAAACAGTTGAATTAACTTCACAAATTCCTCAAAAAACTCCTCTTGTTCTTCTTTGGATAATACTTCATAGATAATAGGGTTGTTTTTAGGAAACAGGTACAACCGGATATGATACGTGATTAAAAACTGCACATATGGAAGGATCTCGTTATAGTGACTCCTTGATTCGTTAATCAGTGTTAAATAGCAGCGTCTAATCATTTCCGTGTATCTTGATTTTTGATACCAAGCGTTACTAACGAGTGAATCCTCATCGACACGTCGGCGGTAATGATATTTTGCTTCTGAGACTACCCCGTATTGCTTGTGTTCAAGTAAAAAGGTATTGATAAAGAGGGCATCCTCCCAAAATTTAATATCGGTTTGAAATCTCAAATCAGGATTAGCAAGGAAATGTTTCGCTTTAAAAAAGCATCCGCCAATATGAAAATGAATCCCCGTATACTCCTCAAGAATATTAATCACCCGGTCCCCTTGCTCAAAGCGATAGTTCAATCGGTGCGGGGTATCGATTCGTTCAAAATGGTATAGGGGAATTACTGCTAGTTGAACATCCTCATGCTGAGAAAAAAAAGTGCCCACTTTTTCAAGTGAATCCTCGGACAGAAGATCATCGGCATCTAGGAAGCCAACGTAATCTGAATGCGCTGAAACATGATTGAGACCAGTATTCCTTGCGCTGCCTGGGCCGGCATTTTCGCGGTAGACATATGTAATATTGTTAGGATACTGGCTGACGTAGGTTTGACATATATCCTTTGATTGATCGGTACTACCGTCATCAACCAAAATAATTTCGACATTTTGTTTAAAGTCCACTGTTTGATTAATAAGGCTTTCAATCGCTTCAGGTAAATATTTTTCTGTATTATAGACAGGAATGATCATCGAAAAAAGCATGTTGTAACTGCCCCTAACTGTATTTGTGATTGGTCTTGTATCCATTATAGTAAAGTGGCTGGGTTAGTACAATGTCCTAGGCCAACAGAATTCGACAATAATACAAACCAATGCTGGATACATGGTATCCTCATGGTATAGTTTGTCATCTTAAAATATGCTATAATTTTTTGGAAAATATATGTATTTTTTCATCAACGTTTCGTCGGATAGGGGGCTGTTCCATGAATCTGAAAGTGTTGAAAAGAAGAATCAAATTTATCATTAATCCGATTTATCATTATTTTGCCAAGGCAAACTACCGCATCAACTATCAATATACACAGTATTATGAAAAATGTTCTGTAAACGACAAAACCATTTTATATGAAAGCCGCGATGGAAAAAGTTTAACAGATAGCCCCTATGCTATTTTTAAATACTTACTCCATAATCCTGAATATAAGGATTATCATCATATTTGGTCAATTAGCAACTTTGAAGATTTAGAAACTATCATTTCTGCATATCAACGCCTAGATAATGTAACATTCGTCAAACGAAACTCCAAAGCATACCTCAAAGCACTCGCATCTAGTAAATACTTAATCAATAATTCTACATTTCAATCTTTTTTTATCCGCAAACATGAGCAAATTTATATCAATACCTGGCATGGAACTCCGCTGAAAAGTATGGGGTTTGATATCCCAGGAAACCCATCCGTTTCCCAAAATGTTGTCCGCAATTTTCTTAGTGCCGACTATTTAATTAGCCCGAATGAACATACAACCAACATGTTCCTTGACAGTTATAAGCTAAAAGGGATTTATAATGGCGAAATTATTGAAGAAGGCTATCCCAGGATGGACCTTACTTTCCATACGGAAGCAAATCCATTTTTCGACTACTTAGCCAAAATTGGGTTGAAAATTGATCGGACCAAAAAAACAATTTTGTATGCACCTACCTGGAAAGGGACCAATGTCTCAAAAGCAAAAAATGATATGTATCAAATTATTGCGGATATGACCTATTTAAAACAACAGGTCAGCAAAGAATACAACATATTAATCAAAGTTCATCCATTTTTATTTGCAGAGGCTAGAAAATTTACGGAGATTAAAGATGTCTTAATCCCTGACATTGTCGACACGAATGAATTATTAAGTGTGATTGATCTCTTAATCACCGATTATTCTAGTATCTTCTTTGATTTTCTCGTCACGGATAATCCCATCCTTTTCTATGTCTGGGATTACGATGATTATAAGGAAACAAGGGGACGATACTTATCAGATGACGAGCTGCCAGGTCCGGCATTGTTTACGATTAATGAAGTGGCAGATGCTGTACAGAATATTGAAAAAGTACGCGATAATTATAAAGAAGTATATCTTATAACAAAACATAGATTTGCCCATTACGATGATGGGAATGTAACAGAGCGAATCGCTGAATACATTTTTAAGGGAAAAAAGGCTCCGTTAAATGTAATCAAAAATTGCGACACCGGCAAAAAGAAAATCCTTATTTATCCAGGCGGGATGATGAACAATGGGATTACCTCTTCTTTCATTAATCTGATGGATAACATTGATTTTACGAAGTATGATGTGAGTATTTTTATGAAAACACCTACTTCAAGAGAGACACTTCATAATATGGCGAAGGTAGATAAACAAGCGAGATTCCTTTTCCGAAATGGACTGGCTGTCTTTAGTATTGATGAAGTTTATCGTGATAAATTTGTGCATAATCGCGGGGCGCATAGCAATGTCACAAAAAGAATTTATCCCGAAGACGGCTATCTTCGCGAAGTAAAACGACTTTTTGGAAAGTCACATTTTGATTATGTCATCGATTTTAGCGGGTACAGTTTATATTGGGCAAAATATCTCCTCGCTGTCGATGCGAAGAAAAAAATCTGTTATATGCACAATGATCTGCTGTCAGATAGTGAACGAACCATTAATGGCAGAAAACCACACCGGATTAACTTACGAGGACTTTTTTCCGTCTATCATCGCTTTGATAAACTAGTCAGCGTATCGGTTGGGACTATGGAACTGAATAAAAAGAACTTGTCGGCCTATGCGGCTGAATCGAAATTTGATTACGTGATGAACTCCATTAATACCGAAAAAATCTTAACATTAAGCAATGAAGGGGCAGCTGATCAATCTGATGAGCTCTCAATAGACCGTTCACAAACAGGAGGACTGATTACCAACATCCCTTTTAAAGCCCGAGCCATTATTAATCAAACACAAGATTATTTTATCTGGAATCGGCCAGTAGGTTTGGAAGGGGCGAAAAAAACAGCGCTGGCTGATAGATTGTTAAATAAAGAGGTTACTATTTTACAGGAAGCTCAAACCAACACAAGTGTATCTTTTAAGATTAGTTTGGAAGAACGGATCATCGGCTGGATTGATCAAGCTTGTGTAGAATTGCTTCCAGACAGCATCCTATACGAAAAAAAGGTTAAACATTCTGCAGTTCTACAGAATGTGTCTGGCAATGATATCTGGAATCAACCCTATAAAACAGAAGGTATTCAAAAAATATCATCAAGTAAGGATTATAAAGGGATTTTAGTGGACGTCGATTGTGAAGCTAGAACGCAGCACGGGATCTATAGCCGATTTTCAATCAATGGCACCCTCATTGGCTGGATCGATTCTTCGGCATTAGTAATTAGGTATGATACAGAAACCAAGCATAACGTAAAATATTCAGCCTTTAAAAGGGTGAATAATCAAAAGTATAAAAGTTTTATCCAGTCACTGGACAATCGCACGCTGGAAGAACATAACCTATACGAACTAGCTGTTATTGATCACCCCAATGATTATGTCGTTTGGACGAAACCATACCCAAACATTGGCTGCCAAAAAATAATGGATGCAAGTGAATTACAAGATTCAAAGGTGATTGTGACAAAAAGTAATAAAACTCGAGCCGGGACATTTTATTTCTTTTATCACAATGGAAAACAACTAGGCTGGCTGGATGAACGTGCTTTCTCTATTATCGAAGGTGCAGAGATTGTCAGTGAAGAATCAGCCATTCCCGAGCCGGTGAAGGAAAACTACAATTTCATAAATATGGGTCGATTATCACCTGAAAAAGGACAAGATCATTTAATTAAAGCCTTTGCAAGGTTTCATCAAGGGTTCCCGAATTCTAAACTTTACATTTTAGGGGAGGGACTTCTCCGGAAGGATTTAGAGAACTTAATTGGCGAACTTAAAATGGAAAAGTCGGTATTCCTAGTTGGACAGGTTGAAAATCCGTTTAAAATTATGAAAAAATGCGATTGCTTTGTGCTTTCCTCGCACTATGAGGGTCAGCCGATGGTGTTATTGGAAGCGATGACTCTTGGCATGAAGATTTTAGCCACTGATATCATTGCGAATCAAACTGTATTGGAAAATGGAAGATATGGCTTATTAGTAGATAATAGCGTTGAGGGGCTAGAAATAGGACTCAATCAATTGGCAAAAAATGAACTTGAACATACACCTGACGATTTCCGGCCCGAGGAATATAATCAAAAAGCAATGGATACATTTTATAAGGTATTACAGTAAGAATGATAGGCAGTTTTAACAAGCAAATTGATGACAAGGAAACTTGTTCATCGATTTGCTTATTTGTTGTTTAGAAAAAGTAGATTGTCAGCTCCGTACATATAAAGCATCAAAGATGGTAAGAATAACTAAAAAAAATTAAGAAATGGAACTGGTAAGGGAGCTGTAGTTCTTAATGAATAAAAAGGTTTTAAAAAGAAGAAAAAATTTTATCGTCGAACCACTCTATAATTATTTCAAAAAGGCAAATCATCGCAGAAATTTCCAATATAGAAGGTTTTATGAAAAATTAAATGTAAATGATGATACTATTTTTTATGAGAGCAGGGACGGGAAAAGTTTAACAGATAGTCCTTATGCCATCTTTAAATACCTCTTACATCACCCCGAATATAAGCATTTCAAACATATTTGGTCTATAAATAGTTCAAATGAGTTAGAAACGGTAATTGCAGATTATAAAGGATTGAAAAATGTAAAATTTGTCAAACGTAATTCAAAGGAATATCTCAAGTGTCTAGCTACTAGTAAGTTCCTAATTAATAATTCAACCTTTCAGTCTTTTTTTATCCCTAAAAATGACCAAGTATATATTAATACTTGGCATGGAACGCCCCTTAAAAGCATGGGATTTGATATCCCTGGTAATCCAGCACACTCCCAGAATGTGGTAAGGAATTTTCTAAGTGCGGATTATCTATTAAGTCCGAATGATCATACAACAAACATGTTTCTTGATAGTTATAAACTGAACGGTGTCTATAACGGAGAAATTATTCAGGAAGGCTATCCTAGAATCGATCTTACCTATCATACAGATTCAGAGGTGTTTAAATCTTTATTAACTAAATTGGGGTTAACCATTGATAAAACAAAACAGACGATTCTATATGCACCCACCTGGAAAGGGACCCATGTTTCCAAGGCGAAAAATGATATGTTTCAAATTATTAGTGAGATGTCCTATTTAAGGAATCAAGTGGGAGAAGAATATAACTTATATATCAAAGTCCATCCATTTTTATATGACCAGGCCAGGAAATTTGACGAAATAAAAGATATCTTAATACCGGATTTTGTGGACACGAATGAGTTATTGAGCCTTGTGGATATCTTAGTAACTGACTATTCGAGTATCTTTTTTGATTTTCTAGTAACAAATAAACCAATTTTATTCTATATCTGGGATTACGACGATTATCGTGAAGAAAGAGGTATGTATTTATCCGATGACGAACTACCAGGACCGACTCTGTTTACCATCCAAGAAGTAGCAGGTGCTGTTCAAGAGATTTCAAAAATAAGTGAAAACTATAGGTCTGTATATCAGGCTGCAAAAAATAAATTCACAAAACATGATGATGGTAATGTTACTACAAGAATTGTCCAATACGTATTTAATAAGAATAAGTCGCCAATAAATGTCATAAATCAATTAGACAGGGATAAAAAGAAAATTCTCATTTATCCAGGCGGTTTGATGAACAATGGCATTACATCATCCTTTATTAATCTGATCGATAACATTGATTTTACTAAGTATGATGTTAGTATTTTTATGAATACACCAAAATCCAAAGAAGCATTGAATAATATCGCGAAGGTGAATAAGAAGGCTAGGTTCCTTTTTCGGAATGGATTATCGGTATATAGCCTTTTTGAAGTCTATCGAGATAAATTTGTTCATAATAGAGGGGCACATAGTAATGTAACAAAAAGACTTTACCCTGAGAATGCATATCGGAGGGAATACAAAAGATTTTCAGGGAAATCACAATTTGATTATGCAATAGACTTTAGTGGATACAGCTTGTATTGGGCAAAATACTTGCTCGCATCTGATACGAAGAAAAAAATCTGTTATATGCATAATGACATACTTACAGATAGTGAAAAGGTCATCAATGGCCGCCGGCCGCATCGGATTAACTTAAGAGGACTATTTTCTGTCTATAATAGGTTTGACAAGCTAGTAAGTGTTTCCCACGGAACAATGGAGCTTAATAAAAGTAATTTAACGGAATTTGCCGAGGAATTTAAATTTGATTTTGTCATGAATTCGATTAATCCTGAAAAAATTTTAAAACTAGAGAGTGAAGAGAGCATTGGCCAATTAATGGACCACTCAAGGAATGGTATGCAAAATGATCAGCAAATGAGTAATATTCCCTTTCAATCACGGGCCTTTATAAACAATACTAAGGATCATTTTATCTGGAATAGACCAGCGGTGTTAACAGGAGCTGAAAAATTAGCACCTGCAGAAAGCCTTTTAAATAAAGAGGTAGCGATATTACGTGAAGCACGGGTTGGAACAAATGTTTATTATAAATTCAGTATCGAAGATCGTATTGTTGGCTGGCTTGACCAAGAATGTTTTGAACTTTTACCCGACAGAATTATATATGAAAAGCAAGTAAATAAAATAGCCATTTTAAAGTTTGTGCATGGCCACGATATTTGGAATAAACCATATAAAATTGAGGGAGTTCAAAAAATTTCCTCAAGTAAGGATTATAAGGGTGTGCAAGTTATGGTGGATTTAGAGGCTAGAACGCAGCGGGGAATTTATAACAGGTTTTCAATTAATGGAACTGTCATCGGCTGGATTGATTCTTCTGCATTGTCGATTATTAAAGAGTATGATAATAAGAAACGAATCAAAGGGAACATCAAGATATCTCTGTATAAACTGGCTAATTCAAAAAAGAGTAAACAAGTAATAAATCATCGAACACTAGAGGAAAAGAACTTATTTGACCTGGCTATGATTTCAAATCCAGGAGATTACGAAGTATGGTCAAAACCGTATCCTAATTTAGGCTGCAGAAAAATCATCGATGCCCAGGCATTAAAAGGTGAAAAAGTAATCGTGACGAAACGTAATAAAACTGTAAAAGGGACGTATTACTTTTTTTATCATGATGGGAAAAAAATTGGCTGGCTCGATCAAAATGCCTTTTCGATGATTAGGGAACCGGTAATTATTTCAGAAAAGACAATAAAGAGGGTAGCTACGATCAACTTAGCAGATGAAAATGTAATCATGAGGACAGTGAATGGACTTGAAGGTCCGAAGGAAATAAATGATTTACGAAAGTATAATGGAAAAACAGTAACAATTATTAAAGAAGCCAGTACCCTTGATGAAACATTCTGTTATTTTGCCTATGAAAATGAAGAAATTGGCTGGTTAAATAAACGTTGTTTCCAAATCATCAAAACTTTAGGAATACAAAAAGGAAAAGTTTTTTTTCCTGAGCCATCGAATGAATATTATAATTTCATTACGATGGGAAGATTATCTCCAGAAAAAGGTCAAGATAATTTGATTAAAGCCTTTGCGAATTTTCAAAAAAACTTCAAAACCTCTAAACTTTATCTTTTAGGTGAGGGTCCATTAAGGAAAGATCTAGAGAATTTAATTACAGAACTCAAACTCGAAGAGTCAGTTTACCTCGTGGGACAATTAGACAATCCGTTTGCATTAATGAAAAAATGTGATTGTTTTGTATTATCTTCTCATTACGAGGGACAACCGATGGTTTTATTAGAAGCGATGACACTTGGAATGAAAATTCTCGCAACGGACATCGTCGCCAATCGAACTGTATTGGAACAGGGAAGATATGGCCTTTTAGTAGAAAATAGTATTGAGGGTCTGGAAAAAGGTCTCAATCAACTGGCTAAAAATGAGCCCGCTTACACCCCGGATGAATTTATTCCAGAAGAGTACAATAAAATAGCAATGGGAACATTCTATAGGGTATTAGAATAAACATTTAAAGCAAATTGGTTGCAGGAAAACATCCTGTAATCCATTTGCTTTTTATTTTTTCTAAAATAAGGTAAAAACCAGTATCAGATGCTTCGAAATTATCAATACTTACATATAACGACTTAAAGATGGAAAAAATAGTTATCAAAAATAAATAAGTAAGTTGAATTGATAAGGGAGTTGCAGGTTTACATGAAAAAGCGGATAAAATTTATGATTGGACCAATCTATAATTATGTTAGAAAGGCAAGTCATCGCAGAAGTTATCAATATCGAGGGTATTATGAAAAATTGAACGTGATAGATGACACTATTTTTTATGAGAGCAGGGATGGAAAGAGTTTATCAGATAGTCCCTATGCCATCTTTAAATATCTTGTCAATCACCCTGAATATAAACATTTCAAACATATATGGTCGATCAACAGCTCAGGCGAAATAGATAAAGTGGTGGCACCCTATAAAGGGCTGGACAATGTCACCTTTGTGAAACGCCATTCCAAGGAATATCTTAAATGTTTAGCAACTAGTAAATATCTAATAAATAACTCTACCTTCCAATCTTTTTTTATCCCTAAAGATGAACAGGTTTATATTAATACCTGGCATGGGACACCACTTAAAAGTATGGGATATGATATCCCAGGTAATCCAGCACAATCACAAAATGTCATAAGGAATTTTCTTAGTGCTGATTATCTGTTAAGTCCCAATCAACATACCACCAATATATTCCTTGAAAGTTACAAACTTAAAGGTCTCTATCATGGGGAAATTATCCAAGAAGGATACCCAAGAATCGATTCTACCTACCATACTGATCCAGATGTGTTCAAATCACTCCTAGCAGAATTAGCACTAAGGATTGATCCAAACAAGCAGACCATTCTTTATGCTCCGACTTGGAAAGGGAACAGTGTTTCCAAAGCGAAAAATGATATGGATCAAATCATACGTGATATGTCCTATTTAAAGCAGCAAGTAGGTGAAGAATATAATGTATTCATTAAAGTACATCCATTTTTATATAATGAGGCTAGGAAATTTAGTGAAATCAAAGATTTATTAATACCTGATGCAGTGGATACAAATGAATTATTAAGTGTCGTGGATATTTTAATAACCGACTACTCTAGTATCTTTTTTGATTTCCTTGTCACAAATAAACCAATTTTATTCTATATATGGGATTATCAAACATATAAGGAGGAACGTGGTGTTTATTTGAGCGAGGATAAATGGCCCGGACCTACTCTATTTACGATTCAGGAATTGTCAGCTGCAGTTCGGGATATCTCAAAAATAAGCGACGATTATACGCCTGTATATCAGGCAGCTAAAGAAAAATTTACCGCGCATGACGATGGAAATGTAACACCCAGAATAGTCCAATACATTTTTAATGAGAGTAAAACACCTTTAAATGTCATTCAACCATTAGAGGCGGATAAAAAGAAGATCCTGATTTATCCAGGTGGTTTGCGGAATAATGGGATTACCTCTTCTTTTATAAATCTTACTGACAATATCGATTTTAATAAATATGATGTTAGCATCTATATGAATAGACCCACCTCTGATGAAATACTAAAAAATCTCGAAAAAATAAATAAACAGGCCAGGTTCCTTTTTCGAGATGATTTTGCGGTTAATAGCCTTTATGAGGACTATAGCGATAAATTCATTCATCATAGTGGCGCCCATACTGCCTTTACCAAAAAGTTGTACCCTGAAAACGCATATAGGAG
>Ga0268257_1002514_pt1 | contig 12998 bp, 11 predicted proteins | sample AgamicAtPrz_FD_200249 | JGI IMG/M metagenome (GOLD analysis project Ga0268257, IMG submission 200249) | Agave microbial communities from Guanajuato, Mexico - At.P.rz (v2) (version 3) | ecosystem: Host-associated > Plants > Phyllosphere > Phylloplane/Leaf | place: Guanajuato, Mexico | collected...
AAACCACTCTTCGGCCGTCAGATCGGCAAAGCCCTGCTCGGCAAAGGTGGGCACATTGGGCAGATAGGGGTTGCGCTGCGGGCCGCTGGTGGCCAGCACGCGCAGCTTGCCGGCCTTGTAATAGCTCAGATAGTCGCCGCACGTGCCCATGATGGCCGCGATCTGACCGCCCACGACGTCCGAGACGCCGGGTGCCATGCCGCGATATGGCGCATGGCTGAGCCTGACGCCGGAGCGCAGACTCAGCAGCGCCCCCAGCAGATGCGGCTGACTGCCGGCACCGGGGCTGCCGAAGCAGGCCTTGTCGGGATTGTTCTTGCACCAGGCCAGGAAGTCCTTGAGCGTCTTCACCTCGGCCGGCACGGCGGGGCCGACAGCCAGCCCGTGGTGCATGATGGCTCCAATCGAAATCGGCTCGAAATCCTTGGCCTGATAGCTCAGCTTGCTGTAGATGTGCGGGTAGATGGAGAAGGCCGAGACCTGGGACAGCGCAATCACCGAGCCATCCCCTACGGAGTTGCGCAGATTCTCCAGTGCGATGCGGCCGCCGGCACCGGGCTTGTTCTCCACCACGCCCATGTTCTTGGAGTAGCTGGTGCCGCCCATTTTTTCGGCCACGCGGCGGGCAACCGAGTCACCGGCACTGCCTGCGGGAAAGCCATAAAGAATGCGCACCTGCTCCAGCGGGCCACCGCCCTGGGCATAGGCGCTGCGGCTGATACCACCGAATGCGGCCAGCGCGGCTCCAGCGCCCAGGCCTTTGACGAAATTGCGACGACCTTGCATGACTTGTCTCCTGCTTGAAATACGGACTCTTCGGTCCTGTGGAATCAATACACGTCTCAATCTTTGGCACTGAGCTGGCTCTGGCACTCTCCAAGCCAGAGACATCGAGCAAGGGCAGCCCCGCAGCGATGGTGTCGTCCCCCTTGGGGGAAGGCGCAAAGTGCCTCAGGGGGTAACACTTACCGAGGAGCCATGCGCAGCGCGCCATCCAGGCGAATCACCTCGCCATTGAGGTGATCGTTGTGCACGATATGCACGGCCAGATCGGCAAACTCCGAAGGCTTGCCCAGGCGCGAAGGAAAGGGAATGGAGGCCGCCAGCGACTGTTGCACGGGCTCGGGCAATTCCTTCATCAACGGTGTGGCGAACAAGCCTGGCGCCACGGTGCAGACACGAATGCCGTGCTGGGCCAGATCACGCGCCATGGGCAGCGTCATGCCTACCAGGCCGCCCTTGGATGCGCTGTAAGCCTGCTGCCCCACCTGGCCGTCAAAGGCTGCCACCGAGGCGGTGTAAAGAATCACGCCGCGCGCGCCATCCTCCAGCGCTGCCAGCTTGGCGCAGCGTGCGGCAAACAGCCGCGTCATGTTGTAGCTGCCGACAAGGTTGACGCGAATCACTCGCTCAAAGTCTTCCAGCGGTGCGGGCTCGCCATCGCGGCCGATCACGCGCTTGGCCGTGCCGATGCCGGCCACATTCATGAGAATGCGCGCATCGCCGCCCCATTGCTCGCGAACGGCATCCAGCACGGCCGTGACGCTGGCCGCATCGCAGATATCGCTCTCCAGCGCCAGTCCGCCGATCTCGGCAGCCACCACCTTGGCCTTGTCGAGCTGACGATCCAGCACTGCAACCCTGGCGCCTGCGGCAGCCAGCGCACGCGCCGTGGCTTCGCCTAGGCCCGAGGCTCCTCCGGTGACGATGGCAATCTGATCCTGAACTTGCATATCACTATCCTTTTAAAAGCTGCTTGCGCTTTCTGTCATTGGGCTCAAGCCTGTTCTGGCTCAGCGATTGGGCTTCAGGATCAGGGCCAGCGTTTCGTCATAGAGACCTGCCACCACATCGGCGCGATGCTGGAGCACGGCACGCTGGTTGATAGAGCCCTTGTCCGTGACTTCGCCCAGGTCCAGCGAGGGCGGCCTGATCGCCGCCACTGCCCGCGCAATGCGGGTGGCGCTGCCGGTTGCCGTCTGCGCCAGCTGGTTCAGAACCGTCTGCAGATGCTGCTGCACGGGCTCGCTGTGCATGATCTGCTCCAGCGTCGCCCCCGCGTCCAGGCCGCTTAAGGCCGCACAGGCCGGGGTCCCGAAAACGATGGCACCGACCTCCTTGCGATCCAGACCGGTCAGCACCACATCCTGGATATAGGGCGCGCCGGCATGGATGATCCTGGCCCGCAGCGGCCCCACGTTGACGAATGTGCCCGTGGCCAGCTTGAAGTCTTCGGCAATGCGGCCGTCAAAGCGCAGACCCTGGTTTCGATCCTGCGGGTCGCGCCACTGCACGGCGTCTCCGGAGCGGAAAAATCCGTCCTCGTCAAACGCCTCTGCCGTGGCTTCGGGCGCACGCCAGTAGCCGGGCGTGACGTTCGGTCCGCGGTAGCGCACCTCCAGCTTGCCATCCACAGGCGCCAGCTTGAGCTCCAGACCCGGCACGGGCACGCCCAGGTCTCCCGAGCGCACATCGGGACGGTTGATGAACAGGGCCGAGGGCGAGGACTCGGTCATGCCCAGGCCCGTGCCCATCACGATGCGCTCGCCGCACTCGGCCTCCTGCGTGCGGTGCAGGCTATCCCAGACGGGCTGCGCCAGAGAGGCTCCGGCGTAGAAGAACATCTTGACGCGCTTGAGCAGGCTGCTGCGCAACTGCGCATCGCTCTCCATGGCACGGGCGATGTATTCGAAGCCCGTGGGTACGTTGAAGTAAACGGTAGGAGAGATCTCGCGCAGATTGCGCAGCGTCTCGGCAATGCCCGCCGCCGTAGGCTTGCCCTCGTCGATATAGACAGTGCCGCCGTGATAGAGCGCGAGGCCGATGTTCTTGTTGCCTCCGAAAGTGTGATTCCAGGGCAGCCAGTCCACCAGCACGGGCGGGCCTTTGACCATATCGGGCATGGTCTGGGCAATCTGCTGCTGGTTGGCGCACCACATTCCATGGGTGTTGATCACGGCCTTGGGCAGCTTGGTCGATCCCGAGGTGAACAGGAACTTGGTGATGGTGTCGGGCCCGGTGGCCTGCATGGCGGCATCCACCGCAGCTGTAGGCTCGGTTGCCAGCAGGTCGGCAAACAAGGTGCAGGTCCGGGCATCGACGGCCGGCTTGCGGTAAACCACCTCACAGCCCTCGGGCAGCACAGCGCGTACCGCCTTGTCATAACGCGCCGCATCGGCAGCAAAGATCAGGCCTGGCGTGAGCGTATCGACCACATGGCGCAGCTTGGCGTAATCGGTGCTGACCAGTGAATAGGCCGTGGAAACCGAGCAATAGGGCACGCCTGCATACAGGCAACCCATGGCCAGCATGGCATGGTCGAGATCGTTCTCGCTGAGGATGATGACGGGACGCTCTGCCGAGAGCTTTCTGTCCAGTAAGGACTGCGCAATGCTGCGCGCCGCTGCCAGCGTCTGGGCATAGTCGATGCGCTGCCAATCACCGGTGCTGCCGTCGGCCAGTCGTTGCCGCTGGGCGATGAAGGTCTGCTGCGGCGTGGTCTGCGCCCAGTGCACCAGCCTGTCAGTCATGCGTGCTGCGTGCTCTGCCAGCTCCCGGTCGGAGCGCACGTAGAAAGTGCCGTCGCCTGCCTCCCTGACCAGGATGCTGCGCACGCCGAACTCCAGCTCACGGTAGCGGGGCCTGCCCCCCTCTACCACCTGGCCGAGGGCCTGCATGGCTGTGTTTGTCTCCTGCATTGTCTTTGTCTCCACAGCGTTGTTTCTTGAGAGTGCTTTCAGTCCTTGCTGACCTTGGCGGCCCGCCCGGACAGAAACTCCTGCAAACGGAACTTGGCTTCTGGCGCACTCTGCGCCACGGCAGCCATCAGAGCTTCTGTCATCAGCCCCTGATCGGCGGGCTGATCGGCAATCCTGGGCAACGCGTGCATCAGGGCGTAATTGGTCATGGGGGCGTTTTCGGCAATGCGCAGCGCCAGCTCCACGGCCTTGTCCAATGCATGTCCTTCGGGCACCAGATATTGCGACAGACCAATGCGCTCACCCTCTTCGGCCTTGTACACACGGCCCGTGAACATCATGTCGGCCATGCGTGCGGCTCCGATCAGGCGCGGGATGCGCACCGAGCCGCCACCGCCGACGAAAATGCCGCGCGAACCTTCGGGCAAGGCATAGAAGGTACTGCTGTCGGCCACCCGGATATGGCAGGCGCTGGCCAGCTCCAGGCCGCCCCCCACCACGGCACCATGCAGGGCGGCGACCACGGGCACCGCGCCGAACTGCACCTGGCGCAGCGCCTCATGCCACATGCGTGAGTGCAGAACGCCCTGGGCCGCATCGCGTTCGCTGAGCTCGCTCAGATCCAGGCCGGCGCAGAAATGCGGTCCATCGCCATCCACCACTGCAGCGCGCACGCTGGCGGGCAGATTCATGAACACATCGCGCAGACCCAGCACCAGCCCATCGGACAAGGCGTTGCGCTTGGCGGCACGCATCAGGCGAATGACGGCAACCTGTTCGGCTTCGCCACGGAACTCAACTGCAATTTCTTTATGAGTCATAACCATTCCTTTTGCATCATTATTGTTATTTCAAATAACTAAATGCAAGACATCCTCGGCCGTTTGCTCTCAGTGCTTTCCCCGATTCGCGCAGCAGGAGTGCACAACTAGTCCAGGTGTGACATTCACGAACGCGGCGACTTCGCATAATGTGACCTCATGACATCACCCAGCCAGCCCCGCCCCAGCCAGTTGCTTCAGCCCCAGCGCGCGCCAGTTCCCGCGCGCGACGCCTCCACGCTTTTGTTGCTGCGCGACTGCGCCGAGGGCAATGGTTTTGAAGTGCTGATGACAAGGCGTGCCGATCAAGGCATCTTTGCCAATGCCTATGTTTTCCCCGGTGGCGGCCAGGAAGATGAAGATGCAGCCCCAGCCAGTCATGCGCTGGCGCGCGTGCGCCCCAGCATGATCGCCGAGGCGGGAGATGAACGCATTACCCAGGCTCTGGCAGGCATTCGCGAGACTTTTGAGGAACTGGGCATCCTGCTGGCCTATGACCAGGCCGGCCAACCCGTTCCACCGGCCCAGGTTCAGCAACTGGACCGCAAGGCATCGCTGTATAAGCAATGCCGCGCGCGCGGCTGGACGCTGGCCGTGGACCAGCTCTGGTATCTGGCCCACTGGACCGCACCACTGGACCTTCCCAAGCGCTTTAACGTGCCGTTCTTTGTGGCCCGCATGCCCGAGGGTCAAACGGCGGTGGCCGACGAAACCGAGCAGTTCGAGCCCACCTGGATTTCTCCGCAGGATGCGATTGCGCGCTTTGAAGAGAAAAAGCTGTTCATCCTCTTTCCCACCCAGCGTACATTGCAGCGCATCGCTCACCAACCCGATACCCAGGCCGTGATCAATGCCCTGCTAAGCGAGAAGCCGCTGTGGCAGGCCTGCCCCCGTGGCGGCCACCTGAAAGGCAAAGACACACGTCATACCGAAACCGATATGGCCTATGGCGAACTGGAAATGGTGCTGCCCGACGGCCACGGCATTCACCATCTGGACTGGCAGCCTGAAAAAGCCGTGCCGCTGCGCAAGAACCTGCTGCGTTTGACGGCCCCCAACTCCGGCATGATGACCGGTCCCGGCACCAACAGCTATCTGGTCGGCGATGCGCATACCGGCTATATCGCCATCGACCCCGGCCCGGACGATGCCGAACATCTGCAGCGCCTGCACGATGCCGCCGGCGGCGATATCCGCTACATCGTCTGCACCCATTCCCACCCCGATCACTCGCCGGGCGCCGCGCCGCTGCAGGCCATGGTCCTGCTCTCCGGCCATGCCAGGCCTCCCATCATGGGCCTGCCGTCGGCGCCCACAGCGCGTGCCAACAGTCGCTTCAGACCCGAGGTGACGCTACGGGACGGGGAGCGCATCACGCTTGCCGGACAAGGGGCAGAAGGCGAGATCACGCATACGCTGCAAGCCATCTTCACGCCCGGCCACGCGGCCAACCACCTGTGCTTTCTGCTGGAGGAGGACGCGCTGCTATTCAGTGGCGATCACATCCTCAATGGCAGCACCACCGTCATCAGCCCACCGGACGGCAATATGATCGATTACCTCGATTCGCTGGACAGGCTCCACTCCATGTGCCTGGAGCACGACATTCGCTACATCCTGCCCGCCCATGGCTACGTGCTGGGCTTTGCGCGACATCAGATCACCCGCCTCAAGGCCCACCGCCTGGCACGCGAGGCCAAGGTACATCAGGCCATGCGCACCAAGCCCGACGGCAGCATTCAGGACTGGGTGGCGATTGCCTACGCCGACACACCTCAAGCCCTGTGGCCCGTGGCCCAGCAATCGCTGCTGGCGCATGTGGAGCGCATTCAAAAGCTCTGCCTTGGCAGATAGCGCGCCGCAACCGCCGCGCTAGACCTGTGGACAACTAGGACATGGCCGGAGCATTAAGCTCTCGCCATGTCTGAATCCCTGCCTGAACAAGAAAGCATCCGCCTGGCCAAACGCGTGGCGGAGCAAGAACAATGCTCGCGCCGCGAAGCCGAGCTCCATATCGTCGCGGGCAATGTCCAGGTGGACGGCAAAGTGGTGCAAGTGCCCGAAACCCGCGTGCGCCCCGACCAGGTAGTGATCCTGCGCAAGGATGCCAAGCCTGAAGCCATTCCGCCCGTCACCATCCTGATGAACAAGCCTGCGGGCATGACCCAGGGCCCGGCCTATGGCCGCGTGCGCAGCGCGCATTCGCTGCTGAGAGAAGACACCAAGGCCAAGCTGGATACGCCCATGCCCCAGCTGGTGCTGGATCATCACTTCAAGAATCTGGAGTCGTTTCTGACGATTCCCCTGCCTGCCAGCGGCCTCATCGTCTACACCCAGGACAAGCGCGTGGCACGCAAGCTGACCGAGGAAGGCATGTGGCTGGAGCAGGAAATCATCGTCGGCGTGGAGGGCCAGATCATTGAGGATGGCCTGGAAATTCTGTACGAAGGTCTGCCCATTCCCGGCGGCAACGGCCATCGTCGCATGCCTCCCTGCCATGTCAGCTGGCAAAGCGAAAACCACCTGCGTTTCGCTCTCAAGGGCATTGCGCCCGAAGAGATCGAGAAGATGTGCGCCGCCATCGGCCTGACGGTGGTCAGCATGCGCCGGCTGCGCCTTGGCCGCGTCTCGCTGGCCAAGGTGCCCGAGGGCCAGTGGCGCTATCTGATGCCCTGGGAAAGATTCTGAGCGGAACGGCCTTCGCGTGCCGCCAACCGGACTCGGCCGCGGCACGCACCGGTTCGTTCAATCCGCCTTGAAGCCCGTCGCTGCCACCGCCTTGCCCCATTTGACGGTATCGGCAGCAATGATGTCGGCAAACTGCTGCGCGCTGGTGCCCGTGACTCTGAAGCCGGCCTCCTGTAGCCGCGCCTTGCCGTCGCCCGATTGCAGGACCTTGAGCAGATCGGCATTGAGCTTGCTCACCACTTCCGCAGGTGTCCTGGCTGGCGCCACGATGCCGAACCAGGAGCTGAACTCCAGGTTGCCAAAGCCCTGCTCCTTCATGGTCGGCAACTCGGGCAGTTGCTCCACACGCGCGCTGCCCGTGCTTCCCAGGGCCACCAGCTTGCCGGCGCGCACCTGCGGGATCGCCATGCCGGAGGAAGCGAACACCCCCTGCACATCGCCGCTGAAAATGCCGCTCAAGGCATCCGAAGTGCTCTTGTAGTGCACCACCTCGGGTTTGGACTGCACGGCATCGCCAAACATATAAGCCCCGAAATGCCCCGGCGTTCCCGCTCCGAAAGTGGCCATGAACAGGCCGTTTTGCTGCCGGGTCCAGGCCACGAAGTCCCTGACATTGCGCGCCTTGACCTTTTCGGGATTGACCAGCAGCACGAAGTCGGAACTCACCACCTGGCTGACGGGAGCAAAATCCTTGCGCGGTTGGTAGGCGAGCCGTTGATAGGTATTGGGCGCGATACTGAGCTGGCCGGTCTCGGCCAGCATGATGGTGTAGCCGTCGGCCGGCGCACGCGCGGCCTCACTGGCCGCGATCAGGCCGGCGGCACCGGGCTTGTTGTCCACCACCACGCCCACGCCACCCCAGGCTTCAGAGAGCTTTTGTGCCAGCAGCCGTGCCACTACATCGGGTCCCGTGCCCGCCGCAAAGCCCACAATCATACGCACCGTCTTGCTCGGATAAGCCGTCTGGGCCTGCGCGACTCCTATGGCTGCGCTGCCGCCAGCCAGCAGCGCCAGGGCCATCAGCCGACGTCGCCAGGCCCGTGCAGAGACGGGTCCGGGCAGGTTCTGGGCTTGCACTGTTCTCATGTTTTGTCTCCTTGTTGCGATGCTGTTTCACAGCACTTCGAAAAACCGCATGACGACCTGCTCCGGAAAGCGCGCTCCCGCGCCCACGAACAGGCGCTGCCCCAGCCAGGCAAAACGCTTGGAGGCCGTTTCAAAGCGGGGCGCACAGCGAAAGTAGATCGCCGAGGGATCGACCGTCTCGCCGCGGCGCAGGCGCTGCATCAGCTCGGCCGGCCCGGTGCGCAAGGCCTGGTTGCTCACATAGATCAGGTCGCCGCCGTCGGTTTCGATGACATAGCGCGCGTCCAGCTCGGCCACTTCCTCGCTGACCAGCAGCTGAAAGTCGGCCCCGCCCGGAAGCACACGCGCCGACCAGTCCTCTGCCTGCACCTGGCCGCCAACGATTGGAATCACGCGCCGCAAGCCGCGTGTCGTTTCGCCCACCTCCTGCGCCGGCCCCACCTGCACGCGAAATTCGGCAAAGTGGCGCAGCCTTGGAGCGGCAATCTGGAAATCATGGTTTGGCGACAGCATTGCTCTCCTTGCGATGTCTATGCACAGGGACATGAGCGTAAGCACTGTTGAAGAAATCGCTGTCCCCCAAGAAGATGACAGCCCACGCCAAGACACACCGATGAGAACCTGGAAGCTACCTTCGACGACTGACACCATGCCGGCCGGTGATATGGCCCAAGCCAGCGGCATGGCCCAGGCCAGCACCTTGCTGGCCGGTCTGGTGGAGCATCTGGGACAGAGCTGTTTTGCCCAGGCCGCACTGGAGCAGCTGAGCGCCATCGCGCCCACTGCCTCGCTGTCGGTGTATCGCATCGGCAGCTGCCGGCCGCGGCTGTTTCTATCGGCCTCCCAGGGCGTCCTGGACACCACGCGCCAGTGCTGGAGCGCCTATCTCTCGGGACCTCAGCACGAGGACAGAAGCTGGGGCCAGGAATGGCCCGGACATATGCGCATGCCAGGCGCGCGCAATCTGGTCCATGTGCAGGCCAACGAGGTCACGCCCTTGCATCGCCTGTGCGTGTATGACGCACATGGCGTGGCTGAGCGCATCTCGATTGCCGAGCCCGGTGCAGATGGCTCGGTGTTTGCCGTCAACCTCTATCGCCATGCGCACCAGAAACCCTTTGCCGACCGGCATCTGAGCGACTTCGCGGACCTGTCCAGCGCCCTGATGGCTCTGACGCACAAGCACCTGGCGCTGACTGCGGACAGGGCTGGCGGCGATGAGAGGTGGCCGGCTCGCCTGCGGGAGCTGGAACCGGGTCTGACGGCGCGCGAACTCGAGGTCTGCCTGCGCCTGCTGCGCGGCATGACCCAGGACGGCATTGCGGCCGATCTCGGGCTGAGCGCAGCCACCGTGAAGACCTATCGCAACCGCGCCTTTGCGCGGCTTGATATTCACCATCGCCATCAGCTGTTCGCGCTGATGGTGGAGTGAATGCAGTGGATTCGCCGGGCTGTGTCCGGCCGAGGAAGAAAGTGTGAAGTGCGCCGATAAGCCGGATTCTGTGCACAACGGTTGCCCGCCATGTGACCGCCATTAATCTTGGCCATCAGTCGCCTGATGGCTCGGTGCTACCTACCCGCACACTCCGGGGGCCCCGTCAACGTGTGCCTACTTGGTATTGCTGCGCGTAGAGATTGCCCGTTTCACCCTGGTTGGTCTGCCTTGCGGCACTCCTGCCAGACTCGTCTCTGTTGCTCTGATCCTCACCTCACGGTGGACAGCTGTTAGCTGCTACGCCGCCCTATGCAGTCCGGACGTTCCTCCAGTACGGTCTTTCGACCCAACGCAAGCGTTGGCCTTTCGGCTAGTACCAGCGGCGGTCTGGCGCACTTCACGGCGCGCATTATCCCGCGTTCAGAAAGAACTTGCACAGAACTCGCGCCTGAACTGCTCGGGCGGCAGGCCTGATTCGCGCTGGAACATGGCAATAAAGGCCGAGGGCGTGCTGTAACCCAGGTCGTAGGCAATGCGCTGCACGGTGTGGCCGGCCTCCAGCGCGTCGATGGCCTGCAGATAACGCATGCGCTGGCGCCATTCGCCCAGACTCATGCCCAGCTCGCGCTGGCAGTGGCGGGCCAGCGTGCGCTCCGTCATGTGCACGGTCTCGGCCCATTCGGCCAGGCTGCGGTGGTCGTCGGGGCGCGACTGCATGGCGTCCAGCACCTGCACCAGCGCCGGATGCCGGGCCACGGGCAGAAAGCTCAACTCCAACGGCGTGGCTCGCAGCTGGTCATGCACCACCCGTGCCAGACGCAGATCTGCGTCAGTCACCGGGATCTGCACGCCCCTGGCGCCGAAGTCCGCCAGCACGGCTTTGACAATCGGCCCCAGGCGCATGCAGCCCGCCGTCTGCGGCAGATCCGCACACAGATCAGGGGCCAGGTAGACGGAGCGGTACTGCACCGCATGCTGCAGATAGCAGCTGTGCACCACGCCTGGCGGAATCCATACCCCGTGCTGCGGCGGACACAGGATATGACCCGTGGGCACGTCCATGCTCAGACTGCCGTGGGCCGCATAGTTCAGATGCCCCCAGCGGTGGCTGTGCGGCGGAGCCTCGCTGTGTTCGCCGAACTCGTCATAGCGGAAGTAATAGCTGCCAGGCACTTTGTCGGTGTCCAGTATCTGTACGGCATGGCGCTTGGCGACCGGGCCGGGAGTCGGGGCAGAGGCAGGCATGGGTTCGTCCGGCTTGAGTTATGAAATGTCTGAAATCAGCAATGCGCTTCAAATACGTCAAGCGCATCATAAGCACCTCAAGGAGTTTCTTATGGGTGCATACCTACTACCACTGGGCGCGGTGCTGATCTGGTCGGTCAACACCGTGGTCAGCAAGCTGGCCGCAGACAGCATCAGCGCGGCCGAGATCGGATTCTTTCGCTGGCTGGTGGCCGCCGTGCTGTTCACGCCCTTCGTCCTGCCCTCGATCTGGCGCCAGCGCGCCGACATCAAGCCCCTGCTGCCACGGATCTTCGTGCTGGGCGTGCTGGGCATGGTCATCTACCAAAGCCTGGCCTATTACGCCGCCCACTTCACCACGGCCACGCACATGGGCATCATCGGCTCGCTCACGCCCATGCTGGTGCTGGCCCTGGCCGTGTTCATGCTGGGCCAGCCGCTCACGCATGGCGGCATCTGGGGCTCGCTGCTGGCAATTGCGGGGGTCGCGCTGGTGGTTTCATCGGGCCGGCTCAGCCATCTGGCGTCCGAGGGCCTGAATCTGGGCGATGCCATGATGTTCCTGGCCATGCTGGCCTACGCGGTCTACAACATCCTGCTCAAGCGCTGGCCCATGCCGCGCCTGGCCACGGTGCAGCTACTGTATCTGCAGGTGCTGGTTGCCGTGGTCGTGCAGTTCCCGCTCTACCTCTTCTCGCCCAAGACCGGGCTTGACGCCAGCAACCTGCCGCTAGTGGGCTACGCCGGCATCATGGCGTCCATCGCCGCGCCGCTGCTGTGGATGAAGGCAGTGCAGACGCTGGGGCCCGGGCGATCGAGCATGTTCTTCAATCTGATCCCGGTCTTCACCGCCCTGATCGCGGCTTTCGCCCTGAACGAGCCCCTGGCGGCCTACCACGCGGTAGGCGGCATCATGACGATTGCCGGTCTGCTGCTGGCCGAGCTGTGGAAGGCTCCGCTGCGTACCCGCCCGGCCCTGGCCTGCGGTGCTAAAGCAGCAGATTGAGAATCGCGTAGCTCATCAGCGACAGCAGGCTGACCACGAACACCAGCATGACCCAGGGGCCCCAGCGCTGCTCGCGCCAGGAAAAACCGACCAGCAGGCCTACGCAACAGACCCCCAGCAGCACCAGAATTGTGTTGAACGTGAGCAAGTGCAGTCCTCCCTCAAACAGACTTTGCCCCATTGTTCCCGATTGCAGGCCCAAGGGGAAACACCATCTCCCCTGGGCTTGACCTGAATCAAGCACAAGCCCTGCAGCGCCGGGCCATCGGCCTGCCCGGCGCTGCCATCGGCCGCGCGCATCACCTAGGGTTTTCCCGCGTTTTATCGATGCACGCCTGCCTCATGCCGGTGCACAGCCCGCACCATCTCTGCTCATAAGAATTTGCATTCAGGGCCGCTCAGAATTTCTTGTTGGACAGCCCCTCGCTGCCTTTCGATACTGCCGCCACAGGAACACCGGCCCGCGCCGCACCCCCATGTTCCAAGACACACAGGAGCGCCGGCAAAAGCGCCCCATGTGCCCGCTGCACTTTCGCATACAGGAGACTCCCCATGAGCAGCCCGGCTTCCGCCACCCACCCTCTTGCCGGCCATGCCGGTGCGCACGCGCACCCCGACATGGACGCCACCTACCGCAAGATCACCTGGCGCCTGATCCCCTTTCTGGTCTTTCTCTTTGTCCTGGCCTGGATAGACCGCGTCAACGTCGGCTTCGCCAAGCTGCAGATGCTGCAGGACCTGCAGTTCAGCGAGGCCGTCTACGGCCTGGGCGCCGGCATCTTCTTCATCGGCTACTTCCTGTTCGAAGTGCCCAGCAACCTGCTGCTGGAGAAGATCGGCGCACGCAAGACGCTGGCGCGCATCACCATCCTCTGGGGTGCTGCCTCCATGGCCATGGCCTATGTGACCACGCCCACCATGTTCTATGTGCTGCGCTTTATCCTGGGCGTGGTCGAGGCGGGCTTCTTCCCCGGCGTGGTGCTGTATCTGACCTACTGGTTCCCGGCCCGCCACCGCGC
>Ga0268257_1002515_pt1 | contig 12996 bp, 12 predicted proteins | sample AgamicAtPrz_FD_200249 | JGI IMG/M metagenome (GOLD analysis project Ga0268257, IMG submission 200249) | Agave microbial communities from Guanajuato, Mexico - At.P.rz (v2) (version 3) | ecosystem: Host-associated > Plants > Phyllosphere > Phylloplane/Leaf | place: Guanajuato, Mexico | collected...
GTTGTGTTGTTACTGGGAACGTTTGGTCTTTTTTCTGGATTCTCACATGCGGATGATGGCGGTGATGACACCATTAGCGCGAAAGAGCTAAAGACGCTTTTTTTCGGTCATGACGATCGCACGCGCGTCGCCGATCCCACCCAGGCGCCTTGGGATGCTATAGGTCAACTGGAAACCGCCAGCGGTAACTTATGTACTGCGACGCTGATTACCCCACAGCTTGCCCTGACGGCAGGCCACTGTCTGTTAACGCCGCCAAACGGCAAGCCGGATAAAGCGGTGGCCTTGCGGTTTGTGTCGCAAAAAGGCACCTGGCGCTATGAAATTCACGGCATTGAAGGCCGGGTCGATCCGTCTCTCGGCAAACGCCTGAAACCGGATGGTGACGGCTGGATCGTGCCACCGGCGGCCGCCTCATGGGACTTTGGCCTCATCGTTTTACGCTACCCCCCTTCCGGCATTACGCCGCTGCCGTTATTTGACGGCGACAAAGACGCCCTCACCGCCGCGCTGAAAGCCGCCGACCGGAAGGTGACGCAGTCCGGCTATCCTGTCGACCATCTGGATACGCTTTACACGCACTCCGACTGTATTGTGACGGGCTGGGCGCAAACCAGCGTACTCTCGCACCAGTGCGATACGTTGCCGGGTGACAGTGGCTCACCGCTGATGCTGAAAACAGATAACGGCTGGCAGTTGATCGGTGTGCAGAGTTCTGCACCGGCGGCGAAAGATCGCTGGCGCGCAGATAACCGGGCCTTGTCCGTGACCGGTTTTCGCGACAAGCTGGAAGCGCTGGCACAGCAGTAAATCAGCATCGTCTGACCTGATGTAATGCCCTGATTGACTCAATCGGCATCGGCTGGCTGAACCAAAAACCCTGCAGTTGATCGCAGCCAGCCAGCCGCAGCAGTTTCATTTGTCTTTCGGTCTCGACCCCTTCGGCGACCACCGCCATCCCCAGCGCGTTGGCGATCCGCACCGTGCCGCTTACCAGCGCGGCCGCCTGTTCATCGTTGTCCACCAGCCCGGCCAGCGATTTATCAATCTTGATGGTGTCGAAGTTAAAACGCCGCAAATAGCCAATGCTGGAATAGCCGGTGCCAAAGTCATCCAGCGCCACCGCGGTGCCCAGCGCTTTAAGATTGGCTATCGCCATGCGGGCACGCTCCGGGTTTTCCAGCACATAGGACTCCGTGACCTCCAGTTGCAGTCGGTTAGCAGGGAAATGAGTGGTCTCCAGCACGCTGGCCACTTTGTCTTCGAAGGCGGGATCGCGGAATTGCGCGGGAGAAATGTTAACGGAAAGCGTTAAGTCACCGTACGGCTGGAGATCCTGACAGGCGCGCTGCAGCACAAACTGGCCCAGCTTGTAAATCAGACCGCTGGTCTCCGCAATGGCGATGAAGGTATCCGGGCCCAGCGGCCCGTCCGGGCGACGTGGCCAGCGGACCAGCGCTTCGACACTGCTCATTTTCTGGCTGCGGGCGTCAATAATCGGCTGATACCAGACCTCAAACTCATCGCGCTCCAGACCGTTACGGATCTGATTTTCAATCGCCAGCTTGCGCTCCCGGGCGCTGTTCAGCTCGGCGTCGTAGTGGGTGATACGCCCTTTCCCGCTCATTTTGGCATGGTACATGGCAATATCGGCGCGGCGAAACAGCTCGGAGCTGGTGCATTCAATCAGGGTTCCGCTGGCGATACCGATACTGGCGCCGATATGGATCGTGCGTTCCCCCAGCTGAATCGGGGTGGTGAGAAAATCCAGCACCGAAACGGCAAAGGCGGTGGCCTGTGTTTCTGCCTCATCACCGCCGATGGTCATGGCAAACTCATCCCCGCCCATACGCGCCAGCATTCCCCCCGGCGGCACGCGTTCACTCAGCGTTTTCGCAATCGCCACAATGAGATCGTCTCCCACGCTGTGTCCGTAGATGTCATTCACGTCTTTAAAACCATCCAGATCGATAAACACCACGCTTTTGACGTCGATATCGCCGCGTAGACTCACCCGATCCAGCGCTTCGATGAGCGCTCGTCGGTTCGGCAGATGGCTTAGCCAGTCCGTTCTCGCCACCAGACGCGCCTGGCTTTCTCCTCGCGCAAGCTTGTACAGCCCCACGCTGCTCACCAGAATAAAGAGCAGGATCAGGGCCGATGCCAGCACAACAATCTGCGTGATATCAGAGGATGCCGCCCGGGCGGCCTGCGCCCCCGGAAGCCGTGCCTGCCAGTTAAGATAGCCCAGCTGCTCCCCTGCCGAACTGCGCAGCGGCATACTCATTTCGTTAATTTTTTCCGGCGTAAAGTGCAGATTATCGATCTGAAAGGTCGCCCCCAGGTCGGCTAAGATTCTGGCGTTCAGATGACGGGTGATCACCAGATAGCGGCGCGTTTCGTCGGTCACCTGTAATCTTCCGACCATTGGGCGAATCAGCCCAATGCCCACAAAGGCGACGCCGCTTCGCGTTTTGCTGATCCCGGCATAGATATTTTTGTCGCTTGATAAGGCGCGCGCGTGCTGAGCAATCAGGGCTTTCAGCCCCTTACCGAAAAAATCGAGATTCGTCTCCTGAAAAGGCTGACTTTGAAACGATCCCCAGATGACATTGAAATGCTCATCAAGCACGAAGGTGCCATCATAGAGGTTGTTGATTTTAAAGCCGGCGCCCCAGGTGTTATACAGCCAGTCGGTATCGAGCGTGGGACGGTAGGCCTCCCGCACCGCATCGTCCCAGACGGCGTTATCCAGCACCAGCGAGGAGACGCGGTTAACCGATGTCTGAATGGCCCCCTGCACGGAAAGCGCCGTGCGGTGTTCATCAATTTCATTGGTTTTGGTGCTGATAAGATGCAGGGAAAGATAGAGGAGTGCGACGACGGAGATGATTAAGCCGATGCCCGCCATAAAGACCATGGCAAACAACGTTCTCGCGGTGGGAATATTGCGCCAGCTTAATGTGCGATACATCAGCCATCCTCTTTAAGGTTTTGCTTTTCTAAGCGTAATACAGGCAGCGAATTTCGCTGCCTGTAAAGGATGGCTTTATGAACGTCAGGCAAGTTTTATCATAATCATACCTGCAAGCAGCAAGATGAGTCCCATCCAGCCCTTGTTATTTAAACGCTGACCGAAAAGCACCCAGCCTGCAGCCAGCGTCGCGGCGATACCAAAACCGCCCCACAACGCATAGGCGACCGAAAGATCGATTCCTTTTACCGCCTGGGACAGCGCGCTGAACGCCCCCAGAACCGCGGCAATCGACATCAGGCCGTAGAATTTACGGCGAAAACCATCGGAGAATTTCAGCAGAACGTTCGCCAGAATTTCCAGCACGATGGCGAACCCCAGCCAGGCCGCATGAACCCACTCAAACTGTTGCATGGTTCTGCTCCTTCTGCACTTTAGACGGCTTACGGGTACCTGATTTAATCAGCACAATACCCGCGACCAGCGTCGTTAACCCGGCGACCTTCATTGTTGTTAATGTTTCGTCAAATATCAGCACGCTGAACAGCGTAATCAACAAAATACCGATCCCTTCCCACAGGGCATACGCGACGCCCAGCGCAATTTTTTTCACCGCGAACGAGAGGAAAATATACGAAAGCGAAATCATCACCAGCATCAAAATAAAACCGGTGTTGCCATCGCTGACGCTAGCCCACTTCATCGACAGCGTGCCGGTAATTTCAGCGATAATAGCCAGGGCTAATAAAATCCAGTAAAACATGTTTTTCTCCTGCTTGAGAATATAATCCATCGTGGCCTGCTGCGTGCAGCAAACCCAAAAATACGAATTGAAATCAGTCAGCTAAGCGCTTAGCGCCAGCTCAGGCAGAAGAAATGACTATAGTGCGGTGCGCCAGTGTTGCTCACCAGAAAGCAGGCAGAAAGAGGTGGAGTATACAGCAGTATTGTTTGAAGAGTACGTCCTGAACATATTGTCCATAAAATTACAATTATCCGCGTTGTTGCTTCTCGTCTTTGCGGATGAAAATTGTCCTCGGTAGTTAAACACACCGAATTTGTACCATAAGCCAGGATTTTACTCAAAGTCTTTGCAATTCTTTACCCACTCCGTTTGATTTTGGTTAGTTTATTGCAATGCCTTTCACCTTTATTATAAATATAAAGAAAATTTCGGAGTCACCATGGCTAAACCCATCATTACCCTGAACGGGTTAAAAATTGTCATCATGCTGGGCATGCTGGTGATCATATTGACAGGCGTGCGCTTTGCCGCCGACATTATTGTGCCCTTTATTCTGGCCCTTTTTATTGCGGTGATCCTCAACCCGCTGGTTCAGCGCATGACGCGGCTACGCATCCCACGCGTGCTGGCCATCACGCTGCTTATCAGCATCATTATTGTGGCGATGGTACTGCTGGTGGCTTATCTGGGAACCTCGCTCAATGAACTGGCGCGAACGCTGCCGAAATACCGCTCTTCGCTGGCAATACCGCTGCTGCAGCTGGAGCCCTGGCTGCAACGCGCGGGTATCGAAGTCTCGGTTGAAGAACTGCTGAAATATATCGACCCCAATGCGGCGATGACGATCGTCACCAGCCTGCTGGCTCAGCTTTCCAATGCCATGACCTCCATTTTCCTGCTGTTTTTAACGGTGGTGTTTATGCTGCTGGAGGTGCCGCAGCTTCCTGCAAAGCTGCAGCAGATAATGGTCCGTCCGGTCGAAGGAATGGGGGCGATTCAACGCGCGCTGGACAGCGTCTCCCGCTATCTGGTGCTGAAAACGGCCATTAGCCTGGTGACAGGCGTTGTCGTCTGGGTGATGCTTCTGGCGCTGGACGTCCGCTTTGCATTCGTCTGGGGGTTACTGGCGTTTGCGCTTAACTACATTCCCAACATCGGCTCCGTGCTGGCGGCGATCCCCCCTATTCTTCAGGTGCTGGTTTTCAGCGGGCTTTATGACGCGCTGATCCTGCTGGCCGGATACCTGGTCATCAATCTGGTGTTCGGTAACATACTGGAACCCCGCATGATGGGCCGGGGTCTGGGGCTGTCCACGCTGGTGGTCTTTTTGTCCCTGATATTCTGGGGCTGGCTGCTCGGGCCCGTCGGGATGCTGCTCTCCGTTCCGCTCACCATCATCGTCAAGATTGGTCTGGAGCAGACGGCGGGCGGGCAAAGTATCGCCGTGCTGCTGAGCGATATGAGCCATCACTAGCCGTCATTCCGCCATCGACAGGAGGGGCTTGCGGGTCCTTCCACCTTCACGATAAGCGCTGAGCGCCCTTCGCCACTCTGCCAGCGGGTACACCGTAACGTCGCTGTACTCACTGTCGGGTAACCTCAGCCAGATGCGACCGAACTCCGCGCGCCACGCCTCAACGCTGAGCGCATCCAGACCGTTTCGGATATGGAACCACACCACACGCGGCGCAGGCCGCCGTTGTGTGAAGGTTTGCCCGGAGAGCAGCCCGTAGCAGACAAACATGCCCTGCTCGGGCATCACGCTGAGGATCGTTTCCGCAAGCGGCCCGCCGGTGGCATCGTAGACGATATCGCTACGGGCGGCGACGGTGCCGATTCTGTTTGCGTCATGCTGTGCGACAGGCGTGATGCCCATCGCCTCCAGCCGTTCAGCATGCACGGCAGAACGGTGAATGCCATACACCGCTTCCGCCCCCGCCTGACGCGCCCACTGCCCCAGCAGAATGGCGCAATCCGATCCGGCAGCCGTGAGCAAGACCCGCTTTCCACGCGGCGGGTAGCGGGTCAGCATCATCTGCGCCGCCAGCGGGTTAATATAGGCCCGCGCGGCCAGATGTGCGTCGACGGTGTCCGGAACGGGTATCGCATACTCTGCCGGGCAATCCACATAGCGCTGCCAGGTGCCCTGACCGCGCAGCGGCAGGACGCGCTGCCCCACCAGATGCTTAAACGAGGCGGGCGCCTCGGTGACAACACCGACACCTTCATACCCCGCGACCGCCGGTAACGGGGTTCTGTGGCGATAGGCACCGGTGATGGGGATAAGATCGGACGCGTTGACCGGAGAAAACAGCATCCGCACGCGGAGCTGTCCCGGCGCAAGCGCGCCCGGCGGCGCGGTTTCAGGTTGCAGAACAGATTCTGGCTCGCCAAACCGGCGATACCAGAGGGCCAGATTTTCCATTACGATCTCAAGGCTGATAGCGGAACTACTCGCGCCAGCCCATTGCCGGTGCGACATGTTTGAGAATAGACTCAATCACGTGCGCATTATAATCCACACCCAGCTGGTTCGGCACGGTCAGTAAGAGCGTGTCCGCCTCGGCAATCGCCTCGTCCTTTTTCAGCTGTTCAACCAGCTTTTCCGGCTCCGCGGCATAGCTGCGCCCGAAGATGGCGCGCGTTTTCTCATCAAGATAACCCACGCTATCGCTGTCGTTGCGGCTGGCCCCGAAATACATCCGGTCACGGTCGTCCATCAGAGCAAAAATACTGCGGCTGACCGACACCCGCGGCTCACGCGTATGCCCCGCCTCTTTCCAGGCCTGACGGTACGCACGGATCTGTTTTGCCTGCTGAATATGGAACGGCTCACCGGTTTCATCGTCCTTCAGCGTTGAGCTTTGCAGGTTCATGCCCAGTTTTGCGGCCCACACGGCCGTCGCATTGGAACCCGCCCCCCACCAGATACGCTCGCGCAGCCCTTCTGAATAAGGCTCCAGGCGCAGCAGCCCCGGCGGATTCGGGAACATGGGCTGCGGGTTCGGTTTGGCAAACCCTTCCCCACGCAGCACCTCAAGCAGCACCTCGGTATGACGACGCGCCATATCAGACTCGTTTTCCCCTTCCTGCGGGACATAGCCGAAATGACGCCAGCCATCAATAACCTGCTCCGGGGAGCCACGGCTGATGCCCAACTGCAGGCGACCACCGGAAATCAGGTCCGCCGCGCCCGCATCTTCAGCCATGTACATCGGATTTTCATAGCGCATATCAATCACGCCGGTGCCGATTTCGATGGTCTTCGTTTTTGCGCCAATGGCGGCCAGCAGAGGGAACGGCGAGCTAAGCTGTCGCGCGAAGTGATGCACGCGGAAATAGGCGCCGTCTGCCCCCAGCTCTTCAGCCGCCACGGCTAAATCGATGGACTGCAGCAGCGTGTCAGCCGCTGAGCGCGTGCCGGACTGCGGCGAAGGCGTCCAGTGACCAAACGATAAAAACCCGATCTTTTTCATAACTCTGTGTCCTGATAATGCATTGCGTTCTGTCCACTTTACGCATTACCCGGTAAGAATAAATGCCGTTTATTTAACGGAATGATTCAAATAAATTGATTGAAATAGTTTCATGTCCCTCAGGTAAAAACCCGTTGGTTATCCGTTTGAATTAACGTTACTACTATAGGTCGGGACCTTTCACACTGGATAAAAAATGAAAAGACGCTATGTTGTGGCGGATGTTTTTACTGACACGCCGTTTCTGGGTAATCCTGTTGCCGTCGTACTCGATGCGGAGGGCATGAGTAAAGCACAAATGCAGCAGGTCGCCGTTGAGTTTGGTTACAGCGAAACGACGTTTGTGCTGCCGCCAGACAATCCATCCAATACAGCACGCGTCCGAATTTTTACGCCCTCGCGCGAGATCCCCTTCGCCGGGCACCCGAATGTGGGAACCGCCTACGTGCTCGCTCATCACACTGCGATGAATGATCAGCACCTGCCTGATACACTGCGCTTCGAGGAAATCGCTGGCCTGGTGCCCGTGCGCCTGCTGCGTGACAACGATACGGTGACTGGCGCAGAACTCCTGGTGCCAGAGGCACTCTCCTGCCGCTCTGAAGTTAGCCCGGAAAACGTGGCTGCCTGCTTGTCCCTGAACGCAGAAGATATCCGTACCGAGGTACATATGCCCGTCGTCGCGTCGGTGGGTCTGCCCTTCCTGATAGCCGAGCTGGCCTCTCGCGAGGCGCTCCGTCGATGCGTGCCCAATTTACAGGGTTTTCGTGCAACGTTACCGCTGGACGGTGCAGTTTCACTCTATGCCTATACCCTGGATTCAGATTCCGATGCGCCCTGCGATGTGCAAGCACGCATGTTTACGCCCCGAATGACGGAAGATCCTGCAACAGGCAGCGCGACTGCCGCTGTTACGGCGCTACTGGCATTACACCGTGATAAAACGACGCTTGACCTGACAGTCAGTCAGGGGGTCGATATGGGACGAGCAAGCGTACTGTTCACGGGATACGATGCCACCTCAGGAAAGGCGGTGGTTCGCGTCGGCGGAAAATGCATAATTACGCTTGAAGGCACATTCTCACTCTAACGGAGGAAGCGTATATACATTTACAGTGCCTGATGAGATATATTGGCTCACTATTTTTATGACAGGTAAAACCGGCAATGGCTTTGATCCCCAAAAACTACGCGCGGCTGGAAAGCGGCTATCGCGAAAAAGCATTAAAAATCTATCCATGGGTGTGTGGACGCTGCTCGCGCGAGTTTGTCTATTCCAATCTGCGTGAACTCACGGTTCACCATATCGATCACGACCATACCAATAACCCGGAAGATGGCAGCAACTGGGAGCTGTTGTGCCTGTTTTGCCACGATCACGAGCATTCGAAATACACCGAAGCAGATCAGTACGGCACCACCGTGGTGGCCGGGGAAGATGCGCAAAAAGACGTGGGCGTTGCCACGTTTAACCCGTTTGCCGATTTAAAGGCGATGATGGATAAGAAGAAGTAATCCTCTCTCCCCCCTCGCTCACATCGTGCTCTGCGAATTTAAAATGTCCAGGTGATAGCGGCGGTTGCAGACCCCTCATTGCGCCGCATCACGATCGGGCTTTCATTGGCATGGTCGCCAAGCCAGGTATAGTCCGCGCTGAGGACCGTCCCCCAGTGAGCATCGAACTGATGGCTCCAGGTCAGGCTGGTGTCGACGCCATAAAATCCACCCGGCGCAGCATAGCGGCGATAGCCGGTGCGGCGGCTCTGCTGCTCACTGACGCCATACCAGGTATTCATATAACGGCTGTCGCCAAACAGGGCCGCAGACTGAAAGGCTATCGTGTCCTGGTTATTTTGTACCGGGATCAGCGTAACGGAGGCCTGATAGCTTGCCCCCTGATTGTCGGTTAACGGCAGCGTCGTTTTACCTTCCATGCTCAACCATGGCGCGGCCTGCCAGCCGACGGCAAGGCCGGTATTCAGGGTGGCATTAATGTCCCCCATCCCTTTCAGGTTGTTTGCACCCTCACGCCAGCCAGAATTTTTATCAGCCCTTCCGGGGTCGTAGCCCAGCGTATGTTCGAAATACCAACCGCTGTCGTTTTGCAGGTCATATCCCACCCCTTTTTGTGCATCAACAAAGAAAGCGCCTTTGCGTCCCTGCAGCACAGGAACCACCTGCCACACCTGCTTGTCTGAGCCTGAGTAACGCGGGGCATATTGCCCTCCCAGCCCGACGGTTAAGGAATCGGACGCGGTGCCATCATCCGCCTGCGCGACGGATGCCAAGACCATCAGAAGCGGGACGGACATATACAGGACTTTTTTTATCGCTATCATACTGCTCTCCTTACAGACGCTGGCGTCTCCTGAGACAGGGACAGCCATACAATGTTGGCGCAGTATGATTTGGCTGAATCAATGAATCGTCGGGATAGTGTTAAGAAATGGTCAAGGTGAACGGATGTTATCCAGAAGAGTACTGATTATTGAAGATGACGCCGACGCGGCTGGCGTGCTCGAAGCCTATTTACGGCGTGAAAATTACGACGTGACCATTACCGGGGACGGTCTTTCCGGGCTGGATATGGCGCAGCGGTGGAAGCCCGACCTCATCCTGCTGGACGTAATGCTGCCGGGACTTAACGGCACCGAGGTGCTAGCAGGTCTGCGTCGTAAAAGCGATGTGCCGGTGATCATGGTCACGGCCATGGGGGATACTCCCGATCGCATTGGTGCCCTGCGTTACGGTGCCGATGATTACGTTGTGAAGCCATATCATCCGGGCGAAGTGGTGGCGCGGGTGCAGGCGGTGCTGCGGCGCAGCAGTAAAAAAGAGACAGAGGAAAAGATCCTTCGCTGGCAAACGCTGGCGGTGGATGTCGCCGCCATTGTGGCGTGCGTGGACAACGGCGACGACACGCCTGTGATGCTCGATCTTACGCCAACGGAATTCTCGCTTCTGGCAACGCTGCTGCGCTCGCCTGCGCACCCGTTCTCCCGCCAGTATTTACTGGAACACTGTTTGCCGGAAAGCGAGGCGCTGGAGCGCGTGGTGGACACCCATATTTATAACCTGCGTAAAAAACTCGAAGCGGTGGGTATTTCCGGCGTGCTGATCAACGTGCGCGGCGTGGGTTACAGGTTCAGACAGCCATGATAAAAAATCGGCACGCCTCTCTGTGGCGCTGGATTTGCGCGCGCATCTTAGCGCTGGCCATCGGCAGCGTGATCGTCATTGCCACCTGCATGTGGCTGCGCTATGCGGTCCAGAACTACTGGATCATGGGCAGGATGCCGCCAGCGGTCCGGCAGGAGTTTCTGACGCTCAGCCAGAACCCGCAGGCCAACCCGGCCCGCTTCCACTCGATTGTGGACACCTGGTGGGGCCTGAGCTATTCCACGCCGTCCATCGCCTCAGCGGACTGGGTCACGGTGGCCCTGCTGGTGCTGGTGATGATCCCGTTTATTGTGGTGATGGGGCTCAAACACGCCCGCCCGCTGGCACTGCAGTTCAGCCGACTTCGCGATGCGGCAAAGGATGTCGCCGAAGGTCAGTTTGGCCGTCAGGCTGAGCTGATCAAAGATGCACCGGCAGAAATGGTCAGCTTTGCGACCGACTTTAACTCTATGACGGGACAACTTGCCCGCTATGAGAAAGAGCTCCGCGCCTCGCACGTCGCGATGGCGCACGAGCTGCGCTCGCCCCTGACGGCCGCCATCGGGCGTCTGCAGGGCATGTTAGACGGCGTGTTTGATGCCAGCCCGGCGCAGCTGGGCATGGTGATGAAACAGCTCCAGCACCTCAACCGCCTCACCGATGAACTCCACCTTCTCTCTTTGGCAGACGCGGGTAACCTTGTGCTGGAGGACCAGCCGTTCTGTCTGGATGAGCTGATTCAGGAGCGGGCTGCCTGGATCATGCCCCAGGCGGATGCGCATCATTTCAGGATAACGCTGCGTAACCCGCACACCAGCCCCTTCCGGGGCGATGCGTTCCGTATGGGACAGGTCGTTACCATCCTCATGGAAAATGCGCTACGTTACGGACGCGAAGGCGGCCACCTTGAGGTGGCTCTGCATTACGCCAGCGGGCATTACATCCTCGAATTCACCGATGACGGGCCGGGCGTGTCGCCTCAGTTCCTACCGGAAATGTTTAAACGCTTTAGCCGCGAGGAGCAGTCCCGCGCGCGGCATTCCGGCGGCAGCGGCCTTGGTTTGTCCATCGCTCGGGCGATTTGCCAGGCGCATGGGGGAGAGATTAGCGCGTCATTACCGGAAACCGGCGGCCTCGCGGTGTGCATTTTGTTGCCCTGGCATCCGTCCGATAATGAAAATCTCCACTCTTGATAAAGCCTTGACAGAACATCGAATCTTTCTCGACGTAGCGCGCATTTAATAACGCCATTCCCTTTATGGAGCGGCGTTATGTCAGACGAATTTTTTCTCTCCCTCCGCCACTGCCTGCATCATTTGTACGGCGTGGCGCGCACCCTTTCCTGGCTGCATTTTCTTCCCCTGGCCCTGCTTGCGCTGGCGATTTTTCCGCTGACCGGCTGCGGTGATAAACACGAAAACAAACCTGACCCAGTGCGTAAGGTACGCTACGTCGTCGTTGGCACCGCCCACTCCCTTCCCGCGCTGGAAAGAACCGGTGAGATCCATGCCCACGATGAAACGACCCTGAGCTTTCGCACCGGAGGCCGGATACTGACGCGTAGCGTTGATATTGGCGACCGGGTCACTGCCGGACAGCTGCTGGCCACGCTTGATAATACGACCGGGCAAAACCAGCTCGACAGCGCCGCGGCCGACTATGAAGGCGCCAAAGCCTCAGCCCAGGTCGCCGCGCTTAACGTCAGTCGCATGCAAAAGCTTATGCCAACAGGCGCGATAGCCCGCACGCAGCTCGACAGCGCCCGGGCTGACTGGCTTGTCGCTCGCGCGCGCTTAAAAAGCAGCGAGGCCGCATGGCGAAATGCCCGCGAAAGTCTCGGCTGGACGCGCCTGATCGCCCCACAAGCGGGCGTCATCACAGCCGTGAGCGCCTCTGCGGACCAGGTTGTCAGTGACGGTCAGTCCGTGCTGACGCTGGCGACCGGGGAAGCCCGCGACGTGGCGTTTGACATTGCCGCGCCCGATGCGATCCCGACTCTGGATAAAGCGGTTTTGCAGGTTTCCCTCCTCAGCGACCCGTCGGTGCAGGCGTCTGCCGTACTGCGGGATATCACCCCGCAGGCCGATCCTCAGACCCGCACGTGGCGCGTCAGAGCTACCCTGCAAAACCCGCCGGAGGCCATGGCGCTGGGCGCCAGCGTCACCGTGACGTTGCCCTCCGACGCCCCGCACGGGTACGCGCTTCCCGCGTCGGCGCTGACCCGCGTCGGCGACAAACCGGCCGTTTTCGTCATTACCCCGCGGTCGCAGGCGCAGCTGCGCGTGGTGGTGCCCGTCGGCTATACGGCCTCCTCCGTCATGATTGCCTCCGGCCTTGAGCCCGGCGACAGGGTGATTACGGCGGGCGTGAGCACATTACGATCCGGCGAGGCGGTGATGGCCGGAGAGGTTCAGCCATGAATACAGGATCGGAAACCAAATTTAACCTCTCTGCCTGGGCGCTGAAGAACCAGCAGATGGTCAGCTTTTTCATGCTGCTGGTAATTGCGATGGGCGTGTTCTGCTATGAAAAGCTGCCGCGTAACGAAGATCCGGCATTCACCATTAAAACGGCCGTCGTCTCCGCACAGTGGCCGGGAGCCTCCGTGACGGATACCACCCGCCTGCTGACCGATACGCTTG
>Ga0268257_1002525_pt1 | contig 12970 bp, 8 predicted proteins | sample AgamicAtPrz_FD_200249 | JGI IMG/M metagenome (GOLD analysis project Ga0268257, IMG submission 200249) | Agave microbial communities from Guanajuato, Mexico - At.P.rz (v2) (version 3) | ecosystem: Host-associated > Plants > Phyllosphere > Phylloplane/Leaf | place: Guanajuato, Mexico | collected...
GCGTGTCGGTCGACAGCGAAGTGGGTGTCGGCACCGCGGTGACGGTGTCGCTGCCCGCGATCGACGAGCCGTCCGCCTGACAGGGCCGGGCGCGACGGCAGGTATTTGGGGAAAGCCATGAGAAAGCAATGGGCGGCGACCGTGCTGGCGGCGTCGCTGTTGACGGGTTGCGCGGGCGTGACGAGCGGCGTGAGTGCGCTCGGGCAGCCGAATGCATTTGCATCGGGGGCGCACGGCTACGATTTCGTGCGGACGGCTGCGCAGGCGGGCGACGCCGAGTATCGGCAGATCGAGACGCTCGTGCGCGACGAACTCGCGCGCCGCGGCTTCGATGCGCAGCCGCTCAAGGACGCGCGCTACCGGTTGTCGATCGCGTATGCGACGCAGCCGGCGGCGGTCGCGGCGAGCGCCGCCGGCTGCGGCGCGGCGAGCAGCGCATGCGTGACGGTCGACGGGCCCGCGCCGTTCGCGCTGCCGTTCATGGGCCGCGTGTACCGTCACGTGCTGACGCTGCGCTTCGTCGATGCGAAATCGGGCGCCGACGTCTATCGCGTGTCGGCGTCGCTGCGCGACCGCGATCCGGGCACGCAGCAGGCCGCGCCGGCGCTCGTGAAGAGCGCGCTGGCGAAGGTGCCGTTCGGCGACGGCAGCGGCTGGCTCGTCAAGACGAAAAAAGACGACGCGGGCGGCATGCCGGGCGTCGTCTCGGTGAAGCCGGCCGACGCGCACTGACAGCGCTGGCCGCGAGGTGAGGGCGGGCCCGCCGGGCGGGCCCTTGCCGCGTTCAGACGGTCGGTTGTCCGCCGTCGCGCGTGCGCAGGTACGTTTCGAACTCCGCACCGACTTCCGGGTGGCGCAGCGCGAATTCGACCGTCGCCTTCAGGTAGCCGAGCTTGCTGCCGCAGTCGTAGCGCGTGCCCTGATACTTGTAGGCCAGCACCTGTTCGTCGGCGAGCAGCGCCTGGATCGCGTCGGTGAGCTGCAGTTCGCCGCCCGCGCCCGGTTTCAGCGCGCGCAGGTGCTCGAAGATCCGCGGTTTCAGGATGTAGCGGCCGACCACGCCGAGGTTCGACGGCGCGACGTCCGGCGCCGGCTTCTCGACGATCGCCGACATCTTGACGATCGACTCTTCCCATTCCTTGCCGTCGACGATCCCGTACGACTTCGTCTCCGCCGGCGGGATCTCTTCGACGCCGATCACCGAGCTGTGATAGTGGTCGAACACGTCGACCATCTGCTTCATCACCGGCGGGTTGCCGTCGAGCAGGTCGTCCGCGAGGATCACCGCGAACGGGTTGTCGGCGACCAGCTTTTCCGCGCACAGCACCGCGTGGCCGAGGCCGAGCGCTTCCGGCTGGCGCACGTAGAAGCAGTCGACATGGCTCGGCTTGATGCTGCGCACGAGTTCGAGCAGCTTTTCCTTGCCGCGCGCCTCGAGTTCGGCCTCGACTTCGTACGACTTGTCGAAGTGGTCCTCGATCGCGCGCTTGCTGCGCCCGGTCACGAAGATCATCTCGGTGATGCCCGCGGCGATCGCTTCCTCGACCGCGTACTGGATCAGCGGCTTGTCGACGACCGGCAGCATTTCCTTCGGGCTCGCCTTCGTTGCCGGCAGGAACCGCGTGCCGAGACCGGCCACGGGGAATACCGCCTTGGTGACTTTCAACATGATCGAACCTTTATTCCTGTAATCGACTTGTCAGACGGTCTATGTTCACGTTCGCATTATAGTGAACGCAAATGACCTTACCCTTTGTTACGCAGGCAACCGATCGAGCTGAGCACGCAGTTTTTCGAGCGTGCTCTGGAATTCCGCGACGCGTTTTTGCTCCTGTTCGACCACGGCCGGCGGCGCTTTCGCGACGAATGCCTCGTTGCCGAGCTTCGCATTGCATTTGGCGATCTCGCCCGTCAGGCGCGTGATTTCCTTCGACAGGCGCTCGCGCTCGGCCGCGACGTCGATCTCCACCTTCAGCACCAGCTTGTTCGGGCCGACGATCGCGATCGGCGCGCCGTGCGCTTCCTTGTCCAGCGCCGCCTCGTCCGCGAGGATCTGCACGTCCGACAGGCGCGCGAGCGCCTGGACGTACGGCGCGAACGAGCGCAGGCGCTCGGCGTCGCCGGCCGCCAGCAGCGGCACCTTGGTGGCCGGCGACAGGTTCATCTCGCCGCGCAGGTTGCGGCACGCGTCGACGATCGCCTTCAGGTCGGCCGCCCACTGCTCGGACGTCTCGTCGAGCTTCTGCAGGTTCGCGACCGGGTACGCCTGCGTCATCAGCGATGCTTCGCCCTCGGCCGTGCCCTGCGGATAGCGGCCGGCGAGCGGCGCGACCTTCTGCCAGAGCGCCTCGGTGATGAACGGGATGACCGGGTGCGCGAGGCGCAGCACCGTTTCCAGCACGCGCAGCAGCGTGCGGCGCGTCGCACGCTGCTGTTCCGGCGTGCCGTTCTGGATCTGCACCTTCGCGAGTTCGAGATACCAGTCGCAGTACTCGTCCCACACGAACTTGTAGATGCTGCTTGCGATGTTGTCGAAGCGGTAATCGGCGAAACCCTTCGCGATGTCGGCTTCGGTGCGCTGCAGCAGCGACACGATCCAGCGGTCGGCCGCCGAGAAGTCGAGGTAGCCGCCGGGGCCGCAGTCGCCCGCGCCGCACACTTCCGGCTTGTCGGCGCCGCAGTCGTGGCCTTCGCAGTTCATCAGCACGAAGCGCGTCGCGTTCCACAGCTTGTTGCAGAAGTTGCGATAGCCTTCGCAGCGCGCGAGGTCGAAGTTCACGTTGCGGCCGAGCGTCGCCATCGACGCCATCGTGAAGCGCAGCGCGTCGGTGCCGAACGCGGGGATGCCGTCCGGGAATTCCTTGCGCGTCTTCTTCTCGATGGTCGCGGCCTGCTTCGGGTTCATCAGGCCCGTCGTGCGCTTCGCGACCAGCGCCTCGAGGTCGATGCCGTCGACGATGTCGATCGGGTCGAGCGTGTTGCCCTTGCTCTTCGACATCTTCTGGCCTTCCGCGTCGCGCACGAGGCCGTGCATGTAGACGGTATGGAACGGCACCTTGCCGGTGAAGTGCGTGGTCATCATCACCATCCGGGCGACCCAGAAGAAGATGATGTCGAAGCCGGTGACGAGCACCGACGACGGCAGGAAGTGCTTCAGTTCGGGCGTTTCGTTCGGCCAGCCGAGCGACGAGAACGGCACGAGCGCCGACGAGAACCACGTGTCGAGCACGTCCTCGTCGCGCTTGAGCGCCCCCGTGTAACCCTTCGCGGCGGCCTGCGCACGCGCGTCTTCCTCGTTGCGGGCGACGAATACCTCGCCGTTCTCGCCGTACCACGCGGGGATCTGGTGGCCCCACCACAGCTGGCGCGAGATGCACCAGTCCTGGATGTTCTCGAGCCACTGGTAGTAGGTGGTCGTCCAGTTTTCCGGGACGAACTTGATCTGGCCGTCGCGCACGACGTCGAGCGAGACCTCGGTAATCGACTTGCCCGGATGGAACGTGCCTTCCGGCGCGGGCTTGGTCATCGCGACGAACCACTGGTCGGTCAGCAGCGGCTCGATCACGACGCCCGTGCGGTCGCCGCGCGGCACCATCAGCTTGTGCGGCTTCACCGAGTCGAGGAAGCCTTGCGCGTCGAGGTCGGCGACGATCGCCTTGCGCGCGTCGAAGCGGTCGAGGCCGCGATACTGCTCGGGGCCGTTGTCGTTGATCTTCGCGTCGAGCGTCAGGATCTCGATCGGCGCGAGCTTGTGGCGCAGCCCCACCTGGTAGTCGTTGAAGTCGTGCGCGGGCGTGACCTTCACGACGCCCGTGCCGAACTCGCGGTCGACGTAGTCGTCGGCGATCACCGGGATCTCGCGGCCCGTCAGCGGCAGCGTGACCCGCTTGCCGATCAGGTGCGCGTAGCGTTCGTCTTCCGGATGAACCATCAGCGCGACGTCGCCGAGCATCGTTTCGGGACGCGTGGTGGCGACCGTCAGCGAGCCCGAGCCGTCGACGAGCGGGTAGCGGATGTGCCACAGGTGGCCGTTTTCCTCTTCGCTGACGACTTCCAGGTCCGACACGGCGGTGAGCAGCACCGGATCCCAGTTGACGAGGCGCTTGCCGCGGTAGATCAGCCCTTGCTCATACAGCGTGACGAACACGTCGCGCACGGCGGCCGACATCTTGTCGTCCATCGTGAAGTATTCGCGCGACCAGTCGGTCGATGCGCCGAGGCGGCGCACCTGGTCCGTGATCGTCGAACCGGATTTCTGCTTCCATTCCCACACGCGCTCGACGAACTTCTCGCGGCCGAGGTCGTGGCGCGACACGCCCTGCGCGTCGAGCTGGCGTTCCACGACGATCTGCGTGGCGATCCCCGCGTGGTCGGTGCCGGGCACCCACAGCGTGTTCTCGCCGAGCATCCGGTGATAGCGGGCGAGGCCATCCATGATCGTCTGGTTGAACGCATGGCCCATGTGCAGCGTGCCCGTTACGTTCGGCGGCGGCAACTGGATCGCGAAATCGGGGCGGGACGGATCGAATGCCGGGGCGGCATAGCCGCGTTTTTCCCACTCCGGCCCCCATTGGGACTCGATGGTATGGGGCTCGAAGCTCTTCGCAAGCGTGTTGTCGCTCATGTTGGAAATCTGCCGAAAAATGCGTGAATTGGATGCCGAATCCGACAATTATAAATGGATGCCCATCGGCCAGCCATCGCCTTGCCGGCGCGGGCCTGTCGGGACGCGGCCGCAACGTGCCCGCGGCCCGCAGGCAGCGTGCGACCGAACGGATCGGAAACGGCATCGCGCGACCGACTTATAATGTCGGGTCCGCATTTTTCTCGCCCGTCAGCTGCCGCTCCATGCCCGATCTGCTCGCCAATCTGAACCCCGAACAACTCGCCGCCGTCACGTTGCCGAACGAACCGGCGCTGATCCTCGCAGGGGCGGGCAGCGGCAAGACCCGCGTGCTGATCACGCGCATCGCGTGGCTGATCCAGCAGGGCTATGCGTCGCCGCCCACCGTGCTCGCCGTCACCTTCACGAACAAGGCCGCGCGCGAGATGATGGCGCGCCTGTCGGCGATGATGCCGATCGACACGCGCGGGATGTGGATCGGCACGTTCCACGGCCTGTGCAACCGGATGCTGCGCACGCACTGGCGCGACGCCGGCCTGCCGCAGACCTTCCAGATCCTCGACACGGCCGACCAGTTGTCCGCGATCAAGCGGCTGATGAAGGCGGCGAACGTCGACGACGAAAAGTACCCGCCGAAGAACGTCCAGTACTTCATCAACAACGCGAAGGAGCAGGGGCTGCGCCCCGACAAGGTCGACGCGACCGACAACTTCAACCGCAAGTTCGTCGAGCTGTACCAGGCGTACGACCAGCAGTGCCAGCGCGAAGGCGTCGTCGATTTCCCCGAGCTGCTGCTGCGCTGCTACGAACTGCTCGCGTACAACGCGCCGCTGCGTGCGCACTACCAGGCGCGCTTCCGGCACATCCTCGTCGACGAGTTCCAGGACACCAACAAGCTGCAGTACGCGTGGCTCAAGATGCTCGCGGGCGGCGAGAACGCGATCTTCGCGGTCGGCGACGACGACCAGTCGATCTACGCGTTCCGCGGCGCGAACGTCGGCAACATGCGCGACTTCGAAGACGAATTCCGCGTGCGCAACCTGATCAAGCTCGAGCAGAACTACCGTTCGCACGGCAACATCCTCGACGCGGCGAACCAGCTGATCTCGAACAACGCGCACCGCCTCGGCAAGAACCTGCGCACCGACGCCGGCCACGGCGAGCCGGTGCGCGTGTACGAAGCCAGCACCGATTCGCAGGAAGCCGGCTGGATCGTCGAGGAGATCCGCTCGCTGATCAACACCGGCATGGCGCGCAGCGAAGTAGCCGTCCTGTACCGCAGCAACGCGCAGTCGCGCTCGATCGAGCACACGCTGATGTCGTCGGGCATTCCGTACCGCGTGTACGGCGGCCTGCGCTTTTTCGAGCGGCAGGAAGTGAAGCACGCGCTCGCGTACCTGCGCCTGATCGACAACCCGAACGACGACACGGCATTCGCGCGCGTCGTGAACTTCCCGACCCGCGGGATCGGCGCGCGCTCGGTCGAGCAGCTGGCCGACGCCGCGCGTCTGTACGGCTGCTCGATGGCCGCCGCGATTCCGTACGTGACCGGCAAGGCCGGCACGAGCCTCGGCGGGTTCGCGAACCTGGTCGCGAAGATGCGCGCCGACACGCAGCACATGAACCTGCCCGACACCGTCGAGCACGTCGTGCGCGCAAGCGGTCTCGCCGATTTCTACCAGGGCGAGCGCGAAGGCCAGGATCGCCTCGAAAACCTGCAGGAACTCGTGAACGCGGCCACCGCGTTCATCGCCGAGGAAGGCTACGGGCTCGACACGCCGGCCCGCTCGATCCCGCTGCGCGCGGGCGCGATCGCGGCGCCCGAGCTCGGCACCGCGACGGACGATCCGGCGGTCGACGTGCTGGATCCGGCATCGCCCGCCGACCCCGCACAGAACCCCGACACGATGACGCCGCTCGCCGGTTTCCTGTCGCATGCGTCGCTGGAGGCCGGCGACAACCAGGCGCAGGCCGGCCAGGACGCCGTGCAACTGATGACGGTGCACGCGGCGAAGGGTCTCGAATTCTCGGCCGTGTTCATCACGGGGCTCGAGGAAGGGCTGTTCCCGCACGAGAACAGCGTGCTCGAATCGGACGGCCTCGAGGAAGAGCGCCGGCTGATGTACGTCGCGATCACGCGCGCGAAGGAGCGGCTCTACCTGTCGTTCGCGCAAAGCCGGATGCTGCACGGCCAGACGCGCTACAACGTGCGCTCGCGCTTTTTCGACGAACTGCCGGAGCACGTGCTGAAGTGGCTCACGCCGAAGGTCGAGGCCGGGTCGCGCTGGGGCGGGCGCTCGGACAACGCCGGCTACGGGCGCGACTGGTTCGCGCGGCCGGGCGGCGGCAGCCGCGAGCAGATCGTCGATGCGGCCGTGTCCGCGCCGCTGCCCGCGTTCGCGGACAAGCAGCGCGCGGCCGACGCCGGCTTCCGGGTCGGCCAGCAGGTGTTCCATACCAAGTTCGGCGAAGGCACGGTCACCGCGCTCGAAGGCAACGGCACCGATGCGAAGGCGCAGGTGAAGTTCAAGCGCCACGGCGAGAAATGGCTCGCGCTCGCGGTCGCGAAACTGCAGGCGGTGGAATGATGGACGTCGACCGCGTCGTGACGCCTGCCGCCCGTCCGCTCGGCATTCTGGCCGCGCTGCCCGAGGAGCTCGGCGACCTGATCGCCGCGATGCGCGCCGACGGCGCGATGAAAACGGTCACGCTCGGCCGCCGCGACTATCACGTCGGCACCGTGCACGGCGCGGCCTGCGTCGTCACGCTCGCGCGCATCGGCAAGGTCGCGGCCGCCGCCACGGTCAGCGCGCTGATCCACGTGTTCGGCGTGTCGGGGGTGGTGTTCACCGGCGTCGCGGGCGGCGTGTCGCGCACGGTGCGCGTCGGCGACGTCGTCGTGGCCGATACGCTGCTGCAGCACGATCTCGATGCATCGCCGCTCTTTCCGCGCTACGAAGTGCCGCTGCTCGGCATCACGCGTTTCGCGACCGACGCGGCGCTGACGGCCCGCTTGCGGGCTGCGTGCACGCTGTTCGTCGACGAAGAGGGCGCGCAGTTCGCCGAGCGCTTCGGGCTCGCCGGCGCGGCGCTGCACGCCGGGCTCATCATCAGCGGCGACCGCTTCGTGTCGAGCGAGCAGGAAGTGCTCGCGCTGCGTGACGCGCTGCCGGACGCGCTCGCGGTCGAAATGGAAGGCGCGGCGATCGCGCAGGTGTGTGCCGAACACGACGTGCCGTTCGCGCTCGTGCGCACGATCTCCGATACGGCCGACGATCACGCGACGCAGTCGTTCTCGCACTTCCTGTCGGCGATCGCGAGCCGCTATTCGTCCGGCATCCTCAAGCGTTTCCTGACGCTGCATGCGACGACGGCGGCCTGAAGCCGCCGCCGAACGATTCCCCATTCGAACCAGACGACCGGCCGCGGCGTGCACGCCGCGCCCGGTCGTTCTTCGTCATGCCTGCTTGCGCCGGCTGCCTTCGAGGTTCGGCAGGAACACCGTCAGTACGCCGATCAACGGCAGGAACGAGCACACCTTGTAGACGAACGGGATGCTCGTCGCGTCCGCGAGCTGGCCGAGCACGGCCGCGCCGACGCCGCCCAGGCCGAACGCGAAGCCGAAGAACAGGCCCGCGACCATCCCGACCTTGCCGGGCATCAGCTCCGTCGCATAGACGAGGATCGCGGCGAACGCCGACGCGAGCACGACGCCGATGATCACGGTCAGCACGCTCGTCCAGAACAGGTTCGCGTACGGCAGCAGCATCGTGAACGGCGCGACGCCGAGGATCGACACCCAGATCACGTACTTGCGGCCGATCCGGTCGCCGACGGGCCCGCCGATCAGCGTACCGGCCGCCACCGCCGCGAGGAACACGAACAGGTGGATCTGCGCGGCCTGCACCGACAGGTGGAACTTGTCGATCAGGTAGAACGTGAAATAGCTGTTGATGCTCGCGAGGTAGAAGTACTTCGAGAACACGAGCAGCACCAGCACGCCGATCGCGCCCATCACGCGGCCGCGCGACAGCGTCGGGTGGCCGGCCGAGGCGGCCTTCTTCTTCATCGACGGATGCTTCTTGTACCAGTGGCCGATCTGCGTGAGCACGATCATCGCGACGAGCGCGGCCGCCGAGAACCACGCGATGCTGTGCTGGCCGTGCGGAATGATCACGAGCGCGGCGAGCAGCGGCCCGAGCGCGGAGCCTGCATTGCCGCCCACCTGGAACACCGACTGCGCGAGCCCGTGCTGGCCGCCCGAGGCCATTCGCGCGACCCGCGACGATTCGGGATGGAACACCGACGAGCCGCAGCCGACGAGCGCGGCGGCAACCAGCAGCATCGGGAAATTCGGCGCGACCGACATCAGCAGCAGCCCCGCGAGCGTGAAGCCCATGCCGACCGGCAGCGAATACGGCTTCGGGCGCTTGTCGGTATAGAGGCCGATGAGCGGCTGCAGCAGCGACGCGGTGATCTGGTAAGTGAGCGTGATCAGGCCGATCTGCGCGAACGACAGCGCGAACTGGCTCTTGAGCATCGGGTAGATCGCGAGGATCAGCGACTGGATCATGTCGTTGAGCATGTGCGAGAAACTGATCGCGCCGAGCACCGGGTAGACGGTGCGGGCAACGGGTGGTGCGGACGGCTGGGCGGCGGCTGCGCCGGCGCCGGAGTCGAGGCTGGTTTCCATGTGAGCTGAACGAGTTGAGGTGGTTGGCGCGCTCTGTTGGGGATCGGCGCGTGGTTGATTCGTTGATGCGTCAAAGAAGTGTAATGTGGCGTATCAAGAATGTCAGGCCAAGTTTTATCGCGAATCGGACATTCATCTGACGGATCGGCCGATGCGTGCTTTTTTGGACGGGTATAACGCTGGCGGCGTGTCCGCCCTTCAGCGAGGCCGCGCCGGGCCCGGTGCGTGTTTTTCCGGACTCAAGAAACGGCGGTGGCGGCCGTAGAACGACCCAATGACGACACGCGCGCCGCGCCTGGCGCCGGCTACCCGCCGGGCGGGCGCAGGACGCGCGGCATGGCCTGCCATCGCGGGACCGCCGGACCGACCTTTCCGGCAGCGTGATCCATACGGGGATAGTTCGATGAAAGCAGCATCTTTGCATCCACAGCCCGGTGCGGCGGCCGCCGCACCCGACATTGCCGTCGGTCGTGTCGCACGACGTGCGCGCGCGGCGCGGCGCGAGCGTCGGCCGTGGACCGTCAAGGCGACGTTGCGCGCCGCATTCGCGATCCTGCTGATCGGCACGCTCGCGATCGGCGTGTTTTCGCTGTGGCAGATCAGCCGGCTGAACGCGTCGATCGCGTCGGTCTACGAACAGGGTCACGTCGCGAGCCGGGCGGCCGCGGAAGTCCGCGCCGAGGTGCTGCGCGCGAGCCGTGCGCAGAAGATGCTGCTGACCGCGACCACCGCGAAGGAGCGCGACGAACTCGGTGCAGAGGTCGGCGCGGGGCTCGCGTCGATCGGCCAGGCGCTCGGCACGCTGCAACGCTATGCGGATCCGGCCGATGCCGGCGATTCGGCGCGGCTGCACGCGTTCTCGACGGCGGTCGGCACGTGGAGCACGCATCTGCGCGATTTCGTCACGCTGGTGCGCGCGCAGCCGCTCGACCTGTCGCAGATGAACTGGCAGGTCGGCACGCAGGACGTGTCGCTGCTGGTCGAAACCGGCAAGCTCGAAAAACTCGTCGCCGAACTCGTGAAGACGCGCGGCGAGAAGTCGAAGGCGACGCTCGATGCGTCCGCAACCATTTTTTCGTCGTCGTTCGCGATGATCGCGGCGATGACGGCCGCATTGATCGTGCTGGCCGTCGCGATCGCCGAGCGCGTCGTGCGACGCCTCGCGTCGCAGCTCGGCGGCGAACCCGCGCTCGCGAAGGAAATTGCCGCGGACATCGCACGCGGCGACCTGACGCGGCCGATCACGCTCGGCCGGCACGACCGCGGCAGCATGGTGCGCGCGCTGGCCGAGATGCAGACGGGGCTCGCGGCCACGGTGGGCGAGATCGCGGTGAGCGCCGAGGCCATCGCGGCCGCGTCCGGCGAAATCTCGACCGGCAACCTCGACCTGTCGCGCCGCACCGAGCAGCAGGCCGTCGCGCTCGAGCGCACCGCGGCCAGCATGGAGCAGCTCACGTCGACCGTGCGGCAGAACGCCGAGAACGCACGGCAGGCGAGCACGCTCGCGGCCAATGCGTCGGCGGTGGCGGAGACGGGCGGGGAGGTCGTCGGGCGCGTGGTCGCGACGATGAGCGAGATCGACGACAGCGCGAAGAACATCCGCGACATCATCGGCACGATCGAGGGGATCGCCTTCCAGACCAACATTCTCGCGTTGAACGCGGCGGTCGAGGCCGCGCGCGCCGGCGAGCAGGGGCGCGGCTTCTCGGTGGTCGCTGGCGAGGTGCGGCTGCTCGCGCAACGCTCGGCGACCGCGGCCAAGGAGATCCGGGAACTGATCGGCGCGTCGGTCGAGCGCGTGGCAAACGGCGCGGCGCTCGCGCACGACGCGGGCCGCACGATGGGCGACGTGGTGCGCGCGGTCAAGCGCGTGACCGACATCATCGGCGAGATTTCGGCGGCGTCGGACGAGCAGAGCGCGGGGATCGACGAGATCGGCCGCGCGGTCACGCAGATGGACGCCGGCACCCAGCAGAACGCGGCGCTCGTCGAGCAGGCGGCGGCCGCGGCCAATGCGCTCGACGAGCAGGCGCAGGCGCTCAAGTCGCTGGTCGGTCGCTTTCGCCTCGCTGCCTGAAGGTCGCATCGTTTCGCTGCGCCGCGGACTGACCTTCGCGGCGCACGCCGGCCGCCGGGTACGGTCAATCGATGACAATCCCGGCAGTCGGCCCGCGCGCAATCGCTTACAATGCGCGACCACACACATGGGGCCAGAACCCGCGGCGCACGCACGCCGAATCGCGGTGCAATCGCACACCGAGCGGGTCGTGACAATGACATTGACGATTTACCTGACGGGGTACCTGTGCATGCTCGCGTCCGCCGCGATCGGCATGCGCATGCGCGTGGCTGCATGGCGCTGGCTGGCGGCAGGCATCGCGCCCGCCGCCGCCTTTGCCTTGCTGCGAGGCCGGACGGGCACCGACACCGCGGTCTACCAGAACATCATCGCCGGCATCTGGGCCGGCAACCTGAAGGTCGTGCCGCGCACGCTCGAACCGGGCTTCGTGTGGCTCGTGCGCGCGCTCCAATGGCTCGGGCACGATCCGCGCATCGCGACGGCGATCCTGTCGCTACTGGTCGTCGTCGCGTGTGTCGCCGCGTTCGGCCGCAGCGCCGACGATGCGTGCGTGTTCGCGACGCTGATGTTTCCGCTGTTCTTCTACGACATGGCGATGAGCGGCCTGCGCTACGGCGTCGGGTTCTGTATCGCGAAGCTCGCGTCGGACGCCTGGGCGCGCCGGCGGCCCGGCGTGTCGGTCGCATTCACGGTCGCGGCGACCGGCATGCATGTGTCCGCGGTGCTGCTCGTCGTGCTGCTGCAGGTCCGACGGTTGCGCATGCTGCGGTATGCGGGGCTGGCTGTCGCGATCGGCGGCGTGCTGTTCGCCATGCATCACGAGGCGCTGCTTGCGAAGGTCGGCCTCTATGCGGCGTTCACGCCGCCCACGCAGATGTCGGGCGGTGCGCCGCTCGTGCTCGCGCTGCTGACGCTGGCGGCCGGATGGGTGCTGCTGGCCCGCATGCCGCGCACGCTTGTGTTCCTGTTCGTCTGCGAGATCGCGAGCTTCGCGCTCGCACGGGTCAGTTACGCGGGGCTGCGTTTCCAGTGGCTCGTGCTGTTCGCGATGAGCTGCCAGTTCGCGCCGTTGCTGCAGGTGCCGGCCATCCGGCGTCGGCACGTGGTCGTCGCGATGGCCGTGATCGGCGCGATCGGCTTTGCAATGCGAACGCGCAACATGCTGGGCGAATACGGGCTCGGCCCGTCGCCGTTCCTGCCTTACCGGTTCTTCTGGGAATGACGCGGCCGGGTGGGGCGCCGCCCGGCCGGATCGCCATCACGACTTCTTCTGCTTGTCCGGATCGATGATGACCGTGCAGGTGGTGCCCGCCGACAGCACCACGTCGGCCGGCACTTCGTCGATCTTGATACGCACCGGCACGCGCTGCGCGAGGCGCACCCAGTTGAAGGTCGGGTTCACGTCCGCGACGAGGTCGCGGCTTTGCGGGTTGTCGCGATCGTAGATGCCGCGCGAGATGCTTTCCACATGGCCCTTCATCACGCCGCCGCTCATCAGCCGCATTTCGGCCGGCGCGCCGATCTTCACGCGCGGCAGCTTGGTTTCCTCGAAGTAGCCGTAGACCCAGAACGA
>Ga0268257_1002528_pt1 | contig 12956 bp, 9 predicted proteins | sample AgamicAtPrz_FD_200249 | JGI IMG/M metagenome (GOLD analysis project Ga0268257, IMG submission 200249) | Agave microbial communities from Guanajuato, Mexico - At.P.rz (v2) (version 3) | ecosystem: Host-associated > Plants > Phyllosphere > Phylloplane/Leaf | place: Guanajuato, Mexico | collected...
ACACCATCATGTCAGCGCAGTTTTTCAGCTCGCTGGCAGACAACGCCTTGTTTGTGACCGCTGTAGAGCTGTTGCGTGCCAATGGTGCCCCCGAGTGGCAACGTGCTGCCCTGGTGCCCATGTTCGCCCTGTTCTATGTGGTCCTGGCCCCCTTTGTCGGAGCCTTTGCGGACGCCTTGCCCAAGGGCAAGGTCATGTTCATCAGCAATGCCATCAAGGTGATGGGTTGTCTGATGATGCTCTTCGGCCATCATCCCTTGATCGCCTACGCCGTCATCGGGCTGGGCGCGGCCGCCTATTCGCCGGCCAAGTACGGCATCCTGACCGAGCTGCTGCCGGCCTCTCAACTGGTCAAGGCCAATGGCTGGATCGAGGGGCTGACGATCACCTCCATCATTTTGGGCGTGCTGGTAGGCGGCCAACTGGTGGGGCCGGCCGTTTCCCAGCATCTGCTGGGCTTTGACTTCCCGTATTTCAATACCGGCGTGGACACCCCTGCCGAGGCCGCAATTGCCCTGCTGATCCTGATCTACGTCGTGGCGGCCTGGTTCAATCTGCATATTCCGCTGACGGGCGTGGCCATGCGCCCGCTGCGCGAAGACCCGAACAAGAGCCTGGTTGCCAATCTGCTGGGTCTGCTGCCCGACTTCTGGCAGTGCAGCAAGCGCCTGTGGGCCGACAAGCTGGGCCAGATTTCGCTGTCCACCACCACGTTGTTCTGGGGGGCTTCGGGCAATTTGCGCTATATCGTGCTGGCCTGGGGAGCTGCGGCCCTGGGTTACAGCACCACCCAGGCCTCGGCCCTGGTGGGGGTGGTGGCAATCGGTACGGCCGTCGGTGCGGTGCTGGCATCCATGCGCATGCGCCTGGACAACGCCACGCGTGTGATCCCCCTGGGCGTGCTCATGGGCCTGCTCGTGGTCTGCATGATCTTTATCGACAATCTCTGGGTGGCCGTGCCCTTCCTCATTCTGCTTGGCGGTTTGGGCGGATTTCTGGTCGTTCCCATGAATGCGCTGCTGCAGCATCGCGGCCATAATCTCATGGGCGCGGGTCGCTCGATTGCGGTGCAGAACTTCAACGAGCAACTGGCCATTCTGGCCATGGGCGGCTTCTACAGCCTGTCCACCAAGATGGGGCTGACTGCCTTTGGTGCGATCACGGTATTCGGTCTGCTGGTTGCCGCTAGCATGGTGCTGATCGGCATCTGGCACTGGAATAATTGCAGAAGGCACCCGGCCGAGGTTGAAAAACTGCTGGAAGTCGCCCGCCGCGACTGCCATTGAAGTCCTGCAGCTGGCGCCGACAAGCTGCATTCACTACACGATCAATAGCTTCTAACGCTTGCAGAGCAAACGTTAGAAGCCTTTTTTATGCACAGTCCACTGCCTGTATTTGCGCTGCTGCTCAATGCCCTTATCTGGGGCTTGTCATGGTGGCCGTTTCGTCTCATGCATGAAGCCGGACTGCATCCGCTGTGGGCCACGGCATCGATGTATGCGCTGGTGCTGGCCGGTCTGCTGGCGCTGCGTCCCGCCAGCCTCAGGCAGGCCTGGCAATACCCGGTGCTCCTGCTGCTGGCTGCCAGCTCGGGCCTGAACAACGTGGCTTTCAACTGGGCCGTGACCGTGGGCGACGTGGTGCGCGTCATCCTCTTGTTCTATCTCATGCCCGCCTGGGCGGTGCTGCTGGCCTGGAAGCTGCTGGGCGAAAAGCCCACGCCCATGGCGCTGCTGCGCCTGTTGCTGGCCTTTGGCGGTGTGGTGCTGGTGTTGCTGCCCGCCGATGCCTCGCTCTCCGGGTTGTTTGCCGGTCTCACCCTGGCCGATGCGCTGGCCGTGTTTGGCGGCTTCATGTTTGCACTGACCAATGTGTTGCTGCGCCGCTTTCAAGGCATTCCGGCCCAGGCCCGCATGCTGGCCATGTTTGCCGGCTGCATGAGCATGGGCCTGCTGACCGCCTTGAGCGCCAGCAGCGCTGGCATGGTGCCGGGCTTTCCTGCTTTTGATGGCAGTTGGGCCTTTCTCGCACTTGGCTTGGCCGTGGTTTTGATGTTTGGCAACTGGGCTCTGCAATTTGGCGCAGCGCGTCTGCCCTCGGGCGTGACCTCGGTGGTCATGCTGTCGGAAGTGGTGTTTGCCAGCATCTCCTCGGTGCTCATCGCCCACGAGCAGCTCAGCGCACGCACGCTGGCCGGCGGTGCGCTCATCATGGGAGCAGCCTTGCTGGCCACCTTGGGCAGAGCCCCGAGAAAATAGCCCAAACCACATCAAGGATACCGAGGAAGGGCCTGGGCCGGCCGCGCCGCACCGAAGGTGTCGTCCCCCTCCCGAAGAGAGAGGGGGAAGGCGGGGCCGCCCAGGCGCACAGCGCTTCAGGGGGTCACATCAGCTTCCCAGCCAGGATCAGGTATCCGGGCACCCAGCCCGTGAGCACGCCCTGGGCAATGCACAGCCAGCCCGTGGGGCGTTCAATGCTTTTCCTCAGGGCCAGCAGCGCGAAGAACAAGGCCCAGAGTACGGCCCAGGCGGCCCAGTTCAGGCCCATCCACCAGTCCAGCCCCGAGCTGGCGCTGGTCAGCGTATCGAGGGCGACGGGAACAGCGGTGATCGCCACGAACAGGCTGAACCAGCCCAGACCGCGGCCGTCGGCGCCGCTGAAGCGATTGAAAGCCACCCAGAGATAGGTGAAGGCGAACAGCAGGGTCAGAGCGCCGCTCTTGACCGATGCAGCATCGGCTGCCGGACCGAAGATGCTGGCCAGACCGATGTATAGCGACACCACCCCGGTGAAGATATTGATGACCCAGATTTCCTTGTCGGCAATCTTGCCCAGCATCCACAGGCCGTTGAGAAACAGCACCGCACCCACATAAAACAGCGACAAACCCAACCACATACACGCTCCTTGGCTGCAGGCCGGTGCAGCGCGGCCAGGATTGTGGGGCCGAGCGGGGCGGGGCGGAACCCTGGGCGAACGCAAAAGAGTCTTGCGCCATGGGTCGGGAATGGGCTCAGAAACCCTCGTCCCGACCGCCACGCAGGCGGCGATACAGCGTGCCGCGCGAGATGCCCAGGGCGCGCGCGGCCTGGGAGACATTGCCGCCATGCTGGTCCAGCGTCTCCCGGATCAGCTGCGCGCTGTGCTCGCGCAGCGTTGCCAGGGGTTGTGCCTCGGCGACGGGCGTTGCTTCGGTGGTTGCGGGGCTGGCCTGGTCTTCCACGCTGCTGGTGTCCAGGTGCGAGCCAAGGCCATGCGAGGTTTGCAGATGCGCCTGTATCCAGACGCCCAGGCCGCTGGCCAGGCGCAGCGGCGCGGGGCCGGGCTGGCCGCTCAGTTGCAGCAGGCGCGATAGATCATGGCCCAGCAGTTCCTGCGCGCTGCACGCTGTGTCCAAGGGCTGGCCGATGAGCTGGGCGGCAGTGCCGTTCATCCAGGCGACGCGGCCATCGGCGGCCACGCCCATCAGCGCCTGCAGCGGCGTGTGCAGCAGGGCAGGCGTCACCTGAAAGCGCAGCACCAGATGCTCGTGCGACTGAGCCTGCAGCAAGGTGTTTTCGATGGTCGTGGCGTACATGCCGACCACGGGAGCGGCATCGAAGCTGAAATGCTGCTGCTCCACCATCAGATTGAGCACCCCGGCCAGGCGGCCGTGCACGTCGCGTATGGGGGCTGCTGCGCAGCGGAAGGCGTGCAGCTCGTCGAAATAGTGCTCGCCGTTGGTGACGGTGCAGGCCTGGCCGGTGGCGGCGACGATGCCCGGGGCGGTCGTGCCCATGGCCTGCTCGGACATGTTCAGGCCGACCCGCTCGTCACGGGGCCTCATGGATGCCGGGGAGACATGGAGCACGATGCCCTTGTCGTCCGTCAGCATCACGCGCGTGCCGGTGCCCGCCAGTGCCTGCTCCAGGGTCGGCAGCTCGTGCTGCAGTGCCTGCAGCAGGCCGCGGCAGCGCTCCTGCGTGGCATGCAGCCGACTGGGGCTGACCGGAGCCAGAGCCAGCCGCCGTCCATTGCAGTGCTGGCGCTGGCTGCGCAGCCAGGACTGGATGACCGCCTCGCTGACCAGGCCCGAGGGGCGTATGCCGGCCTCGAAGAACTGGCGGCGAGCCTGCAAGGCCCGCTCCGCCCCGGTGCTCGAGAAGCACTGCTGTAGCGCGTCCATCGCGCGTGGCTCATCAACGTTCATGTCATGCCCAGGCTGTCCGCAGGAGCGGTCAATGTGTTCCGCAATGGAACAGTTCTAGCCTGGGGAAATCCCGATCATGAAGAAAAACAGGCGATACACCATGCTTTGCGGCATAGCAATCACAACAGGAGACCTCGATGAAACGGCTGATCGACAACTCTCGCGGACGGCCCGGTCGCATGGCCTGGATGCTGGCCGCCTGCCTGGGCAGCGCAGCGGCCCTCGCGCAAGCCGACCCTGCGGCGCAGGCCGCGGCCGCCGCGCAGCGAGTCGATGGCGCTTTCATCCGTGCCAATGCCGCCAAGACGCCCGACTGGCCCACCATCGGCGTGGACTATGCCGAGACCCGCTACAGCCGCCTCGATCAGATCAATGCCGCCAACGTCAAGGACCTGGGCCTGGCCTGGTCGTACAACCTCGAATCCACGCGCGGCGTGGAGGCCACGCCTGTCGTCGTGGACGGCATCATGTACGTCAGTGCCTCGTGGAGCGTGGTGCACGCCATCGACACCCGTACCGGCAACAGGATCTGGACCTATGACCCGCAGGTCGACCGCAGCACCGGCTTCAAGGGTTGCTGCGACGTCGTCAACCGCGGCGTGGCGCTGTGGAAGGGCAAGGTCTTTGTGGGTGCCTGGGATGGCCGCCTGATCGCGCTCGATGCCGCCACCGGCAAGGAGGTCTGGCAGAAAAATACCTTCGAGGGGCAAAAGGGGTCGCTGACCATCACGGGTGCGCCGCGCGTGTTCAAGGGCAAGGTCATCATCGGCAACGGCGGCGCCGAATATGGCGTGCGCGGCTACATCACGGCCTATGACGCCGAGACCGGCGAGCAGAAATGGCGCTGGTTCAGCGTGCCCGGCGATCCGTCCAAACCCTTTGAGGACGAATCCATGAAACGCGCCGCCAGGACCTGGGATCCCAGCGGCAAATGGTGGGAGGCCGGCGGCGGCGGCACCATGTGGGACAGCATGACCTTCGATGCCGAGCTCAACACCATGTACGTGGGCACGGGCAACGGCTCGCCCTGGTCGCACAAGGTGCGCAGCCCCAAGGGCGGCGACAACCTGTATCTGGCTTCCATCGTGGCTCTGGATCCCGACACCGGCAAATACAAGTGGCACTACCAGGAAACGCCGGGCGACAACTGGGACTACACCTCCACCCAGCCCATGATCTTGGCCGACATCAAGATCGCCGGCAAGCCGCGAAAGGTCATACTGCATGCGCCCAAGAACGGCTTCTTCTTCGTGCTCGACCGCACCAATGGAAAGTTCATCTCGGCCAAGAACTTCGTGCCCGTGAACTGGGCCAGCGGCTACGACAAGAACGGCAAGCCCATCGGCATTGCTGCGGCACGCGACGGCAGCAAGCCCCAGGATGCAGTGCCGGGCCCCTATGGCGCGCACAACTGGCACCCCATGTCCTTCAACCCCCAGACTGGCCTGGTGTATCTGCCTGCGCAGAACGTGCCCGTCAACCTGATGGACGACAAGAAATGGGAGTTCAACCAGGCCGGACCGGGCAAGCCCCAGTCGGGCACGGGCTGGAACACGGCCAAGTTCTTCAATGCCGAGCCGCCCAAGAGCAAGCCTTTTGGCCGCCTGCTGGCCTGGGACCCGGTTGCGCAAAAGGCTGCCTGGAGCGTGGAGCATGTCTCGCCCTGGAACGGCGGCACGCTGACCACGGCGGGCAATGTGGTGTTCCAGGGCACGGCCGATGGTCGCCTTGTGGCCTATCACGCGACCAGCGGCGAAAAGCTGTGGGAAGCGCCCACGGGCACCGGTGTGGTGGCCGCGCCCAGCACCTATATGGTGGACGGCAAGCAGTATGTCTCGGTGGCCGTGGGCTGGGGCGGTGTCTACGGCCTGGCTGCGCGCGCCACCGAGCGCCAGGGGCCGGGCACGGTCTATACCTTCGTCGTGGGCGGCAAGGCCAGGATGCCGGAATTCGTGGCCCAGCGCACAGGCCAGTTGCTGCAGGGCGTGAAATACGACCCCGCCAAGGTCGAGGCCGGCACCATGCTGTACGTGGCCAACTGCGTGTTCTGTCATGGCGTCCCTGGCGTGGACCGCGGCGGCAACATTCCCAACCTGGGCTATATGGACGCGAGCTATATCGAGAACCTGCCCAGCTTCGTCTTCAAGGGCCCGGCCATGGCGCGCGGCATGCCGGACTTCACGGGCAAGCTGTCGGGCGATGACGTGGAGTCCATCAAGGCCTTCATCCAGGGTACGGCGGACGCCATCCGGCCCAAGCCCTGAAGCTTGCACTTCACCACGCCGGTGCGCCGGTACGCCGGCCCGCCGGTGCGCCCGAGTCACGCACCGGCGGGCCCAGATCGCAAACCTCTTCTTTTGACTCGATACCAAGGAAATAGCCTCATGCAAGACCATCTGCAGTTCTATATCGACGGCCAATGGGTGAATCCGGTCAGCCCGCGCAGCCTGGAGGTCATCAATCCCTCCAATGAGCAAGCCATTGCCCGCATCAGCATGGGATCGGCCGCCGATGTGGACAAGGCTGTGGCCGCCGCGCGCCGCGCCTTCGAGAGCTACTCGCGCACCAGCCGCGAAGAGCGCCTGGCCCTGCTGGCCAAGGTGCTGGAGGTCTACCAGAGTCGCTACGGCGACTTTGTGCAGACCATCTCGCAGGAGATGGGGGCGCCGCTGTGGCTGTCCAAGGCGGCACAGGCCGCCATGGGCGTGGCCCATCTGAGCTCCACCATCGAGGTCCTCAAGAACTTCGCCTTCGAGCATGTGCAGGGCAGCACGGCCGTCGTGCATGAGCCCGTGGGCGTGGTCGGCATGATCACGCCCTGGAACTGGCCCATCAACCAGATCATGTGCAAGGTCGCCCCGGCCCTGGCCGCTGGCTGCACCATGGTGCTCAAGCCCTCGGAGGTCGCCCCGCTCAACGCCCTGCTCGTGGCCGAGGTGCTGCACGAGGCGGGCGTGCCGGCCGGCGTCTTCAACCTCGTCAACGGCGACGGCCCCGGTGTGGGCGAGGCCATGTCCTCCCACCCCGGCATAGACATGATGACCTTCACGGGCTCCACGCGCGCGGGAATTGCCGTGGCCAAGGCCGCGGCCGACAGCGTCAAGCGTGTGGCCCAGGAACTGGGCGGCAAGTCTGCCAACATCGTGCTGGATGACGCCAACCTGCAGAAGGCCGTGACCCAGGGCGTGCAGGCGGTGCTGATGAATTCGGGCCAGAGCTGCAACGCACCCACGCGCATGTTTGTGCCGCGCGCCCTGCATGGGCAGGCCGTGGAGATCGCCCGTAGCGTCGCCGGCGCAGCGACCGTGGCCGATGCGCTGGCCGAGGGCATGCACATGGGCCCCGTGGTCAGCGAGGCGCAATGGGGCAAGATCCAGGCCCTGATCCGCAAGGGCATTGAAGAGGGCGCGACCCTGGTGGCGGGGGGTACGGGCCGACCCGAGGGGCTGGCCCGGGGCTACTTTGTCAAACCCACGGTGTTTGCCGACGTGAGCAATGACATGAGCATTGCGCGCGAGGAAATCTTCGGTCCCGTGCTGGTGATGATTCCCTACGACGACGAGGAAGACGCCATCCGCATGGCCAACGACACGGTGTACGGCCTTTCGGGCTATGTGCAATCGGGCAGCCTGGAGCGTGCACGCCGCGTGGCCGCGCGCCTGCGTACAGGCATGGTCCACCTCAACGGCGCGGGGCCAGACTTCAATGCGCCGTTCGGCGGCTACAAGCAGTCAGGCAATGGCCGTGAATGGGGCGAGCACGGTTTCCGCGATTTCCTCGAAACCAAGGCAGTCATGGGCTACGGCGCGGCCTGATCTATTCAAAATCAATAGCTGCTGGCGACCATTTGATGGGCATCAGCAGCTATTTTTATTGAATATTCTGCTGGCGGCGGCGCGCGCGTTCCAGCTGCTGTACGACCTGGCGCGGATTCATGCCGTACATCTCGGCGAACTCCTGCTCCGAAGTCTGGCCGCTGAGCTGGAAGGAGCGCAGCAGCGCCTCGTCCTTGGCGGCGCGGGCATCGGCCTCGGCCAGGGCATCTACCACCAGGGCGTTGGTCTTTTCGTCACGGCCCTGCACGCGCTCGGCGTATTCCTCGCGCGTGAGACCGGAGGCTTCGTAGGCGACGACGATGCGGTTGCGCAGCTTGGGCGTCAGGTCTTCCTGCGTGCGCTGCTGGCGGCGGCGGAAGACTTCGATCAGCGCGTGGTGAACATGCTCGGGCAGAGTGGCTTCCACGGGCTGACCGCTCAGGTCATGGCGCTGCTGACCGCTGGCCATGGCCGCCAGATAGCGACCGGAGCGGGTGTGCTGCTGCAGCGCGCTCTTGAGTGCGTCCTTGTCCAGCTCCGGGTGGGCGGCCAGCAGGTCTTCAAAAATGCCGCGCTTGAAGGGCAGCAGCTGTTCGCCGAACAGGGCCGGGTGCCACTGTGCCAGCTGCTCCAGCAAGGGGTGTTGCGGACGTGCGGCCTGCGGGGCGGCTTTGGCTGCGGGAGCCGGGTTCTGGCGGCCACGGCCGCCTCGGCGCGAGCGTGAGCCGGGCTGCGAGTCCTGCACGCTGTGCTGCGATGCCGCTTGCGAGGCTTTCTGCTCTTGTGATTCAGACACGATTTCAGTCATGGCAAAGCCCGTGGGCCTGGGAAAACAAAACCCCCAATCATGCCAGCATTGCAAACTGCAGTGGCATGCGGGGGTGTCAGCCGGTGGCCAGGGCCTGATCCAGCAGCTCCACCCAATGCATGACCGGGACCTCGGTACCGTTTTGCAGATGGACGATGCAGCCCATATTGGCCGAGAGAATCGCTGCGGGCTTTTCCGGGGCGAACGGCTCGTCCAGTGCGGCGATCTTGCGGTCGCGCAGCTGGTGCGAGATTTCAGGCTGCAGCACCGAGTAGGTACCTGCAGAGCCGCAGCACAGATGGGATTCGGTGCGCGCCACGCGCAGATCGAACCCCAGCTCGCGCAGGCCCGCTTCCACGCCGCCGCGCAGTTTCTGCCCATGCTGCAGCGTGCAGGGCGGGTGATAGGCCACGGGGGCCCGGGGCACCGTGATGCGGTCCTTGAGCTTGTCCACCAGCTCGGGCAGCATGTCGGGCAGCAGTTCGCTGAGGTCGCGGGTCAAGGCGCTGATGCGCGCGGCCTTGTCGGCGTATTGCGGCTCCAGCCGCAGCAGATGACCGTACTCCTTGACGGTGACGCCACAGCCTGAGGCGTTCATCACGATTGCCTCGACCTCGCCGCGCTCCACCAGCGGCCACCAGGCGTCGATATTGGCGCGCATCTGGGCCTTGCCGCCGTCCTGGTCGTTGAGGTGGAACTTCACCGCGCCGCAGCAGCCGGCCTTGTCGGCAATCACGGTCTGCACGCCCACGGCATCCAGCACGCGGGCCGTGGCGTAGTTGATGCGGGGCATCATGGCCGGCTGCACGCAGCCTGCCAGCAGCAGCACCTTGCGCGCATGTTCCCGTGAGGGCCAGGCTCCGGCCTCCTGGGCGGCCGGAATTTTTTCGCCCAATGACTCCGGCAGCAGGCCTTTCACGGCGCGGCCCAGCTTCAGCGCGGGGGCGAACAGCGGGGAGTTCATGCCCTCCTTGAGCAGCCAGCGCTGCAGCTTCTCGCCCGTCGGGCGCTCGACCTGTTCATCGACGATCTTGCGGCCGATATCGACCAGATGACCGTACTGCACGCCGCTGGGGCAGGTGGATTCGCAGTTGCGGCAGGTCAGGCAGCGGTCCAGGTGCAGCTGCGTGGCCCGCGTGGGTGTTTGCCCTTCCAGCACTTGCTTGATCAGATAGATGCGGCCGCGCGGGCCGTCCAGCTCGTCGCCCAGGGTCTGATAGGTGGGGCAGGTGGCGGTGCAGAAGCCGCAATGCACGCATTTGCGCAAGATGGCTTCGGCTTCCTGGCCTTCTGGCGTGGCACGGTATTCGGGCGCGAGATTGGTTTGCATGGGGTGCTGTCCTTGTTCTTACCAATGCGCCGAGAGACGGCCCACATTGAGAATGCCGGCGGGGTCGAATGCCTGCTTGAGCCGGGCATGCAGCTGTGCCGATGTGCGGCCGGCCGGGCTGGCCTGCGCATGAACATCAAGATCGCTGTTGGCGCTTGTCTGATTGGCGTCCTCGGCTCTGAAAAGAGAAGCGGACCCACCGGCTGCCTGCGCGAGTTGCTGCAAGGCTGCGGCGGCCGAACGCGGGGCCTGCACCCAGCGCTGAGCTCCATGCCAGTCGATGAACGGGCCTGCTGCACCTTGCGGCAATGGCAGCGGCGCCGTGGTCGCAGGAACGGACAGACGCCACAGACAATGATCGGCAGCGCGCTGCTGGAACCAGGGCAGGTTCAGATCGCGGCTGGCGCTCCAGTCGGCGGCAACGGCGTCGCTGTCCAGCCGCTCGCCACCCAGGCGCAGTGTGGCGGCCTGAACGGCGGCGCGGGCGCCGCGCAGTCGCAGATACAGCGTGCCCTTTCCGTCTTCTTCCAGCCAGTTGCTGGCATTGAGCGGCAGAGGCTGGCCGCCCCAGTGATTGAGCCAGTCCAGAGCCTGCTCCTGGCTGCAGCTATCAAAGCGCAGCGTGGCCTCGGCCGGAGCCACGGGCAGGACCTTGAGGCTGATCTCGGTGATCAGGCCCAGCGTGCCCCAGCTGCCCGTCATCAGGCGCGAGACGTCATAGCCGGCCACATTCTTCATGACCTGGCCGCCGTAGCGCAGCAGCTCGCCCTGGCCGTTGATCATCTCCAGGCCCAGCACGAAGTCGCGTACTGCGCCAACGCTGGCACGCGACGGGCCCGACAGGCCTGCGGCGACCATGCCGCCCACGGTGCTGGCGGCGCCGAAGTGCGGCGGCTCGAAAGCCAGGCACTGGCCCTGGCTGGCCAATGTTGCCTCCAGCTCGGCCAGCGGCGTGCCGGCGCGCACGGTGACCACCAGCTCGCTGGGCTCGTAGCTGACGATGCCGCTGAGCGCGCGCGTGGACAGCGGCTCGCCCTGTAGACGCAGGCCGTAGAAGTCCTTGCTGCCGCCGCCGCAGATGCGCAGCGGGGTCTTGTCACTGGCAGCGGCGCGAATGCGCTCGCCGAGCTGATTGATTTGGCTGGTGGCTGAATCCATGGCCTGCATGGTAGCCGGGGCGCCCCCGGGGCAGGAAGGCCTGGTCTTTGATTTTTTTGAAAAGCAGGCGTGAATAAAAAAGCCCCGCAGTTCGCACTGCGGGGCAACGTAATGAAACTGAACTTGCGAAGAGCCTGCCGCTTAACGGGTGTAGGCCACCTCACCGTGAGAAGTGATGTCCAGGCCCTGGCGCTCGGACTCTTCCGAGACACGCAGACCCACGGTCAGATCGGCAATCTTGTAGGCCAAGAAGGAGACCACGCCGGACCAGACGATGGTCACCAGCACGCTCTCGACCTGCACCCACAGCTGATGCGCCATGTTGTAGCCCTCGGGCTCGATACCGCCCAGGCCCTTGGCACAGAACACGCCGGTCAGGATGGCACCCAGGATACCGCCGACGCCGTGGACGCCGAACACGTCGCAGACGTCGTCAACCTTGAGCAGGCGCTTGAGGCCGGAGACGCCCCAGAAGCACAGTGGGCCGGCGATGATACCCATGACGATGGAGCCCATGGGGCCGACAAAGCCGGCGGCGGGGGTGATGGTCACCAGACCGGCCACGGCACCCGAGGCAGCGCCCAGCATGGAGGCCTTGCCGCGCAGCAGCGCTTCGGCCACGATCCAGGAGATGGCGGCAGCGCCGGTCGCGAGGATGGTGTTGATGAAGGCCAGGCCGGCAACGCCGTTGGCGGCACCGGCAGAGCCGGCGTTGAAGCCGAACCAGCCCACCCACAGCAACGAAGCGCCCACCATGGTCAGCGTCAGGCTGTGAGGGGGCAGGGCTTCCTTGCCGAAGCCGATGCGCTTGCCCAGCATGTAGGCACCCACCAGACCGGCCACGGCGGCGTTGATATGCACCACGGTGCCGCCCGCGAAGTCCAGCGCGCCATCGGCACCCAGCAGACCGCCGCCCCACACCATGTGGGCCATGGGGATGTAGCTGAAGGTGAACCACAGCACGGAGAACACGATCACGGCCGCGAACTTGATGCGCTCGGCAAACGCACCCACGATCAGCGCCACGGTGATGGCGGCGAAGGTGGACTGGAAGGCCACGAACACATATTCGGGGATGGTCTTGAGCATGGACGACAGCGTGTCAGGCGTGATGCCCATGAGGAACAGCTTGTCGAAGCCTGCGAAGAACTTGCCCTCGCCGCCAAAGGCCAGCGAGTAGCCGTAGATGGCCCACAGCACGGTGATCAGCGAAAAGATCACGAAGACCTGGGCCAGCACGGACAGCATGTTCTTGCTGCGCACCAGGCCGCCGTAGAACAGCGCCAGGCCGGGGATGACCATCAGGATCACCAGCATGGTCGAGGTCAGCATCCAGGCGGTGTCGCCGGCGCTCAGGGTGGGAACGGCCTCGGCCGCTGCTTCGGCCACAGGCGCTGCGGCGGCGGCAGCCGTTGCAGCTTCCTGGGCAAAGCCGGTGGCGCCGGCAGCCAGCAGGCCCAGTCCCAGGCCTGCGCTCAATAGTTTCTTGATCATGGCAATCTTTCTCAAAACGGTTCCAGAGAGACTGGGCCTTTACAGGGCCGCGTCGCCGGTTTCTCCTGTACGGATACGGATCGACTGCTCCAGCGCCTGCACAAAGATCTTGCCGTCGCCGATCTTGCCGGTGCGGGCCGCGCCCTCGATGGCGTCGATGGC
>Ga0268257_1002530_pt1 | contig 12939 bp, 8 predicted proteins | sample AgamicAtPrz_FD_200249 | JGI IMG/M metagenome (GOLD analysis project Ga0268257, IMG submission 200249) | Agave microbial communities from Guanajuato, Mexico - At.P.rz (v2) (version 3) | ecosystem: Host-associated > Plants > Phyllosphere > Phylloplane/Leaf | place: Guanajuato, Mexico | collected...
TCTGGTCAGCCTGTGGTCTGGGCGGGATGTTAATTATCTATGCTCTCTTTGCGCTGGCTTCACCTGCTTTTGCGGTTTCACTGACCACGGAGAAATGGCTGTCACCCATTATTGGTGGCATAACCGGCGTGATTACCGGCGCAACAGGCGTATTTGTTATGCCGGCCGTGCCATTTCTTCAGTCGCTTCACTTTAGTAAAGATGAGCTTGTCCAGGCGCTGGGCCTCTCATTCACCGTTTCGACGATAGGGCTCTCTGCAGGGCTTTATTTGCACAACACCTTTACAACGGAGCAGCTCTCACTCTCACTGACGTCCGTATTACCTGCGCTGGCGGGTATGTGGCTGGGACAGCAACTGCGGATGCATATCAGCGCGCGGCTTTTCAGACGCTGTTTTCTCCTGCTCCTGATGGTATTGGGAGCAGAGCTTATCTCCCGTTCCCTGGTCTGATTTACCACAAAGCAGATCTCATCAACATGATGACAACGCGCCGGCTATTTGCAGCATCCTCGTCACATTCACCCGGCAGGGATCTTAAGGTAAACGGCTCTGATAGCTGTCCATTTTTAGACGTCACCGGTTTGTCATTGCCGTTGCACATCAGCGTGCGCGTATTGCAGCAGAAGAGGGAGAGTTTTGATGATAAACTAAATGACAATCAATATCATTTGCATTTACTATAGCGTATGCATGAGCTGTGTCTGGCATATATATGCACTTTATGAATGGCATATAAGGCTGGTAAGTCAAAAGCATTAACTATAATAAATGAGGTATTTAATTGTCTTTCAAAGAGATTTCTACTATTCGCGCCATTGCCATGCCAGGCATGACCAAAACGTTTTGTTATTCACTATTGACGCTCGCTATTATCGAAGCCGTGACTCTTCAAAGCGCGTTTGCAGCAGAGAGCGATCTCCGCAACGAGCAGTCGCTGGTGGTCACCGCTGATACGAGTGATGACAGCACATCTGATCCCGCACGCGCTTATACCGTTCCGGCCACGCGCGCCGGAACCAAACTGAATCTGACTCAGCGTGATATACCGCAGTCGGTCAGCGTGCTGACCCGGCAGCGCATCAAAGATCAGAACCTGCAAAACGTGGGCGATGCGCTGGCGAACGTGACCGGTATTTCGGCGTCACAGAATGACTCCGAGCGCGTGGATTTTTATGCCCGTGGCTTCTACATCAACAACTACACCTACGATGATATTCCTTCCACGCAGACCGGCGCGTGGAACTTTGGTGAAACCGACAGTGACTCCGCGATCTATGAGCGTATCGATATCGTACGCGGCTCTACCGGATTAATGACCGGCACCGGCAATCCGGGGGCTGCCATAAACATGATCCGCAAGAAAGCTGACAGCAAAACCTTTGCCGGCGATCTCTCCGCAAGTTACGGGAGCTGGGACAATCAGCGCTATGTAGCCGACCTCTCCGGACCGCTGAATGATTCCGGCACGCTGCGCGGCCGCGTGGTGACAGGGTATCAGGATCAGGATAGCTGGGTTGACCGCTACCATAAGCGTAAGAAGTTTCTGTATGCCACCGTGGCGGCAGATCTCACCGACAACACCACTCTGGATCTGGGGTATGACTATCAGTCACGCAATACGGATGGCCCGACCTGGGGCGGCCTGCCTCTCTGGTACAGCAACGGCAGCAAAATTCACTACGATCGGTCAGATAACCCTTCTGCCGACTGGACCCACTACAACATTCTGTCCCGTAAGGTCTTTGCAAACCTGACGACAAACTTTGATAACGGCTGGCAGGTGCGGGTGAACGGCACGCATACCGAATCCGATTTTGACAGCAAGTTGCTCTACATGACGGGATATCCGGACCAGACCACCGGCATATTTAACAGCAATGGTTACGGTTATGCGGGATGGTATAAGGGGCTTCGCACCCAGACGGCGGTAGACGCTTATGCAACCGGGCCGTTTGAAATGTTTGGTCGTCAACATCAGCTGGTGGCAGGAGTGGATTACAGCCGCCAGCGCAACCGCTATCTCTACTCAACGTCCATTCTCTCCCCTGCGGAAATTGGTGACTGGAACAGCTGGAGTGGCGATGTGGCTGAGCCCGACTGGCCAGCATGGGCGCTCTCTTCTGAAGATACCATCCGGCAGAAGGCGGGCTATGCTGCAGCGCGATTCTCGCTGACCGATCCGCTCTCGCTGATCGCAGGCGCACGCTACACTCAGTACAGCGCGCACGGCACCCTGGCGGATACGGAGAAGAATAACATCACGCCTTACGGCGGCCTGGTTTATGACATCAATGAAAATTACTCTGCTTTCGCCAGCTATACCTCCATTTTCCAGCCGCAGACGTATCGTGACCAGCAGGGAAATTACCTGAAGCCCGTTACGGGTAAGGATTACGAAGCGGGCATCAAAGGCGACTGGGATAACGGCGATATTACGGCGAGCCTGTCGGTGTTCCGTATTGAGCAGGAAAATCTCGGACAGGTACAGAGCAACAGATACGTAAACAATAGTAGTGAAAACGCCTATAAATCGTCCAAAGGCGTGGTCAGCCGCGGCGTAGACTTTGAGATCAATGGTGCGGTCACAGACAACCTGAAGTTAACGTTTGGTGCCACACGCTATGTGGCTAAGGATGCGGATGGCGATCGCACTAATCCTTACATGCCGCAAACAAGCCTGAAGCTGTTCACCAGCTACACTCTGCCAATGCTGTCTGACCTGACCGTCGGCGGGGGAATCAACTGGCAGAATCGTACCTATAAGGAAGCGATTAATCCTGCCGGCGAGACTGAGCGTGTCTATCAGGGAAGCTATCCACTGGTCAACCTGTTTGCACGCTATCAGGTTACCCGCGAACTCTCTGTGCAGGGTAACGTTAAAAACCTGTTCGATCGTGAATACAACACCAACCCGGCGGGCGGTGTGGCGTTCAACGAGCCGGCAAATTATTCAGTCAGCTTTAATTACAGCTTCTGATTTCGGCTGGCCCTGCCGGGGCCAGCTTTTCGCATCATCACGCCTGTCTCAGACGTCATGCGCTCCGCCTGCTGCTGATGAGATCCTGCGTACCCGCCGCGTGATGTCACAAAGCCGCAACGATCGCCGGCTCCATCTTTTCCGGTGAGGTGATGGGGGCAAAACGTTTTAACGGCTGGCCGTCGCGTCCGACGAGAAACTTCGTAAAGTTCCACTTGATTCGCCTGCCCGCGAGGCCAGGTAATTCCGTCTTAAGATAATCAAACAGCGGATGTGCTGCGGCTCCGTTAACCTCGGTTTTTTCAAACATCGGGAAGCTTACCCCGTAGTTAATATGGCACGTCTGCGCAATCTCACTGGCAGTGCCGGGCTCCTGCTTGCCAAACTGGTTGCAGGGGAAACCGAGTATCACCAGCCCCTGTGCCGCGTACTTCTGCCAGAGCGCTTCAAGGCCGGCATACTGGCGCGTAAACCCGCAGTGGCTGGCGGTATTCACCACCAGAACCAGCTTACCGGCGTAGTCAGACATTGAAACCGGCTCACCCTGCAGGCGGGTTGCGGAGAATTGGTAAAAAACGGTCATGCGGGTGGCCTCAGATCTCAACAGATTCTGCGATGATATCATCAACATCCTGCAGGGTTTACCGCTGTTAATGATAATCAGACGCCGCAATTGTAAAACAGGCATACTTCAGGTGCATTGTTGCACGAGGTGAGTGAATGGACAGGATCACAGCGCTTATCGTCTTTGCAGAGACGGCAAAGCGAGGAAGCATAACGGCGGCGGCAGAGCATCTGGGCCTGTCACGGGCTATGGCATCACGCTACATTGCGCTGATGGAGGAGTGGACAGGTTCGCGTCTGCTGCACCGCACGACACGTAAACTCAGCCTGACCGTCGCCGGCGAGCAGGCGCTGCTGCTGTGTCAGGAGATCAGGACGCTCGCCGACGGGCTGACCGCGATGGGGCCGGGGATCACTGCCGTACCGAGAGGTAAACTGAAAGTCACCGCGGACGCCCTGCTGGCCGAGTGCTGCCTGACGGGCATGCTGATCGATTTTCTGCAAATCTACCCGGAAATAGAGGTTAATCTGCAAATTACAGGCAGGTCGCTTGATCTGGCAGAAGAGGGTATCGATCTGGCTATCCGCATCGCCGGCACGCTCGCCCCGGCGCTTTACGCGCGTCACCTTGGATACTGCTCCTCAGTGCTGTGCGCCAGCAAAGCCTATCTGGATAAACAGGGTACCCCCGGCAGCCTGCGCGAGCTGCAGGATCATAACTGTCTGACCTATAGCTGTTTTGGTCATGCGTGGCGGTTTCATCATGAAAATGAAGTCATCGACCTGCCCGTAACAGGCAGTATCAGCACCAATGAAGCAGCGATTTTGCTGAAAGCGGTAAAAATGGGGGGCGGAATGGCTGTGCTCCCGCTGTTTGCCGTGCAGGAGGAGATTGCAGCGGGCAGGTTAGTCAGGCTGCTGCCGGAATATGAACCCGATCGGCTGGCAGTCAGTGCAGTCTATCTCACGCAGAAAAAGATGCCGCAGGCGCAGCGCGTACTGATCGACTATCTGGTAAAGCACCTCAGGCTGCCCTGAGGTGCGTCTCTGCGCTTCGACCATTAATAACCCACGGTAAAGCGCTGGTTAGCGTGCGCCGGGGTTTCAATCTCATCAGCCATCGCAATGGCGTAATCTTCAAACGAAATGCTGCTGCCCTGCTCATTGGTCAGCAGCGTATCTTTCCCCAGGCGAAATTTACCGGTGCGTTCGCCCGCCGTGAACAGGGCGGATGGCGAAAGAAAGGTCCAGGTAAGGTCATGCTGCGCACGCAGTTTTTCCAGAAAGCGCACGCCCGCCTCAGCTTCCGTTTTGTACATTTCCGGGAAGGCGGGGGTATCGATCACTTTTACGCCTGGCGCAACCTCCAGGCTGCCCGCGCCGCCAACGACGTAATAGCGTTTTACACCTGACGCTTTTACCGCGTCGATCAGTTTATCGGGATCGCTGGCGCTGAAGTGTACTGAGCTGATCACGGCATCGTGCCCGGCCAGCACCTCTGCCAGCGCCTGCGGATCGTTGATATCACCCGCGGCCGGGATAACGCCTTCAGCTGGCGCAATCTTATCCGCATTGCGCGCAATAGCCGTTACGGTATGGCCGCGTGCAGTCAGTTCGTGAAGAATGCGGGAACCCGCCTGTCCGGATGCGCCAATCAATGCAATTTTCATTTTGCTGCTCCTGAGTTTTATCGGGCCTCTGAGGCCGTTGCTGATAACACACACTCTATCGGTACGCTGCAAAGTGATAAACAGCACTCCAGGAGACAAACTGTTGCATAAAATGAGCGAATCACCTGTTTACGCTTAAGCCGGAGCAGGGCGTCGCGGGCGATTAAACGAGAGTATGAAATATCTGAAATTATCGAATCTGGTGACGATGTCTCAGGATAGTGATGCTGACGCCGCATAATTTGGTCAGCCGTTGCCAGCCGGGTTCAGGTCTGTCAGCTATGATTGTTTCACCGGTTTAAAAAGGGAGAAATAGCATGAAATGTCCGGCATGTGGCTCAGAAGCTTTTGTTTACGACACGCGAGATGTACCACTCAATACGGGTAATCCTGATGACATCGTACCCGATGTAAAAGGCAGCCATTGCATGACCTGCGCGCAGGTGATTATGGATAAGGCTGAGGCTGATTCATATCTTGAAAAGGTTAATGCGCTGGAAGCAGCGGCAGCTGAGACAAAGTGACAGAAGCGCCCGCACGCTGCGGGCGCTTCATGCCTTACAATCCTGTCAGCGTAATATGCTTTTTTATTGTCAGCGCTTTATAGAGGGCTGCAGCCAGGCCGCAGGGTTCAATCACGATAGTGCCAGCCAGCTTCTGTTCAGACGCCGTACTAAATGATTTGATGCGCAGCAGAGTATTAATCCCATTCACGCGCTCCAGCTCAAGCACAGCCAGCACCTGATGCTGCATTTCGCTCACCTCCGCCACTGATACGCTGACGCTGGGTGCCACGCTGTTATAGATGATGTGGCAGCGTACGCCGTTCAGATTAACGGTATCAATGATCTCATGATACAACGGCATGACTTCTTTGGTGCAGGGTACGGACGCAGTAAACATAACAGATCCCTCTAACGTGGAATTTTATTGTGCAGCCAGCATAGGCTATCTCTCCGGTGCGTAAAGGTACTGTTTTTACACGCAAAAGAAGCGCGCGGGCGTGATGATCACAACCGTTATCGCCGCCTGCAGATTAGAGTGGTACTGATAAAAAGCGAAGCGTGGTGGCTTTATCGGGGATTAGTGCAAATTTGACTTAAAAAAAACCCGCGCAGGGCGGGCAAATTATTCCAGAAATTACCATCTTCGTACGCGCGTGCATCGCATGTGCAGTGCGCACTCAACAGATTACAGTCTTAGTCTTAAGCTAACTTTAAGATTATTCTTTGCCCGTCGTCACGGGCAGGCGCCAGAGGAGATGAACAGGACGCTCATCCGATCGCTGCAGAAACGGTTGCGCCGGTTTGCTCCCGTATTATGAAAAGGCGAATGCCGGTGCTGCGGCTGAGTCGCCGGTCGCTGCCGGAGCGGTTTCAGGCGCGGCGGTGAGAATAAATTTCGCCGCCAGCTGGCTGAGCATCTCTGCCTGATCCTGCAGCGACTGCGAGGCGGCAGAAGCCTGCTCCACCAGCGCGGCGTTCTGCTGCGTTACGTCATCCATCTGATTGACGGCCTGCTGAACCTGCATAATGCCCTGACTCTGCTCAACGGCTGCGGCGGCGATCTCGCTCATCAGAGCGCTGACCTGATGAATGGCATCATTCATTATCTGCATATTCTGGCTGACGTGGCTGGCCTGTGCGGCACCGGCTTCAGTCAGACGATGTGCGTTTTCAATCAGCACTTTAATTTCCCGTGCCGCAGACGTTGAACGCTGCGACAGGTTCCGCACTTCACCGGCAACAACGGCAAAGCCTTTGCCGTGTTCGCCGGCGCGAGCGGCTTCGACAGCAGCGTTCAGCGCCAGAATATTGGTCTGAAAAGCGATCCCTTCTATCAGCGAGACAATCTCGGTGACGCTGCGTGAGCTGCTGCGGATATCACCCATGGTGGTGAGCAGGGTAGTGAGTGACTGGCTACTCTGTTCCGACAGCGTACTGGCATGTTCTGCCAGGCTGCTGGCCTGACGGGTATTATCAGCCGTCTGGCGTACGGTTTCGCCCAGCTCGGTCATGCTGGCAGCGGTCTGCTCCAGCGAAGCCGCCTGCTCTTCTGAACGTGCCGAGAGATCCTGATTACCGGCGCTGATTTCTGCCGCTGCACCGCTGACCGAACGGGACGCGTGCTGCACCGCCGAGAGCGAGGTGGCCACGTTACCTATCAGCGTGTTGAATGCCTGAGCCATATTACCCACCTCATCGCGGCGCGTAGCGTCAGCATTCAGGGTCAGATCGAGATTGTCACTGGCGCGCAGCATAACCTGACCGGCGTGGCTCAGGCTGCGACGAATGCGCAGCACTGTCAGGGTCGCGAAGATACCAAACACAACGACCGTCGCGACCACGCCGGCGATGGTGGCCCACAGGACATTATGAAATGTCGCGCGGTTGGCAGCGCGCAGCGTATTGCTGATAGTGATGTTCAGTTCCAGCTGCTGCTGATAGCCGCGGATAAGCTGCCGGATAGCGGCGCCGATCCCCTGTTCGCCCTCAATCAACGCCAGGCTGGCCGCGTTCTGATGCTGACGGGAGGCGCTGAGAAATGCCGGCAGGTGGTCACTAACGCGTTGCAGGCTGGCATAGGCGGCTTCAGTAAGGCGCTTATCCTCCTCGCTCGATATATCATGCGCGAGATAATAATCGGTTTGCGTTTTCAGCAGCCCGAGCTGTTGATGAATATCACTTTCCACTGCCGGGAGCGTGCGCTCATCAGGCTGAGACTGATGTTTATAAAGCAGCAGCGCCAGCTGATTGCTCTGATCCACCAGCTCACTGAGATCTTTTATCGAAGGAATGGCATTGTCCTGCACGAATTCAAAGCGCTCCTGAAAGCCTGAGAGCAGGGAGATGGCCAGAAGGGCCTGCAGAATAATCGCGCCGAACAGCATAGAAAACGTGAGCAGCAGGCGTTGCGAGATGGTCATATTATTATCCTTAATAGCGTTACACCCCGGCGCAAAGGCACACAAAAAGCAGGGTCGATGGAGGTTCATCGGCAGCAGGATAAAATAGTTAAGGATTTTTTCGTGACGGCGTTAACAGTTAGTGCATCAGGCAGGTAAAAATGCGGAGCCGGCGATCGGCTCCGCGGGGGAATGGGTTACGGACGGCGGAACAGCGCCAGGCTGCGCCCTTCCAGTTCGAAATCCTGCTCCTGAGTGATGACCAGGCCTTCATTGGCGGTCTCTGACGTGGTCAGCTCCAGCACCCAGCCGCCTTCACCAAACTGCGGAATGCGGAACGGCACATTGCCTTCAAACGGGTTAAACAGCATCAGCACGTCGTGCCAGATGCCTTCTTCCGGCTGCAGATCGGGACGGCCAATATAGACGCCCAGCGTGGAGCCTTCTTCCCACTGCTCCGACTGCTGGAAACCACCGCCGGCGTTAAACCATTTGATGTCCATGCCGTCGCGCCAGCTTTCGCGGCGCAGCAGCGGCTGTTTAGCACGCAGGGCAATGACGCGTTTGGTAAATTCACGCAGCGCATCAGCCGAAGGCGGCAGGTTTTCCCAGTGGAGCCAGGAGATATCACTATCCTGACAGTAGCCATTGTTATTGCCCATCTGGCTGCGACCAAACTCATCGCCTGCCAGCAGCATCGGCGTACCGTGGGAGAAGAGCAGCGTGGCGAGGAAGTTGCGTTTCTGACGTTCGCGCACGGCGATAATTCCCTCATCTTCGGTTGCGCCTTCAGCACCGTAGTTGTATGAGCGGTTATCGTTATGACCGTCGTTGTTATCCTCGCCGTTATCGTCGTTGTGTTTCTCGTTGTAGGAAACCAGGTCATTCAGCGTGAACCCGTCATGGGCTGTAATGAAGTTGACGCTGGCCCACGGACGACGACCGCGCTGATCGTAGAGATCGCCGGAACCGAGCAGGCGCGCGGCGAAGTCCGTCGAGACGTTGTCACCTTTCCAGTATTCACGCACCGTATCGCGATATTTATCGTTCCACTCCGCCCAGCCCGGCGGGAAGCCACCAACCTGATAGCCGCCAGGGCCGATATCCCACGGCTCACCAATCAGCTTGAGTTTAGAGAGCACCGGATCCTGCGTTACCGCGTCAAAGAAACCGCCGCGCTGATCGAAGCCCTCCGGCTCACGGCCGAGGATAGTGCCGAGATCGAAGCGGAAGCCATCAATATGCATCGATTCTGCCCAGTAGCGCAGCGAATCAGTCACCAGCTGCAGTACCCGCGGATGCGAGGTATTTACCGTGTTTCCGGTACCGGTGTCATTGATATAGTAGCGATGCTGATCCGGCAGGGTGCGGTAGTAAGAGAAGTTATCGATCCCCTTGAATGAGAGCGTCGGGCCAAGCTCATTGCCCTCGGCGGTATGGTTATAGACCACATCAAGGATCACTTCGATACCGGCATCGTGGAAGCCGCGCACCATATCGCGAAAGCCCTGAATACCGCGCGGGCCAAAATAGCGCGTGGCGGGGGCAAAAAACGCCAGCGAATTGTAGCCCCAGAAATTTTTCAGGCCTCTGTCCAGCAGATGCTGATCGTCCGGGAACCAGTGCACCGGCAGCAGTTCTACTGACGTGATACCCAGGCTTTTAATGTAATCCACCGTGGCTTTATTGCTCATGCCATCGTAAGTGCCGCGCAGATTTTCCGGGATCAGCGGATTAAGCTGGGTGAAGCCTTTTACGTGCGTTTCATAAATAAGCGTCTGAGACCAGGGAATGGATGGCCGGTTCTGATCCTGCCAGTCAAACTCATTCGGGTTTACCACCCGGCATTTCGGCGTAAACGGACCGCTGTCGCGCGTGTCAAAGGTCAGATCTTTATCTTCATGCAGCAGTTCGTAGGCAAAGTGCGCTTCGTTCCAGTCGATGTCGCCCTGCAGCTCCCGCGCATACGGGTCGATCAGCAGTTTGTTCGGGTTGAAACGATGCCCGTTTTCCGGGTCATAAGGGCCGTGCACGCGATAGCCATACAGCGCGCCTGGCTGCAGGCCGGGCACATAACCGTGCCACACTTCGTGCGTATATTCCGGCAGATCAAAGCGTGCGATCTCATGCTGACCGCTTGGATCGTACAGGCAGAGTTCAACCCGCTCAGCGTGTGCGGAAAACAGGGCGAAATTAACGCCCTCACCATCAAAGTTAGCGCCGAGCTGATACCCTGTACCAGCTGTGATCTCAACAGGCTTACCGTTTGACATTTAATCCTCTCCATTCAGTGAACAGATATGCAGGCATAACTTCAGTTCCATCAGTCAGGGTTAGCTGCTGAGCAGGACCAGCGGTGCGCTGTAATTCAGGTTTTCCAGCGCGATACTGTCGGTAATAGCGTAGGTTTCTCCATTCAGGACGTTCAGCCACTTGCGGTGCGACAGCGTTTCGCTCAGCGCAATCGAGACATCTGCCCACTGGGCGTCAGAAAAGATCAGGCGCGGAGCAATCACAATCAGTGCGCCCGTTTCAGACTGGCGGGCGTAGGCCACCACTTTCTCTGCATGTTCACCGCTGGCGTCCAGCGCCTGATAGTCGCCGAAACGAAAGAGCGCGGCGTGGTCGCGGCGCAGGTGAAGCAGGCGCATAACCATCTGCTGTTTCAGGCTGCCGCTCAGCCAGCCCTGCTGACTGGTAAAGTCAGGGAAGGCGTCAGCATCAAGCTGGCTGACCAGAGTTGCAAAATCGGGTTCGCGGCGGTTGTCCGGATCGACCAGGCTGAAATCCAGCGCTTCACAGCCCTGATAGATATCAGGCACGCCGGGTGCGGTGAGTTTGATCACCGTCTGGGTAAAGCTGTTCACCAGTCCGGCGCGAATAAACGGCTGCAGCGCCTGGGAAAAATCAGTGAGAAACGCCATGTTCTCCGCAGAGAACAGATGACGCACGTAATCCAGTACCGCATTTTCATAGGCTTCGTTACTCTCTGCCCAGTCGGTGCGCAGCTTCGCTTCGCGCAGCGCCTTTTCCACAAACGGAATAAAGCGTTCGCACAGCGCGTCCAGTCCGGTGCGATCGTCCGGCTGCAGCGTGGCGGGCCAGACGCCAGCCAGCGCCTGATAGAGCATCCACTCAACGGCGGGTTCCGGCGCGGGACCGTCTGCCAGCTCCTGTACGCGCTCCTGATTAAGCTGCTGCCAGCGCGTCACGTTCTCTGCCCACTCATCCGGCGCTTCGCTCAGGGTATAGAGCCGCGCGCGCGCATCTTCTCCGCGTTTGGTATCGTGCGTGGAGGTGCTGGAGATAGCGTCAGGCTGGTGCTGAAGACGGGTCTGCATCTCCTGATGAAAATGTGCCAGTGAGAACGCGTGCGGCAGCGGCTCTGCACCCACTTCATTAATCGCAAGCGCCACGTGATTGCGGAAAAACAGCGTATCTTCAACCGATTTCGCCATCAGCGGTCCGGTCAGCTGCTGGAAACGGGCGCGGAACTCCGCCGCCAGCACTTCACCCTCTTCACTGACTGCACCCAGCAGCAATGCCTGCAGGAAGCTCAGGGCAGCAGGGGACGCGCTATGTTTTACGCTCTCAAGCACGCTGAGCAGACGCTCCTCGCCCGCCAGCGGCATACCCGCTGCCTGACCATAAGTGCGATAGACCGGAAAGGCAATCAGTAGCTCGCGCAGCGCCACATGCAGCTCCGCCTCACCAAAATTGCGGTGCTCCAGTCCGGCAGCATCGGTTGCCAGCGAGAGCAGCCGGCTGAATTCGCCGGCAAAATTACGGTCCACCATCAGCTCACGCGCCGCGCGCAGGCCCGCTTCCACATCATTACGCTCACGCGTGGCTGACTCATAGGCGAGACGCAGCGTGTCGATTTTTGTATCGTCAATCAGCACATGCGAGAGCGCCGTAATAAACTCATAGCCGGTTGTACCGGAGACGGGCCACTCTTCCGGCAGCTGTTCACCATCGGCGAGGATTTTCTCTACGGTGATGTAACACCCTTCACCGGCCGCCGTGCGGAGCTGCTGCAGATAACCCAGCGGATCGGCAAGTCCATCAACGTGATCGACACGCAGGCCGCTGACCGCGCCGCTGCGCACCAGCGACAGGATAAGACGGTGCGAATCCTCAAAGACCACCGGATCTTCGACGCGTACCCCTGCCAGCCCGGTGATCTCAAAAAAGCGGCGATAGGAGAGGGCGCTACGCGCTTCACGCCAGTTCATAAGCTGCCACGGCTGCTCATCGTGCAGCTGAGCAATGGCGGCGGGGTCCGTCAGCGCCAGCAGTTCTGCTTCACGTCCCTGCCAGCTCGCAGGCGTCAGCGGATAGTAGCTGTCGAAATACGCCAGCGCCGGTTTACCGCTCTGCGGATCGGCTTTAATCGTGATATCACCTTTTTCCAGTACGCGATCGAAATCGTCACCGAGAAACGGCAGCGTCAGTTTGCGCGACCAGTCGATATCAAAATAGCGCGCATACTGGCTCTCCTGTCCATGCTCAATCACATCACGCCACCAGGCATTTTCCAGTGAAGCCGCCATATGGTTAGGCACAATATCCAGGATCAGCTCCATGCCGGCGGCCTGCAGCGCTGCGCTCAGTCGATCAAAGCCCGCTCTGCCGCCGATAGCCGGATCGATTTCGTTGGCATCGGTGACGTCGTAGCCGTGCGTTGATTCTTTCGTCGCGGTAAAAATGGGTGAAGCATACAGATGGCTGATACCCAGCTTCTGCAGGTAAGGCACCAGTTCCGTGGCACGATCAAAGGTCATGCCGTTGCGAAACTGAACGCGATAAGTGGAGGTCGGG
>Ga0268257_1002531_pt1 | contig 12932 bp, 14 predicted proteins | sample AgamicAtPrz_FD_200249 | JGI IMG/M metagenome (GOLD analysis project Ga0268257, IMG submission 200249) | Agave microbial communities from Guanajuato, Mexico - At.P.rz (v2) (version 3) | ecosystem: Host-associated > Plants > Phyllosphere > Phylloplane/Leaf | place: Guanajuato, Mexico | collected...
CCGAGCTGGCACGCGGAAAGATACGCGTCGAGCCGGCCGTGCACGATGGCGAGGATGCGCCCGCGCAGGCCGTGCTTGCGGGCGAGGGTCTTGACGCGCGTCGCGCGGAGTTTGACGAGGCCGAATTCGGCCGCAACGAAGAACCCGTTCAGGGCCACCAGGAACAACGCGCCGATGAGCGCGAAGATCTGTAACAAAGAATCGCTCCGGTTATGACAGGCCCATCAGTATAGAGCCAGAAAGGAATTTGTAATGTGTCGGGCGACCGCTTGCTTACACCGGCGCCTCGCACGGAATCGAGAACGTGAGGGTGGCGTGTGCGCCGTCGGCGAACACGTCGTGCGCGAACGTGCCGCCGTGCGCGAGGGCGACGCGCTGGCACAGCGCGAGCGTCCATGCGCTGCGTTTCGCGTCGCGCTCGCGCAGCATCTCGCGCCGGGCGAACGATTCGAACGCGTGCGGCTGCGCGGGATCGACGAGCGCGCTGGCGTCGACGGTGCAGGTGGCGTGCGCGGTGAACTGCGCGCCGTCGCGCGTGCATGCGAACGCGACGCGACTGCCCGCGGCGCTGGCCTCGACGGCCGTCGTCAGCAGGGTCCAGAGCGCCTGCGCGACGCGTTCGCGATCGACGGTGAGCGACGGCTCGCCGTCCGGCAGCGTCGTGTCGAGCGCGACCTGGCGGGCGTCGGCGAGCGCGAAACGCACGAGCGCGATCGTCTCGTCGAGCAGCGCGCGCAGCGCGAACGGCTGCGGCGTGAGCGCGAGCGTGCGCGTTTCCGCGCGCGGCGCGTCGAGCACGACGTCGATCAGCGCGACCTGCTGGTCGATGCCCGTGCGGATGCCCGCGAGCGCGCGCTGCAGGTTCGGATCGGCATTGGCGAGCTGGCGCTCGAGCACGTAGGCCCAGCTGTGCATCGCATTCAATGGGCTGCGCAGATCGTGCGACGCGGTGGAGAGCGCCTGGTCGCGCAGGAACAGCGCCGCCTGGGCGGCGTAGTGCGCTGCGCGTTCGCGCAGCAGGTCGGCGGCGGGATCGGCGGAAGTGGACGTCACGGAGCTGGCCTGTCGGAAGCGGTTGGCGTGGAAATCACGCGAATCGCCATTATAGGGACGGTGGGCGTCACGCCGGCAGCGCGTCCTCGTCCTTTTTCCGCGCGTCGCCGTTCGGCAGCAACTGGCACGCGAGCAAGCCGGCCAGCATCAGCGCGCAGCCGACGAGCGCGCGCAGCGTCAGCGTTTCGCCGAGCGCGGCCCAGCCGGCGATCGCCGCGAACACGCCTTCCATGCTGAAGATCACGGCCGCGTGCGCGGGCGCCGCGTCGCGTTGCGCAACGACCTGCAGCGTATAGCCGACCCCGACCGACAGCAGCCCGCCGTACAGCAACGTCGGCAGCGCGCCGCGCAGCATCGCGACGCTGACCGGTTCGACGGCCAGGCCGACCGCGAGACACGCCACGCCGCACACGAGAAACTGCAGGAACGCGAGCACGAGCGGATCGTGGCGTTTCGCGAGATGGCCGACCGCCATCACGTGCGCGGCGATGATGACGGCGCCCGCGAGCTGGAACCAGTCGCCGTAGAGCACCGAGAAGTGCTCGTCGATGCTGAGGAAATACAGGCCGATCGCGGCCAGCAACGCGCCGAACCATGTGCCCGCGCCGATCCGGTGCCGCGCGAACACGCCCATCAGCGGCACGATCACGACATACAGCGAGCTGATGAAGCCGGCGTTCGCGATCCGCGTGTATTGCAGGCCGACCTGCTGCAGCGAGATCGACACGGCGAGCAGCCCGCCGAGCGCGATGCCCGGCAGCAGCACCGGGCCGCGGCGGATCGCCGCGAGCTGCGCGCGCGACGCCGCATTCAGCATCAGCAGCGGCACCAGCACGAGCGCGCCGAGCAGGAAGCGCAGGCCGGTGAACAGGAACGGCCCGATCACGTCGAGGCTCAGGCGTTGCGCGACGAAAGCGGAGCCCCAGATCGCGGCGGCGCCGAGCATCAGCAGGTTGGCGCGGAGGTGCTTGCGGGCGTCGGGCTTCATCGGCATTCGTCTGGAGATTACGGGCGGCGGGCCCGCTAGTTTACGTCGAGATTGCAAGGCTGTCGGTAAACCTGCGCAGCGCGGCGGCGGCCCGGGCGTCGCGGACGCGCGAATACAGCACGACCTGCGATTGCGGCAGTGCCGGCAGCCCGAATTTCGCGCCGACGTCGACCAGCGTGCGCGGGGCGACGCGCCGCGCGAGCGGGCAGACGGCCAGCCCCGCCGCGGCGGCCGCCGCGACCGCCGCGACCCCGCCGCCCGTGAAGCGCTCGCGCCACGGCAGCCCCGCGCGGTCGAGCGCGCGCAGCGCGGCGGCCCGCACGCCGCAGGGGCCGGCCAGCACCGCGAGCGGCAGCGGCTCGCCCGCGCGCGGCGCCCAGTCGGGTGCGGCGAGCCAGGCCAGCGGCTCGGTGAACAGCGGTGTGGCGTCGTCGCGCGGCGGATCCTCGCCGGGCTCGTGCCGGGCGATCACCGCGTCGAACCGCCGTTCGTCGTATTGCGGGAGCAGGCTCGTCGACGCCCCGAGATGCATTTCCAGCGACAGCCCCGGATCCTGCCGGTGCAGGCTCGTGAGCACGGCCGGCAGGTCGGGCACCGCGACGTGCTCGCTGACGCCGAGCGACAGGCGCACCGTGCCGGTCGAGATCGCGCCGAGCGCATGCTCGTGCGCGTCGAGCAGCGCGCGGGCGGCCGGCAGGAAATTCTCGCCGTCGGCGGCCAGCTTGACGACGCGTGGCGTGCGCGCCAGCAGCGGCTTGCCGAGATGGGCCTCCAGCCGCTTCAGCTTCAGGCTGACGGCCGATTGCGTGGTGCCGAGCGCGTCGGCGGCGCGCGTGAAGCTGGCGAGGTCGGCGACCAGCACGAACGCACGGACAGCATCGAGATCGAGTACTTTCATTTCAAATGAAAATGAATGAAATATTCATCAATGACTGTTCATTATAGATTGGCGAGCCTAACCTGACGCTGTGTTTTCGTTCTTCAACGTCACTCACCAACAGGAGCAGGACCATGCCATTCACCCGTATCGCCGTACGCGAAGGCAAACCGGCCGCCTACCGCCGGGCCCTCGTCGACGGCGTGCAGCGCGCGCTGATACAGACGTTCAACGTACCCGAGGACGACATCTTCATGGTCGTGACCGAGCATGCGCCTGACAACTTCGTGTTCGGCCGCCATTACCTCGATATCGAACGCAGCGACGATCTCGTGATGATCCAGATCACCGCGAACAACACGCGCACGTTGGAGCAGAAGCGGGCGCTGTACCGGACGATCGCCGAGAACCTCGCGCAGCAGCCCGGCGTGCGGCAGGAAGACGTATTCATCGGCCTTGTCGAGGTACTGAAGGAGAACTGGTCGTTCGGCAACGGCATCGCGCAATATGCCGTCTGACGTGCCGGCTTGACCTGCCACAGGGCGACAGGGCCGGATCGTCGCCTGCGCGCTTTCGGGGTGTGTACTATGGAAGCTGCTTCACGAGCGACGCCGGCGCGGTCGATGCGCCGGCGATCCTTCTTGTGCAGGAGCCTTCATGTCGCGTGCGCTGGAAATCGTGTTGTCGTTGTCGCTGGAAGGGTGGCCGGTCAAGGGCGCAGGCCGTGCCCGTGGCGCGCAGCGCGACTTCGGCGCCGAACTCGTGCGTGCGTGGCGGATCTGCCCGCAGGTCCGGATGCGGCGCGGCCACGAGCGCGTGACGATCGAGCCGTGCCAGATCGAGGAGGCCGAGCGGAGCCCCGGCGCGAGCTGGTGGACCTGGGTCGAATCGAACGCGCATGGCACGCGGGTCGTCGCGTCGCGCACCGAGGCGTTCGCGCCCGGCGTCACGCAGCGCGAACTGTTCGACGCGGAGCACGCGGGCATCGTCGTCGCGGCGCCGCTGCCGATACCCGCGACGCGTGCCGCAGCCGATGCCGACGCGCCGGCTGCCGACGTGAACGGCGTTGCACCGGACACCGACGAAGCGCGGGCCCAGGCGTCGGCGCTGCGCATCGTCAGCGAACGGCGGCGCGGACGCTGGGCCGACGACAGCGGCGTCGTGGTCGAGATGACGCTCGACGACATCACGCTGCACGGCGGCGGCGAGCCGCCGCGCCGCTACGTCGAGCTGCGCCTGGCCGCGCCCGATTGGGAAACCGTGGCCGCGCGCACGGCCGCGCTGCACGCGCTGTTTGCCGCGGCGCGCGAACTGAGCGGCGCGTGGCCCGCCTTCGTGCAACTGACGAGCGTGATCGACCGCGCCTGTGCGGGCGGCCCGGTGGCCGCCGCGCTGGTCAAGGCGCAGCCCGTCGACCTGACCGGCATCCGCACGCAGCGCGCCGCGCTGTTCGCGCTGTCCGGCGACATCACCGCGCAATGGCTCGGCAACGAGTGTGGCGTGCTCGATCGCGACGATCCCGAATTCGTGCACCAGATGCGCGTCGCGCTGCGCCGCCTGCGCACGCTGATGCGCTTCTTCCCGCGCTTCACCGACCGTCAGTGGAAGGACACGCTCGGCGTCGACCTGCGCTGGCTCGCCGCGCTGCTCGGCATGGTGCGCGACTGGGACGTGTTCGCGACCGTGAGCCTGCCTGCGCTGATCGCGGCCGACGGCGGCGGCGGCGACTGGGACGGCACGCTCGACGCAGCCCGCGCGCAGTCGATGGCCGCGCGCGTCGAACTGCGGCAGGCGCTGCATTCGGCCCGCTATGCGCGGCTGACGCTCGGCTGGCTCGAATGGCTGAGCGCGCTCGCGCTGCCGGCCGCCGACGGCGACGACGCGCCGTCGCTGCGGCGTCACGCGACCAAGCGCGTGCGGCGGCTGTTCGGTCATCTCTACGGATCGCCGTCGCTCACATCGCTCGACACGTCCGCGCGCCACCAGGTGCGGATCGATGCGAAGCGGCTGCGCTACGCCCTCGAATTCTTCGCGTCGCTGGCGTCGCGCCGCACGCGCACCAAGACGGTCAAGACGCTGGCGCGCGTGCAGAGCGTGCTCGGCGAGGCGAACGACGCGATGGTCGCGCTGCATCATCTCGAGCAACTGGCGGCGCCGCCGTATCAGCTCGGTTTCGTGCGCGGCTACGGCGCCGCGCTCGAACAGCGGGCGGCGCGCGACGCCGAGACGCTGCTCGCCAGCCTGCGGCCGCCGAAGCTCGACGGCAAGCCGGGCTGAGCGCCGCGCCCCCCCTATAATGGCCGCCCGTTTCCCGCACGCATGCCGATGATGACCGACGCCCCGCCTTCTTCCTCGTCTGCCGGATCGCTCGAACTGGGCGGCGAGCTGTGGCTGCGCGCCGGCGAACAGACGCTCGGCGGCGCGACGCGCATCGCGTTGCTCGCGGCGATCGGCGACACCGGTTCGATCACGCGCGCGGCGAAGGCCGTCGGCCTCAGCTACAAGGCCGCGTGGGACGCGGTCGACACGATGAACAATCTCGCCGGCGAACCGCTCGTCGCGCGTTCGACGGGCGGCAAGGGCGGCGGCGGCACGACGCTGACGCCGCGCGCGACGTCGCTGATCGCCGCATTCCGCACGATCGAGCGCGAGCATCGCCGTTTCATCGAGGCCGCGAGCGCGGCCGTTGCGGGCTTCGACGTCGACTGGGCGCTGATCGGCCGGATCGGGATGAAGACGAGCGCGCGCAACCAGTTGTTCGGCAAGGTCGCGTCGATCGTGCGCGGCACCGTCAACGACGAGGTGACGCTTGCGCTGCCGGGCGGGCAATTCGTCGTCGCCGTGCTGACGCACGAAAGCGCCGAGGCGCTCGGGCTGCGGGAAGGTGCGGACGCGTGCGCGCTGGTGAAGGCGTCGTGGGTCCTGCTCGCGGTCGACGATGGCGGGCCCGACCTGAAAGTGTCCGCGCGGAACCGGCTGTGCGGCAGCGTGGAAGCCGTCGCGGCGGGTGCGGTGAACAGCGAGGTGACGCTGGCGCTCGACGGCGGCGGGACGCTGACGGCCGTCGTGACCAACGACAGCGTCGATGCGTTGCAGCTCGACGCCGGCCGGCGCGCGATCGCGCTGTTCAAGGCGTCGAGCGTGATTCTGGCGGTGACGGGCTGACCCTGCCGGCAGCGCGGCTCCCGCTGGCCGGCGGCCGTCGTGCGGGGCGGGGCGAAGCCGGTGCCGCACGCGTGTGCATCGCACCGGCTTCGTTTCCGCTTTTCAGCATGTGCCGCGATGCGGCTGCTCCCAGGTTCCAACGTGGCGGCCAGCGCCACGCTCACGACCACGGCGTCGCGCGCTCACGTGACGCGCGTCGGCCACTCGGCGTGCGGCGGGCTCGCCTGCACGCGTCCTTCGCTCAACTGCACGACCTGGTCGCCGAACGCGGCGACATCGTCGGGGTCGTGCGAGATCAGCACCATCGGGATGTCGAGCCGCGCCTGCAGTTCGGCGAGCTCATGGCGCATGCGCTGGCGCATCGCGCCGTCGAGCGCCGCGAACGGTTCGTCGAGCAGCAGGATGCGCGGCTGCGCGACCAGCGCGCGCGCGAGCGCCACGCGCTGCTTCTGCCCGCCCGACAGTTGCGACGGATATTGCCCCGCGAGCGTGTCGAGATCGAACGCGCGCAGCCAGTACGCGACCTCCGGCGGCGCCGTCTTCGCGCGCGGGTTGCGCAGGCCGGACGTGAGCCCGAACGCGATGTTCTGCCGCACGTTCAGATGCGGGAACAGCGCGTAGTCCTGGAACAGGTACGCGACGCGGCGCTCGCGGGTCGGCACGTCGATGCGGCGCGCGGCGTCGAACAGCGGCTCGCCGTTCAGCGTGATCGTGCCTTCGTCGGGCGTCAGCAGCCCGGCGATCGCCTGCAGCGTCATGCTCTTGCCCGCGCCCGACGGCCCGAACAGCACGACGCGCTGCGTCGTCGCCGTGAACGACACGTCGAGCGCGAAGCGGCGCTCGGCGTTCGCGTAGGTCTTGCGGATATCGACGACGAGGCTCATGCGGGCCTCCGCCGAAGCGGGCCGGCTGCCGGACGGCGCCAGTGATACGGATAGGACGGGCGCTTCAAGTCAACTGGCTCCGCTGGGCGCGCGACGGCACGAGCCAGGCGGTCGCGAGCAGCACGAGCACGCAGGTGATCGACGTCACCAGCACGAGGAAACTGGCCGTGTTGTCGTCGCCGGCCTGCACGGCTGCGTAGATCGCGACCGACAGCGTCTGCGTGCGGCCGGGCAGGTTGCCGGCGATCATCAGCGTCGCGCCGAATTCGCCGAGCGCGCGCGCGAACGCGAGCAACGCCCCCGCCAGGATCCCGCGCGCGGCGAGCGGCAGCGTCACGCGGAAGAACACCGCGGCTTCGCCGAGCCCGAGCGTGCGCGCGGCGCGCTCGAGATGCGGATCGACGCCCTCGAACGCCGCGCGCGCCGATTTCAGGATCAGCGGAAACGCGACGACCATCGACGCGATCACCGCGCCTTGCCACGTGAACACGAGCTCGATGCCGAGCGTGTCGAGCCACGCGCCGAACACGCCGCGCCGGCCGAGCAGCACGAGCAGGTAATAGCCGAGCACCGTCGGCGGCAGCACGAGCGGCAGCGTCAGCACGGAATCGACGACGTCGCGCAGCGGCGAGCGCCAGCGCGCGAGCACGAACGCGGCCGCGACGCCGAGCACGATGTCGAGCGCGGTCGCCCAGCCGGCAACCTTCAGCGACAGCAGCAGCGGGACCCAGGCGTCTTGCATCGCGAGTCGCTCACTTGGCGGGCTTGAAGCCGAACGTCGACAGCACGGCCTGGCCCCGCGGCGACGCGACGAAATCGATGAACGACTGCGCCTGCGCGGCGTGGCGGCTGTCCTTGACCACGGCGATCGGGTAGGTGATGGCCGTCTGGGTCGGCACCGTCAGCGCGACCTTCACGCGGCCCGGCATGATCGCGGCGTCGGTGCCGAACACGAAGCCCGCGTCGACCTCGCCGCGCGCGACGTAGTCGAGGCTCTGGCGCACGTTGGCGGCCAGCACGCCCTTCGCACTCACCGCATCCCACACGCCGGCCGCGCGCAGCGCGCCCTCGGTGTAGCGGCCGACCGGCACCGATGCCGGATCGCCGTACGCGATGCGCTTCACGCCGGGCGCGGTCAGGTCGTTCAGCGACGTCGGCGCGGCCGCGCGGCTGTCGGCCGGCACGATCAGCACGAGCGAGTTCGCGGCGAAATCGCGGCGCGTGCCGGGCACGATCACCTTCTCGTTCACCGCGCGATCCATCGCCTTCTGGTCGGCCGACGCGAACACGTCGGCCGGCGCGCCCTTGGCGATCTGCTGCATCAGCACGTCCGATGCGCCGAAGTTGAACAGCACCTTCGTGTCCGGATGCTGCTTCTCGTACGCGTCGCCGACGGCCTTGAACGCGTTCGTCAGGCTGGCGGCCGCCGACACGACCAGTTCGTCGGCGGCGGAAGCGGGCGCGCTGAACGCGACCCCGGCGGCAAGCGTGGCGATCGGCAGCAGGCGAAGCAGGGCGCGGCGAAGCGGACGGACGGTTGAGCGCATGGGGATTCGTTTTGAATGGGTGGAAACCGTAATCGTAATATAGGGCAGGTTATAACGCTCGGCATACTGCTCATGCGACGGTGCGCATGAAATGGTCGGACGTGAAAACGGGCGGCCGCTTACGCGTGGAGCGTATGCGTCGCCGCTTCGGTGCGCTGCAGCGACGATGGCTGCGACGCGGGATGGTAGTTCGGATTGGCCTTCCAGCGCGCGCGGACGAACGGGCGCTCGTGCCCGGACAGTTCCAGCGCGACCTTGGTGACCCAGCGATGCGACGGGACCGTGAGGCCGTGCAGCGCCACGGTGACGAGCGCGAGGCTCGCGACGACGGCCGGCACCGACCAGCGGTGCGGCGCCGCGCGCCACGAGCCGGCGATGAACGCGAGCGCGGCGATCGCGCCGACGATGCAGCCGGTGATCGATTCGGACGGCGAATGCGCGTCGAGCGCGACGCGCGACACGCCGACCGCGACGCCGGCCGCCAGCCCGAGCGCGATGCCGGCGATCCGCACCGGCGTGCGCGTGCGGATCAGCGCGAGGAAAATCGCGACCGGATACACCGACGTCGACAGCATCGCATGGCCGCTGAACCCGGTGAAATCCCACGCGCGGATGCCGATGCCCCAGCCGAGGAACGCGATCTTCGTGAGCGCCACCACGCCGATCGCGGCCGCGAGCACGCCGAGCCACGCGGCCGCGCGCTGCCACGAGTAGCCGAGCGCGAGCCAGATGGCAATCGTGATCGCGAGCGGCAAGGTCAGCCCGGCGCCGCCGAACGCGGTGATCGTGATCCACAGGTGAGAGGGCAGGTCGAACATCGGGAAGGGGACGAACGAAGGCGGGGAGAATGCTTAAATCAACGCGCGAGCCGGGAAGAACGACTACAACGGATACAAGCGACGAAACCCCAGTATAGCGCCGCGTCCGCATGAGGCCCGTTTTTTGCGCTGCCGGGAACGATCGGCGTGCAGGAAAAATCCTGGAAACAATGTTATGGTGCATTGCACAAAGTCAAACGATGCATCCGTTGCGGCGCTCTGATGGCGCCCCTATTTTTCCTGACTGCGAGCCCGATCGATGACCAAAAGTCTGACCAAGGTGTGGCTGGGCGGCATGAAACGCATGCTGTCACCGGCCGCCAAACGCGCGGCGCGCGATGCCCAGCGCATCACTCGCGACGCACTCGAGGCCGCGGCCTCTCCTGCCGTGCCCGATCCGTCCCCGCCACGCGAATCGCGCGTGCGGCCGCGCGCGGCCGCGTGGGCGGCGGGCGAGTGGACGCGCGGCGAACATCCGATGGCGCCCGCGCTCGGCCGCCTCGTCCAGAACCTCGCATACGGGCTCTACGTGCCGCCCGGTCGCCGGCGTGGCGCGATGCCGCTCGTCGTGATGCTGCACGGGTGTCAGCAGTCGGCGGACGAATTCGCGCAGGGCACGCGCATGAACCTGCTGGCCGACAAGCACGGCTTCGCGGTGCTGTATCCGGAACAGTCGTTGCGTGCGCACGCGCATGGGTGTTGGCACTGGTATGAAGACACCGACCGCGCGGGGCGCGGCGAGGCGGACACGGTGGCGTCGCTGGTCGACGCGCTGGTTGACGAGCATGGTTTCGACGCGTCGCGCGTCTACGTCGCGGGGCTGTCGGCCGGCGCGGGGCTTGCGTCGCTGCTTGCGCTGCACCACCCGGACCGTTTCGCGGCGGTCGCGTTGCACTCGGGCCCGGCGCTCGGCGAGGCGAATTCCGGCATCACCGCGATGGACGTGATGCGCCGCGGCCTGCGGCAGAACCCGGCCGCGGCGGTCGATGCGCTGGTCGACGCCGGCGCGTATCCGGGCATGCCCGTGCTGATCGTCCAGGGCGACGGCGATCATGTCGTCGCGCCGAAGAATGCCGATCAACTGACCGTCCAGTTCATGCGCCTGAACGGGCTCGCCGACAGCCGGGGCGCGCTGCGTGGCGGCGAGCGCGTCGAGACGCGCAAGACGGGCGCCCAGATCACCGATGTGTGCCGCGACGGCGAGCCGGTCGTGCGGCTGTGTCACGTGAAAGGGCTCGCTCACGCGTGGGCCGGCGGCGACGAAGCCGTGCCGTTTCACGCGGCGGTCGGCCCCGACGCAAGTGCGATGATCTGGGCCTTTTTCGAAACCAATCGCCGCGCTGTGGCGACCGAACGACGCACCGTTTGATCGACGCTGGTCAAAGCCTAGGGTTTTCCCTATAATTCGGGAAAACCCTAGTCCAGAACCTTTGAACAGCGAGATCGAACATGTACCTGCTGAGCCACCTCTTCCTGATGCTGACCAAGAATGCTGAAAAGGCCGCGAAAGAGCGCGCCGACGCGTACCTGGCCGAAGCCACCGACATCTATGATCTCGAATTCCGCATGCGCAAGATCGATCGCGAAGCGGCAATGAACCGCCCGTATTCGATCGGCGCGCGCTAAGCGGCGCACGCGGGCCTGCCGGCCCGCCATTTCGATGAATCGCGCAAAAGGGCGCGTGTGGCACCATGCCGCACGCGCCCTTTTTGTATTCGCCTGAACCCTGAACCTGCGTCGCGTCAGACGATCGTGAGGCGTACCGGCACGTTGTTGCGCGTGGCGTTCGAATACGGGCACACATGGTGCGCCTTGTCGACCAGCGCCTGCGCGTCGGCCTTGTCGAGCCCCGGCAGCGACACGCGCAGCTCGATGTCGAGCCCGAAGCCGCCTGCGTCGTTCGGGCCGATGCCCACTTCCGCCGTGACTTGCGTATCGGCCGGCAGCGTCTGCTTGTTCTGGCCCGCGACGAATTTCATCGCGCTCAGGAAACAGGCCGAGTAACCTGCGGCAAACAACTGCTCCGGATTCGTGCCTTCCGCACCCGTGCCGCCGAGTTCACGCGGCGCGGCCAGCTTCACTTCCAGCTTGTGGTCGGCGGATACCGCGCGGCCGTCGCGGCCGCCCGTGCTCGTGGCGCTGGTCTTGTACAGAATGTTCATCGTGCAGCTCCTGTCGGGAAGAGAGGGAGAAAGCGGTCCGGTCAGACGGGATGTCGCCGGCCACGACTAAAATATAGAACACAAATCATTAGTGTGCAAATGAAATTTTGAAGAAAAACCCGGCGGAGCCGGGCGGATCGGTCCGCGCTCGCGTGTCAGCGTTCGTTGGCCACCGACAACGCGTCGCGCAACTGCTGGAGATCGGCGCGCAGCCTGATCAGGAATTCGGGTGTCTGTTGCATCGCGCAAAAGAGGTCGGCGGGCACCGAGCGCGCGCGGTCCTTCAGCGCACGGCCTTCCGGCGTCACGCGCACGTTGACGACGCGTTCGTCGGCCGCACTGCGTACGCGCTCGACGTAGCCGAGCGCTTCCAGCCGCTTGAGCAGCGGCGTGACCGTGGCCGGATCGAGGTCGAGCCGCGCGGCGATGTCCTTCACGGCCATGTCGTCGCGCTCCCACAGCACGAGCATCGCGAGATATTGGGGATAGGTCAGCGACAGCTTGTCGAGCAGCGGCTTGTACGCCTTCGTCATCGCGTGCGAAGTCGAGTAAAGCGCGAAGCAGAGTTGCTCGTCGAGCGTCTGGGGCAGCGGAGGCAGGCGATCCATGATTCGGGAAGCGCGTCGGATGCGCGAACGATTTGTACGCAAATCATTTTGCGCGCAAAAGATCCGGTTGAACAGGGGGCGACGCGAGGCGGTCGATACCGGAAAAGGGGGAAGATGAGACGCGCGCCGGGCGACGACGCGGTGCGGGAAACAGCGCGACGGCCGGCGACCCGCGCCGGCCGGGAGAAAGGTCAGCGGCCCGACATCGTCGTCGTTGCGCCCGGTTCCTGCACGCCGAAGCAGCCGCGATAGGTCGCGTAGAACGAGCAGTACAGCATCGTGACGATGATGATCGTCACCGGCATCATGATCGTCAGCGCATACGCGCCGGCGCCGAGTGCCTGCAGCAGCAGCGACAGCGCGAGCGACGTGCCGAGCGCGACGCCGAACCACAGCACGCCGTACACGGCGAACGCACCGCGATTGCGCCAGCAGCTGACGACGCTGAAGAACAGCGCCTTCGCGGGCGGAACGTCATGCCACGCGACCAGCACCGGCGCGAACCAGAACAGCATCGCGACCGGCAGATAGAGCAGCGTCGCGAAGAACAGCGCGCCGAGCGTGCCCTGCGCGGCCAGTGTTTCGGGTGTCGTGTTCGCTTCGTCGGCCGCGCCCATCATCACGTGGAACAGCGCGCCGCCGTCCACGAACGACGAAGCGGCGAACACCAGCACCATCGACGCGACATAGATCACGCCGAGCGCGAGCAGCCGCTGGGTCGCGACGGTGCCGTACGAGCGAAAGCCGTCGACGAGGATCGTCGGCATCACGGTCTTGCCGGCCACCGTGTCGCGGCACGCGGCCATGAAGCCGACCGCGATGCCGGGAAT
>Ga0268257_1002532_pt1 | contig 12928 bp, 9 predicted proteins | sample AgamicAtPrz_FD_200249 | JGI IMG/M metagenome (GOLD analysis project Ga0268257, IMG submission 200249) | Agave microbial communities from Guanajuato, Mexico - At.P.rz (v2) (version 3) | ecosystem: Host-associated > Plants > Phyllosphere > Phylloplane/Leaf | place: Guanajuato, Mexico | collected...
GCCCACCGCAGGAGGTCTGTGTTTGCATGTACTACGGTGAACGCTTCAACGCCTGGACTCACCTGGTCGGTGCTGTCCTGGCCTGTATCGGTGCCATCTGGCTGATCGTGGCCGCGGGCCTGCAAGGTGACCCGTGGAAGATCGTCAGCTTTTCCATCTACGGCGGCACCCTGCTGCTGTTGTACAGCATCTCTACCCTGTACCACAGCACCCGCGGACGGGCGAAGGTGATCATGCGCAAGCTCGATCACCTGTCGATCTACCTGCTGATCGCCGGCAGCTATACGCCGTTCTGCCTGGTCAGTTTGCGCGGCCCATGGGGCTGGAGCCTGTTCGGTATCGTCTGGGGGCTGGCGGTTATCGGCATGCTGCAGGAGATCAAGCCGCGCTCAGAGGCGCGGATCCTGTCGATCATCATTTATGCGGTAATGGGCTGGATCGTGCTGGTGGCGGTTCAGCCGCTCCTGCACGCGCTGGGCACTGCCGGCTTCGCCTGGCTGGCTGCCGGCGGTGTGTTCTACACCGTCGGCATCATCTTCTTTGCCTTCGACAGCCGCTTCCGCCACTGGCATGCCATCTGGCACCTGTTCGTGATTGCCGGCAGCCTCATGCACTTCGTGGCGGTGTCGGTCTATGTGCGTTAGTTAGAAGTCGCCCCACAACTGCTGCGCCACCGACAGGGCCACCACGGGCGCGGTTTCGGTGCGCAGCACCCGTGGGCCGAGACGCGCGGCATGGAAACCGGCGGCTTTGGCCTGGTCGACCTCTGCTTCGCTCAAGCCGCCTTCGGGGCCGATCAGGAAGGCCAGGGTGGCCGGCCTGGCATGGCCGGTGAGCGGCTCGGCAACCGGGTGCAGCACCAGTTTCAGGTCGGCCCTGGTGCTGCTGAGCCATTCGTCCAGGGTCACTGGCGGGTGAATGAGCGGCAAGGTCGAGCGACCGCATTGCTCGCAGGCGCTGATCGCTACCTGGCGCCAGTGGGCCAGACGCTTGTCGGCACGCTCGTCCTTCAGCCGTACTTCGCAACGTTCGCTGACGATCGGGGTGATTTCTTTTACCCCCAGCTCGGTCGCCTTCTGGATCGCCCAGTCCATACGCTCGCCACGGGACAGCCCCTGGCCGAGGTGGACATGCAACGGTGAATCGGCCTGGCCGGCGAGGGCCTGGTCGAGGCTGACGCGTACGGTCTTCTTGCCCACTTCGAGCAACTGGCCACGGTACTCCTGACCGCTGCCGTCAAACAGCTGCACGGCGTCGCCGGGGGCCATGCGCAGCACGCGGCCGATGTAGTGGGCCTGGGCTTCGGGCAGGTCGTGCTCGCCGAGGCTCAGGGGGGCGTCGATGAAGAAGCGGGACAGTCTCATGGTTCAGCTCGGACGAAAAGGGATCATGTGACCTTTGTAGGAGCGGGTTTACCCGCGAATGCGTCGGTGAGTCCACCATCACATTCGCGGGTGAACCCGCTCCTACAAGGGTGCGGCGGTGGGCTTTCGGGCCTAGCCCGGGTCGCGGAAGTTGGGGTGGAAGTTGGCCGGTACCGCCACGCTGACGCTTTCGCGGGTGGCGATGTCGATACCTTCACTGGCCACTTCGGCCAGGAAGTCGATCTGCTCCGGGGTGATCACATAGGGCGGCAGGAAATACACCACGCTGCCCAGCGGGCGCAGCAGGGCGCCACGGGTCAGGGCATGCTCGAATACCTTCAGGCCGCGTCGCTCCTGCCACGGGTAGGCTACCTTGCCAGCCTTTTCCTTGACCATCTCGATGGCCAGGGCCATGCCGGTCTGGCGGATTTCCGCGACATGGGTATGTTCGGCCAGGTGCGCGGTGGCGCTGGCCATGCGCGCAGCCAGGGCCTTGTTGGCTTCGATCACGTTGTCCTGTTCGAAGATGTCCAGCGTCGCCAGTGCCGCAGCACAGGCCAGCGGGTTGCCGGTATAGCTGTGCGAGTGGAGGAATGCGCGCAGGGTCGGGTAGTCGTCGTAGAACGCCTGGTAGACCTTGTCGGTGGTCAGGCAGGCGGCCAGCGGCAGATAGCCACCGGTCAGGGCTTTGGACAGGCACAGGAAATCCGGGCGGATGCCAGCCTGCTCGCAGGCGAACATCGTGCCGGTGCGGCCGAAGCCCACGGCGATCTCATCGTGGATCAGGTGCACGTCGTAGCGGTCGCAGGCCTCGCGCAGCAGCTTGAGGTACACCGGGTGGTACATGCGCATGCCGCCGGCGCCCTGGATCAACGGCTCGACGATCACTGCACTGATCGAGGCGTGGTGTTCGGCCAGGGTCTGCTCCATGGCCTGGAACATGTTGCGCGAGTGCTCTTCCCAGCTCATGCCGTCGGGGCGCAGGTAGCAATCGGGGCTGGGCACCTTGAGGGTATCGAGCAGCAATGCCTTGTAGGTTTCGGTGAACAGCGGCACATCGCCGACCGACATGGCAGCGATGGTTTCGCCGTGGTAGCTGTTGATCAGGGTGACGAAGCGCTTCTTGTCTGGTTTGCCGACGTTCTGCCAATAGTGGAAGCTCATCTTCAGCGCCACTTCGATGCACGACGAACCGTTGTCGGCATAGAACACCCGGTCGAGCCCGGCCGGGGTCATGGCCACTAGGCGCTCGGACAGCTCGATCACCGGCTGGTGGCTGAAACCGGCCAGGATCACGTGCTCCAGCTGGTCGACCTGGTCCTTGATGCGCTGGTTGATACGCGGGTTGGCATGGCCGAACACGTTGACCCACCAGCTGCTCACCGCATCCAGGTAGCGCTTGCCTTCGAAGTCTTCCAGCCATACGCCTTCGCCGCGCCGGATCGGGATCAGCGGCAGCTGCTCGTGGTCTTTCATCTGGGTACAGGGGTGCCACAGGACCTTGAGGTCACGTTGCATCCACTGGTCATTGAGGCCCATCGGCACTTCTCCTGGCTTGCGGCTTGGTTCGACCGCGTAAGCCTAAGCAATGCCGCAGGGCAGGACAACCGCTGCGGTTCAACGGCGGTGGGGGCCGCCGCCTTCGACCGTGCCGGTGACCGCGCTAGCGGCAAAAAAGTGATCTGGCAAAGGCACTTGATGTCGCTGTGCTGGCAGGGCTGACAGACCTGACGTATTCTTAACGCATTTCTCTCGGGGCATTCCCGCCTCTACTCGTTACTGTAACCCCTGACTCGGAGTTCGCCGACATGGCTGCTGCTTGGGTGCGCCTGTGCGCGTTGGTATTGATTGGTGTGTCCAGCGGCGCCGCGCTGGCAAAGGACAAGACACCCTCGGCGATCGTCGTGGGTGGCGGCCTGGCGGGCCTGACGGCCGCCTATGAGCTGCAGAACAAGGGCTGGCAGGTAACGCTGCTGGAAGCCAAACCAGGCATGGGCGGGCGCTCGGGCCTGGCCACCAGCGAGTGGATCGGCAATGCCAAGGCGCAGCCGGTGCTCAACCAGTACCTGGACCGTTTCAAGCTTGAAACACTGCCGGCACCTGAATTCGTGCGTACCCCCGGCTACCTGATCGACGGTGAGTATTTCAGTGCCACCGACCTGGCCAGCAAGCAGCCGGCCACTGCCGAGGCACTCAAGCGCTACGAGAAAACCCTCGACGACCTGGCCCGCTCGATCGATGACCCGCTGAATCCGCAGGCCACCAGCACGCTGTTCGCCCTTGACCAGATCAACGTCTCCACCTGGCTGGACAAGCTGCAACTGCCGGCCACTGCCCGTCAGCTGATCAACCAGCAGATCCGTACCCGCTACGATGAGCCGTCGCGCCTGTCGCTGCTGTATTTCGCTCAGCAGAACCGCGTTTACCGAGGCGTCAGCGACCGTGACCTGCGCGCTGCGCGCCTGCCGGGCGGCAGCCCGGTGCTGGCCCAGGCCTTCGTCAAGCAGCTGAAGACCATCAAGACCAGCTCGCCGGTGACGGCCATCGTCCAGGACAAGGACGGCGTCACGGTCAAGGTCGGCAGCGTCGGTTACCAGGCGGATTATCTGGTGATGGCCGTGCCGCTGCGCGCGCTGGCCAAGATCCAGATGACCCCGAGCCTGGACGGCCAGCACCTGGCGGCGGTAAAGGGCACCAACTATGGCTGGCGCGACCAGCTGATGCTGAAGTTCAAGAAGCCCGTCTGGGAAAGCCGCGCGCGCATGTCGGGTGAAATCTTCAGCAACGCCGGCCTGGGCATGCTGTGGATCGAGCCAGCGCTCAAGGGTGGCGCCAACGTGGTGATCAACCTGTCGGGGGACAATGCCCGCCTGTTGCAGGCGTTCGGCGACAAGCAGATGGTCGACCAGGTGCTGATCCGCCTGCATGCGTTCTACCCGCAGGCCCGCGGCTCGTTCACCGGCTACGAGGTCAAGCGCTACAGCACCGACGCCGGTACCGGCGGCGCCTACCTGGCCTACGGGCCGGGGCAGATCAGCAAGTACTGGCGCTTGTGGGAGCGCCCGGTGCAGCGCATCACCTTTGCCGGTGAGCATACCGACGCCCTCTACCCGGGCACCCTGGAAGGTGCCCTGCGCAGTGGCCAGCGTGCGGCGAGCCAGGTCCAGGACCTGCTGGCGGGCAAGTCGTTCGACCCGGCCAAGGCGGCACCGGTGGCAGCAGCTGCAGCGGCAGGCGCCGGGGCGGCCAAGCAGAGCAAAGGTGGGTTCTTCTCGAACATGTTCGGCGGTGCTTCCGACAAGGACGACAAGGCTGACAAGGCCCCTGTCAAAGCCGAGCCGAACAAGCCCGAAGAGGCCAAGCAGGACAAGTCGGACAAGCCGGGCTTCTTCTCGCGCCTGTTCGGTGCGGCGGACAAGCCTGAGGTGAAGGCCGAGCCGGTTGCCAAGGCCGAGGAAGTGGCACCGGCACCTGCGCCAGCGCCGCAAGCCGCGCCAACCCCGGTTGCACCAGCACCTGTGGCCAAGGAAGCGGCGGCCAAGCCTGCTGCGACCAAAGCGGCACCGGCCAAGCATGCCCCGGCGCACAAGCCGGCGCACAAGCCAGCCGAGACCCGGAAGGCAACGGCCAAGTCCGAGCCGGCCAAGAAAGCTGTGGCCAATTCCCAGGCCAAGGCTGGTTGATCGATTGCCCGTGCCGGACTCCACAGCTCCGGCACGGGTCTGGGGAACAGTACCGATGCTGTGTGGAAGCGGGTTTCCCCACGAAAGGGGCGGCACTGGCAACCGGCAACGCCCCGGCTATCGTTAATGTTTCCTTAATAGGAAGGTTTCAAAATTCATATCGGATTTATTGATAATCCGAAGCAATTTTTTCCGCTTTTCTTCGATACGTTACGCGTTAGTCTGTGCACAGCTTTCACGGGGAACACGTCAACATGCAACTGCGCAACTCACCTTCTCGCTACGGCGTAGTCAGCATCGTCCTGCACTGGGGCGTGGCTCTGGCAGTCTTCGGCCTGTTCGGCCTGGGCCTGTGGATGGTCGGCCTCGACTACTACAGCCCTTGGCGCAAGGCTGGCCCGGACCTGCACAAGAGCATCGGCCTGGTGCTGCTGGCGGTGATGCTGCTGCGGGTGGTCTGGCGTTTCATCAGCCCGCCGCCACCGGCACCGGCCACTCACGGCGCATTCACCCGCCTGGCCGCCAAACTGGGCCATTTGGCACTGTACCTCGGGCTGTTCGCGGTAATGATCGCCGGTTACCTGATCTCTACCGCCGATGGCGTCGGTATTCCGGTGTTCGGCCTGTTCGAAGTGCCGGCACTGGTCAGCGACCTGCCGGACCAGGCAGACCTGGCTGGCGTGATTCATCTGTGGCTGGCCTGGGGCCTGGTGATTTTTGCCGTACTGCATGCCCTGGCAGCCCTCAAGCACCATTTCATCGACCGTGACGCGACCCTGACCCGCATGCTGGGCCGCAAAGCTTGACTCTCAACCTCAATTGCATAGGAAGGAAGTAAGGATGTTGAAAAAGACTTTTGCCGCTCTGGCGCTCGGTACCGCTCTGCTCTCCGCCGGCCAGGCCATGGCTGCCGAGTACAAGATCGACAAGGAAGGCCAGCACGCGTTCGTTGACTGGAAGATCAGCCACCTGGGCTACAGCTTCATTCACGGTACCTTCAAGGACTTCGACGGCAACTTCACCTGGGACAGTGCCAAGCCTGAGGCCAGCAAGATCAGCGTCGACCTGAAAACCGCCAGCCTGTGGTCGAACCACGCCGAGCGTGACAAGCACATTGCCAGCGCCGACTTCCTCGATGTGAAGAAGTACCCGGAAGCCAAGTTCGTCTCCACCAGCGTCAAGTCGACTGGCGACAAGACCGCTGACGTGACTGGCGACCTGACCATGCACGGTGTGACCAAGCCGGTTACCTTCAAGGCTACCTTCAACGGTGAAGGCAAGGACCCATGGGGCGGTGAGCGCGCTGGTTTCAACGCAACCACCACGCTGAACCTGAACGACTTCGGCATCAAGGGCCCGGGCGCTACTTCGCAGACCCTGGACCTGGATATCAGTGTTGAAGGTGTAAAGCAGAAGTAATTTGCTTTAGCTGAAATACCGAGGGGGCTGCTTCGCAGCCCTTTCGCGACACAAGGCCGCTCCCACAGGTATTGCGCAGATTTCACTTGCAGCGCAATACCTGTGGGAGCGGCCTTGTGTCGCGAAAGGGCCGCAAAGCGGCCCCCTCATACTTTTTGTCAGCCCTTGCGGGTCAGTAGCGCCGGGCGCTCACCGCGCGGGCGGCTTGGCAGGTCATCCAACTGCTCGGGCGTCGGGTAACGGTCGAGCTTGGACTCCTTGCGGATGATTACGGGCTGTTTTTCCGGCTGGCGCGGGTTGCGCACGGCCGGCTCTTGCCGGGCAGCATCGTCACGGGCCGGGCGACCACGGCCGCCGCCATCACGACGGGCACCGCCACCATTGTTGGCCCGGGGCGGACGTTTCTCGCCGCCGCCACCGCCGCTGCGCGGCTGGCCGCTATTGCGAGCTTGGCCACCGGCGTTGCTGCGCTGGCCATTACCCTGGCCCTGACCTTGGCCGGCATTGCCACCCGGGCGGCGATTGCGGCCCTGGTTCTTGCCCTGGTACGGGCTGACATAGTCGGCACGGTTGCCGAAGTTGTCGATATCGTCGTCCAGGAATTCTTCCGGATCACGGTCGACAGGCGCTTTCGGCACGCTGCTGTTGCTGGCTTGCTGTTGCTGCTGGCGCGGCTTCTTGTCACGCGGCTTGCGTTGCTGCTGTTGCTTGTCGCCGCTCTTTTCCTTGTCGGCCGGCTTGTCCGCAGCCTGTTGCTTGGCCTTGCCTTTATCCTTGCCCTTGTCCTTGCGGCCGCCGTTGGCGTCTTTGCCGCCTTCGCCACGGGCCTGCTGGTTGCGACCACCACGGCCGTTATTCTGCTGGCGTTCGCGCACTTCAGGCTTTTCGGCTTCTACCTGGCTGGCGTCGAAGCCCATCAGGTCGCCGTCCGGGATCTTCTGCCTGGTTACCCGCTCGATGCTCTTGAGCAGCTTCTCTTCATCCGGCGCAACCATGGAAATGGCCTCGCCCGAACGACCGGCACGGCCGGTACGGCCAATGCGGTGGACGTAGTCTTCCTCGACATTCGGCAGCTCGAAGTTGACCACGTGCGGCAACTGGTCGATGTCCAGGCCACGGGCGGCGATGTCGGTGGCGACCAGCACGCGAACGCTGTTGGCCTTGAAGTCGGCCAGCGCCTTGGTGCGGGCGTTCTGGCTCTTGTTGCCGTGGATCGCGGCGGCGGTCAGGCCGTGCTTTTCCAGGTACTCGGCCAGGCGGTTGGCGCCGTGCTTGGTGCGGGTGAACACCAGCACCTGTTCCCAGGCACCCTGGGTGATCAGGTGCGCCAGCAGTGCGCGCTTGTGGCTGGCCGGCAGGCGGTAGACGCGCTGTTCGATACGCTCGACGGTAGTGTTCGGCGGGGTGACCTCGATACGCTCCGGGTTGTGCAGGAGCTTGTCGGCGAGGTCGGTGATGTCCTTGGAGAAGGTGGCCGAGAACAACAGGTTCTGGCGCTTGGCCGGCAGGCGGGCGAGGACCTTCTTGACGTCATGGATGAAGCCCATGTCGAGCATGCGGTCGGCTTCGTCCAGCACCAGGATTTCCACGTGGGCCAGGTCAACCTTGCCTTGGCCGGCCAGGTCTAGCAGGCGGCCGGGGCAGGCGACCAGCACGTCCACACCCTTGGCAATGGCCTGGATCTGCGGGTTCATGCCGACGCCGCCGAAAATGCAGGCGCTGACCAGTGGAAGGTCACGGGCATAGACCTTGAAGCTGTCATGCACCTGGGCTGCCAGTTCGCGGGTCGGGGTCAGGACCAGCACGCGAGGTTGGCGCGGGCCGTGGCGCTGCGACTTGTCGGGGTGGCCGGCCGGGAACAGGCGCTCGAGGATCGGCAGGGCGAAACCGCCGGTTTTACCAGTACCTGTCTGTGCGGCGACCATCAGGTCGCGGCCTTGCAACACGGCGGGAATCGCCCGCTGTTGCACGGGGGTCGGCTGGGTGTAGCCCGCAGCCTCGATAGCGCGGACAAGAGCCTCGGAGAGACCGAGGGAAGCAAAGGACATGGGCAATCCTGTTCTCGTGTGGGCTGGGCCCGTGTGGGATGTTCTGCCTGGCGCGACGGGCATCGGTGGGATGCGATCGCGTCCGGTCCAGCTGGGCTTTCACTGCACATCCAAGTAACGGAGGGTGGACGCCAAAAGGTGCGTCGATGCCGATCGGGATGCCTGTTGCGAGGCCGAGCGTCCGGGCGTGAGCCGGGCGGGAAGGCCCGAGTATAACAGAGCTATCGCGCCGTGCTGCTTTCCTGCTGCTCAACGGCGTTGGGAATGTTCCCGATGTCGCCTGTGTAGCGCCGGCTGATTGCCGCGTAGGCCGGTTCCTGCTTGAAACGCCGCAGTTCCTTGGCAAAGGCCTGGGCCAGCAACTCACGCCCCGGCTTGCGTACCAGGGCCAGGTATTGCGCCTGGCGGTTGATCACCAGCGGCAACACCTCGACCTGCTGTTGCAGGCCCAGGTGCTGCAGCAGGTAATGGCCGACCCTGCGGTCGGTGACGGCCAGGTCGATGCGGCCCAGGACCAGCTTGCCGAAGTTGGCTTCGTGGCTAGGGGCGGCTTCGCGTTTGAAGTAGGCGGCCTCGTTGAACGCTGCACCATAGCTGTAGCCGGGCGAAGTGCCGACGGTGAAGCCGGCGAGATCCCCCAGCGTGCTGACCGGATGGCGACGTGCGCTGGCCTGGAACAGGACGAACTCGACATCCGACATCGGCTCGGCGGCGTAAACCAGGTAGGGCTGGCGTGACTCGTTCTGGAATACGTCGAGGATGCCGTCGGCCAGGCCCTGCTCGATCATTGCCAGGCAGCGCTTCCACGGCAGGATCTGCACCTCTACCTCGACGCCGAGGCGTGCGAACACGCGGGTGGTGACTTCGTAGTCGATGCCGCGCAGCTGACCGTCATGCAGGTAGACATAGGGAGCCCAGTCATCGGTCACCAGGCGCAGGCGCTCGCCCAGGGCCAGGGGGCTCAGGCAGGCGAACAAGAGGATCCACAACAGACGGGCGACGTACGGCATGGCCGGAGATTACAAGCTCGGTCTGTTCAAGACCAGCGCCCCGACCTCCAGAGTGGGCGGGGCTGCAATGCGGCCTCGGCGGGATCTGGGGCCGCTCTGCGGCCCGATTGCGACGCAAGGCCGCTCCGGCAGGCGCTTCAGCCCTGCGAAGACCGCAGCAGATGCGCCTCGATGTCCTTGCGTCGCTCGCCCAGTGTCAGGCGCAACCCAGGGTGGCGCAGGCACTGGCGCAGTTGCTCGGGCTGCATGTAGCCATTACGCGCATTGAGGTTTTCCAGGGCCTTGTCCCACCAGGCCGGTGCGCAGGCGCGGTCGAACTCGTTGGGGTAGGGGTAGCAGCCATACAGCAGCTCGCGGGCGAACTGCCGTTCATGGCTTGGCAGGGTCATGCTCAGTGCCTTGTAGCCCAGGCGTTGCAGGGCCGGCGGCCGTGGCAGCTGGTCGTTGACCAGGGGCACGTCGGCCAGCGCCGAGTGGCTCAGCGGGTCGTGGCCGTGCTTGCGCAGCCAGGCCTGGATCTTGGCGCGGAACTGCGCCTTGCGGCTCCAGTAGTGGTGGATGACATCGGTGCATTCGGCCAGCTCCAGCGTGCGGTAGGCCGCCACCGCCAGGCAGAACTCCTCGAGGGTATAGGCCTCGCGGGCCAACGGGTGGAACTCGTCCATCATGGCGATGGAGCGCTCCAGGGTGCCTGCATCTTCGGCGGTGAGGCCGATCACCCCGGAGTTGACCAGCGGCATCTGGCAATCGGCAAGGCCGCGGGATTCGAGGATGGCCAGCAGGTTCTTGTACAGCAGGCATTTCTGGTTGCTGCCGTAGCGCGCGCCGATGGCGTTGCACAGCAGGCGGCCCGGGGCTACCCGGGCGAACAGCTCGAGCGGCGACTTGCGGAAGAACGTATCGGTGTCGATCAGCACGGCCAGCGGGTGCTGCTGCAATACCTGGCGCAACAGCACGTGCTTGCTGCGGAAATGGTAGCCGTGAGGGGCGTTCCATGCCTGGCGCGTCGCTTCGTCCAGCAAGTGCACGGTGACCGGCAGGCCGGCATAGGGTTGCGGATTGTCGGTATAGACCTGGATGTCCATGGCTTCGCCTGCTGCCGAGTCCAGATGGGCCAGGGCGCTGATGATGCTGAAGCAGGCTTCTTGGTGGTAGGTCGCCGGGCCAAAAGCCAGGTAGACGAGCTGTGGATGCGAGTGCTGCATGGCAGGCAAGACCTGTGTAACCCGAAAATGAATAAGGCTTTAGTCTATGACCAAAGCCTTAATCGGATCTTAAACAGATTTTGCAAAAAATTTCAGCGTGGCAGCTTCAGATTGTTCCAGATGGCCAGGCTCGGTTCGGCCTGGTTCAAGGTGTAGAAGTGCAGGCCCGGTGCGCCGCCTTGCAGCAGTTGTTCGCACATGCGGGTGATCACTTCTTCGCCGAAGGCCTGGATGCTGGCGGTGTCGTCGGCATAGGCTTCCAGTTGCTTGCGGATCCAGCGCGGGATCTCGGCGCCACAGGCGTCGGAGAAGCGTGCCAGCTTGCTATAGTTGGTGATCGGCATGATGCCGGGCACCACCGGGATATCCACGCCCAGTTTCTGTGCACGCTCGACGAAATAGAAGTAGCTGTCGGCGTTGAAGAAGTACTGGGTGATGGCGCTGTCGGCACCGGCCTTGACCTTGTGCACGAAATTGGCCAGGTCGGCCTCGAAGTTGCGCGCCTGTGGGTGCATCTCGGGGTAGGCAGCCACTTCCAGGTGGAAGTGGTCAGCGCTTTCCTGGCGGATGAACTCGACCAGGTCGCTGGCGTAGCGCAATTCGCCACTGGCCATGCCCATGCCCGATGGCAGGTCGCCACGCAGGGCGACGATACGCTTGATGCCTGCGGCCTTGTACTCGGCCAGCAGGCCGCGCAGTTCAGCCTTGGTGTCGCCCACGCACGACAGGTGCGGTGCGGCAGGTACCTTCACTTCGCTTTCCAGCTGCAGCACGGTGTTCAGCGTGCGGTCGCGGGTCGAGCCACCGGCACCGTAGGTACAGGAGAAGAAATCCGGATTGTAGGCGGCCAACTGGCGGGCGACGCCCATCAGCTTTTCATGGCCGGCATCGGTCTTGGTCGGGAAGAACTCGAAACTGTAGCGGCGTTCCTGGGACATCGGACGTTCCTCTAGCAGCCAGCTGCAAGCGGCAAGCTGCAAATAGAAGCCAGATCGGTGATGGCCGATCTGGCTTGGGCATCGTTCAAGAAGTTTGAGCCTGGGCTTCAGCCGGCATCGGCGCGGTCTGCACCTGCCTGCCGCCTGAAACTTGCCGCTTAGTAGCGGTAGGCGTCCGGCTTGAACGGGCCTTCCACGGTGACACCGATGTAGTCGGCCTGCTGCTGGGTCAGCTGGGTGACCACGCCGCCGAAGCCGCGGACCATTTCCAGGGCCACTTCTTCGTCAAGCTTCTTCGGCAGCACTTCAACGGTCAGGCGTTCGGCTTTCTTTTCGGCCGACAGGTCGGCGAACTTCTGCTGGAACAGGAAGATCTGCGCCAGTACCTGGTTGGCGAACGAGCCGTCCATGATGCGGCTTGGGTGACCGGTGGCGTTACCCAGGTTGACCAGGCGGCCTTCGGCCAGCAGGATCAGGTAGTCGTCGTTCTGCGGGTCGAAGCTGCCGGCGCCGGTGCGGTGGATCTTGTGCACCTGCGGCTTGACCTCTTCCCAGGCCCAGTTCTTGCGCATGAAGGCGGTGTCGATCTCGTTGTCGAAGTGGCCGATGTTGCAGACCACGGCGCGCTTCTTCAGGGCCTTGAGCATGTTGGCGTCGCAGACGTTGACGTTACCGGTGGTGGTCACGATCAGGTCGATCTTGCCCAGCAGGGCCTTGTCGATGCTGGCTTCGGTGCCGTTGTTGATCCCGTCGATGAACGGCGAAACCACTTCGAAACCGTCCATGCAGGCCTGCATGGCGCAGATCGGGTCGACCTCGGTGACCTTGACGATCATGCCTTCCTGGCGCAGGGACTGGGCCGAGCCCTTGCCCACGTCACCGTAGCCGATCACCAGGGCTTGCTTGCCCGACAGCAGGTGGTCGGTACCCCGCTTGATGGCGTCGTTCAGGCTGTGACGGCAACCGTACTTGTTGTCGTTCTTGCTCTTGGTGACCGAGTCGTTGACGTTGATCGCCGGGACTTTCAGCTCGCCCTTGGCCAGCATGTCCAGCAGGCGGTGCACGCCAGTGGTGGTTTCTTCGGTGATGCCGTGCACGCGCTCCAGTACCTGCGGGTACTTCTTGTGCAGCAGTTCGGTCAGGTCGCCACCGTCGTCGAGGACCATGTTGGCGTCCCATGGCTGGCCATCCTTGAGGATGGTCTGCTCCAGGCACCACTCGTACTCTTGCTCGGTTTCACCTTTCCAGGCGAACACCGGGA
>Ga0268257_1002537_pt1 | contig 12909 bp, 10 predicted proteins | sample AgamicAtPrz_FD_200249 | JGI IMG/M metagenome (GOLD analysis project Ga0268257, IMG submission 200249) | Agave microbial communities from Guanajuato, Mexico - At.P.rz (v2) (version 3) | ecosystem: Host-associated > Plants > Phyllosphere > Phylloplane/Leaf | place: Guanajuato, Mexico | collected...
AAGGTTTTTGTGTTAGTAGAAGTTTCAACAGCAATATTCATCCTGGAATTCTCTTCATTAGCTCCATAAACACTGCTCACACGGCTCCATAGGACACGGGCAGCGCGAAGTTTTGCGATTTCCATGAAGAAATTGCTGCCAATGGAGAATTGGAAAATCATTTTTGAAAAGATCGTATCTAGATCCATACCTGCATCCTGAAGATGTTCAAGATAGAATATCCCCTCAGCAATTGCAATCCCCAGTTCTTGAGCTGCACTTGAACCACCATTATGATAGGCACTAGTATCAATTAGAATTGTACGCAAGTTGGGAAACTTTACAGCAGAATTACTAATGTTATTAACCCAGTCATTCAGAAATGCTTCTGAAATAACTCCTTCTTCAGCAAAAATGGCAACTGGATCTGAACCAACATATCCACAGATTTTTTCGCTAACATCTTCGTGCTCTACTATTGCTTCTAATTCAGTGAGGAAAGTGGATTGGTATTCTTTAGCGTTGATTGAAAAGGGATATTGAGTATATGAATCTGCTAAAACCTTTCCTAGGGTTTGATCCCCACCTAACAGATTTTTCGAGACATTAAATGAAATGGCTGATTGACCTTTTTTAAATGATTGTTGGAGTTTTGCCTGCAGATCTTCTACCGTTTGGCAGGATAGTCGTTGAGCAACCTTCCAGTCATTTTTCAAGTAACCTAATGGATAGATCCCTCTTCTAAAATCTGAACCTCCTGGATATTCCGGTACCTGACACTCATCTTGACGGGTATAAAGCGGTTTCAAAATAATGTTTTCATATGTAGTAGTTTGTAAAGATTCAACCGATTTTCCTTTTAAGGATTGCTCTGCTTTTTCTGTCCATGCTTGTTCTGATATTGAAGGAAAAGACTGATTCTTTAAATTTTTCAAACTCCTCATCCCCCTCTCTGCTCAATTGAATTAAAATTCAAATAATTCTACCTACTACTATTTTATGGTACAAACACATTTCAAGCAATCTAAAAACAAACAACCGCTGCCATGCCTGGTAGCGGTTGTTTTGTTTTAATAAATCGAAGTCGTTGATTTTGAAGTATTTTCTAGTATTTCTTTCACTCGTTGTAAGAAACGTCCGCAAACGAGGCCGTCTAATACTCTATGATCGAGCGACATACATAAATTCACGATATCACGAACAGCAATCATTCCATTATTCATGACGACTGGTCGTTTGACGATGGACTCTACTTGAAGAATAGCTGCTTGTGGATAATTGATGATACCCATTGATTGAACAGATCCAAAGGAACCCGTATTGTTCACCGTGAAGGTTCCGCCTTGCATATCTTCAGATCTTAGTTTCCCGGTTCTCACTTTGACAGCAAGCTCAGAGATTTCACGTGCAATCCCCTTGATTGTTTTTTCATCGGCCTGTTTAATGACAGGTACATAGAGTGCATCATCCGTAGCCACTGCAATTGAAATATTGATATCTTTCTTTTGGATGATTTTATCCCCTGCCCACATAGAATTGATTTGTGGGAATTCTTTTAACGCCTGTGCAACAGCCTTCACAAAGAATGCAAAGAAAGTTAAATTAAAGCCTTCTTTTTTCTTAAACTCATCTTTTATAGAGTTACGGTACTCCACCAAATTCGTGGCGTCCACTTCAATCATCGTCCAAGCATGCGGTGCTTCGTGTTTGCTTCGCAGCATATTAGCAGCAATCGCTTTACGGATGCCTGTGACTGGAATTTCAATGTCACCAACCGCTACTGGAATATTCACAGCTTGAGCAGGTGCCGTTGGCTGGGCAACTTGCGGAGCCTCTTGTTTTGGTGCCTTGATAACGGCAGGCTCATTTATCGCTTCTACATTTTGTCCCGCTTCAGGAATATTACCCGATTCAATAAGTTTTAAGAGATCTTTCCTCGTAATTCGTCCACCTGCACCGGTGCCTGACACCCTAGTTAAATCAATGCCATGTTCTTGAGATATTTTAAGGACAGCGGGCGAGTAACGTGCTTTATTGCCTTGTTCAGTTTGTTCCACATTTTCTGGTGCACTTGCTGGTGTGCTTGGGCTTGCTGCAACAGATGCTTCAGGACCTTCTTCAGTTGTACCACCTTCCAAAGCTATTGTGCAAATTTGCTCCCCAACGGCTAAGGTATCACCTTCTTCAGCAATTAGTTCCTTAATTACACCTGAAAAGGAGGATGGGATTTCCGCATTTACCTTATCTGTCATCACTTCTGCCAGGGGGTCGTATTTATTTACTTTATCTCCTACAGATACAAGCCATTTGCTTATCGTACCTTCGGTTACACTCTCCCCTAACTGAGGCATTTTAATTTGTTCAATTACCACTATTTACACACTCCTATTGTCCAGCACTGGCGCCTAACCCCATTCAGTTGCCAGGGCTTTCGTTTTAGTACTCAGCTAGTTCGCGCATCGCTTTTTCGACTTTATCTGGATTTACCATAAAGAATTTTTCCATTGTTGGCGAATACGGCATGGCCGGAACATCTGGTCCAGCTAACCGCATAATTGGTGCATCTAATTCGAATAAGCAATTTTCTGCAATGATTGCAGCGACTTCGCTAATAATACTGCCTTCTTTTGTATCCTCTGTAATTAGAAGAACTTTACCCGTTTTTGATGCCGCCTCAATAATAGCTTCTTTATCTAGAGGATAGACAGTTCTCAAATCAAGAATATGAACGGAAATACCATCTTTCGCTAATTTTTCCGCTGCTTGAAGGGCAAAATGAACACAGAGACCATACGTAATGACAGTAATATCTTCTCCTTCGCGCTTTACATCTGCTTTCCCAATTGGCAGGGTGTAATCATCAGAAGGTACCTCACCTTTAATTAACCGATACGCCCGCTTATGCTCGAAAAATAAAACCGGATCATTATCACGGACAGCAGCCTTTAACAGTCCTTTTGCATCGTATGGTGTGGACGGCATAACAATTTTTAATCCAGGCTGATTAGCAAATACTGCCTCAACAGATTGGGAATGATATAGTGCACCATGAACCCCGCCGCCATAGGGAGCACGAATCACCATCGGACAACTCCAGTCATTATTAGAACGATAGCGGATTTTCGCCGCTTCTGAAATAATTTGATTTACTGCCGGCATGATAAAGTCGGCAAATTGCATTTCGGCAATCGGACGCATGCCGTACATCGCTGCACCAATTCCTACGCCAGCAATGGCTGATTCAGCAAGTGGTGTGTCAATAACTCGTTCTTCCCCAAATTGATCATATAATCCTTGTGTGGCCTTAAATACTCCGCCTTTTAAACCAACATCTTCACCAAGGACAAAAACCTTTGGATCTCTTTCCATTTCTTCTCGCATTGCCATTGTAATGGCATCAATATATGAAATTATCGCCATGTTTCATCCCCCTTACAAGTCCGCATAAACAAATTTCAGCGCATCTTCTGGTGCAGAGTACGGTGCATTTTCTGCATAGTCTGTCGCCTCATTGACAAGCTTCATTACGCGGTCATTTATTTCTTTTTCTAGAGCATCGTCCATGACACCAGTTTCCTTTAAATATGCACCAAAGGTAATAATTGGATCTTGGGTTTTTGCTTTAGCAACCTCATCTGGTGCACGGTAGGAACGGTCGTCATCATCAGAAGAGTGCGGTGTCAGACGATAAGAAATGGTTTCAATCAACGTTGGTCCTTCGCCGCGTCGACCGCGCTCTGCTGCTTCCTTTACTGCTTTATAGACCTCTAGTGGATCATTTCCATCAACAGTGTAGCCTGGCATACCATAGCCAATCGCACGGTCTGAAACCTTCTCACACCCCAATTGTTTTTCAATTGGAACAGAAATAGCATACTTGTTATTTTCACACATAAAAATAACAGGAAGTTTATGAACACCTGCAAAGTTGGCGCCCTCATGAAAGTCCCCTTGGTTAGAGGAGCCCTCACCGAAAGTTACAAAAGTTACGAGGTCTTTTCTCTCCATTTTCCCAGCAAGAGCAATTCCAACTGCGTGGGGAACTTGAGTTGTTACCGGAGAAGAACCTGTGACAATCCGATTTTTCTTTTGGCCAAAGTGCCCAGGCATTTGCCGGCTCCCTGAATTAGGGTCTTCAGCTTTTGCAAAACCTGAGAGCATCAATTCCCTCGGAGTCATCCCAAATGTTAATACCACACCCATATCACGATAATATGGAAGAACATAATCTTTTTCACGATCAAGCGCAAATGCAGCCCCTACTTGTGCTGCCTCTTGCCCTTGACAAGAAATAACGAAGGGAATTTTCCCGGCCCGGTTTAATAACCACATCCGCTCATCAATACGGCGGGCCAATAGCATAGTTTCGTACATTTCCAATACTTTTCCGTCATTTAAACCTAAAGCATCATGACGCTTTTCTGTCATTTATTTCTTACCTCCCAAATTCGAAAAGCGGAAGTGCCTTTTCCAGGGGCGACAAGCATAAGACGAGCGCTGACAGAAGGCGTGCTTTTTGCCTTCCGAAGCGATTGGCTTATGTCTTGAGCCACTAGGCACTGTAGCTAGACACTAACACTTTTTCAAAGATTTAAACTTTTAATTTTTTAAGAATGAATCGCTTTTCCATCTACGGCAAGCGCAGCCTCACCAATAGCTTCTGAAAGAGTTGGGTGTGGATGAATTGTATGTGCAATTTCCCAAGGGGTTGCATCTAATACCATCGCAAGTCCTGCCTCCGTAATCATATCAGTTACATGTGGCCCAATCATATGCACCCCTAGAATATCATTGGTCTCTTCATCCGCAACAATTTTCACAAATCCGTCAGATTCTCCAAAAACAAGTGCTTTCCCAATCGCTCGGAAAGAAAACTTTCCTGTTTTTACTTTATGACCTTTTTCTATAGCTTGGTCTTCTGTTATTCCCACACTAGAAACCTCTGGGTTGCTATAGATACATCTAGAAACTAAATGATACTGCAGTGGCGAAGGATCCTTTCCTGCAATATGTTCAACAGCAATGATCCCTTCATGTGATGCCACATGGGCAAGTTGTAATCCACCAATCACATCACCAATCGCATAAATATGTGACTCTTTCGTTTGGAAGAATTCATTTGTTGCAATAAACCCCTTCTCTATTTGTATTTCTGTATTCTCTAGGCCAATTCCTTCTGTATTTGCCTGACGACCTACAGAAACAAGAAGTTTTTCTGCTTTAAATTCTTTCACAGTGCCCTTTACTTCTGCAGAAATCGCTACTCCATTGTCTCTTACCATGGTTTCGGGGAGGACCTTTGCACTTGTTACCAGTTTTATTCCTTTTTTCTTCATCAAGCGCTGCATTTCTTTTGAAATTTCTTTATCTTCTGTCGGAATAATACGGTCAGCATACTCAATAACTGTTACATCAACACCAAAATCATGAAGCATGGACGCCCACTCGATTCCGATTACGCCACCACCAACAATAATAATGGAAGTAGGCAATGACTCTAATTGCAATGCTTCATCAGATGTCATGACATATTCACGATCAATCTCAAGACCTGGAAGTGTCCTTGGTCTTGAACCTGTTGCAATGATCACATTTTTAGGAAGAAGCATTTCGTTTTCTTCACCGTTATTCATTTCAACAGAAATAGTTCCCGGCATAGGAGAAAAAATGGACGGTCCCAAGATTCTGCCTATACCTTCATAGACATCGATTTTGCCCTGTTTCATTAAATGTTGTACACCTTTATGAAGCTGGTCAATAATTTTATTTTTTCTCTCTTGTACTTTACCAAAATTTATCGATACATCACTAGTAATAACACCGAAATCCTCACTATGTTTTGCTGTTGCAAAAACCTCTGCGCTCCTAAGCAGTGCCTTACTTGGTATACACCCTTGATGCAGACACGTCCCGCCGAGTTTTCCTTTTTCAACAATCGCAGTTTTTAAGCCAAGCTGAGAGGCCCTAATTGCAGCGACATAGCCGCCAGTCCCCCCGCCAAGAACTACCAAATCATATTCTTGTGCCACTCTTTTTTCCTCCCCATAACCTTAAATTTTAGCTGTTTTAAAATTCCCAGGATAAATTTTTTCCTCTTCTTCGCCTCTTAAGACTCGCAGTGCACCCTCAGCAAGTGCTTGTAGTTCATTTTCACCCGGTTGAACCATGACATCAGCAATCCAATTGATTCTATCGGTAATTGATTTCACAAATCCTTTCCCGTAGGCGAGACCGCCAGTTAGAACAATCGCATCCACTTTTCCAGAGAGAACTGCACTAGCAGCTCCAATTTCCTTAGCCACTTGATAGGCCATTGCGTCATAGATAAGCGTTGCCTCTTTATCACCTGCTGCAATTCGCTGTTCTACCTTTACCGCATCATTGGTGCCGAGATAACCTACAAGACCGCCTTGACCAACCAGCATTTTCATAATTTCTTCCCGATAATATTCACCAGAATAACAAAGGGCCACTAAATCCCCTACAGGAACGGTTCCGGAACGTTCTGGACTGAAGGGGCCATCCCCATGAAGACCATTGTTTACATCAATGACCTTCCCTTGCTTATGGACACCCACGGTAATACCGCCACCCATATGGGTAATAATTAAATTTAAGTCGTTGTACTTTTTACCTAATTCCTTGGCAACCCTTCTTGCAACGGCCTTCTGATTCAACGCGTGGAAGATACTTTTTCGTTCAATTAAAGAAAAGCCAGAAATTCTCGCAATTGGTTCTAATTCATCAACAACAACTGGATCGACGATAAAAGAAGGAATATTTAAACCAGATGCAATTTCGTAAGCAATGATTCCGCCAAGATTAGATGCGTGCTGCCCTGCATAACCAGACCGTAAATCTGTTAACATCACATCATTAACTGCATAGGTACCTCCTTCAATCGGACGAAGTAATCCCCCCCGTCCACATACAGCCGACAGTTTGGAAATATTTATCCCTTCATTATCCAGTGTTTCCAAAATTGTTGTTTTTCTAAATTCATATTGATCAATAATATTTGCAAAAGAGTTGATTGTCTCTGTATCATGACGAATTGTTTTTTCGAAAATAGAAATATCATTATCGAAAACCCCGATTTTCGTGGATGTCGAGCCTGGATTGATGACGAGAATCCGATATTCATTATCGTGCAACGTATTTGACCTCCAATTTTATTTTTCAACCTAATTGCCCCATGAAAGGCAAAGACGCTGAATTCCCATTCAGCGCTTCCAAAAACTATTTTTTGTCAAAAAGGTTTATCTTGAAATTCTATGACTTAAAATATGATGACCGTTTTGGAGAAATTGGCTTCTTGAATTACGAATTCTTGCGATTCTTTCTTCTGCCATCCTATCAGCAGCTACGTAAGTTGGAATACCATCACGTTTTGAAATTTCAATAACTTTTTCAATGGTAGAATATAGCTGTTCAACCTTTTTCATTGCCCGCTCTTGGTTATAACCATATAATTCATCTGCCACATTGATTACGCCTCCAGCATTAATTACATAATCCGGTGCATAAACGATACCCATTTCATGAATAATATCTCCGTGGCGGGTATCTTTTAATTGATTGTTCGCTGAACCAGCAATTACTCTTGCTTTTAACTGTGGAATGGTTTCGTCATTAATTGTTGCTCCGAGTGCGCATGGGGCATAGATATCACATTCCACACCATAAATTTCATCAGGATCAACAGCGAGAGCACCAAATGCTTCAACCGCACGGTTAACTGCCTCTTTATTAATATCAGTTACAATCAGCTGTGCTCCTTCTTCGTGCAGATATTCGCAAAGTGTATATGCAACATTTCCCACACCTTGAACAGCCACTACTTTTCCTTCAAGAGAATCTGAGCCAAACGCCTCTTTCGCAGCAGCTTTCATACCACGGTATACACCAAAAGCTGTTACTGGAGATGGATTACCAGATGAACCAAATGCTGGAGAGATTCCTGTTACAAAATCTGTCTCTTCATGAATTAAATCCATATCAGCCACCGTTGTACCAACATCTTCTGCGGTAATATATCTGCCGTTTAATCCTTGAATGTAACGGCCAAATGCACGGAACATTTCTTCATTCTTATCTTTTCTTGGGTCTCCTATGATAACGGTTTTACCACCGCCAAGATTTAATCCAGCAGCCGCATTCTTATATGTCATTCCTTTTGCAAGTCGGAGGGCATCCTCAATGGCTGCTTCTTCAGATGCATAAGTCCACATCCGTGTTCCACCTAAAGCTGGTCCTAAAGTTGTATCATGAATAGCAATAATCGCCTTTAATCCTGATTGTTTATCCTGACAGAATACCACTTGCTCATAATCGTATTGTTCTAGGTATTTGAAAATTTCCATGTAAAATTCCTCCTCAAATGATTTACTATCTAATTTGATGTAGCACAGCATAACGCTAGTGCAAGTGAATAAAGCTTACTTTCAGCTGAATCTGCTCTGGATGTTAACACAATGGGTGCTTTTGCTCCGGCAATAACGGCGCCAACTTTTGCATTTGCAAAATAAATTAATGATTTATATAATACATTTCCAACCTCAATTGTTGGGACTAATAAAATATCTGCACTTCCCGCTACTTCACTATGAATCCCTTTATGTTCTGCAGCAAGCGCTGATACAGCATTATCTAAACCTAAAGGACCATCAACAATACAGTCCGGAATTTGCCCTCGTTTATTCATTACCGTTAATGCAGCTGCATCCAAAGTAGCTTGCATAGCTGGATTAACCACTTCCACCGCAGCTACAGGGGCCACTTTCGGCACATCTATTCCAATAGACCTTGCAATGGAAACTGCATTTTTAATAATTTGTGCTTTCTGTTCTAAATCGGGAGCAATATTCATTGCAGCATCTGTAATGATCGTAAAACGATTGAAGCCAGGAACTTCAAACACAGCAATATGTGATAAGACATTTCCTGCCCTAAGTCCATACTCCCTATTTAAAACTGCTTTTAATAAGATATTGGTTGGGATATTACCTTTCATCAAGACATTTGCTTCTTTATTAAAAACTGCTTTTACTGCTAATTCTGCCGCTAAAGCATTCGAATCAGCATTGACAACTTTTAAATTAAGATTGCTGATGTTCGGGTGTTTTTCTTTAATAATGGATTTGATTTTTTCTTCGTCACCGTAAAGTATAAATTTTGCAAGATTTTGCTCTAATGCAGCGATAACCGCTTCAATGACTTCTAAATCTTCTGCCGCAGCAACTGCAACGGTGTTTGTACGTACTTGGGCTGCTTTGTCAATAAGTGAATCAAGCAACAAGTTGTCATCAACCCTTTCTCCTCTTCCTGCAACTCCCATAATATAATATGCAATTTCCGTGCCAAACCACCTTCAATGAAAACGCTTTACTACCCACACTTAAGTGTGCACTTTTTTTCATTATATGAAATTTATTGCATGCTATTTTTTTCAATATTATATTTTTCAATCTTATAGTATAAATTCCTGACAGACAATCCGAGCGTCTTAGCTGTTAATGTTTTATTCCCATTTAAACGAAGAAGTGTCTGGTTAATTATTTTAGCCTCAAATTCTTCCATCATATCTGATAAGGTTCGATCCATAACCATTGAATCAGTACTATTACTTACAGATGATTCCGCTAAATTCTTTTTATTTTTTAATTCTGGTAAGTGCTGAACATCAATAAACTGATCATTATACTTCATAAAAATAATCGCTCTTCCAAGAATATTTTCTAATTCTCTTACGTTACCCGGCCAGTCATATTCCATTAATTGCTTCAGTGCCGCTGGGGTTATACCTTCTACATTTCTCCCATAGTCCTGACTTATTTTTTGAATTAGCCTCTCATTTAAAAGAGGGATTTCCTCCTTACGTTTCCTTAAAGGAGGAATATGGATTGGCATACGATTTAATCGATAATATAAGTCTTCCCGAAAGGAGCCTTTAGCAATACCTTTTTCTAAATTGACATTAGTTGCCGCAATAATCCTAACATTAATGGAAATAGGCTTAGTCCCGCCTACCCGGATTATCTCTTTTTCCTGAAGAACCCTTAGCAGTTTTGCCTGTGTATTCACTGGAAGTTCACCGATCTCATCAAGGAAAATACTTCCATTATTAGCCTCCTCAAAAAAGCCTCTTTTTCCGCCTCTTACCGCCCCTGAAAAAGCACCCTCTTCATAGCCAAATAGTTCACTTTCCAACAATGTTTCTGAAATTGCAGCACAATTAACCCTGATAAATTTGTTATATTTCCGATCACTTGCATTATGTATAGCATGTGCAAACAATTCCTTTCCTGTTCCCGATTCACCTCGCAGGAGGACGGTTGCAGGAGTTTTTGCTCCTAATTTCGCTTGTTCTATTGCCAGCATCATTTCATCGGATTGACCAATGATATCCTCAAATGTATATTTGGCTTCAAGTTTGCGAATGAGTTGACGTGCACGATTCAATTCCCTATTTAATGATTTCATCTCGGACATATCGTGGATAACACCAACACTGCCTTTCAATTTTCCTTTTACAATAATTGGTGCAACATTGACTATAACTTCTCGTTTACTTGGTCCCACTCTCATCGGTACCCCGCGGACGGCTCTCCTTGTTTGCAGCACTTTCATATGCATACTTTCGCCCTCAGATATATCAGTTGTGGCAGGTTGGCCTATTACTTGCTCCTGAGTAAGACCGGTAATTCGTGAGTATGCAGGATTAATAAGTATTCCCCTGCCATTCTCATCCACAACAGAAATGGCATCATCACTAGAATGAATAATAGCCTGAAGCATCGTTTGAATTTCACGTAAATCTGTAAGTTCCTCCGCAAGATTAACAACTTCAGTAATATCTTTGAAGACAGCAAATGCTCCAATCAGGGTGCCATTTTCCTCAATAATAGGAATCCTTGTGGTAATAATTTTTCGATCATTTTCCAATACCATTTCTTGATTTGCTTCAATTCTTCTTGACTCAAGGATGAATGGGAGCCTGCTTGTAGGAATAACTTCAACTACATATTTGCCTATTGCCTGTTCTTTTGTTACACCGATAATTTCTTGTGCACGTGTGTTAAATAAGATGACTTTACCATTTTTATCAATAACAACCATTCCGTCATTGGTTGCATTAAATATAAGTTCTTGCTGGTAGGATTCATTTTTGTGCTTTTCAATGAGATCTTCCTTTTCTTCCATAATCTTTGCAACTAGAAAGGCAACGCTTCCCGGAATCAAAACAGTCTGTTTATTTTTTGCATTTCTTAACTCTTGGAAAACTACCTCATCTCCAGTAACTTCGATAATAATATCAATTTGATCAGTTAAATAATGCTGCCAGTCTATCCCCGTGTTTATACCTTCTTTACGTGCTAACAAAATGCCAGGTGCATTTAAATTCCGATCAATGACAACACTTACCTTTAAAACTTCAGATTCTTTTAGGATTTTTAAGATTGCCGTACCACCTTTTCCTGCACCAACAATCATTACGTTTTGCATTTAAATACCCCTTATAAGAAAATTTTTTCATAATATTTAAGAAATCCATGCAACTTTTTTCATAACTATTTTATCTCCAATCACAATCATTGACAAATTATATCTATGTAATAATATTTTCTTGAGATATAATCAAAATAAGGCTTTCACATTGCAAAATTTGATATTGGAAGGATTTATTTATGAAGCGAATTATTGCCCTCTTGATTGTATTAATTCCTGGTATCCTAGCTGCTATTGGCATTAAATTAATGCGTGATATGTTATTCGGAATAGTACAAGCACCATTTCCTAATTTATTACTTCAATTTCTAACAGGATTAATCTTTTTTATCGGCGGACTAGGCTTTGTCGCAGGATTTATTTTCCATCGCGATCGAAAAAGAAGCAAAGTTCAAAAGAGATTTAAAAAATAGGCTGTGTTAAAGAAAAATGTTGATTTTGGCACTCTGTTGACCTTCGTTCCAGGCACGAAGACTCCTGCGGGAATACGGGGCAGGGGAGACCCCGCAGGAGCAAAGCGACGAGGAGAAGGAAAAGCGGAAGCGCCTTGTTCAGCCCCGACAAGCGCTGGAGGGCCTGACGTTGAAGTCGTTCTTTGACTTCAGCGACAGGACCGAAGCGACCTCGAGGGGCTAGGCGCTGCAGCTGGACAGGCTCCCCGGCACGCCCGCGGAAAGCGAAGTGCCTGGAGCGCAAATCAACAGACAAGTTTAACACAGCCCAAAAATAAAAAGAGGCCTCTACGGTCTCTTTTCAAATTGCTTTCGTATTTTTAACGCCTTAACAGGGTCATCAGTAATTAGAGCAGTACAATTAATATTAAAAAGACGCTGCAAATCCACTTCTTTATTTACCGTATAAGGTCGTACGGCAATTCCATTTTCAATGGTTTTAATGATAATCTCATCAGACATCGCAGAATATTTAGGATGAATCCCTTTTGCTCGAATCGCTTTTGTATAAACCCAAGGCATGTATATTCCTTCAAGAAATAGAGGGGCTGTTTCTATTTCAGGTGCTATACTGTAGGAATAGACGATACTATAATGATTAAATGAGGAAATAATAATTCTATCCACTAACTTATATTTGTGAATAAGCTGAATGACTTTTTCTTCCATTCCCTTATAAGGAATGAGTCCATTTTTGAGTTCAATATTACATAACAATTTATTTGTGCATAGCCATTCAAACACTTCCGTTAATGCAGGGATTGGTTCCATTTTGTTGTTTTTTTTATTTGCATTCAATTTTCTAAGATCTTTATATAAAAAATCTTTTACAAACCCTTTCCCTGTCGTTGTTCGATCAACTTTTTCATCATGGATGACAACTATTTCTCCGTCCTTAGTTAATTGTACATCCAATTCTAATCCGTCAGCTCCGGCTTTTTCTGCTTCTATAAAGGCTATTAGTGTATTT
>Ga0268257_1002539_pt1 | contig 12906 bp, 15 predicted proteins | sample AgamicAtPrz_FD_200249 | JGI IMG/M metagenome (GOLD analysis project Ga0268257, IMG submission 200249) | Agave microbial communities from Guanajuato, Mexico - At.P.rz (v2) (version 3) | ecosystem: Host-associated > Plants > Phyllosphere > Phylloplane/Leaf | place: Guanajuato, Mexico | collected...
GGCGCTGAGGCGGTTTTTAATTCACCAGATAAAATATCACCGTATAGGCTACATCCATTTTGATTGTGATGCGCCCATTCTCCCCGGTCACGAGGTTTTTGAGTGGTAGCGCGCTGATAAGAGCCGTCCCCATCGAGGGGGCGGCTCTTATTCTCCCGGCCCGCCCAGCGGGAAATACATTTCCCGCTCCCGCTGCCCCAAAGGGGCGCCCAGGTTAGCACCCAAAAAACGCGACCGTTTTTTGGTGGTGTTCGTTAACTCTGTGATCCGCTTACCCACATCTACACAATCGACGTTATTTCACCTTGAGCCGGTGAAATAACCGCTCCCGTTCGTTTCCCATTAGGGTGATGGGAAACTTCACTGGCTTTGTCTTATGTGCATATGTGGATAAACTACAGGTTCTGAACGAGGAGGGATTGCTGCTTGCTGGCTTTTATCGCCCGGTAAGTTTTCTCGATTTTACTCGCATACTTGTAACGTCGTTGCGCCTGCTTTGGAGAGTCTTTAAACCCTGCATTATAAGCACCAACTGCCTGCCAGGTCGCTCCCCACTTTTTAAAGGCAATCGCGAGATAATAAGCACCGGTGTAGATGTTCATACACGGATCTTGTTTCAGGTGCCGTTCTGAAACCCCTATCAACGAAAGCGAGTTAAAGTGCTGGGAGTCAATTTGCATTAACCCCACACCGTACCCTGTTGTCGGGTTTGGGCCGATAGCCACGGGATTAAAACGTGACTCATTCCATGAAATAGCACGTAGCAGATCCGGGTCGATGTGATAATCCCGACCCGCCATGTCAAAACAATCAGCGATAGCGGCCGTTGAACTGAACAGCATTAATGCGGCGATGAGGTTCTTCATGCTTCCCTTAAAATTCCTAGCCCTGGTGAAAATCTAGCCTTTTCGGGATCTCGAGTCAACAAATTCGCGCTCTTTGGGGTAACTACATCACTCCCCACGCAAAAATTCTTTTTTCAGATAAATCTATTAAAATCAGTGCAATAACATAAACTATTTTCAAGTGATTGTGATTTTTGAAATTCAAGTGAATCGTTTTTGATTTACTGGCGATTCGTATAAAAATCATAATTGGATTCGCATGTGAATCAGGTTATAAAATACAATACGTTACATGACACTTCGTGAAGTAATTACAAAATATGAATCGTCCATGAATTGTCAATTGACTTGTGAATGTGGCTAAAAACTGATATATGAATCGTCAGTGAATCATTATTTGCGTTTTAATATTTCAAACAACATATCAAGATGGAGTGAAAAGTAACCTAAATGGCTAAAGTTCAAATTTACCTATCAGATGAAACTTATAAAGACATAGAGCAGCAGCTTATCACACATCGAGGTGAGAAAGGGCGTCAGGAGTCATTCTCTTCGTTTTCATCAATGTTGTTAGAACTTGGATTGAGAGTTTATAAAGCTCAACGAGAGTCCGTTGCAGACCCATTTGATCAAGCGTCATTTAATAAAACTTTATTAGAGAATGTGTTGCTCACCAGTTTTACGATGTCTAAACTTCTAGGTATTAACTCTCACAATACTGAAATACAAGGGTTGTCACACTTTGTGATGAGGGACATGGTGAATGATATTAAAACGAAGACTTCTGATGAAATGTTAAAAATATTCACAGTGAAAGACGAATTTGAGTGAAAACTAGGAGGGCGTCGCCCGACGCCTCCCCTTATAAAATCTCGTTTATTTTACTATTGATTTCTGATGTTCTAACCGGTTTAATCAGAACGGGCACGCCGTCAATTTCCTTTTCATTTGAGTATGCCGTTATAAATATGAATGGCGTGTGCTTATTTGGGCCATCCTCTCTTCTTATATATTTGAATAATTGATCTCCATTCATCATTGGCATTTGTAAATCCGATAAAATAACATCGTAAGGCTTGCGCATTAGCTTCTCTATTGCTCGGTTTACTGAGGATATTGACTCTCCACGATACCCACAGCTGTTTAGAGTGGATGTCATTACGGAACAAGTTAATTCGTTATCATCAATAAACAATATATTTATACCTTTATGCAATGCTTCAATTGTATTGTCACTTAGAACTATATCACTAACATCAACATTTGATATTTCGATTGGGAGCTGAACTGTAAAGGTAGTCCCTATGCCTAGCTCACTGCTCAAGTGGATATTACCGTTCATGGCTCGTATAACACCCTCAACTATAGCCAACCCCATGCCTGAACCAGGTATCCGTGATGTAGGGTTATCTATCCGTATGAATGGTTGGAAAATAGTTTTAAATTTCTCTTTAGGGATACCAATGCCAGTATCAGATATCAGTATCGTAAGTGTGCTATTCTTATGTGACTTTGTTATTTGACATGTAACCGTAATTAACCCTGCTTCAGTATACTTGAATGCATTAGTTAGCAAGTTTTCAACAACTTGTGAAATTCTTGCTGAATCATTTTTTATGAATACGTTGGGGCACTCTACCAAACTCGCTTTTAGATTATCTGATCTGTATTTCGAGTTGCAATCTGAGACTATGTTGCTTATAAGTGCTTCTATATTAAAGTCAGATTTGTTTATTTTTACGGCGCCATTATCTATCTGAGCATACTCAGACAGATCACTCATCTGCCTCTCAATTTGAGTGGCAGCGTTTTCTAGTCTACGTATTACAAGTTCATCGACCTTCTTATCTTTTGTGTTCATTATTAATTCAATTGAACCCACAATAGCTTGTAATGACGTTCTTAGTTCATGACCAAGTTTCCCAAGGAATGCATTTTTATTATTAAATGATTTTTTCTCAGAATCTAACTGCTTATTAATAAGAATGATTTGCCTAAAAGATAGAGATATCATAATAAGCAATAAGAGATATAAGGTGATAATCGGTATCTTTATTGAACTCCACTTGTTTAGGTAATCTTCATGAAGGATAGTTCTCTGCCTAACTTCAGCATGATCTGATATTGCGATTAAGTTTTTGTTCTCAATGCTTATATTCTCAATATCTTTCAGGATGATATCGTAATTCGTATCTTGTGAATTTAGCTCTTGGTCAATTTCATTTAATATGTTGTTGATTTTTGAAATTGATTCAGCATACCCTTGCTCCTCGTATAGGTAACGAGTTGACATACTCTTGTTTAGTAACACATTGGATCCAGAAAATAGTAAGTCAAGGTCTTGTTGTAAACCTTGCTTATCATCAATCTTTAGACGCAATTGCCTTTCTGTCCTGGCACCGAAAGCTGCTAGACGAATTGAAAATTTTGCAATCGCCCATGCGTAGTTTTCCTGTGGACCAGCAGAGTTTATATTGTGCATTGATGAGAAATACCGGTCATACATCCAGAAAAATGCAGAGCTTAGTACGACTAAAACAACAAAGTACTGTGTAATAATGCGTTTTAGTTTCATTTTGGATCTACCGTTAGATGTTCTACTTGCCAGACAAATCGCGAATAGAATAGAGGCTTGTTAAGTTCTTCATAATGTTCATCTAAAGGATAGATTACGAAGTAGGGGCCAAAGTCGCGAACTTTTAACGGGATATCATTTCTTGAACTTGCAAGAATAATATTGCACTTATCAATATCACTCATCGGAATGTCTACCCAATAGTCGTTTAAGGCATGCACTCGTACTATTTTTCCCGTTATGCCAACTTTTGAGAGAATGTCTTTGAAACTTGTACCTGTAAATCTTTCTTTCGGTGTCCAGGCAGTTGATGTCGTTATCGATGTCTTTGGTAGGGCGTCCATCATGGCTCTCGTTAAAGTAACTGTTGATTGTGTTCTCCCATCAGTTACTCTAAGATCACCTATCGGACGATCCTCCGCTTTTGCAATTATAGAGAAAAGTCCAATAAACAAAATTGCTGAATATTTTCTAAGTGTTTTCATAGTAACTCTCAAATTTCTTTTCTATATATTGAATTAGTGAAGGATTATTGCTTTCATGCATCCCTTGAACTCTTTCACTACCAATGTAAACTGAAGTACAGTTACTGTAGTATTTGCTACGCAACTCTGGTTGTATTGATGTAAAAATGCAGAATGTAGGAATATTATAGCCTGCAGCTACATGTAGGGCAGATGAATCGCAGGTGTATAGGTATGATGAGTTAGCAATCATCTCTATATATTGTCTTGTGCTTTTACACATGTTTGTAACATTAGAGTATTTTGGATGATTCGATATTCCAAATCCATACACAGGTAATCTATAGTTTTCATAAAGCATTCTGACAATTTTGTCATGATGCTTCTCAGGTATCGATCTTAACTTAGTGCTGGCGTATGGACAGAATAATATATATTTTTCTTTTTTATTCTGCGGGATAGCTCTCTTTAACCAGGTGTTTCTCTTCCAATCGTCATCTATTGACTTATAGTCTAAGCCCATGGTTTTCATGAAAAAATCATGCATCTCAAGCTCATTGAAGTCCTTCCAATATACTTGGTTACCAATATCTACATTGGTATCATTTGGAGATATATCCCGCAAGGAAAACGGCATGTATTCTATTTTGCTTATTATTTTTTTAGCTTCATAGTATATGTCGTTTACATATTTTTCACAGTTTCTTGGCCGAATCACTCGAATTCTAACCTGGCTATTAATTCTTTTTATTGCTTCCAGTGCACTGATACCTATGATTGAATCACCTAGCGTAACACCCATTCCGTTTATTATCGTTAAATCTTGCTTCAATCTGTAGTCTATCGTGAAGTTTCTCAATGCACTATTTAGTACCAAGCTGCTGTTCAACTTGGTCAGATCACGCTCAATAGGACAGTATATTAAATCGAATGCAGACACTATATCTGTTGAATTCAATAATAAACTGCCATTGTTTTGTGAAATATCAATGTTCATGGTCTACTAGAAAAGTATTTGTCTACTAGTGCTTGAATCGAGTTGATCCTTAGCGGTTTACTATATGGGCCAAGGACATCGAAATCATTAACAGCAGATGCAATTTCCCTATCGATATTTTCACCTACTTGGCCAGTGAGTATGATAATCATTGCATTTGGCTTTTCTGATTGTCTTATTTTTTGCACTAGATCGTAGACTGAATGGTCTCTAACGACCCAGTCTAGAATGTATGCGTCATATGGTTTTGATTCTGCAGATTTAAGCAAGCTATCTATCTCGACGAAGATATCAATATGGTACTCTTTTCCCTGCATTATCCCTCTAATGCTTTCTACTATCGCAACATCATCATCGAGAATGGCTATCCTGGGATGCTTTTTTGTGAGCACTGTAGACTCGATGGATATCATGCTAACCCCACGCTTAGACTCCATATAGAGCAGGTTCTCTTGGATTTCCTCTGTCTTAAAAACGTGCCACTGGTCATTTATTTTTACTGCAGAATACGTTCTGGGTTCGTCCTGCTCGGCACCCAAAAGATATGCTTCGCACTCTATCTCAGCGCTGTTGATGTCCAGAACGGCACTAACCTTATCAGCAAAGCCTGACTCGATAATCATGTAGAACTGACTCATCGTGAGACCTACTGAAACCACCACGCTTTGGAGTTGGGTTACTTCCCACTGAGCCTGGCCTTTTAGTTTTTTATGGGCTTGAGATGGGGATATTGATAGCACGCTTCTCACATGGTCTACGTGCTTATGCTTTGCGATCCCCTGCATGTTAAGCATCAGCGAGACAACATCCCCTATATTTGAACCACTTATGTATTTCTCGCTGGTTTCGCTCATTTTATGTTCTCTGAATTACATTCTTGCTCTTTTGGCAAGTCTAATAAAAGCAAAGAAAAAGGCAATAAAAACAAAAACTTTAGTGAGGTTAGATCTTAAAAATATGTTGTATATGGATAGAAAGTTAATAAAGATTTCCTTAAACAACATAAAATATCTTTACATGTTGCTTGCCGATAGTGCATGATTGCGTTTAACGATAATCTTCTCTGCCATGATTGCGTCTGGGGAATTGATTTTTCGCTGGTCTTAGTAGGTTAGGTTGCTTTTTTTTGAACCAATAATATTAGCCATTAGGTTGATTTTTAATGAGAAATCAAAAATCAAAATCAGAACATGAATACCCGGCAATCCGCATAACCATAGATATATCGTCGGACACGAACAGGAAGCTCTCCTTATCCGCCAAACGGTCAGGTAGAGCTAAACGTCAGGAAGCGGGGATACGCCTATCCGATCACTTGGATAGCTTCATTGATATCTCGACTGATGCAATACAGCTTTCTAAGCAACAACTGGAACCTGACGCTGAATATCCAGCGATCAGTATTACTGTCGATATATCGTCTGAAACAAACAGAAAACTCTCTTTATCGGCCAAGCGATGGGGTAGAGCGAAACGTCAAGAGGCGGTAATACGTTTAGATCATCATTTAGATATCATTACAGATATTGCAACGGAGGGTAAACGATTTCTGAGGTAACAAAGCCAACACCATGGGAAACACTAATCATAATTTATTAACTTCGATGCAAATGAAAGGAGGTGAATATACAAGAAAGCTCGTGACTATCAGTTCTATATGCACAATCACATGTTTTTTGAATATTAATTTCAAAAGGATATATGCAATGAATGCTTCATTAAGCGCTCAGGGTTCTGCTATTGCCCAGCGTCAGGGTTTTTCACTGCGGCAGTTGTTCTCTCGTCAACGCGCCGTGAATTTCCTCAAACTGGTTCTGCCTTTTGCCGTTCTGACCGCGTTGTTCCCGCAGCTGGCGTTGGCTGCGGGGGCTTCCGGTGACTTGCTTAAAACGGGTGACGATACCGTTAAGCAGACCGCCGGCAGCGGCTCCACCATGTACAAGTGGATCATCCTCGGTGAGGTCGTGACCGGGCTGTGCCTCTACGTCTTTACGCACAGCTTCAAGTTCCTGTTCGGCTTCATCATTCTGTCCATCATCGGCAACGTCGGCATGAAGGTCGCCGGCTACTGAGGAGGCGTTATGTCGGGAGACGATATCAATCTTTACCGTTTCCCGAAAACACTGAACAACCAGGGCCGCTGGTTTGGTTTAACCCCTGACGAATTAATTCCCATTGTGCTCTCTGCCTGCTGGTTCTTCTGGCAGGGCAAACAGATTGCGGGAATTATCGTGGCGGCTCTGGTTTACCTGGCAATACGCAAAGTTAAAAAAGGGAAGGGCAGCGTCTGGTTGCGCGATTTGGCGTACTGGTATCTGCCCACCTTTATGTTGCGTGACCTTTATAAAAAAGTGCCGCCTTCGTGTTTTCGGCAATGGATTAAATAGGGTGAGGGAATGAAACATTCAGCCAGACTTAATTCCAACAGGATTATTGCCCTGAGTTTTGTGTTACTCGGTGTGCTGTTATTCCTGAGCATTGTTTCTATCGTCATTCTCTCCGTGACCAATTACAAACTGCAGGGCGATCGGCAGGTCGTTGCCGTCCCCATGCTGTTCAAGGCGCCGTTTGCGATTTCAGAGAACAGCATGGACGCCAACTACCTTGAGCAGATGGCGCTGAGCTTTGTCTCGCTGCGCCTCAACGTCTCTCCGGAGACGGTCGATGCCTCCAATTTCTGCTGACGATGGTCAAGCCCGCTTCGCAGAAGGAACTCAAGCTGACGCTGGCCAAGGAGGCCAACCAAATCAAGAAGAATGACGTTAATGCGGCGTTCTTTAAAACCGGAGTTCGCGTCTATCCCGCCGAAGGCCGCGTCGACATCCGTGGTGAACTCAAAACCTGGTTCGGCGACAGCAAGCCTGACTCGGTGCTCAAGCATTACGCCCTCTATATCGACAGAACTGACGGCGTGACCTGGCTGGCCAAATTTGTCGAGGTATCTGATGAAAACAAATAACCCCGTCCTCGGATGGCTGACTGCCTTCGCGCTGACCGCTGCCGGCACCGCACAGGCCGGCACGGTGCTGGCGCCGGTCACCATTCCTCTGCAGAACGGCAGTCAGGCGGCCGTTGCGCTGAGTAACAGTGAACCCAACCTGTTCAACGTCCCCGGTGACAGCGTGCTGGCGGTGTCCGGCGTTGACGAGAACCTGGTGCGGTATGAACCGACCGCCAACGGCGGGCTGGTGCTCAGCACGCTCAACAAAAAACCCTTCACCTTCGTCATTGAAACCGAGCGCGGGATGAATTTCTCCATTCGCGCGGTGCCACGCGCCGGCAGTGGCCGCACGTTCCAGCTGGTCAGTGGTGATCGTGGCGTCTCCGAGCCGGCCCGCATCTGGGAACAGTCACAGCCGTATGAATCGATGCTGGTCGACCTCAACCGGTCACTGATGGAAGGGCGGTTGCCGGCCGGTTATGGCCGGGTGCCGGTGACCGCCGAGCAGTTGGCTGCGCCTTACGGCCTGCGTGCCGAGGCTGCCCAGGTCTGGAAAGGCCACAACCTCAAGGTGGTGCGCTTTACCGTCACTAATCCCGGCACGTCCCCGCGCTGGGTGAACGAGCATGATTTCTGGACGGCCGGGGTGCGGGCGGTGATGTTCGACACGCCAACCCCCCAGATTGTTGCCGGCGGTCGTGCTGGTGTGTGGATCACCTTCTCCGGGGAGGCAGCCGATGGCCAACATTAATGTCATCGTCAAACGCAAACAGTTCCTGTGGGCTGGCGGCGTTGCGCTGGCGCTTGCCGCGGCCGTGGGTGTGGGCTGGTACGTCTCGCAGGACGGTGAGAGTGAGCCGACGCAGGCCAGCGAACCGGCCCCTGACATGACTGGGGTGGTGGACAACACCTTCGGCGAGCGGGCGACCGAGAACGCCATCACACAAACCCAGGTGGCGCAGGCCGAAATCAACAAGCAGTTCTCGTCGCTGCGTCAGGAAATCGACATGCTGAGTAAGGCGCACCAGGAAGACCAGAAGCGCATCAGCACGCTGGAAGACGAAAATCGCAAGCTCAATAACCAGACAGGTGGCGACGGGCCCCCAACACCAGGGAGCACCACGCCCGGCGCCACCGCCATTCCCCCTCTTGCTGCCGGTGTGACGCCGGAAGGCGAGCCGATGCCGTCGGCCTTTCCGCCGGCGCCGGGCGGCCCGGTGCCGCCGCCAACCGCCTTCTATCCAGGCCGTGGCGCGGTTCCTCCGCCGGTCGTGGACTACACGCCTGTTCAGGTGCCAGGCCAGCTGTATCGCAAGGTACTGCGCCCGAAAGACGCCGGCAAGCCAAAGAAAAAGTACCCCTACATCCCGACCGGCAGCTTCGCCAAATCCATCTTGATTGAGGGGGCGGATGCCAACGCCTCGGTAACCGGGAATACAGCCACGGTGCCGATGCAGGTGCGGTTGACCGGACGGGTCGAAATGCCGAACAGCAAGACCTACGACGCGACCGGCTGCTTTATCAGCATGGAGGCCTACGGTGACGTCTCCAGCGAGCGTGCCATTGTGCGCACCCGCAAAATCAGCTGCATCCGGGGTGACGACATTATCGATCAGGACATCGATGGCCACGTTTCCTTTATGGGCAAGAACGGCGTTAAGGGAGAAGTGGTGATGCGTAACGGCAAAATCCTCGGCTTTGCCTGGGGCGCCGGGTTCCTTGATGGGTTAGGTGAAGGTGCCGGCCGGGCGGCGCAGCCGACCGTTGGCCTGGGCGCAACGGCCAGCATGGGCGCCGGCGACATTGCCAAGTCGGCCCTCGGCGGGGGCGCCAGCAAGGCGGCGTCGACCCTCAGCGATTACTACATCAAGCGCGCTGAACAGTATCACCCGGTTATTCCGATCGGCGCCGGCAATGAAGTCACGGTGGTGTTCCAGGAAGGCTTCCAGATGAAAACCATCGAGGAAGTGGCGGCGGAAAAAGAGAGCCGTCAGCAGGCGCAGACCGACGGGAGCGATCAGTCCAAGTCAGGGCAGAACCTGAACGGCTTCAACACCGATCAGATGCTGAATCACCTCGGCAAGGTAGATCCAGCGCAATTCGGTATTGGTAAGGAGACAGACCGATGAATAACAACGACAAACCCACTATCCGGCATTTCGATGACTTTCGCTTTACGAGCGACGTCTCTGGCGCTGCGGGAAACATGATCGTCTGCGGCCAAACCGGCGCGGGGAAAACGGTGCTGCTGCAGTCCATCGTAGGTGAATACAGTGTGGATGCCGTGCGACAGGGCATTTCTATTGCGCCGACACCACCTTCTGAGGATGAGGCCAAATCATGACTGAACGAAAAATGACGGGGCTATATGTCTTTTTATTGCTGGCCTGGTGGGGTGGTTGGCTTGCGCTCGATGCGTGGCGCATTGAGAACCTGCTGACCGATGCCGACAAGTGGGCCGGTTTTCGGCGTGACATTCTCTGGTGTGCGGGGTCGGCGGCGCTCTCCTTAATTTTCTTAATGACGGGTCCCAACAAAAAATCCTCTGTCTACGCACTGTCAGTATGCCTGGCACTGATAGTGCCCATCTCGGTCGCAATCGTTGCCGGGAGTTCTTTCATTCACTGGGAGTTTGATGTGCCGGCGTTCTTGATGGCGCATACGTGCGCCGGATGGGTAATGACTCTGGCTGTACCGTTAGTGACTTTTTTCTCTGTCAGGTTTTAAGGAGACTCAATGAAAACGCACATCATGAAATCACTGCTTTTATTCCCCGCCTTGGGTGGCGTGCTGCTGCTGGCCGGTTGTGCCGGCGTCAGCAGCGAGTTCGGCTGTAACGCCACCACCTCCGACAGTTGCATGACCATGGAGCAAGCCAACGAGAAAGCCAAATCGCTGGAAGAGGGCAGCGGAGCAAAGCCGGCTGCGGCCGCATTGCCTCGCCTGGCTGACGGCGACTTTGCGGCGATTGGTCGGGATACCGGCCCGGTGCCGGTTGCGGTCGGCCGTTCGTCACGCTTACTGCCCCGTCAGGGGGCTGTATCCCCGGCACCGGCGGTGCCTGCTCATCCGTCGATCGCTGCGTTGGCCCCCATCGTGACGACCGTCAGCACCTGCACCTTGCCGCGTTGTGCCGGTGTCGGTAGCACCCGCCCGGCCCGCCAGGCCGAGCAGACCGCGCAGTTGTGGATCGCGCCCTGGATTGACAGCCAGGACGTCTATCACCAGCCGGGCAAGGTGCTATTCGTGGTTAAACCGGCCGTCTGGGGCAAGCCCCAGTCCGTGTATTGACAGGAGCCCTTCATGAATTTGCTCGACAAGGTCACCCATACGGCCAACAGCCTGCTGTCGGCGCTCAAAATGCCCGATGCGTCCAGTCAGGCTAACCAGCTGCTCGGCGATATGCGTTTCCCGCAGCTGAGCAGCCTGTTGCCTTATCGTGATTATGACGAAAGCTCGGGGCTGTTCATCAATGACGGCTCTATCGGTTTCATGCTGGAAGTACAGCCGCTGACCGGCGCCAGCCCGACCGAGGTGCTGGCGATTGAGAGCTTGCTGCGTACCAAACTGCCGCGCGGCGTACCGCTGTCTATCCATCTGATGTCCAGCAAGCGCGTGGGCAACCACATCGAATCCGGGCTGCGTGATTTCTCCTGGTCAGGACGAGATGCAGACAAATTCAATGCTATCACCCGCGCCTATTACCTGTCGGCGGCCGAAGATCGCTTTTCCTTGCCGCCGGGTGTCGATATTCCATTAACTCTGCGTAACTACAGGGTGTTCATCTCTATGTGCATCAAGGCCAAGAGAAATAACAAGGCGGCCTTTGTACAAATGGAGAACCTGGTCAAGGTGCTGCGCGCCTCATTGATGGGTGCAAAGATGCCTACCCGAACCGTTGATGCGGATGACTTTATCAACGTGGTCGGCGAGATGATCAATCACGACCCCGATCAGCTGTATGACACGCCGCGTACCCTCGACCCGTACCAGGATCTGAACTTCCAGTGCATCGACAACGGCTTCGGTATGAACGTCTATCCTGACTGCCTCAAGATAAATTTGCGCAGTGCAGGAAGAGAAAGCGAGAGCGTGGCTCGCGTGATGAATTTTCAGCTGGAAAAGAACCCCGATATCGCGTTCCTGTGGGCCAGCGCTGATAACTATGGCAACCTGCTTTATCCCGAGCTGTCGATCGCGTGCCCGTTCATCATCACGTTGACAATGGTGGTTGAAGAACAGGAGAAAAACCAGTTCGAAGCCAACCGCAAATACCTCGATCTGGAGAAAAAATCCCGCACTTCCTACGCCAAGGTGTTCCCTAACGTGGTGGAGGAGGCCAAAGAGTGGGGGGACTTGCGCCAGAGACTCTCTACCAACCAGACGGCGCTGGCCTCTTACTTCTATAACGTCACTGTGTTTTGCGAAGACAACGATAACGTGGCTCTGCGCTGTGAGCAGGATGTGATCAATACCTATCGCAAGAACGGTATCGATCTGATCGCCCCGCGCTTCAAGCAGCACTGGAACTTCCTCGCCTGCCTGCCATTCATGGCCCATCACGGTGTGCTGGACGACCTGCGCAAGCACGGCGCGGTACATCGGGCAGAGACGCTGAACGTGGTCAATCTGATGCCGGTGGTGGCCGACAACCGCCTGGCGCCGGCCGGGCTGTTGGCACCCACCTACCGTAACCAGCTGGCGTTTATCGATATCTACTCTGAAGTCATGGACAACACCAACTACAACATGGCGGTATGTGGCACATCCGGCGCCGGCAAGACCGGGTTGATCCAGCCGATGATACGCAGCGTGCTTGATACTGGCGGTGTGGCCTGGGTCTTTGATATGGGCGACGGTTACAAATCACTTTGCGAGAACATGGGCGGGGTCTATATCGACGCACAGACGCTCAAATTTAACCCCTTTGCCAACATCGTAGACATTGACGAATCCGCCGAGCGCGTTCGCGATCAGCTATCAGTTATGGCCAGCCCTAACGAAAAGTTGGGTGATGTCGCTGAGTCCTTGCTGCTGATGGCCGTCAAAGCTGCATGGATAGCCAAATCGACGCATGCGCGTAT
>Ga0268257_1002541_pt1 | contig 12889 bp, 12 predicted proteins | sample AgamicAtPrz_FD_200249 | JGI IMG/M metagenome (GOLD analysis project Ga0268257, IMG submission 200249) | Agave microbial communities from Guanajuato, Mexico - At.P.rz (v2) (version 3) | ecosystem: Host-associated > Plants > Phyllosphere > Phylloplane/Leaf | place: Guanajuato, Mexico | collected...
GTCCCGGCGCGACGGCGTTCACGCGGACGCCGCGCCCGCGCATTTCCTGCGCGAGCACCTGCGTGAGGCTTTCGACCGCGGCCTTGCTGGCGACGTACACGCCGTACGTCGGCATGCGCATGCCGATCACGCTGGTCGACAGGTTGATGATGCGCCCGCCGTCGCGCACCCGCCTGGCCGCTTCGCGGCAGACGTTGAACGTGCCTTTCACGTTGATCGCGAACGTTTCGTCGAACAGCGCGTCGTCGCAGTCGGCGATGGCCGACAGCTTCATCACGCCTGCGGAATTGACCACCACATCCAGACCGCCGAATGCGTCGCGGGTGGCGTCGAACAGCGCGGCCACGGCCGCTGGATCGGCGACGTTCGCCTGCACCGCGACCGCATGGCCGCCATCGGCGACGATCGCGTCGACCACTTCGCGGGCCGGGCCGGCGCTGCCGGCATAGTTGACGACGACCCGGAAGCCGTCCCGGGCGAGCTGGCGTGCGATTTCCGCGCCGATGCCGCGCGACGAACCCGTGACGAGGGCGACTTGTTCCGATGTGCTCATGTCCTGCTCCTGATGAAGGTTGAATGCCGTTCGATCCGGCGACAGGACTGACTGTAGGCTTCCTCGATCAATAAAAATAATGAATAATCATCAGTCAATGAATGACTGAAAGTATGTCTCATGGGATTCGACAGCAGATTGCTCAGCGGTATCGGCGTGCTCTCGGCGGTGATCGAGGCCGGCACCTTCGCGCGGGCGGGCGAGGCGATGGGGCTGACTCAACCGGCGGTGAGTCGCGCCGTCGCCCGGCTGGAAGAGCGGGTCGGCATCCGGATCTTCAACCGGACGGCGCGCGCGATCACGTTGACCGACGAAGGGCGACGCTTTTACGAGGCGGTCGCGCCGCTGCTGGCCGGCATCGAGGAGGCGGCGCTCGACGCCGGCCAGTCGAAGGCGCGCGTGAGGGGGCGGCTGCGGGTCAACGTGGACGGCACGTTCGGCCACTACGTGCTGGCGCCGCGGATGGCGGAATTTCTCGACCGCTTTCCCGACCTGTCGGTCGAAATCAGCGTGCGGGACCGGATGGGCGACCTCGTCGCCGACGGCTTCGACGTGGCGGTGCGCTTCGGCATCCCGGAGCCGTCGTCATATCGCGCGCGGCTGCTGCTCGAGACGCGCGTGCTGACCTGCGCGTCGGTGGCCTACGTCGCGCGTCATGGCGAACCGCGGCACCCTCGGGATCTCGCGGACGCTCACCGGTGCGTGCTGATCCGCGATCCGGTGACGGGGCGGCCGTACGAATGGGAGTTTCATCGCGGCAAGGAAGTCGTGCCGGTCGACGCCGCCGGCAGGCTGACGGTCAACGATACGGGCGGGCTGCTCGGCGCGTGCCTGGGCGGTGTCGGCATTGCGCAATTGCTCGAGCTCTATGCGCGGGACGTGCTGGCCGACGGGCGGTTGGTGCAGTTGTTGCCCGAGTGGGCGGACGAGACGTTCCCGCTTTATGCGTATCACCACGCGTCGAATCTCGTTTCGGCGAAGGTGAGGGTGTTTCTGGATTTCGTCCGCGAGTTGATGGCCTGAGCGTACCGGGCGGCAGGCCGCCGTCGATCACTGGGTGCGGTGCGGAACGCGCGCCATAAACAAAAAACCCGCGAAGCGGCGAGCTTGCGCGGGTTTCGACAAAGGCAGCGCATGACGCTGCGAAAGACTGGTGCCAGGGCCGGAATGAAATAATTCTATGTGAGGCCCGTAGTATAAGGGTGTTGCTTGTGTGGTGTTGCTGAGTTGCCCCCAGAGTTGCCCCCCGCGCTTCTGGCAGCCGCAGAATTCATATCGCTCTGCTGCGTGTGCCGTTCGGGCGAGGTCGTTCAGAAGATATCAACAAGCGTATCAGCGTAGGCTCGATCAGTCGAAGGCCGGTGCCGTGCGGAACGTTGCTGTGCCGCCGGAAGCAAAAATATCTGGAGATTTGGAGATAGACGGTTGTATCGGCCTGTAAGCCTTGTCTGGCAAGGCTGTGGTTATCTCCAAGTCTATCTCCAAAGTACACATTTTCTTGGAGATAAAGTTGGAGACAGACTGCTGAGCTATGGCGTCCGCACGACGACGTTGAGAGTTGCCCTGCCTTCTGGAACGCTGCGCGCAAAGAACGCCCCGCGCGCCCACACCCCCGAGCCGGCGTTACGCTAGAAAGTTACTTTGCAACCGTCGCATCACGTCAGTGATCGGCACGAGGACGCGCGGCATAATCGCGACAAGATTGATTCGGGGGCTGGCTGGCCGCGCAGCGGGTGCACATCACACCTGCGGTGGACTCGTCGCCGTCAATGCTTCTGCTACTTGCCACAGGCGAACCGAATCCGCGCTCGTGGCGGATCGGGGCTGTTTGGCAACGTGCGAGTTCCCGACGAGCAGAAAGCGGGGGCCGTAGAATGCGCCCTGAGTCGCTGTGGGGTCGACTGCCGCCTGCAAGAGCGAGTCCGTGGCCCATTTCACATCCATGGACGGTACAAGTCGGAACGATAGCCTCTTGCGGATTGAATCAGTACCCATATTCGGACCGCTCGTCTGAAGGTTGGTGCGTGTATGGCCTGGATGGGCACTCGTACTGAGCAGGGGCCAGCCACGCTCGCGCGCAATTTCTGCCAATCGATTTGCCAACAGCAGGCAGGCTAACTTGGACTGCGCATACGCCGTCATGGGCTTGTACGACCTTTCGCCTTGAAGGTCGTCGAAATTGATTTTGGCACCAATTGCGGCGCTGCTTGTCATCGTGGCGACGCGAGGAGACTTCGCTCCAAGCAGAAGCGGCAACAGCAGATTGGTCAGTGCGAAGTGGCCTAGGAAATTGGTCGCAAACTGTAGCTCGAATCCGTCGGAGCTCAGTACACGGGTCGGCGGCATCATGATCCCTGCGTTGTTTACGAGCACGTCGAGAGGGCGTCCCTCCTCGAGCAACTGGCGACCAAAATTCCTCACACTCGAGAGGCTTGAGAGATCCAGCGTGCGGACCTCAATCGATGCCCCTGGAAACTCCTTGCGTATATCCCGGCGGGCGGCATCGCCTTTCGACTCGTTGCGTACAGCCATGATGACGTCGGCACCAGCCGCCACCAATCGCCTAGTCGCCTCCTTGCCGGTGCCGCTATTGGCTCCGGTAATTACAATACGGCGCCCCCGCTGATCAAGAGGTTTGTACATTCGCGTTTCTCCTATGAGTTCATTCGATAAAGCGGGGCTCTGACGCGGACAGCCGGCAGGCGTTCAGCTTCAGCCGACAACGCACGTGCAGCTGAGAAATGGGTCTGGTGTTGGACGGTCCGGGTGGACCCGCAGGGATGACTTCGGTGAAGTACACCGCATAGTGTAGTTTTCTTGGCGAAAAGTAAACTCACCGGTGTAAATTTTCGGCTGCTTAGGCAACCCATCCCGACGTGGCTTAACCACTGCAAGTGGCCGCAAACCGACGAATGCGGCCGGCGGTTACCGACGCCATGCCGCGCAGCTTGGTGATCCATCGCGGCGCTCTCTTCGCGCAATCCGCGATGAACCTTGTCCAGACGTTATTGCGTCAATGGTTAGCGATGCCTGGCGCGGCACGCACGAACTTCCTGCCGGGCAACCAATCGGAAAATTCGCATAGCCTGACTTGGGTGTCCGCTCCCTGAGCCAGACGGGACGCCTCAACGTCTCGCCGTTGACGCAAACCAATGACGCTTCATGGCTGAACCCGGACCGACGATGTAGTTTTGCAGCATCGTTGGTGGCCGTGGTCGCCGACGGCGGAAGTCGACCCATTGTTACCGGTCGGAATCGCATTATCCGGCGTCGGAATTAGAGCCGACAGCAGTCATTGAGACAATAATTCGACGACTAAATGCCCCCACGTCGCGCACATCCCACAGCGATGCTGCCGACAAACCACGCCTTGAGCAATTGAACCGCCTGTTTGGTTCCGGCACTGGCGGGATGGACGAGGTAGTATCCGGCGTCCAAGGCCAGCGCATTATCGAATGGCTCGATCAGTTCTCCACGAGCCAGTTCCGCTTCTACCAGCAGGGGGCCGGTAAGCACAACGCCTTGCGCGCGCACTGCGGCGTCGATCGCCATCAACGACTGGTCGAACCTGATACCGGTAATGGTGTCAATCTGCGAACCGTCGAGACCGCTGAATCGAGCAAGCCACGTGGCCCAGTGCGGGTGTAGCGTGTTATGGAGCAGTGTCGCCGTGCGCAAATCGTCGGGGCGCTTCAATCGGCGCTGCTTCGCGTATGCCGGATGGCAATACGCGCGTGCCTCGTCATGGCACAGCAGTTGAACGGATAGTCGTGCATCCATCCCGTCGAAATGCCTAACCGCGAGATCGACGCCATCCAGTTCGAAGTCGACCATCGTTGTCGATGTGCTCAGGCTCAGCGCAATCCCGGGGTTTGCCTGCAGGAAGTCGGCCATGCGTGGGGCGAACCACTTGGCAGCGAAGCTCGGCGGCATCGACAACCGCACGCCGCTACCGCGACGCTCACGAATGCGATGGCTCGCATGAATAAGCTCTGCCAGGGCGGGTTGAATCTGCGCGAAGTAGGCGCGACCATCCTCTGTGGGCGTTACCTGCCGTATCTGGCGCACGAACAGGGCAACGCCGAGCCATTCCTCAAGCTTCTGAATCTGCTGCCCTATCGCACCAGGCGTCACGTTCAGTTCTCGGGATGCAAGAGTAAAACTGCCGTGCCGCATGGCAGCTTCGAAGGCAGGCAGGGCTTTCAGCGGAGGAGTCGATCGCATAGCTCAGTTTTTCTATTCCATAGTCGACATTAAATCATTTGTAGAGCACACCGGTGCGGAACACAATCGGGACTTCATCCGCTTTCCTGGTGCGCTGACATGAATCCCGCCTATTTCGCCTTCGCCGCCCTCGGGTTCATCTGGGGCACCAACTTCCTGTTCATGAAGTGGGCGAGCGTCGATCTGGCTGCCAGTCAGATCGTCTTCCTGCGCGTGCTTTTCGGCTTCATCCCGCTGCTCACGGTCGCGCTATTCACTAAGGCGCTCAAATGGCGCCATCTTCGGCACGCTCACCACTTCGTGGTGATGTCGCTGCTTGCGACCGTGATTTACTACTATGCGTTCGCGAAAGGGGCCGGGCTGCTGTTCTCGAGCATTGCCGGGATGCTAAGCGGCGCCATCCCGCTTTTTTCCTTCCTGTGCGCATGGGCACTGCTGCGCGAGGAACGCCCGAACGCGCGAATGATCGCGGGCATCGTCTGCGGATTCGTCGGCGTACTGCTGATCGCGCGTCCGTGGAATGCGCACGCGGCTGGCGTCAACCTGCTCGGAGTCGGCTATATGATCGCCGGCTCGCTCAGCGTGGGCTGCTCGTTCGTGTACGCGCGCCGCTTTCTTTCCGGCCTGGACCTCTCACCGCTCGCGCTGTCGACGTGGCAGATCGGCTTCGCACTGGTCCTGATCGGCTGCGTCACGGATTTCCACGGCATCGTGCGTGTGACGGGCGATGCGCGAGCGCTGCTCGGCCTCGTCCTGGGACTCGGTCTGACGGGCACCGGGATCGCTTACATCCTTTATTACTTCATCGTCGGACGGCTCGGAGCAGTGGCCGCGTCCAGCGTGACGTACATTCCACCGGTCGTTGCGTTGCTGATGGGTTCGTGGCTTGCGCAGGAACCGATCGGCGCAGTCGAACTGTTCGCGATGGGCGCAATCCTCGGTGGTGTGTTTCTGCTGCAACGTAGCCGGCAACCACGCGCAGTCGCGGCGCGCGGTCCGGCGAAGGCGGCCGGTTAGGGCCGCAGTGTCGTATGAATGAATGCTTCGATGAAATATCGCGCAGACCGCAATTCGGCATCTCGACAGAAGTTCACGGGCGAGTGGTCGGCGTACCGGTGCCCGATGCCATATGAAGCTGACATCCGTGCCATCGGCGCGCAGCGGTCGGCAAATCTATCCAACTCATACCAGCGTAAACAAACATGTCTTCACGGGTCCCCTCGACCATATTCGTCATCGGTGGAACGGGCGCACAGGGATTGCCCGTCATCCGGGCGCTCGTCGCCGACGGCAAATATGCCGTGCGCGCCTTGAGCCGAGATCCTGAATCGCGACGGGCCATCGAGCTCTCCACTCTTGGGAACGTCTCGATCGTGAAGGGCACGTTTGCCGATGAAGCGGTCCTGCGTGACGGTTTTCGTAATTGCAGCGCAGCGTATATCAATCTCGATGGATTCAACACCGGGGAGAAGACTGAGATTTATTGGGCCATCCGATGCTATGAAATAGCCATCGAAGAAGGAGTCAAGTTCTTCGTATACGGAAACCTCGATTACGCGCTCAAAAGGTCCGGATACGATTCCCGGTTTCGGACAGGCCACTATGATGGCAAGGGCCGCGTAGGGGAATGGATTCTGTTCCAGAACCTGACAAACCGGGACCGGATGGGCGCCGCGCTGCTTACGACCGGTCCGTATATGGAGATGGCCGTCTCGGCAATGACACCAATGACGCCGTCCGTGGAAAGCGGCGTCGTTACGTGGCGGGTGCCACTCGGTGACGGCGCCGTTCCGCATGTAGCGCTTGAGGACTGCGGGTACTATGCACGTTGGCTTTTCGACAATCCGGAGCGTGCGAATGGCATGAATCTCGAGGTCGCGATCGAGCATGTCGAGTATGCGAAGCTTGCCGAGGCGTTCGAAGCCGTGACCGGACATCCCGCGCAATATATTGATACCGACCTCGAAGCATACTGGAGCGGACCGCTCAAGGCCGCAGCCGATTTGCCGTCCGGATATAACGCCGATCTCCGCGACAAAAGTACGATGAGCTTCCGCGAAAACTTCACTGGCTTCTGGAATCTGTGGAAGTACGGGATCGTCAAGAGAGACTACGCATTGCTCGACGAAATTCATCCCGGGCGAATCAGGACGGTCGAACAATGGCTCAGGCGCGAAGATCAGTTGGGACGAGCACTGGGCAACGGAGGCCTCTGGGAACGGGTTCAGCCTGAAAATCTGCTCAGATCGCCGCCTGTCTTGAAGCTGTCCGAAGACAAGAGGAAGGGCGCGTTATAAGTTCCTCGCGAACTTCTGGCTCAACTGCAAAACGCCTCACTACTTGCCACGCGTTTTCTCACGCTGCGATGCCGGCGAAGATCGTCGACGCTCAACGTCCGAAGCTGTCGGCAAGGCGGCCAACGAGGAACGACATGCCAATGTCCGGACATGGCCGAACTGAGTCAGACAACCTGACACTGTCTGCTTGGTCTGGTCCAGTCCTATACAGATGAGAGACTGGACGCACTTTTGGAGTGCTGCCACTTGGGCAATGCGGACCGATATCCATCCGGAACCGCGCATGCGCCGCCTCGCGCCTTTAAGCTGCTCGCTCCACCACCCAGCGAGCCGGGCTCTAGCAGGGCGTGAGTTGAACGGCGCGCGCGCTTAGACTGCGTCGCGTACCCGCATGATCGTCTGGCGGCTCGTGCCAAATCGCCGAGCAAGCGCGGCCACGCTTGCCCCCGCGTCCAACTCGCGCAGCACGTCCGCCCGCTGCTTGTCCGACAGGGCGGACGGCCGCCCCATCGCCTTGCCTTCCGCCTTCGCGCGAGCGATACCAGCGTGCGTGCGCTCAATCAACAGATCCCGCTCGAATTCGGCCACCGCGTTCAATACCTGCATCGTCATCCGGCCTGCCGCGCTCGTCAGATCTACGCCGCCGAGGGCGAGACAATGAACGCGGATACCGCGTTCGGCCAATCCTTCGACCGTGGCCCGCACGTCCATCGCATTGCGGCCGAGTCGGTCGAGCTTCGTCACGATCAACACGTCGCCTTCTTCCATCTTGACGAGCAACTGCGCAAACCCCGGCCGCTGATCGGCGCTTACGCTCCCCGAAATGCTTTCCGACACAACGCGGCGCTTGTCGACCGAGAAGCCGGCCGCCTCGATCTCTCGTAACTGGTTCGCGGTGGTCTGGTCGGACGTACTGACGCGGGCATAGGCAAAGGTTCGGGACATATCGGGCACTCAATCTGTACGAAATGGACGTCCGAATATAAGGCAATGTCCAAAACGTTTCAACCCTTATTTACGGACAGGGCAAAATGCCCCTGTCCGCAAGGGATCAGTTTTGGACAGGCACATTTGATTAGAGGCCGATTGCCTTCGGGTCGGTAGCCTTCTACGTTGATCGGCCCCGGCACACGTCTTACAGAGCCGTGGCCGAACGCGGCCGGCCGACGCCCCGTGACGCAGGACCGGCGCAGGTCGACCCGCAGCTGTTATCAAGGCCCCATGGAGGCAGCAACGCCCGTTCTCGAAGCCAATCCGCCATTCGTTCGCGTCTGAGCGGGGGCTACTTGCCGCCAGAAATGTGCATGCACCTGGCACCTCCGGCTAGTTCTGAGTTGATATCTCCTGCCTCTGTACAATTGAGGACGGCATCAGGATAATTTCGCGGATGCTGGATAACGAGCTTTGTCCCGTCAACGTTCAAGCAGAGATGACATGTCCAAACGCGAAGTCATTCGTAAAGCGATAGCCGCTCTATATAAGGAAGGCGCCGAACTAGCTGTTGCCTTTCAGAAGAACGAGGAGCAGCAGTTTCAATATGACTATCAAAGTTGGTACTCTAAGTCGCTCAAAGTCATAGAGACACTTGCCTCTGATCGCTACGTGGAGTTTCGTGGGTACTACGAGATTGACCCCAAGAGAAAATCTCTTGGCTATGGAACGTATGTGATCCAGGATTACATCAAAAACGTTGTCCCAAATAGGTACGATTATCCAAATTTTGATTCGCGGTCCCAGGTTATTAAATGCTTCTTCAATCAACTAACCATACTACATTCAATTGCGGAGCGCGTTGACTCGGTTCTTGATGATATAGCGGGCGAGCTATATGCTGAATTCCAGGACGACGAAATAGCCGTTGCACGACAGCTGGCAAAGGTCAGTGCACGGGCGGCGGGCGCTCTCGCAGGAGTGTTGATCGAAGGCCATCTGCAAAAAGTAGCACAGGCGCATGGTATCAAGATCGCCAAGAAAAATCCCACCATTGCCGATTTAAATGATCCACTAAAGACGGCATCTGTGATTGACGTTCCCGTCTGGAGGAAGATCAGTTATCTTGCTGATCTACGAAATCTTTGCTCTCACAAAAAAGATCTGGAGCCAACCAAAGATCAAGTTGAAGAGTTAATTCAGGGTGCTGAATGGCTCGCTAAAAATGTATTCTGATTGATCCGTTTTAAATAGTGGTTCGCCTGGGCAATTGCCGTATCGCGGATGCAGGTCACGAGGGACGCTCCTCGACGAATGCAAAAGATTTTTTTGGGATTCTCGGCTTGTTTAAAGGTGATTCGAGATCTGATATGCTGAAAAACTGGTCGGCCTTCACCGTCATAGGTGGCTTCATAGTGCTGTTTGCCGTGCTTTCGAGCGTTGCAAGCCTCGTGGGGCTAACTGACCCGTGGATATATTTAAATGAGAATCAGATTCTCTATCTTTTCTCGACTTCGGCTCAAGTTGTCGCAGGCATATATGGGTTAACGTTTGCCGGGTTCATCTTCTTTCGAAACGAACTAAGTCGAGAGGAGTTGGAAGACGATACGCTTTCAGATGCGGTTGAAGGCTTGAAAAGAAGATATTTTTTGTTGCTCGTCTTTATAACGGTTCTCGTGGTCTTTACCGTGCTCTTGGCTAATCTCGCAATTTCGTACGAATGGACAGGTCGTGGCAAACAAAGCGTAATAATTATTAACACGGCCCAGTCTGCCTTTGTGGCAAGCCTTTTTGCAATAGCATACTTTATATTTGACGTCGCCTCCCCGAGAAGAATTGAAGCTATTAGTAAAAATCTTCAAAATAAGCTTGATCCAAGTCGCGGGGGCGAGAAGGGAAGTATTGAGGATTTTTTGAAAAACTACAATGAAATCGAGTTCTTACTTGCTATTAATGGTGGGCGATATGAAAACTCGATCGCCGTCAGTCACCAAGCGAAAGCGCCCAGGCGCATGTCTAACTCGCGACTTGCTGAGATACTATTCCGGCAGGGGCGTATAAGTCAGCTCTTATTTGAGAGGCTGCGAGGGCTGATAACTCTGAGAAATTCTATTATTCACGGGGCCGATCCGATAGTTAGTCAAGAAATAGTTCAAAATTCACGTGATATTTTGCAAGAATTGAAGCTCGTTCTTGACGGGGGAGACATCAGCGCGCCTCAATATTAGCCGCAACAAGAGCATACAATTCATGAATGTCCGTTGTCTGAGGGATAGAGCCGCTCGAATGTCGGGATCGAACGCTCGGTGAATGACCGCAGGTGGCCGCATTTGGTCCGATGCAAGATAGATCGCCAGTCTGCCACAAGCGGCGTGTACGACGCAGATCGCTCCATTGCTGACCCTCGGCTTTTCGCAAACGACCCCTCAACACCGTCGACCAATTGCAGGGTACGATGGCCTTGATTTATTTGGACGCAGCTCATTAACGGTTTAGTCATTTCTTGAATAGCCTTATCCCGGCCTATGTTCATTCGCAGATTTGACCAGGCCTCTGGATTTAGGATGCCCGTAACTGCCGCTGCTTTGCTCAACTTTAGGCACCAAAGCCCATGTCCTGCTATTCATGCTGTTCGTGTGAGTGTATGAAGGCACCACTCGCTTTTGATTGTGCTGTCGAGGTGGAAACGCGCTTCTCTTGGCGCTTACATGATGTCTGTCACTCCAACATCGGCTATTACACGGACAAGACGATTTGTGACGTGCATCTTCTCGAAGATTGGATAAGAAAAGATGCTTTCGGAGTCTACGTGCTGTGGCACAAGGACGACTACTGCGAAACGCATAACTTGTTCCATATGAGAGCGCTGTATGTCGGGAAGGGGCGAATTGGGAAGCGACTTTTAGACCATTGGAAGAAGAAGGATTTCTCTGAAGAAATGCTCGTATATTGGATTTTTCTCGAAATTCCAAATCGTCAAGCCAAGTATTGCGAACAATTGCTTTTGGATACGTATTGCGTTCCGCTTAACAAGGCTGAGTCGACTGGTGAATTGTTGCTTTGTGCGCACTTTACGCAGGCCGAAGTTGATTAGCTCTCGCGCGTTGCTGAATCTCCCGACAACCGGTCTATCTTAGTCAAATATCTTTGTCCAAGTAAATGTTCGGTTGCGTGTAATTAATACGGCTCGTCGGATGCTTGAATTTGAAATAAAAATATTAGATCCAGGCCCGCTTGACTGCAGCCTTTATTTTGCAGCTCGTATATACCTTATCTCGGGTAGACCACATAGTCGACGATTTTCGAGACGCTGCCGAAGGTCACTTCATGGCCGAACGCGGCCGCTACCACCCTGTGACGCAGGACCGGCGCAGCTCGACCCATGTCCGCCGCTCAGTGCCGCACTAGGTGAACGGCAGCATTCAAGGATCACCCGTCAGCTACCGCATTGCGAACCATACGCCGGCTCAGTACCGCGCCCGCGATATAAGGGCACAAGCGACACATTTGCATCGCGTTCGTTGTAACATCCTTCGGTACTCAATCGAACTGACTATACAGATAGCTATGGGCATAGTTGACCTCTATTCGAAGCGCAAGAAGCGGGCGCAGGGCCAGGTTATTGACACGTATCAGTATGACGTGTTTCCTAGGCCGTTACGCGTTCAACTATGGCAGATTTTCGAGCGAGTTCTGGGGAATGCGACGGAATTCTACGATAGTCTGAAATTGGTTAATGCTACTTATAACGGCATTGTGCGGGTTTTGTGTCACGAATATGGAGAATTCTATCTCAGTGTCAAAGAGGATCATCCCGCTATTTTTCAGCTCCGAGATTTTATCCTTTCGACAGGTAATGTAGATTATGTTTTGGACGCTGTCGAATTAGCACTCCGTGCAATCGATCGACAGACTCGCAAGGTTGAATATCGGCGCGTAAGGAACTGCAATGAGCTGGCCGACGGCGCCATCGAGGAGGTCAACATCCGTATGCGAGAACACGGCGTCGGCTACGTATTTCAAAACGACGAAATAATGCGAGTTGATTCGCAGCTTATACACGCGGAAGTCGTGAGGCCTGCGCTCCAGCTACTAAATGTCCCAGGCTACGAAGGGGTGCAAGATGAATACCTTGCCGCGCACGAACACTACAGGCACGGCCACGCGAAGGAGGCTCTTGTTGAGTGCCTTAAGGCATTTGAGAGCATGATGAAGGTTATTTGCGCAAAGCGCAATTGGAGTGTTAGTGGCCGTGGGACCGCTGGCGACCTGATCAAGGCAATTTTCGATAACAAACTTGTTCCCGACTTCTGGCAGAGTCATTTTGGATCGCTGCGTTCTACGCTGGAATCGGGTGTTCCGACCGCTCGAAACAAGCTGGCCGGACATGGGCAGGGCGCAGAGCCTATCAATGTGCCTAACGATATTGTTGCCTACATGCTTCACATGACTGGGGCAGCAATCGTTCTGTTGTCGGAGCGCGATAAAGCCCTAAGCTAATACCGCAAACAATCACAATGTTGCGACACGGTTAGGGCCTCGCCGTCAGCCCTTGGGCCCATTCGGTTCGACGCTCTAAGACCCGTTGGCAAGATGAAACGGCCGTTCGAGCGTCCACGAGAATGCGCCAGCGAGTATCGCAAACTGGCCGATCAGTGACACCATGTATTGCGGTCTTAGATAATCCGAGATAAATCTTTTATGGGGGCAGACCTTTCGATATAATGACGGTACTTGTTGGCACCTAATCGAACACGGTGAGCTTGCTCCCGAAAAACGAATCCCTTGCTGAGCGTTTAAACTCAAGCAAGGAGAGTCAAGAAGATGAACAAGGCGAAACGAGCGCGCTACACGCTCGAATTCAAGCTGGAAGCCGTTCGGCTGG
>Ga0268257_1002545_pt1 | contig 12878 bp, 9 predicted proteins | sample AgamicAtPrz_FD_200249 | JGI IMG/M metagenome (GOLD analysis project Ga0268257, IMG submission 200249) | Agave microbial communities from Guanajuato, Mexico - At.P.rz (v2) (version 3) | ecosystem: Host-associated > Plants > Phyllosphere > Phylloplane/Leaf | place: Guanajuato, Mexico | collected...
GCCATCGACGCCATCGAGGGCGCGGCCCGCACCGGCAAGATCGGCGACGGCAAGATCTTTGTGCAGGCGCTGGAGCAGTCGATCCGTATCCGTACAGGAGAAACCGGCGACGCGGCCCTGTAAAGGCTCAGTCTCTCTGGAACCGTTTTGAGAAAGATTGCCATGACCAAGAAATTATTGAGCGCAGGCCTGGGACTGGGCCTGCTGGCTGCAAGCGCTGCTGGCTTTGCCCAGGAAGCCGCCACCGCAGCCGCAGCAGCAGCACCTGTGGCCGAAGCCGCAGCCGAGGCTGTTCCCACCCTGAGCGCCGGCGATACCGCCTGGATGCTGACCTCGACCATGCTGGTGATCCTGATGGTCATCCCCGGCCTGGCGCTGTTCTACGGCGGCCTGGTGCGCAGCAAGAACATGTTGTCCGTGCTGGCGCAGGTCTTCGTGATCTTTTCGCTGATCACCGTGCTGTGGGCCATCTACGGCTACTCGCTGGCCTTTGGCGGCGAAGGCAAGTTCTTCGCGGGCTTCGACAAGCTGTTCCTCATGGGCATCACGCCTGACACGCTGTCGTCCATGCTCAAGACCATCCCCGAATACGTGTTCGTGGCCTTCCAGTCCACCTTCGCCGCCATCACCGTGGCGCTGATCGTGGGTGCGTTCGCCGAGCGCATCAAGTTCGCGGCCGTGATCGTGTTCTCCGTGCTGTGGTTCACCTTCAGCTACATCCCCATGGCCCACATGGTGTGGGGCGGTGGTCTGCTGGGTGCCGATGGCGCACTGGACTTCGCTGGCGGCACCGTGGTGCACATCAACGCCGCCGTGGCCGGCCTCGTGGGTGCCTACATGCTGGGCAAGCGCATCGGCTTCGGCAAGGAAGCCCTGCCTCCTCACAGCCTGACGCTGACCATGGTGGGCGCTTCCCTGCTGTGGGTGGGCTGGTTCGGCTTCAACGCCGGCTCTGCCGGTGCCGCTAACGGCATTGCCGGTCTGGCCTTCATCAACACCATCCTGGCGACCGGCGCTGCCGCCATCTCCTGGATCGTGGCCGAAGCGCTGCTGCGCGGCAAGGCCTCCATGCTGGGCGCTGCCTCGGGTGCTGTGGCCGGTCTGGTGACCATCACGCCCGCCGCCGGTTTCGTCGGCCCCATGGGCTCCATCGTCATGGGCATCATCGCAGGCCCTCTGTGCTTCTGGGGCGTCTCCGGCCTGAAGCACCTGCTCAAGGTCGATGACGTCTGCGACGTGTTCGGCGTCCACGGTGTCGGCGGTATCCTGGGTGCCATCCTGACCGGCGTGTTCTGCGCCAAGGGCCTGGGCGGTATCGAGCCCGAGGGCTACAACATGGCCCATCAGCTGTGGGTGCAGGTCGAGAGCGTGCTGGTGACCATTGTCTGGTCCGGCGTGGTCTCCTACGTGGCCTACAAGATTGCCGATCTGACTGTGGGTCTGCGTGTCTCGGAAGAGTCCGAACGCCAAGGCCTGGACATCACTTCCCATGGTGAGGTGGCCTACACCCGCTAATCGGCAGGCTCTTCGCAAGTTCAGTTTCATTACGTTGCCCCGCAGTGCAAGCTGCGGGGCTTTTTTTATTCACGCCTGCTTTTCAAAAAAATCAAAGATCGGCCCTTCCTGCCCCGGGGGCGCCCCGGCTACCATGCAGGCCATGGATTCAGCCACCAGCCAAATCAATCAGCTCAGCGAGCGCATTCGCGCCGCTGCCAGTGACAAGACCCCGCTGCGCATCTGCGGCGGCAGCAGCAAGGACTTCTACGGCCTGCGCCTGCAGGGCGAGCCGCTGTCCACGCGCGCGCTCAGCGGCATCGTCAGCTACGAGCCCAGCGAGCTGGTGGTCACCGTGCGCGCCGGCACGCCGCTGGCCGAGCTGGAAGCGAGCCTGGCTGCCCAGGGTCAGTGCCTGGCCTTCGAGCCGCCGCACCTGGGTGCCGGCAGTACCGTGGGCGGCATGGTCGCCGCAGGCCTGTCGGGCCCGTCGCGCGCCAGCGTGGGCGCAGTGCGCGATTTCGTGCTGGGCCTGGAGATGATCAACGGTCAGGGCGAGCTGCTGCGCTATGGCGGCCAGGTCATGAAGAATGTGGCCGGCTATGACGTCTCGCGCCTGATGGCGGGCAGCTGGGGCACGCTGGGCCTGATCACCGAAGTCAGCCTCAAGGTCCTGCCCGTGGCTCCGGCCGAGGCCACGCTGCGCTTTGACGCCTGCAGCCAGGCGCAGGCACTGGACTGGCTCAATCACTGGGGCGGTCAGCCGCTGCCGCTCAATGCCAGCAACTGGCTGGAAGAAGACGGCAAGGGCACGCTGTATCTGCGCCTGCGCGGTGCCCGCGCGGCCGTGCAGGCTGCCACGCTGCGCCTGGGTGGCGAGCGGCTGGACAATGATGCCGTCGCCGCCGACTGGAGCGCCAGCCGCGATCTGAGCCTGCCCTGGTTCCAACAGCGCGCTGCCGATCATTGTCTGTGGCGTCTGTCCGTTCCCGCGACCGCAGCACCGCTGCCATTGCCCGGCGATGCCAGCGGCCCCTTGATCGACTGGCATGGCGCACAGCGCTGGGTGCAGGCCCCGCGTTCGGCCGCCGCAGCCCTGCAGCAGCTGGCGCAGGCAGCCGGTGGTTCCGCCTCGCTTTTCAGGGCCGAGGAAGGCAGCCAGACAAGCGCCAATAGCGATCTCGACACGCATGCACAGGCCAGCCCGGCAGGCCGCACATCGGCACAGCTGCATGTCCGTCTCAAGCAGGCCTTCGACCCCGCCGGCATTCTCAATGTGAACCGTCTCTCGGCGCATTGGTAAGAACAAGGACAGCACCCCATGCAAACCAATCTCGCGCCCGAATACCGTGCCACGCCAGAAGGCCAGGAAGCCGAAGCCATCTTGCGCAAATGCGTGCATTGCGGCTTCTGCACCGCCACCTGCCCCACTTACCAGACCCTGGGCGATGAGCTGGACGGCCCGCGTGGCCGCATCTATCTGATCAAGCAGGTGCTCGAAGGCCAGACGCCCACGCGGGCCACGCAGCTGCACCTGGACCGCTGCCTGACCTGCCGAAACTGCGAATCCACCTGCCCCAGCGGCGTGCAGTACGGCCATCTGGTCGATATCGGCCGCAAGATCGTCGATGAGCAGGTCGAGCGCCCCACGGGCGAGAAGCTGCAGCGCTGGCTGCTCAAGGAGGGCATGAACTCCCCGCTGTTCGCCCCCGCGTTGAAGCTGGGCCGCGCCGTCAAAGGCCTGCTGCCCGAGTCCCTGGGCGAAAAAATACCGGCCGCCCAGGATGCCGGGGCCTGGCCCGCGCGGGAACATGCGCGCAAGGTACTGCTGCTGGCAGGCTGCGTGCAGCCTGCCATGATGCCGCGCATCAACTACGCCACGGCCCGCGTGCTGGACGCCGTGGGCGTGCAGACCGTGATTGCCGACAAGGCCGGTTGCTGCGGCGCGGTGAAATTCCACCTCAACGACCAGGACGGCGGCAAGGCCCAGATGCGCGCCAATATCGACGCCTGGTGGCCGCTGGTGGAACGCGGCGAAGTCGAGGCGATCGTGATGAACGCCTCGGGTTGTGGTGTCACCGTCAAGGAGTACGGCCATCTGCTGCGGCTGGAGCCGCAATACGCAGACAAGGCCGCGCGCATCAGCGCCTTGACCCGCGACCTCAGCGAATTGCTGCCCGACATGCTGCCCGAGCTGGTGGACAAGCTCAAGGACCGCATCACGGTGCCCCGGGCTCCCATGGCCTACCACCCGCCCTGCACGCTGCAGCATGGGCAGAAACTGCGCGGCGGCGTAGAAGCGGGCCTGCGCGAGCTGGGGTTCGATCTGCGCGTGGCGCGCACCGAATCCCATCTGTGCTGCGGCTCTGCCGGCACCTACTCGGTGCTGCAGCCCGAAATCTCGCACCAGTTGCGCGACCGCAAGATCGCAGCACTGGACGAACCGTTTGCGCCCGAAAAGCCCGCAGCGATTCTCTCGGCCAATATGGGCTGTATCGTCCATCTGCAAAACGGCACCGAGGTCCCGGTCATGCACTGGGTGGAGCTGCTGGATCAGGCGCTGGCCACCGGCTGACACCCCCGCATGCCACTGCAGTTTGCAATGCTGGCATGATTGGGGGTTTTGTTTTCCCAGGCCCACGGGCTTTGCCATGACTGAAATCGTGTCTGAATCACAAGAGCAGAAAGCCACGCAAGCGGCATCGCAGCACAGCGTGCAGGACTCGCAGCCCGGCTCACGCTCGCGCCGAGGCGGCCGTGGCCGCCAGAACCCGGCTCCTGCAGCCAAAGCCGCCCCGCAGGCCGCACGTCCTCAACACCCCTTGCTGGAGCAGCTGGCGCAGTGGCACCCGGCCCTGTTCGGCGAGCAACTGCTGCCCTTCAAGCGCGGCATTTTTGAAGACCTGCTGGCCGCCCACCCGGAGCTGGACAAGGACGCGCTCAAGAGCGCGCTGCAGCAGCACACCCGCTCCGGTCGCTATCTGGCGGCCATGGCCAGCGGTCAGCAGCGCCATGACCTGAGCGGTCAGCCCGTGGAGGCCACGCTGCCCGAGCATGTGCACCACGCGCTGATCGAAGTCTTCCGCCGCCGCCAGCAGCGCACGCAGGAAGACCTGACGCCCAAGCTGCGCAACCGTATCGTCGTCGCCTACGAAGCCTCCGGCCTCACGCGCGAGGATTACGCCGAGCGCGTTCAGGGCCGTGACGAAAAGACCAATGCCCTGGTGGCCGATGCGCTGGCCGAGGCCGACGCCCGTGCCGCCAAGGACGAAGCGCTGCTGCGCTCCTTCCAGCTCAGCGGCCAGACGTCGGAGCAGGAGTTCGCCGAGATGTACGGCATGAATCCGCGCCAGGTCGCCCAGCAGCTGGAACGCGCGCGTCGCCGCCAGCAGAATATTCAATAAAAATAGCTGCTGATGCCCATCTGATGGGCGCCAGCAGCTATTGATTTTGAATAGATCAGGCCGCGCCGTAGCCCATGACAGCCTTGGTTTCCAGGAAATCGCGGAAACCGTGCTCGCCCCATTCACGGCCATTGCCTGACTGCTTGTAGCCGCCGAACGGCGCATTGAAGTCAGGCCCCGCGCCGTTGAGGTGCACCATGCCTGTACGCAGTCGCGCGGCCACACGACGGGCACGCTCCAGGCTGCCCGATTGCACATAGCCCGAGAGGCCGTACACCGTGTCGTTGGCCATGCGGATGGCGTCTTCCTCGTCGTCGTAGGGAATCATCACCAGCACGGGACCGAAGATTTCCTCGCGCGCAATGGTCATGTCGTTGCTCACGTCGGCAAACACCGTGGGTTTGACAAAGTAGCCCCGGACCAGCCCCTCGGGTCGGCCCGTACCGCCCGCCACCAGGGTCGCGCCCTCTTCGATGCCCTTGCGGATCAGGGCCTGGATCTTGCCCCATTGCGCCTCGCTGACCACAGGGCCCATGTGCATGCCCTCGGCCAGCGCATCGGCCACGGTCGCTGCGGCGGCGACGCTGCGCGCGATCTCCACGGCCTGCCCATGCAGGGCGCGCGGCACGAACATGCGCGTGGGGGCATTGCAGCTCTGGCCCGAATTCATCAGCACCGCCTGCACGCCCTGGGTCACGGCCTTTTGCAGGTTGGCGTCGTCCAGCACGATATTGGCGGACTTGCCGCCCAGTTCCTGGGCCACGCGCTTGACGCTGTCGGCCGCGGCCTTGGCCACGGCAATGCCCGCGCGCGTGGAGCCGGTGAAGGTCATCATGTCGATGCCGGGGTGAGAGGACATGGCCTCGCCCACGCCGGGGCCGTCGCCGTTGACGAGGTTGAAGACGCCAGGCGGCACGCCCGCCTCGTGCAGCACCTCGGCCACGAGCAGGGCATTGAGCGGAGCGACTTCCGAAGGCTTGAGCACCATGGTGCAGCCAGCAGCCAGGGCCGGAGCGACCTTGCACATGATCTGGTTGATGGGCCAGTTCCAGGGCGTGATCATGCCGACCACACCCACGGGCTCGTGCACGACGGCCGTGCTGCCCTGCACCTGTTCGAAGGCGAAGTTCTTGAGGACCTCGATGGTGGAGCCCAGATGGGCCACACCCATGGCGGCCTGCGCCGCCTTGGACAGCCACAGCGGCGCCCCCATCTCCTGCGAGATGGTCTGCACAAAGTCGCCGTAGCGGCGCTGGTAGACCTCCAGCACCTTGGCCAGCAGGGCCAGGCGCTCTTCGCGGCTGGTGCGCGAGTAGCTCTCGAAGGCGCGGCGTGCGGCGGCCACGGCCTTGTCCACGTCGGCGGCCGAGCCCATGCTGATGCGGGCGATGGCCTGCTCGCTGGAGGGATTGATGACGTCCAGGCTGCGCGGGCTGACCGGGTTCACCCATTGGCCGTCGATGTAGAACTGCAGATGGTCTTGCATAAGGCTGTTTCCTTGGTATCGAGTCAAAAGAAGAGGTTTGCAATCTGGGCCCGCCGGTGCTGGCTCGGACGCACCGGCGGTCCGGCATACCGGCGTGGTGAAGTGCAGGCTTCAGGGCTTGGGCCGAATGGCGTCCGCCGTGCCCTGGATGAAGGCCTTGAGGGACTCCACGTCATCGCCCGACAGCTTGCCCGTGAAGTCCGGCATGCCGCGCGCCATGGCCGGGCCTTTGAAGACGAAGTTGGGCAGGTTCTCGATATAGCTCGCGTCCATATAGCCCAGATTGGGAATGTTGCCGCCACGGTCCACGCCCGGCACGCCGTGACAGAAAACGCAGTTGGCCACATACAGCATGGTGCCGGCCTCGACCTTGGCGGGGTCGTATTTCACGCCCTGCAGCAGCTGGCCTGCGCGCTGTGCCACGAACTCCGGCATCCTGGCCTTGCCGCCCACAACGAAGGTATAGACCGTGCCCGGGCCCTGGCGCTCGGTGGCGCGCGCAGCCAGACCGTAGACACCGCCCCAGCCCACGGCCACCGAGACATACTGCTTGCCGTCCACCATATAGGTGCTGGGCGCTGCCACCACACCGGTGCCCGTGGGCGCTTCCCAGAGTTTCTCGCCGCTGGCCGCGTGATAGGCCACGAGGCGGCCATCAGCCGTTCCCTGGAACACCACATCGCCCGCCGTGGTCAGCGTGCCGCCGTTCCAGGGCGAGACATGCTCCACGCTCCAGGCGGCCTTTTGCGCAACGGGGTCCCAGGCCAGCAGACGACCAAAAGGCTTGCTTTTGGGCGGCTCGGCATTGAAGAACTTGGCCGTGTTCCAGCCAGTGCCCGACTGGGGCTTGCCCGGTCCGGCCTGGTTGAACTCCCATTTCTTGTCGTCCATCAGGTTGACGGGCACGTTCTGCGCAGGCAGATACACCAGGCCCGTCTGGGGATTGAAGGACATGGGGTGCCAGTTGTGCGCGCCATATGGGCCTGGCACCGCGTCCTGGGGCTTGCTGCCGTCACGCGCTGCGGCAATGCCGATGGGCTTGCCGTGCTTGTCGTAGCCGCTGGCCCAGTTCACGGGCACGAAGTTCTTGGCCGAGATGAACTTGCCGTTGGTGCGGTCAAGCACGAAGAAGAAACCGTTCTTGGGCGCATGCAGTATGACCTTGCGCGGCTTGCCGGCGATCTTGATGTCGGCCAGGATCATGGGCTGGGTGGAGGTGTAGTCCCAGTTGTCGCCCGGTGTTTCCTGATAGTGCCACTTGTATTTGCCGGTGTCGGGGTCCAGCGCCACGATGGAAGCCAGGTACAGGTTGTCGCCGCCCTTGGGGCTGCGCACCTTGTGCGACCAGGGCGAGCCATTGCCCGTGCCCACATACATGGTGTTGAGTTCGGCATCGAAGGTCATGCTGTCCCACATGGTGCCGCCGCCGCCGGCCTCCCACCATTTGCCGCTGGGGTCCCAGGTCCTGGCGGCGCGCTTCATGGACTCGTCCTCGAAGGGTTTGGACGGATCGCCGGGTACGCTGAACCAGCGCCATTTCTGCTCGCCGGTCTCGGCGTCATAGGCCGTGATATAGCCGCGCACGCCATATTCGGCACCGCCGTTGCCGATGATGACCTTGCCCTTGAACACGCGCGGCGCGCCGGTGATGGTCAGCGACCCCTTCTGCCCCTCAAAGGTATTCTTGTGCCAGACCTCCTTGCCGGTGGCGGCGTCCAGCGCGATCAGGCGGCCATCCCACGCACCCACATAGACCTTGCCCTTCCACAGCGCCACGCCGCGGTTGACGACGTCGCAGCACCCCTTGAAGCCGGTGCTGCGGTCGATCTGCGGGTCATAGGTCCAGATCCTGTTGCCGGTACGGGTGTCGATGGCATGCACCACGCTCCATGAAGCGCTGACGTACATGATGCCGTCCACGACGACAGGCGTGGCCTCCACGCCGCGCGTGGACTCGAGGTTGTACGACCATGCCAGGCCCAGGTCCTTGACGTTGGCGGCATTGATCTGATCGAGGCGGCTGTAGCGGGTCTCGGCATAGTCCACGCCGATGGTGGGCCAGTCAGGCGTCTTGGCAGCATTGGCGCGGATGAAGGCGCCGTCGACGCGCTGCACGGCGGCAGCGGCCTGCGCTGCGGGATCGGTTTGCGCGAAAGCCGCTGCGCTCCCCAGGCAGGCGGCCAGCATCCAGGCCATGCGGCCGGGCCATCCATGAGAGTTGTCGATCAGCCGTTTCATCGATGTCTCCTGTTGTGATTGCTATGCCGCAAAGCATGGTGTATCGCCTGTTTTTCTTCATGATCGGGATTTCCCCAGGCTCGAACTGTTCCATTGCGGAACACATTGACCGCTCCTGCGAACAGCCTGGACATGACATGAGCGTTGATGAGCCACGCGCGATGGACGCGCTACAGCAGTGCTTCTCGAGCACCGGTGCGGAGCGTGCCCTGCAGGCTCGCCGCCAGTTCTTCGAGGCCGGCATACGTCCCTCGGGCCTGGTCAGCGAGGCGGTCATCCAGTCCTGGCTGCGCAGCCAGCGCCAGCATTGCAATGGACGGCGGCTGGCTCTGGCTCCCGTCAGCCCCAGCCGGCTGCATGCCACGCAGGAGCGCTGCCGCGGCCTGCTGCTCGCGCTGCAGCACGAGCTGCCAACCCTGGAGCAGGCCCTGGCGGGCACCGGCACGCGCGTGATGCTGACGGACGACAAGGGCATCGTGCTCCATGTCTCCCCGGCATCCATGCGGCCCCGTGACGAGCGGGTCGGCCTGAACATGTCCGAGCAGGCCATGGGCACGACCGCACCGGGCATCGTCGCCGCCACCGGCCAGGCCTGCACCGTCACCAACGGCGAGCACTATTTCGACGAGCTGCACGCCTTCCGCTGCGCAGCAGCACCGATACGCGACGTGCACGGCCGCCTGGCCGGGGTGCTCAACCTGATGGTAGAGGAGCAGCATTTCAGCTTCGACGCCAGTCCCGTGGTCGGCATGTACGCCACGACCATCGAAAACACCTTGCTGCAGGCGCAGTCGCATGAGCATCTGGTGCTGCGCTTTCAGGTGACGCCAGCCCTGCTGCATACGCCGCTGCAGGCGCTGATGGGCGTGGCCGCCGATGGCCGCGTCGCCTGGATGAACGGCACCGCCGCCCAGCTCATCGGCCAGCCCGGGCATGCAGCGTGCAACGCGCAGGAGCTGCTGGGCCATGATCTGCAGCGCTTGCTGCAACTGAGCGGCCAGCCCGGCCCCGAGCCGCTGCGCCTGGCCAGCGGCCTGGGCGTCTGGATGCAGGCGCATCTGCAAACTTCGCACGGCCTTGGCACGCACCTGGACGCCAGCAGCGTGGAAGACCTGGCCTGCCCCGTAGCCCCCGAAGCAACGCATGTCGCCGAGGCACCGCCTCTCGCGACGCTGCGCGAGCACGGCGCGCAGCTGATCAGGGAGACGCTGGACCAGCATGGCGGCAATGTCTCCCAGGCCGCGCGCGCCCTGGGCATCTCGCGCGGCACGCTGTACCGCCGTCTGCGTGGCGGTCGGGATGGAGAGTTCTGAGCCCATTCCCGACCCACGGCGCAAGACTCTTTTGCGTTCACTCAGGGTTACGCCCTACCCCGCACGGCCCCACAATCCTCGCCGCGCTGCACCAGCCTGCAGCCAAGGAGCTTTTGTATGTGGTTGGGTTTGTCGCTGTTTTATGTGGGTGCCGTGCTGTTTCTCAACGGCCTGTGGATGCTGGGCAAGATTGCCGACAAGGAAATCTGGGTCATCAACATCTTCACCGGCGTGGTGTCGCTATGCATTGGCCTGGCCAGCATCTTCGGCCCGGCGGCCGACGCGGCATCGGTCAAGAGCGGTGCGCTGACCCTGCTGTTCGCATTCACCTATCTCTGGGTGGCTTTCAATCGCTTCAGCGGTGCCGACGGCCGGGGTCTGGGCTGGTTCAGCCTGTTCGTGGCGGTCACCGCCGTTCCCGTGGCCCTGGATACGCTGACCAGCGCCAGCTCGGGGCTAGACTGGTGGATGGGCGTCAACTGGGCTGCCTGGGCCGTGCTCTGGGCCTTGTTCTTCGCACTGCTGGCCCTGAGGAAGAGCATTGAGCGCCCCACGGGCTGGCTGTGCATCGCCCAAGGCGTGCTCACGGGCTGGGTGCCCGGATACCTGATCCTGGCCGGCAAGCTCCTATAACCCGGCCAGCGCTCCGCTGCGGCGCGGCTCCCGCAGGATGCTCTGGTGTCGCTGCGGGCTACTTTCTCGGGATTCTGCCCAAGGTCGCCAGCAAGGCCGCACCCATGATGAGGGCGCCACCGGCCAGCGTGCGTGCCGAAAGCGCCTCATGGGCGATCAGCACCGAGGATACGCTGGCAAACACCACTTCGCTGAGCATGACCACCGAGGTCACGCCAGAAGGCAGATGGGCGGCACCGAATTGCAGGGCCCAGTTGCCCAGCATCAGCAGCACGGCCAGACCCAGCGCCACCAGGGCCCAGCTGCCGTCGAAGGCCGGAAAGCCCGGCACCACGCCCAGGCTGCTGGCAGTCAGGGCTGTCAGCAGGCCCATGCTCATGCAGCCGGCAAACATGGCCAGCATGCGGGCCTGGGCCGGAATGCCTTGAAAGCGGCGCAGCAGCACATTGGTCAACGCGAACATGAAGCCGCCAAACACGGCCAGCGCATCGGCCAGGGTCAGTCCGGCAAACAGCCCCGACAGCGAGGCATCGGCGGGCAGCAACACTAGCACCACACCGCCAAAGGCCAGCAACAGCCGCAGCAGCGCCATCGGCGTGGGCTTTTCGCCCAGCAGCTTCCAGGCCAGCAGTACCGCCCAGGCCGGCATGAGATAGAACAGCAGGATGACGCGCACCACGTCGCCCACGGTCACTGCCCAGTTGAAGGCCACATTGTTCAGGCCCGAGCTGGCCGCCAGCAGCAGGAGCACCGGGTATTGCCAGGCCTGCCTCAGGCTGGCCGGGCGCAGCGTCAGCAGACCGGCCAGCACCAGTGCATACATCAGTGCCGTGGCCCATAGCGGATGCAGGCCGGCCTCATGCATGAGACGAAACGGCCACCATGACAAACCCCAGATCAGGGCATTGAGCAGCAGCGCAAATACAGGCAGTGGACTATGCATAAAAAAGGCTTCTAACGCTTACCCTGTAAGCGTTAGAAGCTATTGATTGTGTAGTGAATGCAGCCCGCTGGCTGCAGGGCTTCAATGGCAGTCGCGACGAGCGATGTCCAGCAGTTTCTCGACCTCTTGCGGGTGCTTTTTGCAGTTATTCCAGTGCCAAAGGCCGATCAGCACCATGGTAGCGGCGACCAGCAGACCGAATACCGTGATCGCACCAAAAGCAGTCAATCCCATTTTGGTGGACAGGCTGTAGAAACCGCCCATGGCCAGGATGGCCAGTTGCTCGTTGAAGTTCTGCACCGCAATCGAGCGACCCGCACCCATGAGGTTGTGGCCGCGGTGCTGCAGCAGCGCATTCATGGGAACGACCAGGAAGCCGCCCAGACCGCCAAGCAGAATGAGGAAGGGCACGGCCACCCAGAGATTGTCGATAAAGATCATGCAGACCACGAGCAGGCCCATGAGCACGCCCATGGGAATCACCCGCGTGGCATTGTCCAGGCGCATGCGCATGGAGGCCAGCACCGCACCGACGGCCGTGCCTATGGCCACCACCCCTACCAGGGCCGATGCCTGGGTAGTGCTGTAGCCCAGGGCCGCAGCGCCCCAGGCCAGCACGATGTAGCGCAAATTGCCCGATGCGCCCCAGAACAGCGTGGTCGTGGACAGCGAGATCTGGCCCAGCTTGTCGGCCCACAGGCGTTTGCTGCAGCGCCAGAAATCGGGCAGCAGGCCCAGCAGATTGGCAAGCAGGCTCTTGCTCGGGTCTTCACGTAGCGGACGCATGGCCACGCCTGTCAGCGGGATGTGCAGATTGAACCAGGCCGCCACGATGTAGATCAGGATCAGCACGGCAATCGCGGCCTCGGCCGGGCTATCCACGCCGGTGCTGAAATACGGGAAGTCAAAGCCCAGCAGATGCTCGGAAATGGTCGGCCCCACCAACTGGCCGCCCACCAGCACTCCCAAAATGATGGAGGTGATGGTCAGGCCCTCGATCCAGCCATTGGCCTTGACCAGCTGGGAGGCCGGCAGCAGCTCGGTCAGGATGCCGTACTTGGCCGGCGAATAGGCCGCTGCGCCCAGGCCGATGACGGCGTAGGCGATCAGCGGATGATGGCCGAAAAGCATCATCAGACAGCCCACCACCTTGATGGCGTTGCTGATGAACATGACCCGTCCCTTGGGCAAGGCGTCCGCAAAGGCTCCGACAAAGGGCGCCAGAACCACGTAGAACAGTGCGAACATGGGCACCAGGGCAGCACGTTGCCACTCGGGGGCACCATTGGCACGCAACAGCTCTACAGCGGTCACAAACAAGGCGTTGTCTGCCAGCGAGCTGAAAAACTGCGCTGACATGATGGTGT
>Ga0268257_1002555_pt1 | contig 12830 bp, 14 predicted proteins | sample AgamicAtPrz_FD_200249 | JGI IMG/M metagenome (GOLD analysis project Ga0268257, IMG submission 200249) | Agave microbial communities from Guanajuato, Mexico - At.P.rz (v2) (version 3) | ecosystem: Host-associated > Plants > Phyllosphere > Phylloplane/Leaf | place: Guanajuato, Mexico | collected...
ATATCGAAGGGGTGCAGTTCCACCCTGAATCGATCCTTACCGAACAGGGCCACGAGCTGTTCGCCAACTTCCTCAAGCAGACCGGCGGCCGCCGCTAAGGATCGACCATGGATATCAAGAGCGCGTTGAGCCGTATCGTCGGCCACCTGGACCTTTCCACCGAAGAAATGCGCGACGTCATGCGCCAGATCATGACCGGCCAGTGCAGCGAAGCGCAGATCGGTGCCTTCCTGATGGGCATGCGCATGAAAAGCGAAAGCATCGACGAAATCGTCGGTGCGGTGTCGGTGATGCGTGAGCTGGCCGACAAGGTCGAGCTGCAAAGCCTCGATGGCGTGGTCGATATCGTCGGCACCGGCGGTGATGGCGCCAACATCTTCAACGTTTCTACCGCCTCTTCGTTCGTCCTGGCAGCGGCAGGTTGCACCGTGGCCAAGCACGGTAATCGCGCGGTTTCGGGCAAGAGCGGCAGTGCCGACCTGCTGGAGGCGGCTGGCATCTATCTGAACCTGACGCCCACCCAGGTAGCCCGCTGCATCGACAGCCTGGGCATCGGCTTCATGTTTGCACAAAGCCACCACAGTGCCATGAAGCATGCCGCCGGCCCGCGCCGCGACCTGGGGTTGCGTACCCTGTTCAACATGCTCGGCCCGCTTACGAATCCGGCCGGGGTGAAGCATCAGGTAATTGGGGTGTTCACCCAGGCCCTGTGCCGCCCGTTGGCCGAGGTGCTGCAGCGCCTGGGCAGCAAGCACGTGCTGGTGGTGCACTCGAAGGATGGCCTGGATGAGTTCAGCCTGGCTGCGCCGACCTTCGTCGCCGAACTGAAAAACGGCGAGATCACTGAATATTGGGTCGAGCCGGAAGACCTCGGCATGAAGAGCCAGAGCCTGCACGGCCTGGCGGTGGAGAACCCGCAGGCGTCGCTGGAGCTGATCCGCGACGCCCTGGGGCGGCGCAAGACCGAGAACGGCCAGAAGGCCGCCGAAATGATCGTGCTCAATGCCGGCGCAGCGCTGTATGCCGCTGACCATGCCATGAGCCTGAAGGACGGTGTGGCACTGGCCCATGACGTACTGCACACCGGGCTGGCCTGGGAGAAGCTGCAGGAACTGGGTGCCTTTACTGCAGTATTCAAGGTGGAGAACGAAGCATGAGTGTGCCGACGGTGCTGGAAAGGATCATTGCCCGCAAGTTCCAGGAAGTGGCCGAGCGCAGTGCGCGCGTCAGCCTCGCTGAACTGGAAACCCTGGCCAAGGTTGCCGATGCCCCGCGTGGCTTTGCCAAGGCGTTGATCGAGCAGGCCGGGCGCAAGCAGCCGGCAGTCATTGCCGAAATCAAGAAGGCCTCGCCGAGCAAGGGGGTGATCCGCGAGCATTTCGTGCCGGCGGAAATTGCCGTGAGCTACGAGAAAGGCGGGGCGACCTGCCTGTCGGTGCTGACCGATGTGGATTATTTCCTGGGTGCCGATGCCTATTTGCAGCAGGCCCGCGCGGCGGTTTCGCTGCCGGTGATCCGCAAGGACTTCATGGTCGACCCGTACCAGATCGTCGAAGCCCGCGCCTTGGGCGCAGACTGCGTGCTGCTGATCGTGGCTGCGCTGGATGACGTGAAGATGGCCGAGTTGGCGGCCACGGCCAGGGATGTCGGCCTTGACGTGCTGGTGGAAGTGCACGATGGCGATGAGCTGGAGCGCGCCCTGAAAATCCTCGACACGCCGCTGGTGGGGGTGAACAACCGCAACCTGCACACCTTCGAGGTCAGCCTGGAAGCCACCCTTGACCTGCTGCCACGTATCCCGCGTGATCGCCTGGTGGTTACCGAAAGCGGCATCCTGAACCGGGCCGATGTGGAACTGATGGAAATCAACGAGGTTTATTCGTTCCTGGTGGGTGAGGCATTCATGCGTGCCGAGCAGCCTGGGCTGGAATTGCAGCGGTTGTTCTTCCCGGAACTGGTGAAGAAGACTGTTCAGCAACTGGACTGACCAAACAAAGCCGGCCTTTTGCGCCGGCTTTTTTGTTTGCCTGGCCTGGCCCTTTCGCCGGTTCACCGGGGAAGAGCCCGTAGACATCGATATCAAAGGTGGATCAATGACCGATCAACCCCTGGCCCTGACCGTCGAACAAGGCCTGCATGCCGAACAGGAATTGCTGGCCGCCGTGTGCCGCGGCGATCGCGACAGTGGCGTACTGTTCTGGCGACCCATCGACCACGCCCTGGTCATGCCGCGGCGCATGAGCCGCCTGGACAATTTCGAGGCCGCCTGTGCGGAGCTGGCCATTGCCGGCTGGCCGGTGCTGCTGCGCGAGACCGGCGGCGAGCCCGTGCCGCAGTCGCATGCGACGGTGAACGTTGCACTGGTTTACGTCGCTCCACGCAGCGAAGGTGACCATGGCCGTATCGAAAACGCCTACGAACGCCTGTGCCTGCCGCTGTGCGAGGTACTGCGCGAGTGGGGCGGGGTAGCATCGGTAGGCGAGATCGACGGGGCGTTCTGCGATGGCCGCTACAACGTCAACCTCAACGGCCGCAAACTGGTGGGCACGGCACAACGCTGGCGTCAGGGCCTGGGTGGCAAGCGCCCGGTGGTGCTGGTGCATGGTGCACTGCTGCTGGACAACGAGCGCGAATCGATGGTGGCAGCGGTCAACCGCTTCAATGAATGTTGCGAACTGGACCAGCGCTGCCGTGCCGACGCACACATCGCCTTGCATGAGATCGTGCCCGAGGCGCCCTGGTTCGAGCGCCTGTCGCAGGCCTACGCCAAGGTGCTGGCGGAACTGCCCAGCGACTAGCGGGTACCGTAGACCACCATGGTCTTGCCTTTGACCTGCACCAGGCTGCGCTCCTCGAGGTCCTTGAGGACGCGGCCGACCATTTCCCGGGAGCAACCGACGATACGCCCGATCTCCTGACGGGTGATCTTGATCTGCATGCCGTCGGGGTGGGTCATGGCGTCAGGTTGCTTGCACAGGTCCAGCAGGCAACGTGCAACCCGCCCGGTCACGTCGAAAAACGCCAGGTCGCCTACCTTGCGCGTGGTGTTGCGTAGGCGTTGGGCCATCTGGCTGCCCAGCGCGTAGAGAATCTCCGGGTCCTGGCGCGCCAGTTCGCGAAACTTCTCGTAACTGATTTCGGCCACTTCGCATTCGGTTTTCGCACGCACCCAGGCACTGCGGTGTTGCTCGCTGCCAGCAGGCTCGAACAGACCCAGTTCGCCAAAGAAATCGCCACTGTTCAGGTAGGCGATGATCATTTCATGGCCTTCGTCGTCCTCGATGAGGATGGTGACCGACCCTTTGATGATGAATGACAGTGTCTCGGCCCGGTCGCCGGCGCAAATGATATTGCTTTTGGCGGGGTAGCGGCGGCGCTGGCAGTGCACCAGCAGCCTGTCGATGTTCTTTATCTTGGCGGGTAAGGCAGAAGCAACCATCACGAAATCCTGTTCGATGCGACGCATTGGCTTTTTGAAAGGGGTGGTTGGCGCGAAGCGCCAGTCATTTGGCGCCAGCTTATCAGACACAACAGAATGTTTCGGTATTAAACCGACGGGACTCGTACTTTTCCCACGGCCATACAAGGTCTAAGCTGACACCCTTTTCCAAAAGTCAGGAGTCCGGGTAGATGAAGGCACGTATCCAGTGGGCCGGTGAGGCAATGTTCCTCGGCGAATCGGGGAGCGGCCACGTCGTCGTGATGGACGGCCCACCCGAGGCCGGCGGCCGTAACCTGGGTGTGCGGCCGATGGAAATGCTGTTGCTGGGCCTGGGTGGCTGCAGCAGCTTCGACGTGGTCAGCATTCTGAAGAAGTCGCGGCAGGCGGTGGAAAGCTGCGAGGCATTCCTCGAGGCCGAGCGTGCAGGCGAAGACCCGAAGGTGTTCACCAGGATTCATATGAACTTCGTGGTGAAAGGGCGCGGGCTGAAAGAGGCGCAGGTCAAGCGTGCGGTGGAGCTTTCGGCAGAAAAATACTGCTCGGCTTCGATCATGCTGGAGCGTGCCGGGGTGGAGATCAGCCACGGCTATGAAATTGTAGAGCTGGGTTAAGGCCAGGCTTCTGGGGCTGCTGCGCAGCAGCCCCACGTTATCACCTGCGCAGTGCAGGCAATGCCGCCCGCACTCGATCAGGCAGCCAGCCCCGCATCACCTGGCTCAATCGTTCCCGCCGTTTCTGATAAGCCAGGCCCAGCCCTATGACCGCGAGCCCGATCAAGGTCACCACCAGCGGGAACAGCAGCGACTCGGCAAACACCTCATACGACAGGTAGCCCAGGTAGGCCGCCACCCCCAGCGCGCCGAAGACCATGAACACCGGCCGGCGCAACAGTACTGCCATGCCCATTAGCGCAACGTTGACCAGGCAGTACATGGCCTTGCCCAGCTCGCTGCCGCTGTCCGTCAGCGTCAGCCCGCCCCAGAAAGCCGCCAGCCCGGCGAGATAACCCCAGTGCGCGTAGTCTTCGCGGGTGCGGCCGTCGACCACGATGAATACCGCCAGCATACCCAGCCCGAACCATAGCGACACCTCGCGGCGTTGCTCCCAGCTGAACGGCGAGCCGAACAACCATTCGCTCAGGTCCATCGACATGAACCACAAGGCCACGGCCACCGGCATGATGATGAACGGGTAGGGGACCAGCCTCAGCATCAGCAGCCCGGCGAGTACCGTGGCCGCTTCCATTGCCAGCCAGCCGCCCTGCACATAGGTGTAGTACTGGTGATAGTTGGCCTGCACATCGTCCAGTGGCCACCAGCCGGCCAGCCGTTCGACGGCGAACACCGCCAGCGGCACGATGCTGACCGCGACTGCTGCCAGCACCCCGGCCGCGACGGGCTGGGCGCGATGTTGCAGGTTAACGGCGAACAGCGTGAGCAGCAGGATGTAAAGGCTGGCTATGACCAGCAGTGCCCAGTCGCCAATACTCATCCAGGCTTCGGTGAGCAGCCAGCCCATGGCCGCCATGATCAGCATGGCGCCGAAATAGAATGCGACATGGGCCAGCTGGAAGCTGCCGCGGGGTGCCGGTTGCTGGCGCAGGAAGGCCGCAAGGGCCTGGTCCTGGCCTGGCTGGAGAATGCCGGCGTGCACGGCGCGCGCCAGGTCCTTGGCGTCGAAACGGTCCGTCATGGTGAGGCCTTCAGATACGGTAGGTACTCTTGGTCATGACCTTGGCCAGCAGGCTCATGCCAAGGCGGACCGGAGCGGGGAAGCGATAGCCACCGGCTGCCAGGGCGGAGTCGGCGTGCTGTTCCTCATCGATGCGCATCTGTTCGAGAATGGCCCGGGACTTTTCGTCCTCCTGCGGAATCTGCTCCAGGTGTTCGTCGAGGTGCTTGCACACCTGGTGCTCGGTGGCAGCGACGAAGCCCAGGCTGACCTTGTCGCTGACCAGCCCGGCGAGGGCGCCGATGCCGAACGACATACCGTAGAACAACGGGTTGAGCACGCTGGGGTGGCTGTTCAGCTGGCGGATACGCTGTTCACACCAGGCCAGGTGGTCCACTTCTTCCTCGGCGGCATGCTCCATGGCCTTGCGCACTTCAGGCAGCTTGGCGGTCAGGGCCTGGCCCTGGTACAGCGCCTGGGCACAGACTTCACCGGTGTGGTTGATACGCATCAGCCCGGCAACGTGGCGGGCCTGCTGCTCATCCAGGTCGACCTCCGGCTGGATGATGGCCGGCGAGGGACGAGCGGGTTGGCCGCTGAAGGGCAGCAAGGTGCGCATGGCGGTATCGGCCTGCAGCAACAAGCGGTCGAGCGGCGAGTAGTGACGTTCGGTAGCCATCGGGCACCTCCGCAAGAATGTGCCCGACAGTTTACCGCAATAGTGGCAGGGTCGCTTGCCGTGGATCAGCCCGGTGGCCAGTGCATCTGGCGCTGGCCAAGCACGTGCATGTGGATGTGGTAGACGGTCTGGCCGCCTTGCTCGTTGCAGTTCATCACTACGCGGAAGCCTTCCTCGCAGCCAAGTTCCTTGGCCAGACGCTGGGCGGTGAACAAGATGTGACCAGCCAGGCCTTTGTCTTCTTCGGTCAAGTCATTTAGGGTGCGGATGTGCTTTTTCGGGATGACCAGAAAATGCACGGGCGCCTGGGGGGCGATATCGTGGAACGCCAGAACCTGGTCGTCCTCGTAGATGATCTTCGCCGGGATCTCCCGGTTGATGATCTTGATGAATAAATCGTCCACAGCACTTGCTCCATGGTGAGGGTCGGGCCGAGTGTACTCAGCCGGGCGCCGCTCGCCCAGTGGCTATTCCATGCCGACCGGGCAATAGCGGCGGTGGATGGCCCCTGCCAGCTTGCGCACCAGCCACCGTGGCAGCAGGCGCGGGGCGAACGCCAGCCAGCGGTTGCGACGGCCGGGCAGTATCAGTGCGCGGTTCTTGTCCAGCGCGCGCACGGTGTATAGCGCCACTTCCTCAGGGCTGAGACAGCGTGGCTTGCCATCCAGCCGCGGAATGCGCCGGCGCGAGGAGCGCACCGGGCCGGGGCACAGTACCGAAACCTTTATGCCGGTGCGCTTGAGTTCTTCACGCAAGGCCTGAGAGAAGCTCAGCACATAGGCCTTGCTGGCAGCATAGGCGGCCATCCACGGGCCAGGTGCCACCCCAGCCAGGCCGGCGACATTGAGGATCTGCCCGCCGCCCTGCACGGCCATCAGGTTACCGATGGCGTGGCACAGGCGGCTCAGGGCCAGCACGTTGACTTCCAGCAGGTCCTGTTCGTCGGCCCACTCATGGGCCAGGAATGGCCCGTAGGTGCGCAGGCCGGCACAATTGACCAGCAGGTCGATGCGCCGCTCGCCTTCCTCCAGTTCCAGCACGAAGCCCGACAGGCGCAACGGCTGGCTGAGGTCGCAGGCACGGAACAGCACCTCGACACCGAAGCGTTGGGTCAGCTCGATGGCCACCGGTTCCAGCGTTTCACGCTGGCGTGCCACCAGGATCAGATTGCGCCCGCGCCGCGCCAGGGCTTCCGCCAGGGCCAGGCCCAGGCCGCTGGAAGCACCAGTGATCATGGCGTAACGGGTCATGCAAGGCTCCTGGGGGCTGAAGAGGGCGCCTAGTGTACAGCTTGGCCGGGCAAGGTGTTGCCTTTTGCTACGGGGTACGGGTGCGCAGGGCCTGGCAGCGTTCCAGGGCGTCCCGGTACTCGTTATGCAGCCGCTCGATCAGCGCGCTGGCGCTGGGCAGGTCGTCGATACCGCCGACGCCCTGGCCCGCCGACCATACGGTCTTCCAGGCCTTGGCTTCGTCGTCGATCGGCTTGAGTTTGCCTTGCTCGTGGCCTCCCTTGAGGGCTTCCATGTCGTAGCCAGCCTGCTCCAGGCTCGGGCGCAGGAAGCTGGCAGGGACGCCGGACACCGCCGGGGTGTGAATGATGTCGGCGGCATGGGAATCGAGCAGCATCTGCTTGTAGGCGTCCGGAGCCTGGCTTTCTGCGGTGGCGATGAAGCGGGTGCCCATGTACGCAAGATCCGCCCCCAGCATTTGCGCGGCGAGGATCTCGTGGCCGTGGTTGAGGCAGCCGGCCAGCAGCAAGGTCTTGTCGAAGAACTGACGAATTTCCGCGGCCAGGGCGAACGGGCTCCAGGTGCCGGCATGGCCGCCTGCTCCCGCGGCGACGGCGATCAGGCCGTCGACACCGGCTTCGGCGGCTTTCTCGGCATGGCGGCGGGTGGTGACATCATGGAACACCAGGCCGCCGTAGCCATGCACGGCATCGACCACTTCCTTCACCGCGCCGAGGCTGGTGATGACGATTGGTACGCGGTGCTCCACGCACAACGCCAGGTCAGCCTTCAGGCGCGGGTTGGTCGGGTGGACGATCAGGTTGACGGCATAGGGCGCTGGCGCCTGCAGTTGCGCCAGGCCCGCCTCGATTTCCTCCAGCCAGGCCTTGAAGCCGGCGCTGTCGCGCTGGTTGAGGGCCGGGAAGCTGCCGACCACGCCGCTGGAGCAGCAGGCCAGAACCAGCCTGGGGTTGGAGATCAGGAACATCGGTGCGGCAACCACGGGCAGGCGCAGGCGTTGTTCGAGGGAGGCAGGTAACGACATGGCAAGGCTCCTTGAGCGGGTGGCTATGTCAGAACGGTTTGACCACCACCAGAATTACGATACCCAGCAGGAACAGCACGGGCACTTCGTTGAACCAGCGATAGTAGACGTGGCTGCGGGTGTTGCTGCCGCTGGCGAAGCGTTTGCGCTGGGCACCGCACACGTGATGGTAGCCGGTCAGCAGGATGACCAGGGTCAGCTTGGCATGCAGCCAGCCCTGACTCAGCCAGCCCGGGTTGAGATAGAGCATCCAGGCGCCGAACACGTAGGTGGCGATCATTGCCGGGTTCATGATGCCGCGGTACAGCTTGCGTTCCATGGTCACGAAGCGGTCCTGGCTGATGCTGTCCTGGCTCTGGGCGTGGTAGACGAACAACCGCGGCAGGTAGAACAGGCCGGCGAACCAGCAGACCACGCTGACGATATGCAGCGCTTTGATCCATAGGTAAAGCATGGGGGAGTTCCTTCAGGGATTCACGGTCGTCAGATAGTAGTGGTCAAGCGCCCGAAGGGTCACCCGAAGAGTTGTTACAGGCGCCTTGCGCCCCTATTATCGTGCGCTTTCCAGACGGCTCGTTGATAAGGGGCAAGCGTTATGATCAAGGTCGGTATCGTCGGCGGCACGGGTTACACCGGCGTCGAACTGTTGCGTCTGCTGGCACAGCATCCACAGGCCGAAGTGGCGGTCATCACGTCGCGCTCCGAGGCGGGCGTGGCGGTGGCGGACATGTACCCGAACCTGCGCGGCCACTACGACGGGCTGGCGTTCAGCGTGCCGGACAGCAAGACCCTGGCGGCCTGTGACGTGGTGTTCTTCGCCACGCCACACGGCGTTGCCCATGCCCTGGCCGGCGAACTGCTGGCGGCGGGGACCAAGGTGATCGACCTGTCGGCCGATTTCCGGTTGCAGGACGCCGCCGAGTGGGGCAAGTGGTACGGCCAGCCGCACGGCGCACCGGAGCTGCTCAAGGACGCGGTGTACGGCCTGCCTGAAGTCAACCGTGAGAAGATCCGCCAGGCGCGCCTGATCGCCGTGCCGGGTTGCTACCCGACTGCCACCCAGTTGGGCTTCCTTCCGCTGCTGGAAGCAGGCCTGGCCGACCCGTCGCGCCTGATCGCCGACTGCAAGTCCGGGGTCAGCGGTGCTGGCCGTGGTGCGGCGGTGGGCTCGCTGTTCTGCGAAGCCGGCGAGAGCATGAAGGCCTATGCGGTCAAGGGCCATCGCCACCTGCCGGAAATCAGCCAGGGCTTGCGCCTGGCTGCTGGCAAAGACATCGGCTTGACCTTCGTCCCGCACCTGACCCCGATGATCCGTGGCATCCACGCCACCCTGTACGCAACTGTGGCCGACACGTCGGTCGACCTGCAGGCGCTGTTCGAGAAGCGCTATGCCGACGAGCCGTTCGTCGACGTGATGCCGGCTGGCAGCCACCCGGAAACCCGCAGCGTGCGCGGCGCCAACGTCTGCCGCATTGCCGTTCATCGCCCCCAGGGCGGCGACCTGGTGGTGGTGCTTTCGGTGATCGACAACCTGGTCAAGGGCGCATCCGGCCAGGCGGTGCAGAACCTCAACATCCTGTTCGGCCTGGACGAGCGCATGGGCCTGTCCCACGCTGGCCTGCTGCCGTAAGCCATCATCGGTGGAAAAGGCCCGCGTCGTGCGGGCCTTTTTGTTTGTCGCGACTAAAGCCGCACAATTCTTGACCGATTTTCTCGGGAAAGCGGATAATGCGCGTCATCGAGTTTTATGGCGGCTACCGCGCCGGGAGAATCAACATGAGCGTCGAAACCTTCACCCCTACGGCTTTGGAATTCACCCACGGTGCTGCGCAGAAGGTGAAGAACCTGGTTTCCGAGGAAGGCAACGATCGTCTGAAGCTGCGTGTGTTCGTCACCGGTGGCGGTTGCTCCGGCTTCCAGTATGGCTTCACCTTCGATGAAGACGTGGCCGAGGATGACACCATCGTCGAGCGCGAAGGGGTTTCCCTGGTGGTCGACCCGATGAGCTTCCAGTACCTGGCCGGCGCCGAGGTGGATTACCAGGAAGGCCTGGAAGGCTCGCGCTTCGTGATCAAGAACCCTAATGCTGCAACTACTTGCGGCTGCGGCTCGTCGTTCTCGATCTAAAGCCTGGGCATACGAAAACGCCGCGCAATTGCGCGGCGTTTTGCTTTCTGCTGAATGCTCAGGCTGGGTAGATTGCGCCCAATACCCGTAGGCCTTTGGCTGCTGTCACGCTAGGGCGGTTGGCGGCGATACCTTCCAGGCAACAATGGGCCAGCCAGGCGAATGCCATGGCTTCGACCCAGTCCGGGTCAACACCGTGGACGCCGGTGCTGGCGACCCGGGCGGCTGGTAGCAGCTGGCCAAGCCGTGCCATCAGGGCGCCGTTGCGCGCGCCGCCGCCGCACACCAACAACGCTTCGGTGCCTTGTTGGGCATTGCTCAGCGAGTCGATGATGCTGCGTGCAGTCAGCTCCAGCAGTGTTGCCTGTACATCTTCGTCGCGGTAGGCGGGCAGCCGGGCAAGGTGACCGTCCAGCCAGGCCAGGTTGAACACCTCGCGACCTGTGCTCTTCGGGCCGCTGCCAGCGAAGAACGGGTCAGCCAGCAGTGTGGCGAGCAAGTCGGCCTGTACCGTACCCGAAGCCGCCCAGGCACCATCCGCATCATAGGCCTGGCCGCGCTTGCGCTCGATCCAGGCGTCCAGCAGCACGTTACCCGGGCCGCAGTCGAAGCCACGGACCGGCTCATCCTGCTCGATCAGGCTCAGGTTGCTGAAGCCGCCCACGTTGAGAATGGCAAGGCGCTGGCCGAGATGGCCGAACAGGGTTTCATGGAAGGCCGGGACCAGCGGTGCGCCTTGACCGCCGGCTGCCACATCGCGGCGGCGGAAGTCAGCGACCACACTGATGCCGGTAAGCTCGGCGAGCAGCGCCGGGTTGCCGATTTGCACGGTAAAACCGCGTGCGGGCTCGTGGCGGATGGTCTGGCCATGGCTGCCGATGGCGCGGATGGCAGCAGCCTGCAGCCCCTGGCTGACCAGCAACTGGCGGATGCCTTCGCTGGCAAGCGTGGCCCAGCGGTTTTCCGCCAGCGCGGCGCGCGCGATCTCGTCAGGGCCACTGCTGCAAAGGGCAAGCAGTTCCTGGCGCAGGTCGCCGGGCATGGGCAGGTAGTGGGTGGCGAGCAGCTCAGGCTGCTCGCCTTGTGCGATCAGGGCAATGTCCAGGCCATCGAGGCTGGTGCCGGACATCACCCCCAGGTAGAGCGCCATGGCTTAGCGCTTGTTCGCCGCGAGCAGGGTGGCCTTTTCCTGGTCCATGCGGGCAATCAGGGGCTGGCTCTGCTGCAGGAAGCGCTGGCGTTCGTTGCGGGCGATCGGATCGGCCATTGGCACTTTCTGGCTCAACGGGTCGACGTGGACACCGTTGACCTGGAACTCGTAGTGCAGGTGCGGGCCGGTGGACAGGCCGGTGGTGCCGATGTAGCCGATGATCTGGCCTTGCTTGACCATGCCGCCGGTCTTGATGCCCTTGGCGAAGCCCTGCATGTGGCCATACAGCGTCTTGTAGCGGTTGCCGTGCTGGATGATCACGGTGTTGCCGTAACCGCCACGGCGTCCCGCCAGTTCGATGCGGCCGTCACCGGCCGCCTTGATCGGGGTACCGCGCGGGGCGGCGTAGTCGACGCCCTTGTGTGCGCGGATCTTGTTCAGGATCGGGTGCTTGCGGCCTGCGGAGAAGCGCGAGCTGATGCGGGCGAAGTCCACCGGGGTGCGGATGAACGCCTTGCGCAGACTGTTGCCGTCGGCGGTGTAGTAGCTGGTGTTGCCCTGCTTGTTGGTGTAACGCACGGCGGTGTAGGTCTTGCCACGGTTGGTGAACCGTGCGGAGAGGATGTTACCGGTGCCGACGACCTTGCCGTCCATCACCTTCTGCTCGTAGACCACGTCGAATTCATCGCCCGGGCGGATGTCCTGGGCGAAATCGATGTCGTAACCCAGCACGCGGGCCATGTCCATGGTCATGCTGTGGGACAGGCCGGCGCGCTGCGCCGAGGCCGACAGGGAGCTTTTGATCACGCCATGGGCATAGGCGGTACGCACGACCGGCTTGCTGATTTCGCGGTTGAAGGTGTAGCCCTTGTCGGTCTTGGTCAGGCGGATGGTTTCGAGGTTGCTGACCTTGCTGTGCAGGCTGGCCAGCTGGCCGTCCTTGTCGAGTTCGAACTGCAGCACCTGGCCATGCTTGAGCTGGCTGAACTGCTTGGCCTGCTTGTTGCTGGCCAGCAGGTCATGCACCGCATTGGTCGGCAGGCCCACCTTGGCGAACAGGGTGGAGAGCGTGTCGCCGCGGGCCACAGTGACTTCGCGGTGGCCGGGCTCCTTGGCGGTTTCGGCGACCGGTTCTGCGGCAGGGGCGTCTTCCTGCTTGGCGTTCTGGGTTTCGGGGGCGGCGTCCTCTATCTGGGCGAATGGCGAGCCTTGCTCACCTTCTGCCTGTACCAGGGGCGCAGCGCGGGATTCGTCCTTCAACTGCTCGGCAGGGCTTTCCAGCTCGAGGCTGAGGGTGGTTTTCTTGGCTTCCACTTCGCTGGAGGGAAATACCAGCAGGGCCAGGCTGAGCAGGGCGGCAATGCCGCTGGCGGCCAACAGATGGCTTTTCGGATAAAGCGGGGGCGCTTTAGGCGGTTCGTTGGTCATGGGCACGGTGACTTTGAAAAAGGTGAAATGGAAAAGATGAATGACATGATGAAGATGAA
>Ga0268257_1002565_pt1 | contig 12788 bp, 14 predicted proteins | sample AgamicAtPrz_FD_200249 | JGI IMG/M metagenome (GOLD analysis project Ga0268257, IMG submission 200249) | Agave microbial communities from Guanajuato, Mexico - At.P.rz (v2) (version 3) | ecosystem: Host-associated > Plants > Phyllosphere > Phylloplane/Leaf | place: Guanajuato, Mexico | collected...
TGCCCCAGGCGGCGATGGACCGCGGCCTGGCCGAGGAGCTGAACCTGCGCAGCCTGATTGGCGTGGCCCACGGCTGCCGCCGGGTGCGCAAGCCCGACATGGTCCACAACACCCTGCAGCCGCTGATCGAGGTCGATGCACAGACCTACCAGGTGCGTGCCGATGGCGAGCTGCTGGTCTGCGAGCCGGTCCGCGAACTGCCGCTGGCCCAGCGTTACTTCCTGTTCTGAAGGAGCCCCGATGATTGTCTTGACCCGCCGTATCACCGAGCCCGGCAAGCTGAGCGAAACCGGCACCGTTACCCTGGACGTGGACAGCCGCATCAAGAGCCGCCTGCGGGTGACCCTGGATGATGGCCGCGAGGCAGGGCTGATGCTCGAGCGCGGCCACCTGCTGCGCGGAGGCGAACTGCTGGCCGATGCCGAGGGCACCCAGCTGATCCGTGTGCTGGCGGCGCCGGAGGCAGTGTCCACGGTGCGCTGCGCCGACCCGCACCTGCTGGCCCGTGCGGCCTATCACCTGGGCAACCGCCATGTGCCGCTGCAGATCGAACCCGGCCTGTTGCGCTTCCAGCACGACCACGTGCTGGACGACATGTTGCGTGGCCTGGGCCTGACGGTAGACGCCGAACTGGCGCCGTTCGAGCCTGAAGCGGGTGCCTACCAAAGCGCGCCGCACAGCCATAGCCATGCCCACGGCCACGATCACCCGTTCGTGCGCCTGCCTGCCCATTCCTGAACTGCCTGGAGCAACCGATGAAAAAGACTTTCGCCCTGTTTCTGCTGATGCTGGCTCTGCCTGCCTTCGCCCACCCCGGGCACGACGCCAACCCGCTGCAGGACGGCCTGTTGCACCCGCTGACCGGCCTTGACCACCTGCTGATGCTGTTGGGCACCGGTGTGCTCGCCGCGTTGACCCGGCGCAGCCTGACACTACCCTTGGCAACCCTGGCGGCGATGTTCGGTGGTGCGGTGTGCGGCCACCTGTTTGGCGATGTGCTGGGCATGGAAACCCTGATCGCCGTGTCGCTGCTGGTGGCTGCCGGTGCAGTGCTGCTGCCAAGCCGCCAGCTGCTGCTGGCCATGGCCATGCCGGTGTTCGCCCTGTTCCATGGCTGGGCCCATGGCGTGGAAGCCACGCCAAGTGCGTTCTGGCAGTTCAGCGCTGGCTTCGTCACGGTCAGCGGCCTGTTGCTGGCGGTCGGCTTTGCGGTCGGTTGCCTGTTGCGCAGGCACAGCGGCCTCCAGAAGGCCTTTGGCGGTGGCCTGCTGGCCGGCGCCGCGCTGGTACTGGCCGGTTGATGGCCAGCGACCTGGCGCTGTTGCGCCTGCTGCAACTGGCCAGCCCTGGTTTGCCGGTGGGTGGCTTTACCTACTCGCAAGGCCTGGAGTGGGCGGTCGAGGCGGGCTGGGTACGGGACGTGGATGGTTTCGCTGCCTGGCAGCGCGAGCAGATCGACGACACCCTTGCCTGCCTCGACTGGCCGGTGCTGGCGCGCCTGTACCATGCCTGCCAGGCCGAGGATGCCGAGGCCTTCGGCCGTTGGAGCCGCTTTCTGCTGGCCAACCGCGAAACCGCCGAGCTGCGTCTGGAAGAACAGCAGCGCGGTGCGGCGCTGGCACGGCTGCTGGACGGCTGGCAGCTGGGCCAGGCGCCGGCCTGGCGGGCCAGTCTCGAACTCACCCAGCTGGGCGGTATGGCCTGGCTGGCTGCGCACTGGGCGATCCCGCTGCGCCAGTTGGCCCTGGGCCATGGTTTTGCCTGGCTGGAGGGCGCGGTAATGGCCGGGGTCAAGCTGGTGCCGTTCGGCCAGCAGGCTGCCCAGACCTTGCTGCGTGACCTGGGGGCAGGGCTGCCCGCGGCCCTCGACCAGGCACTGGGCCTGGGCGACGACCAGCTTGGCGGCGGCCTGCCGTTGCTGGCCATTGCCTCATCGCGTCACGAAACCCAATACACCCGTTTGTTCCGTTCCTGAGGACTGCCTGCATGCAAAGCTATCAACAACCCCTGCGCGTCGGTGTCGGCGGCCCGGTCGGCTCCGGCAAGACGGCGCTGCTCGAAGCCTTGTGCAAGGCCATGCGCGACCACTACCAGATCGCCGTGGTCACCAACGATATCTACACCAAGGAAGACCAGCGCATCCTCACCGAAGCCGGGGCCCTCGAGCCGGAGCGCATCGTCGGCGTGGAAACCGGCGGCTGCCCGCACACGGCGATACGTGAAGACGCCTCGATGAACCTGGCGGCGGTCGAAGCCCTTGCGCGCAAGTTTGGCAACCTCGAGTTGATCTTCGTCGAAAGCGGCGGTGACAACCTGAGTGCCACCTTCAGCCCGGAGCTGGCCGACCTGACCATCTACGTGATCGACGTGGCCGAAGGCGAGAAGATCCCGCGCAAGGGTGGGCCGGGGATTACCAAGTCGGATTTCCTGGTGATCAACAAGACCGACCTGGCGCCCTATGTGGGGGCTTCGCTGGAAGTGATGGAGCGCGATACCCAGCGCATGCGCCCGCAGCGGCCATGGACCTTCAGTAACCTGAAGAAAGGTGAGGGGCTGCAGGCGGTGATCGACTTCATCGTTGAGCGCGGGATGTTGGGTGTGCGCGGCTGACAATGCAGCAGGTCGGCGCGGGCCCGTTTGTGGGAGCGGCCTTGCGTCGCGAAAGGGCTGCAAAGCAGCCCCAGCAATTTGTGCGTCGACGCTGAATATCCTGGGGCCGCTGTGCGGCCCTTTCGCGACGCAAGGCCGCTCCCACAAGAGCCCGCGCCTGGCTGGGGTCAGTCATGGCAGCAGCTGGGCTTGCCCAACTGCCCTTCATAACGGTCATGGTGCCGCACCCAGTCCATGGTCCCACCTTCGTTGCGCCCCAGTGGCGCGATGTCGAGGAAGTTGTAGGTGTTGACCAGGATATCCAGCCCGCGAGCATAGGTGGAGTAGGTATGGTAAACGCTGCCATCCGGCTCGCGGTAGAACGCACTCAGCCCGGGAAGCTCGCTTTCATCGCCCTCATACGGCTCATAGTTGTACTGCCGCTGGCCCTCGCTGCCGACGCTGACGCCAAAGTCCTCGTTGAACCCACTGCCATTTGACGAATACCAGGGGAACTGCCAGCCCATGCGCTGGCGGAACGCCTGGAACTCGGCATACGGCGCCCGCGACACCGCTACCAGCGACACGTCGTGATGCGCCAGGTGCAGGTTGGCGCCGTCAAAGTGGTCGGCCAGGAACGAGCAACCGTGGCAACCTTCGCTCCAGCCCTCGGCGAACATGAAGTGGTAAACCAGCAATTGGCTGCGGCCCGCGAACAGGTCGGCCAGGCTCAGTTCGCCGTGCGGCCCCTGGAAGCGATAGTCGTGTTCGACCTTGACCCAGGGCAGGGCGCGACGGGCTGCGGCCAGCGCGTCGCGGTGGTGGGTAAAGGCTTTTTCATGCAGCCACAGCTGCCTGCGGGCCGCCAGCCACTGGCTGCGGGAAACCACCGGGTGCCTGCTTTCGCTCGTGCTCATGGTGCTGTCTCCACATTGGGGGATTCACACACTAGTCGAGCACGGGCGGGTTGAATCGACAGGCCGCGGCGGCCGGGCGATGAGTGGTACTGCTCAGCCCGAATGGGCGATATGCCCATCGGCCAGTTCATCTGCTGCTTCATCTTCCCCAGGCAGCGCGGTGATCACGCTGAAGTCGCTGACCTCCACCTGGCCACCGCCATGGCCCAGCAAATGGAAGGAAAACGCCTTGCGCGCGGTCGGGTTGTCGAAGCTGAATTCCATCTCCAGCGGCTCGTCCGCGGTGACCCTCACCTCGTCAGGCAAGCCCAGCGGTACGTCCTGCTCCAGCTGCTTGGCCTTGAGCTGGATATAGGCTGCGCGCTTGGGGTCCAGCGAGCGTACCTTGACCCGTACGCGGGTATGCGAACCCTCGGGCATTTCCAGATACTGGGCGCCGATCAGGTTGTCGGCCCAGTCATCTTTGATGCGCTTGCGCAACTGGATCGGCGATGGGCCGCCGAACTGGTAGCGCAGGTTGAGCGGTGTTTGCAGCAGGGACTGGTCGAGCACCCCGGCGAGGGCACCGATCTGCTGGCCAAGCAGGCTGTCGCCCGGGCCCAGGTAGCGCGCCTGGTCGGCGATGAAGCCCGCGCTGGCGTAACGCCGGCAGCGCTGCTGGAAGTCGCATTCGGTGAACACACCCTGGCCGTCGTGATAACGCAGCATGCCGTTGGTGTAGGAGATCATTTCGCGACCGCTATCGTAGTCGCGATAAAGCGAGCGACCGCCGAGCGCCACGGGGATGGGCAGGGCAAAGTAGTCGAGCAGTGAGGTGGCCAGGTCGATATGGCCGTAGGTACCGCGCTTGATCCGTGGCAACTGTGCCTGCTCCGGCGCCAGGGTGAGGTTGAAGCCCCAGGAAGAGGCCAGGCGCACACCGTCGATGCCGTGGGACTCGTCGGAAGTCACCACCACCAAGGTGTCCTTGAGTACGCCCTGTCGCTCGAGATTGTCGAGGAATGCACCGAGTGCGTCGTCCAGGTAGGCGACTGCCGCCTGTTTCGGCGTGTCGTAGCGTTTCAGATACTCTGCCGGTGCCGAGTATGGCTGGTGGGTGCCTACGGTGAGCAGGGTCAGCATCCATGGTTTGTCCTGCTTTTGCAGTTGGCCGACGTAGTCCAGCGCACCCTCGAAGAAGGCGCGGTCATCCTTGCCCCAGAGGAAGTCCAGGTAGTTCTTGTTGCGGAACCATTCCTGGCCGTGCACCGCATCAAAGCCGATGTGCGGCATGATGCGGTCCTTGGCCATGAAGCGCAGGCCGGCGCCCTGCAGGTAGTGGGTGGTGAAACCGGCCTGGCGCAACTGTGCCGGCAGGCAGGCCTGGTTGCGTTCATTCTGGGTCAGCAGCTCCACGCCCTTGGGCGTGCCGTTGGCCAGCTTGTCGTAGTCACCGCACAGCATCGCGTACAGGCCACGGATGGTCTGGTGGGTATGCAGCACGTAGTCCGGGGTGTTCATGCCGCGCTCGGCCCACTGGCTGAGCTTGGGCATCAGGTCTTCGTCGAAGCGGCTCTGCAGGGCCTGGCGGTTGGGCCGCAAATAGGCCCCGGGGATGCCTTCCACGGTGATGACCAGCAGGTTGCGGGCATTGCCTGGCCCGGCGAGCAGGCGCTGGCCATGCAGGTCGGACTGGGTCAGGCCGGTGCTGGCCAGCGGGGTGAAGGTTTTTGTCTGGCCCATCCAGCCTTCGACCTGGCGCTGCAGGTTGCCGGCCCCGGCCGACAGCAACTGGTGGGTGAGGTTGTATTGGCGCCATTGGTCGGCGTCGGAAGGTACCAGTTGCTGGCTGCCCCAATGGGCGCCAAACAGCAGCAACGGAATCGCCCAGGCCTTGCGTGGCAGCGGCTGGTCGGGTTGTGTGCGGCTGCGCCAGGCGATGGCCAGCCAGGCCAGCAGGCCGGCGCCCAGGGTCCAGGGCAGCCAGGCATGGGCCAGGCCACCACCGGTCGAATTCTCCATGAACTGCGGGTCGACCAGGTACGCCAGGTCGGCGCTGGTAGGCAAACGGCCCACCGCGCTCACCAGTTCGGCCGAAGCCACCCAGAGGGCCGCCCAGGCCAGTAATATGGGGAGCGCCAGCCACCACGGCCGACGGTGCAGCAGCAAGACCAGCAAGCTGCCGAGTGCGAGGTCGGACAGGTAACCGAGCGGGTTGGACCAACCCAGCATGGCGCGCGTACCCAGTGGGATCACCAATACCAGGGCCGCCAGGGCGACAAGCCGGGTACGTGGGTGGTCTGACAGGTTCTTCACGAAAACATCCCTTTTGCCATTAAATCGTCATACAACTGTGCTTGATGATAACAGGCCGCGGCATGGAAGGCGGTCCGGGACAAGGTTGGTAACCATGAGCCGGGCCCTTTCGCGCAGGCCCGGCCGATGGCAAGTATCAGAAGTAGTAGGGGAATTTCAGGCTGAAGGAAAAGTCCGGCGCGTCATCGGTCAGACCAATGGCCAGGTTGGGCACGATGGTCAGGTTGTCGGTGGCGGCGAAGGTCATGCCGATGTTGAAGTTGGCTGCGTTGTAGTCGCTGTTGGAGATCGACTGCCAGTCGCCGCCATCGGGCTTTATCTTGCTTTTGCGGGCGAACTGGTCGGACACCGAGAACGACATGCTCATCTTCTCGTTCAGGGCAAAGGCGATACCGCCACCGATCTGCCAGGAGTCGCCCAGCTTCACGTCGCCCGGCACCTTGCTGTTGACCTGTGGGCTGATGTCGCTGAACGAGTCTTCCATGTTGTAGGTGTAGGACAGGCTACCGAACAGCACGGCCGGGTCGAACGTCTTGACCAGCGAGATGCCCGGCGTGATCGACCAGACGCCATTGCCGGTCGGCAGGCTTTCCGGTACCGACAGGTTGTCGTTGCCCTCGACCTGGCGCAGTTTGATGCCATAGGGGTCTTTGCCGGTCGGCGCCTTGATGCGCAAGGTGGCAACGGCGTCGGGCCAGGTCTCGTCTTCGTCGAGGAACTTGTAGGCGACGCCGACGTTGACGTCGCCGATTTCCGGGTCGCGGGTCACGGTTTCGTCCGAGGTGCTCGCCCCGGCGCCTCCTGCACCGCCGGAAGAGTAGGTGGATTCGCGGTACACCACCGGCACGTTGATGTCGAACTGCCAACGCTGGGCGAGGTTGTAGCGGGCGGTCATGTCCAGGGTCCAGTTATCTGCCTTCACCCGGTCAAGGTTGATACTGCCGAGGAAGATCGAGTCCAGTGCCAGGAAGCCGTTGAGTACCAGCGCCCGGGTATCGTAGTGGGTATAGGTGACACCGGTCTCGAAGCTGAACTTGCCACCGCCGAAGAAGCCGCTGGCCTCGTCATACAGGTTGGAAACGCTTTGCGCAGGCTCCGCGTCGTCGGTCAGCGCCTGGCCATAGGAGCTGCCGGTGGTGCCCGGTGCGCCCGATGCCACCGTCTGTGCGCCCTTGACCCCTTCGGCCGGGGACCTGACCAGGCGTTTGGGCGGCGCTGCTGCCGGGGTTTCCTCGACCTGGCGTACGCGCTGCTCCAGCACCATCAGCGCCTGTTGCTGTGCCTCGTAGCGCTGCTTGAGCTCGAGCAGTTCCTGCTTCAGTGCTTCGACCTGCGGGTCGGCAGCTGCGAAAAGGGAAGTGGCCGGAGCCAGGGTGGTCAAACAGACAATGGCGCTGAGCGTGAATGATCGGTGCATGGATTTGCCGTCCCTTTCGACTGCCTTAGAACTTGGAGATCAATAGCCGAATGTGCGCAGGCCCTTCAGCTGGTCGAGGCTGCCGTTCAACGAAGCAGCTGTCGGCACGCTCTCGCGCATGACCACATTCAGGGATGTGATGTTGTTGACATGGTTGCCATTGCCAAGCAGCGTCGAGTTCTGCATCAGACCGCCCTGGGCCAGGCGCTGTACGCTGTTGCCCTGGTTGTTGCTGGCGTTGATGTTCAGCTGCACGCCAGCACCGGTGGACGACACGCTGAGCGAGCCGGCACCGTTTTTGCCGACCAGGGTCTGGCCCGCAGCCAGTACCTGGCCTTGCGGTTGCGTGGCTGGGGCCTGGTTGGCCTTGGTCACCTTGATGTCGACATTGTTGTAGGCGGTGTTGTTGTCACCGGCCGCGCGTACAACCTGGGTCACCCCTTCGGTGCTGTTGAGCCCGCTGCCGCCGGTGACCGTACCGTTGCCGGCAGGCGCGGCGCCGCTGGTGGTCGAACCGCTGCCTTTCTCGTCGATCATCGATACATGAAACTGCGGCTTGATGGTCGACTGCTGGATCTGCAGGGTGGAGGTCGCACCGATCACTTCACCGTTGGCGTTCTGCCAGGTGCTGGTCATGACGATACCGAAACTGACGATGCGCCCCGGCAGCACATAGCGCCCGCGCAAGTTCGCCAATTCCTGGTCCTTCAGTTCGATGGGCTTGAACGTTTCGGCGTGGGCCGGCAGGCTGGCTGCCAGGCAAACCAGTGCGAGCCATGGTGCAGTCTTCATTGGGGTGCTCCCCGGAGCCTCGTGCTCCTTGTCGTTGCAAGAGTCGTTAGAAGAAGTCGCTTTTGATGAAACCGAAGTCCAGCAGCTCTGCATCCTGCACCGGGGTGAAGTCGTTCACCCGGCCCTTTGCGGTCAGGGGCAGGGGCGGGTCGAGCAGGACGTTGTTCTTGTCGTAGCCTTGGCCGATCACGGCGAAGATGATGCCGTTCCAGCCCTTGAGAAAGTCGTCGACCTTGTAGCGCTTGTGGCCCAGTACCGGGTCACCGATGTACACCCAGCCCTTGTCCACCTTCTGCATGACCACGAAGTGCTTGTAGCCACGCACGTCCATCAGCACCACGACCGGGATACGTACGCTGTGCAGGGTCTCGGCTGCCACCCGGTAGCCGCGGGCACGCATCCCCAAGCTTTCCACGTAGCGTTTCATGTCCAGCATCGAGAAGCCTTGCGTGCGCACCAGGTCCTGGTCGGCGTGGGCCAGCATGCCTTCGATGATCTGTTGCTCATCCACGTCCAGCCAGTAGGCCTGGCGCAGGATGGTGGCCAGCGCGGCGGCGCCGCAGCTGAAGTCGGTCTTCTGTTGCACCAGGTCGGCGAACTTGCGCTCGCGCAGGCTCTGGATGGGCTTGAACACCACGGCGCCGCCCGGCAGGACGGACAGCGGCATTTGTGCGGCTTCACTCACGCTGGCCAGGCACAGCAAAAACGCCAAGGCAATGATGCGCATGATCGGATGCCTTCCGGTTCTGTTGAAGAAAGGCCCCCCGAAGGGGGCCTCAAGCACAGCGGTCAGAACGAGGTGTTGGAGATGGCCAGCGAGTTGCTCTGCTGGTTGCCCACACCGGCTGCCACGTTCACGCCCAGGTTGCCGCTGCCACCGTTTACCGAACCGCTAAGGGTTGCAGTGTTGGTAACAGGGTTGGCCCAGCCGGTCGGGGTCAGCACTTGGAAGGACACGGTATTGCTCAAGTCGTAGGCACTGCTTTCGCTGTAGCTCTTCGACACGTCGTTCGACGATTGAGACGATTTCTCGCCAGACTTTTCAAACGCCGATTCCGATGCGTTGGCATAGGACGACTCGTGGGCTTTTTCATACGACGAGTCGCGCGATTTCTCATAACTCGATTGGCGCGTCTTGTCGAACGACGAGTCGAATGCCTTCTCGAACGAGGAGTCGTAGGCGCTTTCCTGCGAGCGGTCGACATCCACATTGAGCGAAGCATTGAGCGAGGCATCGAAGCTGTCGGTGCGGGTGCGCTCGCGACGGCCGTTATCGGTGGCCACGGTGCGGGTCGCGTCGGCCGCAGCCGCCAGAGTGGCGCTCAGGCTGGAGCTGCTGGACGAACTGGCAGTACCGGCCATCGAACCACTGGCATTCCAGCTGTTGGAGCCGCTGGCCGTCGAGTTGCGCGAGCCGCTGGCGTTCATGCTGCTCGATCCGCTGGAGTTCCAGCCACTGGAGCCGCTGGAACTCGCACTTTGCGAGCCGGCCACGCTGAAGCTCGAGGACGAGCTGCGGTCGTCAGTCGAGTTGAACGTGCCCTCACGCGAGCTGGAACCGCTCTTGGTGGTGGTGATGGTCAGCGTATCCACCCGGTAGGTGCGGTCGGCGCCGTTGTTCACCGTCAGGCCTGGACCGTTCTGGTCGGCCGAGGCGGTGGCAGTGGCATTGCCCAGTGGGGCACCGGTGTTGGCGATGGCCATGGTGTTTTTCTGCTGGTTCAGGTCGCCGCCAGCAATGTTGACGCCGACGTTACCCTCCGCACCATCGGCCGAGCCGGTCATGACCGCCGAGTTCTGGGTGGACCAGTTGTCGACACGGTTGTTGTTGCTGAACTGGCGAACGTCAGCGGTGGCTTCGGCGGTTCCGAACACGAAGCTGTTGTCCAGGCTGGATTCGGACGAGGCGTTGGCAATGGCCGCAGCGTTGTCCTGCTGGTTGCCGTTACCGGCCGCCACGTTGACACCTACGTTGCCGCTGGCACCCGAGGCCGAGCTGCTCATCTCGGCTTCGTTGATGGTGCCTTGGTTGGTGATGGTGTTGCCGGTACTGCGCTGGCTGTCAATGGCATTGGCAGTGGCAAACACAGGGATCCTGGTGGGAGGAGGCGTGTGCTGCCCGTTGTTATGGTGACCATTGTGGTGCCCGCCACGCCGGTCGTTCTGATCAGCTTGTACAGCAACAGCCATGACCGCAGCAATTGCGAAAACCAGAGGCTTTATTGCCATCGAGGGTTTCATGGTGATTCTCCGTACGCTATTGGGTTAAGTGTCGTTCTTGACTGGAAGGGTCAATCCGCGACCCGGATGCTCAGGGTGTTGGCCATGCGGTTTCCCACCCCGGCACTCTGGTTCAACTGAATCACTCCACGGCTACCGGTGAAGGCCTGGTCACTGGTGGTGACCTGGCGATGGCCAGTTGAAGTGTCAATCGGACCGGAGTTGTTGAGCAGCGCCACGTTCTGCTGCATGAGGACGCTGTCGTCGATGCTTTGCGGCTGGGCACCGATACTGATGCTCAGTGCGTTCGCTTGCTGGGTGTTGGCGCCGGCGCTCTGGTTGACCCCCAGGGCGCCGCTACCGTTGCTGAAGGCGTCGCCCTGTATGGTCGAGCGTGCATCCATTGCGGGGTTTGCGGGGCTGTTCAGCCGTTGTCGGATCTGCGTGGTGGCGTTAGCTGCTGGCCCCACGGCGAAGGCGCGCGCGTTGGCCTGTTGCTGCTGGTCACCGGCCGCCTGGTTGACCGACAGGTTGCCCTGGTAACGGCTGCCCGAGCCGTCGATGTCGGCGTTGTTGATCACGGGAACCGGGGATTGCGCGAAGGCCGAGGTACTGCACAGCGTGACCAGGATCAGCAGCGTGTGCTTCATCTCACTTGCCTCCGGTCAGGATCTGCAGCGGCGCCAGGCCGCGCTGCACACTTGAATTGACCATGTTCGATATGCCATTGCCCGAGCCCGTACCGCGGCCACCGGCCAGGTTGGGCAGTTGGGACTGGTTGCCGAGGTTGCCGCCCAGGTTGTTGGTCTGCTGGGTGATCAGGGTGCCGATACCCGCACCGCTGCTGATGTTGGCGAAGTCGCCATCACTCAGTTCGCTGGTTTGCTTGAGGATGTGGGCGGAAGGGTTGGCATTGACGGTGGTGGGGTTGGGGTCGGGTCGTAATGGCGGGACCACGGCGTTGCGTGTCTGCACATCACGGGTTATCACGATGATGCCGTTGTCGGCCTGGGCCGACAGGCTCAACGAGCCCAGCACACAGCCCATCAGCAACAGGTGACAAAGGCGTTTGTCAGTTTTCCTCACGACGGCAACTCCTTCAATGAGCGCTGGCCCTGTTCAGCGATGCGAACGAGGGAGCAGAAGGTGTGCCGCTTTTGAGAAGCGTTTGCAGATCAAACGCTTAAGGTGAGCCCCACGACAAGCTGCGGCGTATTCTGTCTCAGGGTTGAAACAGGCAGCCGCCAGCGGTGCAGGCAAAGCCAGTGCTGGCCTTGATTGGAAGGGTTTTTGCAGGGTTGTTTCAGCTGCTTGACACTAGCTTCGACGCCGCGGAAGGCCCCATGTTTTCAGGGGCTTCGCCGCACGGGGGTGTGTCAGTGGGTTAACACTCGGTTGGGCAGGATGGCGCATCGCTACCAATGAGCCTAGCCACTGTTTGCAGTGCCAGCAACTGGCGTTGTGGCCAATTGCCCTCAATTATTTTGTACGCCTGGCCATGCCGTTGCAGCCAGTGCAGGCTGTCGTCGAAAAAGCGCTGGCGATCACGCAGTTCGGGCTGGCTGCGCTGGCCATCGGCAACCCAATCCACGCCCTGTGGGCTCAGCAACAGGTGCAGATGGTAATGCCGCGCCAGCAGCGCCTGCTCCAGCCAGGCCGGGCAGTCGCCGAACAGGGCGTGGCTCCAGAGCATGTTGCTGAGCAGGTGGGTGTCGAGAATCAGCAGCGGCGGTGCCTGTTCGCGGGCGTGGTCTTCCCAGGCCAGCTGGCCGCGAGCGATGGCGGGGATATCGGCATAGCAGGTGTCGCGGCATTCCTGGTCGATGAAGTGGCGCACGTATTCGGCCACCACCACGCCGCCGAAATGGGCCTGGATCACACCGCTGAGCCAGCTCTTGCCACTGGACTCCGGGCCGCACAGCACCAGCACTTTCATGGCCTGTGCCGCGCTCATGGCTGCACCAACGCCGGAGCACGGCGCCATTCCAGCCAGCCGCGCACGGCAATCAGCGTGAGCACGGCGAAGAAGCCTGCGGTGAAGTACAACTGCTGATCCAGGTACTGGCCCACGTAGACGATATCCACCACCACCCATAGCGGCCAGCACTGCAGGCGCTTCTGCGCCATCCACAATTGTGCCACCAGGCTGAAGCCGGTCAGGGTGGCGTCAAGCCAGGGCAGGGCGGCGTCGGTCCAGGTGGCCATGGCCGCGCCCAGGGCGGCGCTCAGCAGCGCCCCGCCGGCCAGGCCGACGAGCAATGCGGGGGTCTGCAGGCGGGTGACCTGGCGGGCGTCTTCTGCATGGCCCGGGCGCTTCCATTGCCACCATCCGTAGACCTGCAGGATGGCATAGGCCAGTTGCAGCAGCATGCCGGAGTACAGCTTCACCTCGTAGAACAGCCAGCCATAGATCAGCACCATGACCAGGCCGATCGGCCAGCACCAGGCGTTCTGCTTGACCGTGAGCCAGACAGCGGTGACGCCGAGGACGGCGGCGATGAGTTCAAGGCCGGACATCGGCGATCCTTGGAGACTACGGGGGAGGGCGCGATTGTAGC
>Ga0268257_1002566_pt1 | contig 12787 bp, 10 predicted proteins | sample AgamicAtPrz_FD_200249 | JGI IMG/M metagenome (GOLD analysis project Ga0268257, IMG submission 200249) | Agave microbial communities from Guanajuato, Mexico - At.P.rz (v2) (version 3) | ecosystem: Host-associated > Plants > Phyllosphere > Phylloplane/Leaf | place: Guanajuato, Mexico | collected...
ATCAGGAGCTGGCGCTGAACCTCGCGCAAAAAACGGCCGAAGAAGGCCGCCTGCATGGAGCGCTGGCCAACCTGGAGCGCTTGCCTGCCAACCTGCCCCAGGCGCGCTTGGCGAAAGCGCGCATCCTGCGCTCACTGAACCGCCCGGAAGCCGGCGACTTGTATGCCAGCCTGACCCGCACCTGCCTCAAGGCTCAGGGCGAGCAGGGCCTTGGCCAGCTCGCCAGCGCCGCTGGGCGCTACCCCGAAGCCCTCGAACATCTGCGCCTGGCCGCTACCCTGGACCCGACCAGCGCGCCGATTCGCAACGACCTGGGTGTGGTGTACATGAACCTCGGGCGCATGGACGAAGCCCGCTTCGAACTGCTGACCGCCCTGGAACTCAATGAGACCGAGCAACAGCCGGCGCTGAACCTGCTGACTCTGCTGATCTACCAGGGCAAGCGCCCGCAGGCGGACGCCCTGGCCAAGCGCATGGGCTTTTCGGCCAGCCAGATGCGCGCTGCTGAAGAGCGCGCCGAAGCGATGCGCAGCAAGAGCGCCGGTTTGCCGACCCCGACTGCTGCGGCTGCGCCGGCGGCCAAGGCACCGGTGATTCGGGTGATTCCGCAGGACGCTCCTGCACTTGCCAGTGCTACTCCGGTTATCCCGGTGCCGGCAAAGGCAGAGCCGGTCACTAAGCCTGTCGTACCCGTCGTGCAGCCAGCTGTCTCTGCCGCGCCGCCCGCCGTTCCGGCGCCGCGATTGTCCAACTTCCGGCCGGCGCCCGTGGTTCCGTTGTCGTTGGCGGGCGTTTCAGCCAGATCGGCTGCGCCGGCACCGGCGGTTGTCGCCAAAGCAGAGCCGGCTGCCAATACGCCGCCTGCACCTTCGGCTCGCGCTGACGCCGCTCCCGTCGCCGCTCAGCCGGTTATCGCTCGCGCTCCAGCGCCTGTGGTTACGCCGTCCGCTGCTGCGCCGCAATCGGCGCCAGCCGCTTCTGCGAAACCACCTGTAGTAGCCGCAGCACCCAAGGCGCCAACGCCGCCCGCCACGCCGGCACCCGTTGCCGCTGCTCCGGTGGTCGCCAGTGCGCCAGCGCCTGCAGGCACATCTGCGCCAACCGCTGCTACGCCGCAACTGGCACCAGCCGCTTCTGCGACTCCACCTGTAGTAGCCGCAGCACCCAAGGCGCCAACCCCGCCCGCCACGCCGGCACCCGTTGCCGCTGCTCCGGTGGTTGCCAGTGCGCCAGCGCCTGCACGCACACCTGCGCCAGCCGCCGCTACGCCGTCGTCGTCGCGCTTCGGCATCGAGATGCGTGCAGGCCGCCTGATCGTGCCGGACGATGGCGGCTTCGTGCGCGTGGTCCCCATCGAAGAAACGTCCGCCAGCGTCAATTGAGTCAGCCACTCGCCGGCGGCCAGGAGGAGAGCACCATGAAAGGATCGATCATCGGCTGTGCAGTGCTGGCCGCAGCATTACCAGTTTTGTGCCTGGCGGCGGACGAGGGCGGTGGACGAGGGCTGGTGGGCAATGAGGTACAAACCCAGACCGCCCACTGGCTGCGGCTGCAACGCGAGGGCCAGCTGGCGTCACCGCACCCGCAGGTGTCTACCCCCGCTGAGCGCGAACTGGCTTCGCAACGCTGGCTGGACAGCCACAAGCACCCGATCCCGCCGTTCTTCGCGCAGGACGCGGGCGGTGAACTTGGCGAATAGAGCTATGGACTGTCGAAAGTGTTATCGAAGTTGTACGGAAGTGGCTGTTAACAACTTCGTAGCAATCGAAGCCGTGCGACAATAGCCGATATTTACAAACTTTACCCGTGGGATGGATAAGACAGCGCCAACTGAGTGCGGTTATGCACGCGTGTCAATCGCAATATCTGCGAGACATAGAGTTTGACGGTATTTTCCGTAATGCCCAGTTCGCAGGATATCTGATAGTTAGTCATCCCTTTGGCGATAAGTTGGGCCACTGCAAGTTGCCGACGTGACAACTTGTCGAATGGCTTAGGCACCTTGTCCGCCGATGTACTCATCTGCGCGACGTTCTTGATCGGCATGGTGGGGATCAGCTCGCTGTGCATTTCATGCAGCGACGCGGCGAGATCCTGAATCTGCTGGCGAATCTGCTGCTCCCTGGCTTTTTGCTCCACGCGATCCTGCAGGCGCTTGATACCCGCCAGCAGCTCGTGCAGATCTACCGGCTTCTGGAAGTAGTCACTGACGCCGGCGCGCAGGGCCAGAATGACGTCCTGCTTGTCGGTGCTGCCCGTGAAGATGGCGGTCTCATATAGCCTTCCGGGCGTTGCGAGTCGCGCCAGCTCGGCGACCAGTTGCAAGCCGGTAAGACCCGGCATGTGCATGTCGCTGAGCACGACAGCGATGCTTTCGTCATCCTGAAAGGCCTGCAGCGCGTCGTGTGCGTTATGGCATGAAGTGACGTCATAACCCTGCTGGCCGAGAAACTCGGCGAGTTCCTCGACAATCATGGGTTCGTCGTCAACGATCATTATTCGCAGGGTATTAATGCGTTCCATGCGAAGCATCTACCTATTGGAAGAGGTACCAAATCGCAGAATAGTCAGGGGTCAAGTTAGTGTCAAAAGTGATCAGATGTACAGGTTTCGCCCAAGTCGAGTTATCACTTTGGTGTTATAGGAGAAGTGCAACGCCTTGGTTATCCTCGGGTAACTATCCTTCTGGCTATAACCAGATAGCGGTCAGTGCAAAGCCTGCAAATAGAAAGGGTGCATAGGGCGCCTTTCTGGCTGTAGCTGTTCTGAGAAATATCCATTTTTTGGGAAGTGCCTGCCCAACGGCAGGGTTGATGCGTATCAGCGCCAGCCAGCTGAGTTGTACAAGAGCTGCGCCGATTACGCTGAACAGTACGTGGCTGCTGTCGCTGGCGGCGCCCAGGGCAATGAGCATTTTCACGTCGGCAGCGCCCATCTGGCGGGTCAGATAGCCGGGCAGCGACAGCAGGCAGGCAACGCCCATCGCCAGGGCGGCAGCCTTGAAGGAAGCACCGGTGAAACTGCTGCCCCAGAGCAGCAGATGCGCCAGGGCAACGGTGAGGCCGCCCAGCGTCAACAGGTTGCTGATGCGCCGCTGCTGGGCATCTTGCAACGCACAGGCAGCCAGCCAGCCGAGCAGTACGAAGTAGGACATGGCGACAACGGGCATCCAGGGAAGTAGGGCGTGGCAGCCCGATTCAGGTTGGCGGAGTTTGATCCGCCCGCGGCACTAATCATGGTAGGTGGGCCGGGCAATGCAAGTGTTCAAGGATTGGTTCAAACGCGGCGAAGAACCTCAGGCGCCGCTTGAGACAGGCATCGTTTCACCGCCGCACCCCATATCGGCCAACAGCCCCTGCCTGAACCTGTCCATCGATGCCTTGGGGCGCGTATTCGAAGTGTCCGGCAGCCTCTCCGATCGCCTGCCCATCGCCATTTCCCAGGTCCTGCCGCTGGAGCAGCTGCTGCACGGGCAGAGCCGCTATCTGGTCACCGATCTGGCGGCCTTCGTGCAGCAGATGCTCGATCTGTCGTTCGTCACCCGTGACGGCGGCATCCTGCACACCCGCGGCTGGCTCAAGCCCGAAGCGCACGGCTGGTCGCTGCAGGCCTTCGAGGTGGGCGACTTCCTGGCCCGGCTGCACGCCTGCGAACAGCGCCTACAGGTGTTCTCGCAGATCAGTGCCGTGGCGCAGACCGTGCGCGGCACCGAGCGTGTCGAATTGCCCCGCCATATTCACGACTGGCTGGGTGCCATGGCCCAGGCCCTGCGCATGGCCTGCGTGGCCCTGGCGCTGCCGGATGCCGTGCGCGGTGGCTGGCAGGTCGTCGGCCATTACCGCGATGCACTGACGCCGGTGTTCTGGGACGATGGGCAGCACCTACCGCGGGAGTTGCAGCACTATGCCGGCGACCAGCCGGTGCAGTGGCTGCGTGGTGATGCCGGGGTCGCCGAATGGCACGCAGCGGATTCGGTGTGGCTGGTGCCCTACGCCGATCACCAGGGCATCCGCGCCTGGCTGTTGTGCTCGCCTTACGTCGCTCACCAGAGCATGCCCGAGCTCAACACCCGAGACTGGCTGGATCTGTTCGCCCATGTCGCCGCGCCGCTGCTGCAGCGCCTCGACGAGCAGAACCGCAAGGTGCACGGCGAGCGAGTGGATATCCTGCAGAACCTGCTGGGCACTGGCTGGTGGGAATACGTGCCGCGCAGCGGCGCCTTCCTGCTGGCGCCCTGCCTGATGCAGCGCTTTGGCTTCGCCCAGCGCACGGCGGTTACCCTGGCAGACTGGCTGGAACTGCTCAACCCGGCGGACCGCGACGAATTCCGCATCCGCTTAGGCGACGCCGAACTCAGCGGCCGCGCCTTCGAACAGGTGGTGCGGCTGCGCGATGCCGACAACGCGCTGTGCTGGTTCCGCATCCACACACGCATCCTCAATGCCAATGGCCAGCGGCGTATCGTCGGCGCGGTGCTGGACATCAACGACATGAAGCTCAAGGAGGTCGAGGCGGACGCCGCCACCACGCGCCTGAAGAGCCTGGTGGCCAGTGCGCCGGCGCTGATCTACGTGCATCGCTACGACGACGGCGTGTTCGTGCCGGTGTTCTGCAGCGATAGCAGCAGCGCATTGCTGGGCTGGACGCTGGACGACTTCGTGCAGCGCGGCATGGCCGACTTCATCCACCCCGATGACCGCGATACCTATTTCGCCCACACCCGCACGCTGCTCAGCCAGGGCCTGGCCAGCTGCCGTTACCGACTGATCGACCGCGAGGGCCGCTATCACTGGCTGCAGGACGAGGCCAAGCTCTTGCGCGACGAGCGCGGCATTCCCCTCGAAGCAGTCGGCCTGTGCCTGGACGTGACCGACGCCGCCCAGGCCGCCGAGCGTGTGCGCGAGAGCGAGGAGCGCTATCGCATCCTGGTCGAGGATTCGCCGGCGATCATCTGCCGCTACCGCCCGGACCTTACCCTGGTCTACGCCAACCGGCCGCTGGCCCAGTATCTGGGCATTCGTCAGGAGAACCTGCCCGGCACCAGCCTGGCCACCTACCTGTCGGCTCAGGAGTTGACCCAGTTTCGCGAGCGCCACCGTCAATTGACGCCCGATGAGCCGGTCGGTACCGCGCTGGTGCGCATGGACCTGCCCGGCCGTGAGCACATCTGGTGGGTGCTGTCCGAGCGCGGTGTGTTCGACGAGCAGGGCAAGTTGATCGAAGTACAGGCCGTCGGCCGTGACGACACCGAGCTACAGAAAGCCCGGCAGATGCTCAACCAGAGCGCCAAGATGGCGGTGCTCGGCGAAATGGCCACGGGCCTGGCTCACGAGATCAACCAGCCGCTCAACGTGATGCGCATCGCCCTGACCAACACTCTCAAGGGTGTGGAAAACGGCTCGGCCAACCCCGAATATCTGAAGAACAAGCTCGGTCGCATCGAGCAGCAGATCACCCGCGCGGCGAAGATCATCAACCACATGCGCATCTTCGGCCGTCGCTCCGAGGTCGAGGACGACCTGTTCAGCCCGGATGAAGCCATCGAAGGCGCCCTGACCCTGGTACGTGAAGGTGAGCTGCTGCGTGATATCGACCTGACCCTGCAACTGTGCGGTACACCCCAGGTGCGCGGGCACGCCGACCAGCTCGAACAGGTGATCATCAACCTCTTGGTCAACGCCAAGGATGCGCTGCTCAGCGCGCGCGACAAGCACCCGGAGCTGGAGCCCAGTATCCTGCTGTGCAGTGATTGCGAGGACGGCAAGGTGATCGTGCAGGTTCAGGACAACGCCGGCGGCATCGATCCGCTGCTGCTGGATCGGGTATTCGATCCGTTCTTCACCACCAAACCGGTGGGCAAGGGCACCGGTTTGGGGCTGTCGGTCAGTTATGGGCTGGTCAATCAGATGGGGGGCAAATTGAGCGTGAGCAATCAGCAGGGTGGCGCCTGTTTCCGTATTGAACTGCCTGTGGTCGCTGGCCAATGAGTGCCTGGCTCGACACCCTGCACCATTGCTGCGTGGCGGTGCTGCAGGGCGATCAGCAGGTGATCGCCCGATTGCGTGAGTCCGGGTTCGACTGCGATGACGGGCACTGGAATTTCCGCCTGCCGGCCCTGCATGCCTGGCTGTTTGGCGAGTGTGTTGCCGTCGAATACTCGGCTTTTATCAAGCAGCTGTACGCCAGCGATCTCAACGGGCGCCTCGCCCGCCAGGGCGCGCATATCGTCATCGCCGATAATCGCGGCCAGGTCAGCGAGAGTCTGTATCGTCTGCAGCACCTGTTCTGAACACGTGGCGGTGGCCTTCGTTGTAGAGCGCCGAGTCTGCGAAATTTTCTGCCCCCAGCACCTGGCCGACGAGGATCAGCGCGGTACGCCGAAAGCCCTTGGCGCTGACCTTGGCCTCGATATCCGCCAGGGTGCCGAGTACCCAGTCCTGATCCGGCCAGCTGGCGCGGTGCACCACCGCAATCGGGCAACTGGCGCCGTAATGCGGCAGCAGCTCGGCGACGATTTTTGGCAAATGCTGCACGCCCAGGTGGATGGCCATTGTCGCGCCGTGGCGCGCCAGATCCTGGAGTTCTTCGCCTGCCGGCATCTTTGACTTGCTGGCGTAGCGGGTAAGGATCACCGTCTGCGACACCGCGGGCAGCGTCAGTTCGCTTTCCAGCAGCGCGGCGCAGGCGGCCGTGGCGGTCACGCCGGGAATGATCTCGAAGGGGATGCCCAGCGCACGCAGGTGACGAATCTGTTCGCCGATGGCGCCGTACAGCGACGGATCGCCGGAATGCACCCGCGCCACGTCTTCGCCACGTGCATGGGCCGCCTGCAGCAGGGCGATGATTTCATCGAGATGCAGCTCGGCGGTATTCACCAACTGGTGGGCCCGGTGGCCGGCCAGCACCGCTTCGGGCACCAGCGAGCCGGCGTAGAGGATTACCGGGCAGCTGTGAATCAGGCGCTGGCCCTTGACGGTGATCAGATCGGGGTCGCCGGGGCCGGCGCCGATGAAATAGACGGTCATGCGAGTCCTGGGTTGTAGGGTGGAAGGCGCTTTTCTCTTCCGCCGTGGTGTTCGGCTTATCCAGTCGTTAGGCGGGGATCGCCATCCCGTGGATCGTTGCGGGCAACGGCCATCGTTGCGTTGGCGCTCTTGCGCTTGGTTATCCACAGGCGAGCGGGTCGGTCACTCAGCTTTTCTGCCAGGGCCAGGGCGCTGGCTTCGGCAACGCTCGGGCTGCCGGTGACACGCTGGGCGATGGCCGAGGTCTCTGTCAGGCGCCCATGGTAACCCGCCAGCACCTCGGCGGGCAGGAAGTGGATCGGCAGGTTCAGCTGGGCAGCCAGTTGCTGCAAGCCTGGCTCGTCAGCCTTGTGGTCGCTGCTGGCCAGGGCTGTCAGCTCGGCAGTGCTCGAGCCATGCTCAGCCAGCGTGTTGTCGAGCAGGCTCAGCAACTCTTCGAGCGAGCACTCGCGCCGGCAACCCAGGCCGGCGACGAGAGCATGCCGCTCACTCACTGCTGCCGGCGCCCACGGCCGTGGAACCAAGCGGCAGCCAGGCCCAGCGCCGCCCAGAACGCAGCGTTGGTCAGCAGCGAGGCGAGAATGAACTGATGCTCCAGCGCCTCGGGCGCCAGGCTTTCATGCACGTCGGGCTGCGGCGCGCCGAGCAGGTGGGGCAAGGCGAGAATCGCCGCACCGAGAATGCGCAGCAGCCAGTTGCCGCCGAACGCCAGCAGCGCCAGGCCCGCAGCGGTCGAAGCAGCCGCGCCGATCCACCAGTACTGGCGCAGCAACAGTTCCGCTGCGGCAGTGCCCGGCAGCTCCGGCGGCAAGCCGCTGGCGGGCGCCAGGACGAAGGTGGCGAATCCGGCCAGCCCCCAGAGCAGGCCCTGCCAGGTTTTTTCCGGGGCGCGCAGGGTGAACAGGCCGGCGAGCATCAGCGCGAAGCCGACGGCGACCACCAGATTGCTCAGGCCTGTGGATAACAGCCGCTGCCAGCCGTCTTCCGGCGCCCAGGCTTCGCCGTCGTGGCTATGGCCGCTCGCGCCATGGTCGTGGGCAGCGGTGGCGTCATGGCTGTGCTCGATGGCGGCAGGCTCCGCGACCTCGAACGTTTCCGCCTGCAGGATCAGCGGGGTGACCCACAGGCTCTGCAGCAAGGTCAGCACGATGGCGGCGAGCAGGCCGGCGAAGCCGGCGGTCTGGGCGATACGCTTGATCATCAGCAAGCCCTCAGTGGCACGGAAACGCGGCGCTGTGCCGGGTGTCGTGGGCGGCGTTGTGCAGGGCTTCGACGTGGGAGAAGCCGGCGAAGAAAATCAGCACGGCGCCCAGCACGCAGCTGCCGACAGCAAGCAGGATGCGTTGTGACAGGGGCAATGTGGAAACGCTGGAGGTGGAAATGACGCTGCTGGACATGATCGTAGACCTCAGGGGTAAACGGCACAGCAGGACACGGCGAGACAGCCCGCACAGGCAGGCAGCGATCGGCGCGTGCCCGCCCACCGCGGGTTGCCAAACAGACGATCCAGGCCGGTCTCCGGGCTCGCGATGATCACCTTGCGGCGATGGGGATCGGCCTTCCCATGCATGCGCACAGTGGCCAAAACGATCCTGACATTCGCTTACCGTTGCGGGGGCAGCGCCGGACTCGAACCGGCTTCCCGTTTCACCTCACGCACGGCGGCGTGAGACACCTGAAACAACCGGGCAAGAACACCACGAAGCGGCAAGTGCGTCAATATGTTGCAGGTTTTCTGGCGATTGACCGTACGGCAGGCTCTGCGTAGCCTTGCGTGTTTCGAGGTGCTGCTTGTCATCAAGCAGCTAAGAGGGAACACGGACCGCCGTGGCTGCCCCCGCAACTGTAAGCAGCGAGTGCGTCGCCAATCGCCACTGGGCAACCGGGAAGGCCGGCCGCGCGCCATGACCTGCCAGCCAGGAGACCTGCCTCGATAACGCTTTCGACAACCGGGCGGGGTGATCCGGTGATGCTCGGCATGGGTTTGCCCGCGCCTGCCATCCTATTGCCCGCTCGCCGTTTCTCCAGACGCCAGGGGCTTCCATGAAAACGCTCGCCAAACTTCCCGTCACCATCGTCACCGGCTTTCTCGGTGCCGGTAAGACCACCTTGCTGCGCCACATGCTGGAAAACGCCGAGGGCCGGCGCATCGCGGTGATCGTCAATGAATTCGGCGAGCTGGGCATCGACGGCGAGATCCTCAAGCAGTGCTCCATCGGCTGTACCGAGGAAGAAGCCAACGGCCGCGTGTTCGAGCTGGCCAACGGTTGCCTGTGCTGCACCGTGCAGGAAGAGTTCTTCCCGGTGATGCGCGAGCTGGTGGAGCGCCGCGGCGACCTCGACCATATCCTCATCGAAACCAGCGGCCTGGCCCTGCCCAAACCACTGGTGCAGGCCTTCAACTGGCCGGAAATTCGCAACGCCTGCACCGTCGATGCGGTGATCACCGTGGTCGACAGCCCGGCCGTCGCAGCCGGTACCTTCGCCGCCTTCCCGGATCAGGTCGATGCCCAGCGCAAGCTCGACCCCAATCTCGACCATGAGTCGCCGCTGCACGAACTGTTCGCCGACCAGCTCGCCAGCGCTGACCTGGTGATCCTCAACAAGGCCGACCTGCTCGATGCCGACGCGTTGGCCGCCGTGCGCGCCGAAGTGGCCGAGGAGCTGCCGCCGGCGGTGAAGGTGGTCGAGGCCCATGGCGGTTCGCTGCCACTCAATGTGCTGCTGGGCCTGAACAGCGAGACCGAGCTGCATATCGAGGGCCGCCGCACTCACCACGACGATGAAGACGACGATCACGATCACGACGAATTCGACTCGTTCCACGTGGAACTACCGGAAGCGGACGAGGCGCGCCTGCTCGCTGCGTTGAAGGATGTGGTCGGCAAACACAGCATTCTGCGCGTGAAAGGCTTCGTCGCCGTGCCGAACAAACCCATGCGCCTGCTGCTGCAAGGCGTCGGCCAGCGGTTCGACAAGCATTTCGACCGCGCCTGGAAAACTGACGAGGCCCGAGTGACCCGCCTGATCGTGATCGGCCAGGAGCTGGATCACACCGCCATCGCCGCCGAGCTGAAAGCGGCGCTGGCGTAACCGGCGCCCGTCATGCACCTGCTGCGTACCCAGCCCGGCCAGTCGCTGCCGGCCGACAGCATCGCCGACCTCGGCCAGACGCCCGCCGAGCTGGTGGTGCTGTGCACCGGTGATTCGCACCTGTCGCTGCTGGCCGAAGTCGCCCGGCACCTGCCCGAGGATTACCCCAGCCTGCGCCTGGCCAGCCCGGCGCAGCTGAGCAACAACGCCTCGGTGGATTTCTACGTCGAGCAGGTGCTCAGGCACGCCAAGGTCATCCTGATTTCCGTGCACGGCGGCGTCAGCTACTGGCGCTACGGCATTCAGCGCCTGGTGGAACTGGCGGGGCAGGGCAAGACGCTGATCCTGGTGCCCGGCGACGACAGCCCCGATCCCGAGCTGACCGGGTTGGGCAACGTGGCCGCCGAGGATGCCGAGCGTCTCTGGCAGTACCTGCGTCAGGGCGGTGTGGATAACGCGCGGCAGTTCTTCCAGTGCATCGCCGATCATTACCTGGGCCGTGACTACGGTTGGCAGCCGCCGCAGGCGCTGCCGCGGGTCGGCCTCTATCATCCGCGTATCGGCAACGCCTCGCTGCAGGACTGGCGCGGCGACTGGCAAGCGGATGCACCGGTTGCCGCCTTGCTGTTCTATCGCACCCATGTGCAGGCGGCCAACACCGCCTTCGTCGACAGCTTCTGCCAGCGCCTGCAGGCCCAGGGCCTCAACCCGTTACCCATCGCCGTGGCCAGCCTCAAGGAGGCGGCCTGCCGGACGCAGGTGGAGGATTGGCTCGACGCAGCGGGCGCCAGCGTGATTCTCAACACCACCGGTTTCGCCCAGTCCAATCCGGAGTCGCCCCAGGCGCGTCCGTTCCGCCGCGACGTGCCGGTGCTGCAGGCGCTTTGCGCCCTGGACAGCGAAGAGCAATGGCAAGGCAACGCCCAGGGCCTCGGCCCTCGCGACCTGGCCATGCACATCGCGCTGCCGGAGCTGGATGGCCGGTTGATCACCCGACCGATCAGCTTCAAGGGCCTGGCCTGGCGCAGCGAGCGTAGCCAGAGCGACGTGGTCTGTTACCGCGCGCACCTGCCGGGCATGGATTTCGTCGCCGAACTGGCGCGTCGTCAGGCCGACCTGCAGCGCCTGCCGGCTGTGGATAAGCGCATTGCCCTGGTGCTCGCCAACTACCCGACCCGCGATGGCCGCATCGGCAACGGGGTCGGCCTGGATACGCCGGCAGCGGCGCTGAATATCCTGCGAGCCTTGAAAAGCCAGGGCTATCCGGTCGAGGGCCTGCCGGACAGCGGCACCGCGCTGATCCACCAACTGCTCGGCGGCGTGACCAACGACCTCGACAATCTCGATCTGCGGCCCTGCGCCCAGAGCCTGGCGCTGGACGACTACCAGCGCTGCTTCGCGGCCCTGCCCGAGGTCAATCGCCAGGCGGTACTGGAGCGCTGGGGCTCGCCGGAAAGCGACCCGATGTTCCGTGAGGGGCGGCTGATGATCGCCGGTCTGCGCTTCGGCCTGACCTTCGTCGGCATCCAGCCGGCACGGGGTTATCAGGTCGATGCCGCGGCGGTCTACCACGACCCGGACCTGGTGCCGCCACACGGCTACCTGGCCTTCTATTTCTGGATGCGCCACGTATACGGGGCCAACGCGGTGATCCACGTCGGCAAGCACGGCAACCTGGAGTGGCTGCCGGGCAAGAGCGTCGGGCTTTCCGAAAGCTGCTGGCCAACGGCGATTCTCGGCGCGCTGCCGAACATCTACCCGTTCATCGTCAACGACCCCGGCGAAGGCGCCCAGGCCAAGCGCCGCACCCAGGCGGTGATCATCGACCACCTGATGCCGCCGCTGACCCGCGCCGAAAGCTATGGCCCGCTGCGCGATCTGGAGCTCCTGGCCGACGAGTATTACGACGCGAGCCAGCTCGACCTGCGCCGCGCCAGCGAGCTGCGTGGCGAGATCCTGCAGAAGGTGCGCGAGGCCAGCCTGGATCGCGAACTGGGCCTGCAGCTGAACGATGATCCCGCCAGCTGGCTGCCGCAGCTCGATGCCTACCTGTGCGACCTCAAGGAATCGCAGATCCGCGATGGCCTGCACGTGTTCGGCGAGTCGCCGACCGGCACGCTGCGCCGCGACACCCTGCTGGCGCTGCTGCGCATTCCACGTGGCGATGGGCAGGGCGGCAATGCCAGCCTGCTGCGCGCCTTGGCCAGCGACCTAGCACTCGATTTCGATCCGCTCAATTGCGACATGGCGGCGCCCTGGGCCGGACCGCGTCCGCAGCTCCTTGCGAGCCTGGGCGACGAGCCCTGGCGCACGGTGGGCGATACCCGCGAGCGCCTTGAGCTGCTCGGGTTGCGGTTGATCGAAGGGGCCGGGTCGGTCGGCCCGCTCAGCGAACTCGTGTTGCACGGTCTGCGCAGCCATATCGCTCCGCTGCTGGACGCCTGCGGTGACGCCGAGATGCACGGCCTGCTCGGCGCGCTCGAAGGCCGTTTCGTGCCGTCCGGCCCCAGTGGCGCGCCAAGCCGGGGGCGGCTCGACGTGTTGCCCACCGGGCGCAACTTCTACTCCGTGGACGTGCGCAACCTGCCCACGCCCACCGCCTGGCGCCTCGGTGTGCAGGCCGCCGACCGCCTGCTCGAACGCCACCTGCAGGACGAAGGCGACCACCT
>Ga0268257_1002573_pt1 | contig 12753 bp, 10 predicted proteins | sample AgamicAtPrz_FD_200249 | JGI IMG/M metagenome (GOLD analysis project Ga0268257, IMG submission 200249) | Agave microbial communities from Guanajuato, Mexico - At.P.rz (v2) (version 3) | ecosystem: Host-associated > Plants > Phyllosphere > Phylloplane/Leaf | place: Guanajuato, Mexico | collected...
TGAACTGCCGCAGGAGCCGGTGCGTTACGGGGTGACCACGCCGATCAGCCAGCCGGGCTCGCCTGGCCACCTGAACTTCTTCCTCTATCGGCATTGCCTGCGTTCGGCGCGGGAGGCCAGCGGGTTGTGTGGCAAGTTGCGGGTGCTGTTCGGCAGTCCGGCGCATACCCGGGTCGTCGAGCAACACGTCAGCCTGGGGCAGGGCGCGTTCGCCTGGCCGGACTACCTGCCGGCCTTGTTCCTCGGTTTTTTCCTGGTGACCCAGTACGCCGTCCTGCCGCCGGGGCAGGCGGCCCTGGCGGCGCTCGCATTCCTGTTGGCGGCCAATAGCGCCGGCCACCGCGAGTCCGGCCTGGCGCACCTGCGCTGGCCGTTGTATTTGGGGCTGGCGCTGGCCAGCCTGTTCCTGTGGTGGCAGGCGACCGGCGGAGCCTGGTTGCTGCTGTTGGCAATCCTGAGCTGCTGCCTGCCTCTGCTGGCCGTGCGGCGCAATCCATTGTTGATCAAGGAGTGATTGATGAACCCGACAAGCGCCTTGCGGGGCTCGGCCGACGACGGGGCGCAGCCCCAGCGGCTGGCCCGCGACAACCAGGCCCTGGAGAGCCTGCTCGAACGCCTCGAAAGTCTGGTGGGGCAGGGCTACATGGACGTCATCGGGCGGGTGTTCCATTCGATGCCGACCAAGCATGCCTCGGTCAGCTTCAGCGAGCATGCCAGGGTCCCCGAGCGCCGTGACGTGTTGCACCTGGGGTCGTACAACTACTCCGGGCTCAATGGCCATCCCCGTATCAACGAGGCGGCCATCGACGCCATACGCCATTACGGCACCACCTCCAGCGGCGTGCGCCTGCTCAACGGTACCAGCGAGCTGCACCTGGAGATGGAGCGGCGCCTGGCGCAGTTCCTCGGGGTCGAGGCGGTGATCACCTTCTCGTCGGGGTTCGCCGCCAACCTGGCAGCCCTGGGCACCCTGTGCCGCGAGGGCGACGTGGTGCTCAGCGACATGCTCAATCACCAGTCAATCGTCGATGGCCTGCGTCTGAGCGCGGCGCGGGTAGTGCCTTACCGCCATGCCTCGCTACGCAGCCTGGAGAGCCACCTGCAGCGCCTTCCCGCGCAACAGCGCAAGTTCATCGTCACCGATGGCGTGTTCAGCATGGACGGCGACCTTGCTCCGCTGGACCGGATCGCCGAACTCGCCAGGCGCTACAACGCCTTCCTGGTCGTCGACGATGCCCATGGCACGGGGCACCTGGGACCCCATGGGCGGGGCACGCCGGCGTTGTTCGGGGTAGCGGGGCAGGTCGATGTGCTGACCGGCAGCCTGAGCAAGGGGTTGCCGGGTGTCGGCGGCTTCATCGCCACTCGCCATGAAACCGCCAGCCTCTTGCGTGCAGGCGCCAACCCTTACATTTTCTCGGCGTCGCTGCCGCCCCCTGTGCTGGCCTCGATCATCGCCGCGCTGGATGTGCTGGAGGCTTCGCCACAGATCATCGAGCAATTGCGCGACAAGACCGAGTACTTTGTCGCGACCCTGCGCGCCCGTGGCTTCGACCTGCTCGACACACGCAGCAGCATCATCCCACTGATGACCTACGAAGAGCACAAGGCCTACGAGCTGGCCAAGGCCTTGCACCTGCGCGGCGTCTACGTCAATCCGGTGGCTCACCCGGCGGTGAGCCGTTCGCGTGCCCGGGTGCGCATCAACCTCAGTGCCAATCTCACCCGAGAAGAACTCGACTACAGCATCGAGGCCATCACCGACGTTGGCCGGACACTGCGGCTGATCGATGCGCACGGAGCCCGGGATGGCCGTCGTGTTTGAGTGGACCCGGCAACTGAGTGATATCGGACGGAGCGAATGGCAGGCCTGCTTCGGCGCCGGCAGGGTGACCGCCTCGTACGAACTGCAGCAGGCACTGGAGCGAGCAGGCATCGTCGACAGCTTTCATTACCTCAGGGTGCTACGTGACGGGCGGTTGGTCGGCATCGTGCCGTGTTTCGTGATGGACTATTCGCTGTCCGACCTCGCGCCGGTGGAGGTTCAGGCCGTGGTACGGCAGGCGCGCAGGGTGTACGGGCGCTTGCTCAAGGCACGCCTGTTCGTCATCGGCAGCCCGTTGGCGATCTGTTCCGACCTGCTGGGCCTGCCCGGGGTACGGGATGGGGCCTGGGATCCGGTGCTTACGATGCTGCATCAGGAACTGCAGGCCAAGGCCGACGCATTGGGTATCGGGTTCGTCTGCCTCAAGGAGTTCGACCAGGCCCTGCAGCGGCGGCTTTCAGTGGCGTTCGGCGAGCACTACCTGCTGTGCCGCAGCCCCGACACCACCTTTGTGAGCACTGCGGCGGTGAATGGCATGGGTTATGTCGACAACATGCTCAGCAAGTACCGCAACGTGTTGAAGAAGCGCCGCAGGACGTTCGACGAAGCGGGCTTGCGCTGGGTGGTCGAAGTGAACTTCGCCGATCATGCAACACAAATGCATCGGCTCTACCTGAACGTGCTCGAACGCTCCAGCACCCGATTCGAGCGTCTCTCCGAAGCGTTCTTCCGTGAGGTTTGCCACTGCCTTGGTACCCAGGCCTACGCCTTGCTCTGCTTCGATGGGCAGCGTCTGGTGGCGTTCGAGTTGTTCCTCGCGGGCGATGCGTTGCATCCGCTGTACCTGGGCATCGATTACGCCTATCGCGATGCCGGCAGCCTGTATTTCAACTGCCTGTACCGCATCGTCGAGGAGGCCGAGCGTCGTGGCGTGCCGTATATCGAGCTGGGCCAGACCAGCTACGAGGCCAAGTTCAGCATCGGGGCCGTTTCCTCACCGCTGTATTTCTACATCCGCCATCGTCGAGGCTGGGTCAACCGACTGTTGTACCTGCTGCGCGACGGACTGTTCCCGGCGCCGCAGATTCCGGCGCTGCGCAATGTGTTCAAGCACCACGATGCCTACCTGGACAGTCTCAAGGCCCAAGGATTGCTCGACCATGCTGATTGAAACCTACGACCTGGATACCTGGCAGGTGCAGGTTTTCGACAGCATCGACGACCTCGACCAGAGCCTGTGGGACAGCACCCTGGCCTTCCATCATCCGTTTCGCAGCCACGCGTTCATGCAGGTGGTCGAGGCTTGTTTCCACGATCGTGACTACCGCTACCTGGTGGCGCGCCGGCCTGGATCGGCGCAAGTCGCCGGGATGCTGTTCGTCACCCAGCAGGACCTGGACCTGATGGCCGAAGCGCCAGCCTGGTTGCGCCGTGGCGTTGGCCCGCTGCGGCGGCTGGTGCCGCGGATCGGCATGCTGCGGGTGGCCATGCTGGGCTGTTTCGAAACGGCAGGGCAGCACTGGTGGGTAGCGCCGGAGCATGACCAGGACGAACTGTTCGCGCTGCTGGTGACCAGTGCCGAACGGGCGCTGCCGCGGGCCCGGGTGCACGTGGTGCGTGACCTGGACCGCGAGAACGCCAGTCATGCCGCATTCGACGGCCTGCTGCACAGGCGCGGCTTTCGTCATTGCCACAACTATCCCCTGGCACTCATCCACCTGCACGGCCTGGACTGGGCAGGGCATTACGCCCGGCTCAAGGCAAACAGCCGCAAGATCCTCAAGAAGGCACTGAGCAGTTTCGAAGCCTCCGGTTACCGGGTACTTCATCATGAGGGCGAGGTACCCGGCCTGGAGCGGCTGTACGAGCTGTATGTGTGTACACACCGGCATGCGACCGAGTACCAGCGCGAGCAATTGCCACTGGCTTTCCTTCAGCGCCTGCAAGGCAGTGACCAGGCCGTGTTCTCGGTGTTACTTGATCCGAATGACCGGGCCGTGGCGTTCGTGCTCAGCGGTGTGGGCGAGCGGGTCATCAACCCGTTCCTGTTTGGCCGTGACTATGCCGTGGACCTGCCGGTTAACGCCTACTATGTGCTGCACATCGACCTGTTGCGCCGGTTTGCCTCGCCGGCCACGGAGCGGGTCGACCTGGGTATCACCAACTATTTCGTCAAGCAGAACCTCGGCTCGCAGCTCAGCGGCAGCGGCCTGTACCTGAAGCTGAAGAACCCCGTCCTGAACAGGATCCTAGGACCTCATGTCGCAGAAATGTTCGATATCAAGCAGCCCAGCCAGCGCCGCGTCTTCCGCGCCGCCGCCCAGTCAGAAGCGGAACCGGCAGGCCCTGCGTGACGACTTCACGGCCAGGTCGAGCCGTCATCGGCAACAGGTCGTCCGGCTGTCGGCACGCCTGCGCAAGACCGAGTGGGCGCGCCTGCTGGTGTTCCTGGCCATGCCCACCCTGGCCTGGCATGGCTATGAGAACGGCTTCGCGCCGTGGCTGTGGTTGGCCTTCGGCGGTTGCCTGGCGCTGTTCGTGGCGCTGGTCCGGCGTCATGCTGGCCTGCGCGAGCGTATCGCCCACCAACAGCACCGGGATACGCTCAATCAGTGGGCCCTGGCACGGCTGGACCGGCGTTTCGACGACCTGCCCGCGTGTCCAACCAGCCTGCATCCACTGTTCGACAAGCAGGACCTGGACATCAACCTGTTTGGCCCGGCATCGCTGGGCCAGCTGTTGTTCAGCCAGTCCACCAGCCTGGGTGACGAACGCATCGCCGCCTGGCTGACCCTGCCGGCCACCACGGCTCAGCAGGCCGAGCGCCAGGCGGCCATTGCCGAGTTGGTCGAGCGCCGGAGCCTGCGTCAGGCCCTGGCGGCTCACGCGCTGCAGATCAATGCGCGTGGCTACGGGCTGGGGCGGCTGGCCGCATGGGTGGTTCGGGTGGATGCCGGGGTGTTCCCGCCGGCGCAGGTCGTACTGGGGTTGCTTGCCACGCTCGCCAGCCTCGGTGGCGTCGTGGCGGTGCTGGCCGGCGTGGTACCGCCGTTGGCGTTGCTGGCCTGCATCGTGGTCAATCTGATGTTCTACGGCTGGCGGGCCAAGGCCTGGCACAAGGTGTTCGACGGTGCGGACGATACCGCCGATGCGCTTGGTGGCTTGTCGGACTGGTTGGCCCTGGCCGTTGCGCAGCGGTTCGACAGCCCGGGCCTGAGCCGCCAGGTGGCGCGCCTGCAGGCCGATGGTCGGGCACCGGCAGCGGCGATTCGCCAGCTTGACGGCATCCTCGGCTACGCCCGGTTGCGGCACAACCCGACCGTCAGCGTGTTCGCCCAGGCCCTGCTGCTCTGGGACTTCCATTGCGCCCGTGCCCTGGCCCGCTGGAAGCGCGAGCAATGTCGTCGCTTGCCCGAGTGGCTAGAGGTGGTCGCCGAGCTGGAGGCCCTGGCAGCCTTTGCCGGATTGGCGGACGAGAACCCGGGTTGGTGTCGGGCCGAAGCCATCGGCGAGGCCGAGATTCATGCCGAGGCGGCCAGTCATCCGCTGATTCACCCGGAGCGGGCGGTCGCCAACCCGATCGATCTGGTACCGGGGCGGGTCACGGTGATAACGGGCTCCAACATGTCGGGCAAGACCACCTACATGCGTACCGTGGCCCTCAATCTGCGCCTGGCACAGGCCGGCTCGGTGGTGGCGGCGCGGCATTTCGCTTTCGGGCGGATGCGCATGGTCTCGTCGATCTCGGTCAGCGACTCGCTGGAACAGGGGTTGTCGTACTTCATGAGCGAGGTCATGCAGGTCAAGGCGGTGATCGACACTGTGCGCCAGGCAGCGGAGCCGGTGCTGTACCTGCTCGACGAGCTGCTCAAGGGCACCAACGAGAAGGAGCGCAACCTGGCGATCATCGAGATCCTGCGCACCCTCTGCGCCCATCAGGCACTGGGCATGCTCACCACCCACAACGTGGCGCTGGCCACCGCGCCTGAACTCCAGGGGTTGGGCAGCAACATCTACTTCGAAGAAGGTTTCGAAGAGGGCGAGGCACAGGTGCTGCGCTTCAACTATCAGCTGCGCCACGGCATTTCGCGCAACACCAACGCCATCCGCCTGCTGCGCAGCATGGGAGTGCTCAAGGGTGACTGACACACTGGACATGGGCGGGCAGCTCGCCGATGCCGGGCATGGCGGCCAGGTCGTGCCGCTGGTCGCCAGCATCGCGCCACAACCCCTGGCATTCATATACGGGACACGCCATCTGGAGCCTTACCTGGCGCACGCCTTTGCCCGCAACCTGGGTTGGTTTGGCCACGCCCGGCATCGGGTGCTGGTGCAGGCAGGGGAATGCCAAGGGGTTGTGGCTACGCTTGGTGCCCGCGAAAAGACCCGTTTCGACTTGGCCCTGCTCACCTCGATACTGCGTTTCTATCCGGGGCTGTCCGGGTTGCGGGTGATCCGCCGCCTGCAGCGGTCGGTGGCGCGCCATCCGCGGCCTGGTCACGATGCGTTGTGGCTGTACAACCTGGCCGTGGCGCCCCAGGCGCGCGGGCGGGGGCTTGGCACGCGGCTGCTGCGAGGCGCCATCGCCCGGGCACGGGCGGCGGGGCATGGGCGCCTGCAACTGGATGTGGACGCCGACAACCAGCTGGCGCAGCGCTTGTACCGGGCCCATGGTTTCCAGGTTGACAGCGAGATACCGGGGGTGTGTTGCGACGGTTTTCTGTTCGCCGACCAGTTGCGCATGAGCCTGGATCTGGGCAACCGCGGATAACGATGCGAAAACTTGCGTCTCACGCCGGGCCGGTCAGTGCTAATCTTGCACACCCCCATTCGAGGGGGCCTATCAGCCCTATATGGACAGCAATCGGTTCTATTCATGAAGAAATCAGTAGGCATCCTTTCCGGTCTGGCCGTGGCCATCGCCGTCGCAACCACCGCTGGCGCCTGGTACACCGGCAAGCAGTTGCCCGCGGAGCTGGAGCGCTCCGTTGCCCGCGGCAACGAAGAGCTGAAGAAAGCCCTGGTCGGCAACGGCGGCAGCATGACCATCGAGCTGGTCTCGCTGGACCAGCACTTCTTCACCAGCACCGCGCACTACCGCCTGAAGGCCGAGAACGTGCAACTCGGCGAAGCCGAGGCGCTGAACTTCCAGGTTGGCGTGACCGACCAGATCGAGCACGGCCCGTTCCCCTGGTCGCGGGTCAAGGCCTTCAAGCTGATGCCGGTCATGGCCACCAGCAACAGCGCTTTGGACAAGGATGACTTCACCGCGGGCTGGTTCACCGCCGCCGGCGACAAGGCACCGGTCACCGCCCAGGTCAGCCTCGGCTACAACGGCAGCGTCGACAGCGATATCCGCCTGGCGCCGGTGACGCTCAAGGAAGACGGCGGCAACGTCCTGGACTTCTCCGGCCTGCAGTTGCAACTGCGCGGTGACCGCGACGGCAAGGCGGTGGAGATCCACGGCAATGCCGAGCACCTGGAGTTGAATTTCGTCGATGAGCAACAGGCGCCGGTGAAGATCCTGCTCAACGGCTTCAAGGCCGGTGGCAAGCTCCACGAAACCGCTCACGACATGGTCTATGTCGGCAACTTCGACCTGGCCTTGGCCGACACCCAGGTGACCTTCGGGCCGAAGCAGGAAGTGCTGGTGCTCAAGGGCCTGCAGCAGAACAACCTGTACAACGCCGAAGGCGAGGCCAAGGACAAGCTGGCCGGACGCCTGGAATACAAGGTTGCCGATATCAGCTATGCCGGGCGCAAGGTTGGCAGCGCGGAAATGGTCCTGACCATGAAGTCCATCGACATCGCGGCCATGCAGGCGCTGATGGAGTGGTACCAGACTCAGCTGCCGCAGATGCAGCAGGCGGCGGCCGAGGGCGAGGCCCCGTCGCTGGAAATGACCCCTGAGGAACAGGCCAAGGTCCAGGGCGACCTGCAGAAGCTGCTGGTGGCCAAGCCGCAGGTGGCGGTAGAGAAGCTGGCGTTCAAGACCGCCAATGGCGAGAGCCACTTCAACCTGGCGATGGACTTCGCCAGCCCGAGCTCGTTCGACCTGCCGCCTGACCAGCTGGGCAAACAGTTGCTGACCCAACTGAAGGCCAAGCTCAGTGTCTCCAAGCCGATGGTCGGTGACCTGGCCACGTTGCAGGCGCTGCTCGACGGCGAGACCGACGCCCAGGCCATTGCCCAGCAGTCCAGCCAGGCTGGCGAGATGCTCGGCATGATGGCGCTGCAGAGCGGCATGGCCACGGTAGAGGGCACCGATGTGGTATCGAGCCTGCAGTACGCCGATGGCATGGTCGACTTCAACGGCAAGAAGATGACCGTCGAGGAGTTCGCCATGCTGATCAGCGGCCACCTGGCGGCGTTGCAGCCGCAGGGCTGACCCCTCGGGCAGAGCCGCTCCCATCATCGTGGGAGCGGCGATGCGGCGACCCGACTTGCCCCGCGACGGAGGGCTGCAAAAACCCCTTTTGCATCCTTCCGATTGCCTGTAGCCTTCGCGTCCGATAATAATCCGCGCCCGCAGAGGGGCCGAGACGCTGGCCGTCCGGCACCGCTAGCCGATCTGCCAGGGCCGGGTGATACACTCGACTGACGCGCTCAAGCGCCCTGCAGGTCCAGCGATCATGACCCAGATTTCCGAACGCCTGTTGGTCCAGGCGCACCTCGATGCCAAGCAGCCCAACCCGCTGACGCCCGCGCAGGAGGCCGATTACCGTGCGGCTATCGCTGCCGAGCTGAAGAAGCAGAACGCCGTGCTGGTGGCCCACTACTATTGCGATCCGGTGATCCAGGCCCTGGCCGAGGAAACCGGCGGCTGCGTGTCCGACTCGCTGGAAATGGCGCGCTTCGGCAAGAATCATCCCGCCGAGACCGTGGTGGTGGCGGGGGTGCGCTTCATGGGCGAGACGGCGAAGATCCTCACCCCGGAAAAGCGCGTGCTGATGCCGACCCTGGAAGCGACCTGCTCCCTCGACCTGGGTTGCCCGGTCAAGGAGTTCTCGGACTTCTGCGACCAGCATCCCGAGCGCACCGTGGTGGTCTACGCCAACACCTCCGCGGCAGTTAAAGCCCGGGCCGACTGGGTGGTGACCTCCAGCTGCGCGCTGGAAATCGTCGAAAGCCTGATGGACAACGGCGAGACCATCATCTGGGGCCCCGACCAGCATCTGGGTCGCTACATCCAGAAGCAGACTGGTGCCGACATGCTGTTGTGGGATGGCGCCTGTATCGTTCATGAAGAGTTCAAGTCGCGCCAGCTTGCCGACATGAAGGCGCTGTACCCGGACGCCGCGATCCTGGTGCACCCGGAGTCGCCGGAAGCGGTGATCGAACTGGCCGACGCGGTAGGCTCCACCAGCCAGCTGATCAAGGCGGCGCAGACCTTGCCGAACAAGACCTTCATCGTCGCCACCGACCGCGGCATCTTCTACAAGATGCAGCAGCTGTGCCCGGACAAGGAATTCGTCGAGGCGCCGACCGCTGGCAACGGCGCGGCCTGCCGCAGCTGCGCGCACTGCCCGTGGATGGCCATGAACACCCTGGAGCGGGTGCTGGACTGCCTGCGCAATGGCAGCAACGAGATCTTCGTCGAGCCGGCGCTGATCCCCAAGGCGATCAAGCCGTTGAACCGCATGCTCGACTTTACCCAGGCGGCGCGGTTGAAGTTGTCCGGTAACGCCTGACCGGTTGCACGAACCATCGCGGGGCAGCCCGCTCCCACGAGTGGGGGCGGGCTGCCCCGCGATGGTTTCTGGCTGTGTATCAGCGCCCCATCATCTCCTTGACCATGCGCTGCTGCTCCATGATCTCGCGCTGGCGCTGGTCGATCTGCGAAGCCAGCGGGAAGTTGCTGCCCGAGCGGCGCTTGGCGTAGTCGAGCTGCTGGATCGCCTGGTCGAAATCGCCGACCAGGGTGAAGTATTCGGCGCGCGCGCGGTGCAGGCCGATGGTGTTGCCCGACAGCCCGCGCACTTCGGCCACGTCGTACCACACGTCCGGATCGTCCGGGCGGTTCTTGACCAGGTCATCCAGCACCTTTTCCGCTTCGGCCGGCTTGTTCTGCTTGACCAGCAGGTCGGCGCGCACCTGTTTCAACGGGTAGTTGCCCGGGTACAGCGCCTGCATGCGCTGGGCGCGCTGCTGGGCGTCGGCCAGGCGGTTGTTGGTGATGTCCAGGTCGATCTGCGCCAGGTTGTAGGTGATGTCGTTGGGCGCCTTGGCCAGCAGTGGCTTGAGGTTCTCCCGCGCTTCGTTGAGCTGGCCGCCCTTGATCTGCGCCAGGGCCAGGCCGTAGCGGGCGGCATCCATGTTCGGGGTTTCGTCGAGCTGGGCGCGGAAACGCTTGGCGGCCATGCCCGGCGTGCCTTCGTAGGTGAGCTGCACGCGGGCGCGGATCAACTGGTAGCGCAGGCTGTCTTCCACGCCGCCCTTGGGCGCCTGTTCGGCGCGGTTGCGGGTGTCGGCGATACGCGATTCGGTGACCGGGTGGGTCAGCAGGAATTCCGGCGGCTTGGCATCGTAGCGATACTGGCGGGCCAGGCGCTCGAACATGCTGGGCATGTTGCGCGGATCGTAGCCGGCCTTTTCCAGGTTGAGGATGCCGAAACGGTCGGCTTCCTGTTCGTTCTGCCGGGAAAAGCGCCGCTGTTCCTGGATTGCCGCGGCCTGGGTGCCGGCGATCACGCCAATGCCGGCATCGCCGCCGCCGCCCGCCGCCAGCACGATACCGGCCAGCAAGGCCGCCATCATCGGCAACTGCATGCGTTGTTGGGCCTCGACGCCGCGGGCGAAGTGGCGTTGCGACAAGTGCGCCAGTTCGTGGGCCAGTACCGAGGCGTACTCGCCTTCGGTCTGGGCATTGAGGAACAGGCCGCCGTTGACCCCGACGATGCCACCGGGTGCGGCAAAGGCGTTGAGTTCCTTGCTGTCGATAAGGATGAACTCCAGGCGCCGGTCCTGCAGCTGGCTGGTCTCGGCCAGCTTGTACACGCTGGTCTCGACGAAGTCCTTGAGCTGCGGGTCGTTGAGCTGGTTCACCTGGCCGCGCAACAGGCTCAGCCAGGCGCGGCCGAGCTGGTGTTCCTGTTGTGGCGAGACGATCGCGGAGCTGGCGTCGCCCAGTGACGGCAGGTCGTCGGCGTGGCCGGGCAGGGCCAGCAGGCAGGCCAGCGTCAACAGGGTAGGGCGCAGTAGATTCATGCAGAAGCTCGCGTCGGTCAAAAGCCTTACTGTAGCCGGGTCGCGCGATGCCGACCAGTGGCGGTATCCTAGCGGCCTTCCCCATGCGGTCCTGGAGCGCTGCCCGATGAGTGACACCCCGACTTGTGACGCCGAGCTCGATGCCAGCGGTCTCAACTGTCCATTGCCGCTGCTCAAGGCGAAGATGGAGCTCAATCGCCTGGCCAGCGGCGCGGTGCTCAAGGTGCTCGCCACCGACGCCGGTTCCCAGCGCGATTTCCGCACGTTCGCCCAATTGGCCGGTCATACGCTGCTGCATGAAACGGCCGAGGCCGGGGTCTACACCTACTGGCTGCGCAAGGCCTGATTCCCTACTTTAGGATCGTCAATGTTCAAAGTGCTTCGCGACTGGATGCAGCGCTACTTCTCCGACGAGGAGGCAGTGGTGCTGGCGGTCCTGCTGTTCCTGGCCTTCACCGTGGTGCTGACCCTGGGCGGCATGCTCGCGCCGGTGCTGGCGGGCATGGTCCTGGCGTTTCTCATGCAGGGGCTGGTCAATGCCCTGGAGCGCTTGAAGGTGCCGACGCGGCTGGCCGTCTGGCTGGTGTTCGCGCTGTTCATGGGCGCGCTGGCGGTGTTCATGCTGGTGCTGGTGCCGCTGCTCTGGCATCAGCTGATCACCTTGTTCAACGAGCTGCCCGGCATGCTCGGCAAGTGGCAGTCACTGTTGCTGCTGTTGCCCGAACGCTATCCGCACCTGGTGTCGGATGAGCAGGTGCTGCGCGCCATCGAATCGGTGCGCGGTGAAATCGGCAAGTTCGGCCAGTGGGCGTTGACCTTCTCCTTGTCGAGCCTGCCGTTGCTGGTCAATGCCATGATCTACCTGGTACTGGTGCCGATCCTGGTGTTCTTCTTCCTCAAGGATCGCGAGCTGATCGGGCGCTGGGTCAGTGGCTACCTGCCGCGTGAGCGCACGTTGCTCAACCGGGTGGGCGACGAGATGAACCGGCAGATCGCCAACTATATCCGCGGCAAGGGCATCGAGATCCTGATCTGCGGGATTGCCACCTATATCGCCTTCATCAGCCTGGGGCTCAACTATGCCGCCTTGCTGGCGCTGCTGGTGGGGTTGTCGGTGGTGGTGCCGTATGTAGGCGCGGTGGTGGTGACGGTGCCGGTGACCTTGATCGCGCTGTTCCAGTGGGGCTGGGGCGACCAGTTCATCTACCTGATGGCGGTTTACGCGATCATCCAGGCGCTCGATGGCAACGTGCTGGTGCCGCTGCTGTTTTCCGAGGCGGTGAGCCTGCACCCGGTGGCGATCATCTGCGCGGTGCTGCTGTTCGGCGGGCTGTGGGGGTTCTGGGGGATCTTCTTCGCGATCCCGCTGGCGACGCTGTTCAAGGCGGTGCTGGATGCCTGGCCGCGGCAGGAAACGTCAGTGGCGCCGATGCTGTAATTGCTGGGGCTGCGCAGCAGCCCCATGCGTTCTTAAGCCTTGTTCAAGGCCTCGGCCGCAGCCAGTACCGCATCCACATGTCCGGGCACCTTCACCCCACGCCATTCCTGGCGCAGCACACCGTCCTTGTCGATCAGGAAGGTGCTGCGGTCCACCCCCAGGTACTCCTTGCCATACAGCTTCTTCAGCTTGATCACGTCGAACAGCTGGCACAGCGCCTCGTCCTTGTCGCTGATCAGCTCGAAGGGAAAGGCCTGCTTGGCCTTGAAGTTCTCATGCGACT
>Ga0268257_1002575_pt1 | contig 12740 bp, 4 predicted proteins | sample AgamicAtPrz_FD_200249 | JGI IMG/M metagenome (GOLD analysis project Ga0268257, IMG submission 200249) | Agave microbial communities from Guanajuato, Mexico - At.P.rz (v2) (version 3) | ecosystem: Host-associated > Plants > Phyllosphere > Phylloplane/Leaf | place: Guanajuato, Mexico | collected...
AACTCGCGCAGCTCACCGGCGCGAGCGTGCGCTCGATCCGGCACTACGACGAGCACGGCCTGCTCGCGTCGGTGCGCGCGGCCAACGGCTATCGCCTGTTCGCCGACAACGCGGTGACGCAGGTCAAGCAGATTCAGCGCATGATCGCGACCGGCTTCACCCTCGACGACATTCGCGGCTTTCCGGACTGCATGCTGCTGATCGACGGCGCGCGGTCGTGCGACCAGATCACCGACGTCCAGCGCGAACGCCTCGAAGCGATCGACCGCCAGATCGCCGATCTCGAAAAGCGGCGCGCGCGGCTCGTCAAGATGTTGCGCGATGGCGCGGTGCCGCCGCTCGATTGACGGGCGGTTCGCCGGCCCGGATCGGGCCCCGCCTCGCCCTTCGCGCCCCCGCTCCATATCGAAATCGTTCGAGGATGCGCGACCGCCGCGCCACCACGAAAAACGCGCCTATTCAATGACGGTCGATTACAAACGCTTTTTATAAGCGCATCCTTGACATGCCGAATCGCGTGGTATTTACTCCCATTGCACTCGACGCAATACGCAATCGCAGCACGAAAAAACAACAGGACTGAGAGTTGCATTTGCATCGGCATGCAAGAAATGCGCGTCGGCGAAATGCAAGACGAAGAAGTAAAACAGACGTGATCCGAACGGGGGCCACATCCATGTCCGCTACCAGCAAACCGCCGCCTGGCGGTTGATTCCCGTCATTCAGCCATCCGACCACGCAGGTTCCCCGCCGGTTTTTCGATAGAACCGGGGCGGCATCGTCACGTGCGTCGTCCACCCGCATCGCGTCGCACATGCGTCGCGTTTCAATGCGAGACGGCATGTTCGCGGAATACTCATTTCAAAAATCCGGTGAGTCCCGAATTTCACCGGTCGCGCAATATAAATTCGGGATTTCTTTAAAAAAGATGTGCCTCGATATTTCACATATTGATGAAGGAATGAAAATGAGTACCACGACGATCGAAAATGCCGGTTACGGGGTCTACAACTCGACCATCGATGTCACGACCCAGGTGGCGGCGGCCTACAAGAACGGCCAGCGCGTATTCACCGCCAGCAATCAATGGGGCGATCCGGCGCCGGGCGAGCGCAAGTACCTGTACATCTTCTGGACCCGCAACAGCGAATGGCAGTCGGGCGTGACCGGCGAGAACGATTCTCACGGCGTGACGCTGCCCTGAACCGTATTCCGCGCGCGGGACGGGTCGCCGCGTCGCGGCAGCGTGCAGTCGCCGTACGGCCCGTGCGCGTCATCCCGCGCGCAGCGTGTTTCCCCACCCTACCGATCGACAGGAGTCTTTCATGCCGTCCATCTACGTGCAGAACATCTCGATTCCCGTGAGCACCGCCACGCCGTCCGACTCGGGCGTCATCACGGCCCAGACCACCTACAGCTTCCCGACCAACGTGATTGCGGCCGGCGCGTCGGTGGCCAGTTACTCGGCCTCGTTCGGCAGCACCGACCACCACCTGCGCACGGTAGGCGCGAGCGTGCAGGTCCAGACGCAGAACAATTCGCCGACGGTGACCATCACGGGCTCGCTGCAACTGATCGACAACAGCAATAACGAACTCAACCCGAGCAGTTGCTCGTTGACCGCGTCGGTCATTGCCTGGGCGCAATAAGCGACGTTCGCCGCCGCATCGCCGCGATGCGCGGCGTCGTTCCATTGTCCGGTTTGCAGTCGTGCCTTTCGTGGTCCTCCGCCCGCCGTTCGGGCCGAGGACCATTTTCTCGAGGAGTCGCCATGTCCACCAGCGCCAGCCAGCAAGCCGACATCCCCGCCCTGGGCGTGCTCCAGTTCGACGCCGGCAGCTTCGGTTCCGCCGTGAACCTGTTCCGCGGCAATCTCGCCTTTCCGCTCAAGCTGCTGACGCTGCCGGCACGTGGCGGGCTGGCGTTCGACCTGACCCTGCTGTACCAGAGCAACGTCGCGGACCAGGTCTCGCAATGGAACCTCACGAACCCGAGCGGCGCGCTCGGCGTGGGCTGGAGCATGCCGCTCGAACGCATCGTCGCGGAAACGCAGGGTACGGGCAGCCCGCTCGACGTCCAGTATTACCTGATGAGCCAGGGCCAGGCGATGCAGCTCGTGCCGATCCCGACGGCGTGGAGCCGCGGCACGCTGCCCGCCGACGCGTTCGACGACGCCGCGACCGCGGCGCTGTTCGCGAGCGACCGCGTGCCGGCGCCGCTCGCGTCCGCGCTGGATCGACACGGCTGGCGCCCGTCCGGCGACGCGCGGATCGCGTCCACCGGCCGCCCCGACGAGTGGCGTCTCGACGATGCGCCGCTGCGCCGCTCGCACCTGTTGCGCCGGCAACCGGACGGCATGATCACCGTGACCACCGACGGCCAGTCCTATGAAACGGCGCCCTACCAGTTCTGGCAGATCACGCACTACCCGGCTTGGGACAGCTGGGAAGTCGTCCGCCCGGACGGCACGGTCGCCACTTACGGCGGCTCGGATGCGGCCGCCGCCGCGCGCAACCTGATCCAGTGGGGCATCCGCTGGGGCAACTGGGTCGGCCCGAGCCGCCGCGCGGAAAACCAGCAGCGCTACGCGCTCGCGTGGAATCTCGCGCAGTTGCGCAATACGCTCGGGCACTGGATCGAATTTTCGTACAGCACGATCGAGCAGGCGGTCGGCGACGGCACGTTGACGTACACGCGCGAATGCCAGATCGCGAGCATGGAAAACGATCTCGGCTGGTCGTGTCGGTTCGCATGGCAGCCGATGACCTACGACACCCGCTCGCTCGACGCGCCGAAGGAATACCTGGCCGCGCACGGCGACCCTGCCCAGGCGCCGGGCGACCAGCCGAACGCATGGCAGGACCGTTACGAGACGCGCTATCTCGACCACGTCGACGTGATCGACGGCTCGGGCGCGCAGCAGACCCGGCTCGATTTCGACTGGTACGACCTGACCCTGCTCGCGCCGCGCGACGCCGCCAATCCGCTCGCCACCGGCGCCTGCTACAAACGCTATCTGAAAGGGGTGACCGATACCTTCAGCGGCGGCGCGGCCCGCCCCGGCATCGCATTCGACTACAACTTCGATGCCGACGGCGCGCCGAACCCGGGCGCGATGACGTCGATGACGCTGCCCACCGGCGGCGTGCTGCGCTACACGTACGCCGAGATCGACGTGGGCGCGGACGAGAACGTCGATCCGGGCTCGCGCAACCTCACCGTCGACAATCCGTTCGGCGCCAGCCGGCCGGGCGCGCCGCGCATCTGGTACGGCGCCGACTACGTGGTCGTCGCCTGGTACGAGGCCAGCGAGAACGCGCTGCTGGTGAACGTCTACACGTGGCTGGGCCGCTGGATTTCGGCCTGGACGGACTGGCAGCGCTTCGACGGCGCGCTCGATCTCGATCGGACGGTAGCCACGACCAGCGCCGACAGCTTCATGCTGCTGCTGGCCAACCTCGACGACACGCAATCGACGCTCTATCTCGCGTCGCGCCGGCCGGTCGCGAACGCGGACTGGCATTTCGCGGGCGAGCCCGGCTCGCCCACGCCGTACCGCTACGACAGCACGCAACTGCGGATCGCCAACGGCGCCGACTTCTTCGTCGTGATCGACGACGACGATCGCCGCGTCGACCGCTACGCGCTGAACTGGCAGACGCGCGACTGGGACGTCGCGCCCGCGCTCGCGAGCGGCACGTGCTGCCCGTCCGGCAGCGTCAATACGCAATCGTACGTGGCGGCGGCCACGAATCACTATCTGGTGTTCTGCTATGACGAGGACACGGCGCGCGGCCGCTTCAGCCTGATGGTCCGCGATGCGGCGACGCTGGCGTGGCGGCTCGGCAGCACGCTGGACACCGACGCGATCACGATTCCGGCGGTCGGCGCCACGTCGTATTTCCAGCTGTCGATGGGCCAGGGCTTCGCGGCCGCCGCGTGGATCGACCGCTATGCGTCGTCGGGCGGCGTGGTGCAGGCTTTCGACTACCGCCTGGCCGTGCTCGCGTGGGACGACGACTACGGCAACCTCGCGTTGCGCCCGCTGCCCGACGTATTCGACGGCCCGGGCTTCACGAACCTGTCGCCGGCCTTCATGCAGACGCTCGGCCCGGTGATCACCGGCAACAGCCTGATCGGCTCGGGCCCGAACGTGCTGGTGTTCGACGGCGTGAGCTGGTCCTACCACTTCGCCGGCATCCAGTACGCGCCCGGCAGCGACGCGAACCGCCAGTTCTACTGGTACGCGTGGGATCAGCTCGGCGTGCTGAAGACGGAGAACACGACGTCGGCGCTCTACGCCGCGCTCGACAGTTTCGATCCCGACGCCGACACGCCGTGGGTCACCCAGGTGCTGCAGGACCAGGACCCGGCGCCCGCGGACCGCGAGACGCAGGGCTTCCCGACGCTGGCCGGCACGTTCCTGTCGCAGAACCGCGACCTCTACGGCCGGTCGGTCTGGCCCGCGTGGAACCCGCTCGCCGGCTTCCGGCTGGGCGAGATCACCGTCGATCGCTTCGACAGCACGACCGTCATCAACCAGGCGCCGGACTTCCTCGCGTTCATGACGCTCGACGCCGACGGTGCGCCGCTCGACACGCAGGTGCGCTTCTTCTGCAACGGCGGGCTGCTGCGCGACGCGCAAGGCGAGCCGGTGGTCGAGCGTTTTCCCGGGCAGCAGATGTTCCGCCTGCTCAACAGCACGCTGCACTACGAGACGGCCATTTCGGGCAAGCTGCCGGCGATTCCGTCGGGGTTCGTGACCTTCCCGTCGGGCAACGAGATCGACGCATCGACCCACATCACGCTGCACCGCTATGCGAATCACTCGCTGCATGCGCCGCTCGCGGCCTTCGTCGTGACCGCGCTCGCGATGGACAGCGGCTACGACACGATGCTGCGCTGCTACGCGTACGCGGACGTGTCGGCCAACACCGATCCGTCGGGCAGCATCGTGCAATTCTCGACGGTGTCCGAATACCAGGCGTGCGAGACGCCGCAGGCGCAGCGCTACGGCTGGACCACGAGCCATTTCTACAACGGCCTGCCCGCGCGGACGCTGCAGTTGCCGGACGATTGCCGCATCCGCGCCGGCGTACGCGGGACGGCCGCGCCCGTCGACGACGCGTACTCGCTGGCGGCCGGCCTGCTGCTGTCGAGTTCGGTGTACGACCGCGACGGCACGCTGCTGTCGTCCACCACCAGCGACTGGACCTACACCGACCAGGTCGCGAGCGACGCGAACGGCGCCACGCTGCGCAATCTCTACGACGCCGTGCCGCAGATCGCGACGTCGGTCGAGAGCCTGCAGGGCGTCGCGCGCACCATGACCTATGCGTACAACGCGGCGTCGGGCTATCCGGCCACGGTGCAGACTGCCTATTACGACAGCCGGGGCGAGCTCAACGTCACGCAGCGCACGTCGCTGTTCGGTTTCGAGGTCTACCCGGCGATGTGGAGCGCGCACATCCTCGCGCCGGTGGCCAGCGCATCGACGCGGGTGCAGGCGGACGGCGGCTGGTTGTTGCAGGCCGCGAAGGCGCAGACCTTCCGCAGCTGGGCGCACGACGACGGCACCACCTATCTCGCGGAAGCCGACAGCTGGGTCGCGGTCGACGAGAACGCGCCGCCGTTCGCCGCGTGGAACGGCGGTCAGCCCGGCGCGGGCTGGCTGCTGGAGGAGCGTATCGACACGCGCGACGGCGAGGGCAACGTGCTGCTCTCGCACGACGTCACCGGCCGGCCGATGGCTTCGCTGTTCGACGATGCAGCACGCTTTCGCATCGCCGGCTTCGTCAATTCGGCGGGCGGCAATGCGTACGACAGTTTCGAGGATTACCAGCGGCCGACCTGGAGCCTGCCGGCCGGCGCCGCCGTCTATCGCGACGACGCGGCCAGCGGCACCGCCTGCCTGCAGATCACCGCGTCGGCGACGCTCACCCGTGCCGTGACGCTGACCGACGGCCGCGCGCGGCAGTTGTTCGGCCTCTGGTTCAAGAGCCCGCCCGGCGCGACCGCGAGCGACTTCACCGTGACGTTGACGCTCACCGCGCCGGGCGGCGCGCAGTTGAGCCGGCGCCTCGCGCCCACCGCCGGCCAGTGGCAACCGCAGCAATGGACCGTCGATCCGTCGTCGCTCGGCCTCGGCGCGAACGCCACCGTCACGCTCGGCATTCGGGCCGAACTGCCGGCGGGCGGCGCGGCGTGGCTGCGGCTCGACGACGTGTTCTTCACGCCGCTCGACTGCCAGTTCCAGTCGATCGCCTACGACGGCGCACGGCTGCGCACGCTCGGCACCACCGCGCCGAACGGCGTGCGCTCGCGCACGCTCTACAACCCGTTCGCCGAGCCGTCCGTGACGGTCGGCCCCTGGGACAATCCGAGCCTGATCAGCATGACCTGGTTCGCCGCGCAGGACACGACGATCGGCCCGGCCGCGCCGTTTCCGCGCGCCACGCCGAACGCGGCGATCAACGTCAACGGCCAGGGGATCGGCATATACGACGGTTTCTGCAACGGCGCGCTGGCGTTCTACACGGCCGCGTCGGGCAATGCGGCCGACTGGAGTGCGGGCGGCGGGCTGCTCAGCTATCACGGCGAAGCGGCCGGGCCGCTCGGCGCGCGGCTCGAACGCACCGGTTTCGCGGCGGCGAGCATCGCCGCGCGCGTACTGGTCGACCGCGCCAGCCTCGGCGACGCGGTGCTCGGCACCGGCACCTGGTTCGTCGGCTTCAGCCCGGCGCAGGGCTGGCGTCTGTGGCGGCTCGACGGCGCGAACCCCGTGCTGCTGCAATCCGACAGCGGCGCGCCGGCCGCACGGGAATGGCTGCTGGTGGCCGTGGCGGGCCGCGTGCTGTTCTTCGCCGACGGGCTCAAGGTGTTCGAATATGCGGACGCCGCGGTCGCCGCCCCGTTCGGCGTCCAGCTCGGCATGACGCAGCCCGGCAGCTTCTCGGCGCTGGCCGTGGCCGAGGACGTCGGCCTGAGCGTCGAGTATCGGGATGGCCTCGCGCGCAGCCTGCAGACGCTGAAGCTCGAATCGGCCGATAGCGCGGTGCTCGACACCGGCGTGTACGACGATCGCGGCAACACCGCGATCCGGGCACTCACGAGCCGTGTCACGGTGTCCGGCGCACAGGCGTTGTTCGTCTATCAGGACGGGCTGGTGACCAACGGCGGCGCCGACGGCAGCCTCTGGCAAGGCGCGCCGCTCGAGGGCGCGCTCGCCGCGTGGCATCCCGACGCCGGCGGCTATCCGTTCGCGCGCACGGTCTACGAAAACGCCCCGCTCGGCCGGCCGGTGGCGTTCGGTCAGCCCGGCTACGACTATGCGATCCGGCCCGGCAGCACGCATTACGCGACGCGCGGCTACGGCGTCAACGCCGACGCGGGGCGCTTCGCCTATCCGCTGCCGATCGGCGAGTATCACCTGACCACGGACGTCGATCCCAACGGCGCGGTCACGCAAAGCTGGTCGGACACGGCCGAGCACCTGATCGGCCGCGTCGTGCAGAACGCGCTCACCGACGACAGCCTCGACTGGCGCATGAGCCAGATTTACGACGCGCAGGGCCGCACCATCGCGTCGGTGCCGCCCGCGTCGTACGCGGCAGGCGGCGCCGGCACGAAAGCCGTGCCGGCCGGCAGCAGCACCGCCGACTACGACTTCGCCGGGCACCGGCTCAGCTCGACCGATCCCGACAGCGGCACCACGCAGATCGTCTACAGCAGCGCCGGGCTGATGCGCTTCCTCGCCGACGGCAATGCATTGAACGGCGGCTACATCGCCTATCGGAAATACGACACGCTGAGCCGCGTGATCGAGGAAGGCACCTGTGCCGTCGCGTGGGACCGCGCGCAGCTTCAGCAGCATGCCGACGACCCGGAGTGGCCGCCGTCGCCGCCCACCTGGAGCGTGCGCCGCCACTACGACGGCGACGGATCGGATGCGACCCAGGACGACCACCTCGCCGGCCGGCTCTGGAAGGTGGAGGTCAACCAGGGCGACGCCGGGCAGGCCGGCTTGACCGAGACGGTCGCGTACGACCGGGCCGGGCGCGTGCTCGCGCGGCGCCGGCAATTCGCCGGGACGCCCGCGGGCGACTGCGTCATCGCGAATACGTGGTCGGCCGGCGGCAATCTGCTGTCGAGCACGGATTCGACCACGGGGCTCGTCAGCCTGCGCCGTTACGACGCGCTCGGCCGCGTGCTCGAGGTCGCGGCCGACACCGGCGGCACGACGACGGTGCTGATCGCGCACGAGTACGAGCCGAACGGCAAACCGGCGCTCACCCGCCTGTTGCCCGACGGCAAAGGCGCGTCGATGCTGTCCCGACGCTTCGCGTACACGCCGCCCGGCTGGCCCACAGTCAGCGATGCCGGGGGCGTGCTCAGGGAAACGCTCGCCTACGACACCGGCGCCTGTGAGGGCGGCGGCTATTACAACGGCGAAATCGCACGACAGACCGTCACGTCGGACGTGCCCGGCGGGTCGGTCGGGCCGGCCTGCACCACGATGGATTCGCTCGGCCAGTTGACCGCGTTCGGTTCCGGCGCCGACGCGCAACGCTGGGAGATCGACCTGAACGGCAACTTCGAGCGGCACACGCGCGGCGCCGATTCGGCCGGCTACACGTATGCGGCCGGCACCAACCGCCTGACCGGCTACACGGCCGCGCAGGACACCACCACGTTCGCGTACGACCATGCGGGCGGCATCGTCGGCGCGAGCGACGGCGCGGGTGCGACGTGCTGGCAGATCGGCTATGACGCCGGTACCGGGCGGCCCGTCAGCTACGCCGGCCCCGGTGCGTCGCTATCGATCCTGCGCGACGCGGACGGCAATCGCGCGGCGCTGACCCGGACGAGCGGCGGCGCGACGTCGCAGCGCTTCCAGACGTCGATGCCCGACGGCGAACTCATGATCGACGCGGCGAATGGCGCGAGCGCGCCGACCCGCTTCATCGCCGCGCTCGACGTCCAGGTGGCATGGCACGACGGGCGCTTCTACTTCGCGCTGCTCGACCATCTCGGCAGCGTGCGCGTGCTGCTCGACGCGAGCGGCGAGACCGTCGGCGCGTGGCAGTACGACGTGTACGGCCAGCCCACCGTGCTGGTGGCCGCGCCGTTCGCGTGGCCGCGCCTGTTCACCGGCCACAACTACGACGCGGATTCCGGTTTCTACGACTGCAACGCGCGCTTCTACCACCCGGGCTACGGCCGCTACCTCAGCGTCGATCCGATGCTGGAAACGCCGTCGCCGTACGTCTATGTCGGCAACAACCCGCTCGTCTTCACCGATCCGAGCGGCATGAACGTGTGGGGCATCATCGTCGGCGCGCTGGTCACGCTGGCGGTGGGTGTGGCCGGCGTGCTGCTGCTCGGCACCGGCATCGGCGCGGCGATCCTGGTGGGCGTCGTGGCCGGCGCGGTCGGGTCGATGGCCGGCGACCTCATGAGCATGGCCACCGGCGACCAGATCAGCTGGAAACAGTTCGGCATCGATGCGCTGGCCGGTGCGGCGGCCGGCGCGGCCGGCGCGCTCGCGGGCGGCGGCGCCGGCGCACTGACCGCGCGCGCGGCGCTCGGCCTGAGCGCGGGCAAGGTAGCCACCACGCTGTCGGTGTCGCTCGTCTCCGGCATCGCGGGCGGCGTGGCCGGCGGCGCGGCCGGGGCCGGCGTGACGGCCGGCATGACCGGGCAGCCGTTCTTCAGCCGCGCGACCGCGCTGAACATCGCGATCGGCGCGGTGGCGGGCGGCGGCGCCGGGCTGATGGCGGCGGGCGCGCACCTCACCTTCTTCACCGGCAAGGCGTCGGTCGGCGTGAACCCGACGCCGCTGGAGAACGCCGGCGAAATCCCGAACTATCCGCCGCCGAACGCGCCCGGCTTGCCGAGCGAACCCGGCCAGAGCGGCCTGGTCGGCAAGGTGCGGATCCTGATGCCGAACGATCCGGTCACGGCCAGCGTGAAAGCCCGGTGGGATGCGTTCACCACCGATCTGCAGCGGCAGCAGTTCGCGGAGAATCTCACGCGGGTCGGCAACCTCGACGTCGACGTCGTCGCGACGCACGGTATTTCGCGCAGCGCGATGGTCGAGTGGACGGCCAAGAACGGCGTGCCGATCAATCGGCCGACCTCCGCGTCCACGCTGGCGCGGTTCCTGCGCGCGCAGGGCTATGGCGCGGCCGATACGAACTTTCCCGCCGCGTCGGGCAGGCCGATCAAGCTCGTCACCTGCTTCGCCGGGATGGCCGGCCGCTTCAGTTTCGCGCAGGCGCTGGCCAACGAGCTGCAAGTCGACGTGTACGCGCACTGGTGGGTCGTCTATCCGACCAACAATGCGACGCCATGGATCCGCTTTCAGCCGCGCTGACGGCGCGGCGCATCGCGACAGGCGACGACGGCCGCGTGGCGGCCGTCGCGCATCGGGCACGCTACGCGGCTCTATTCTTATGCCCGTGGGGTGGATTTCCCCGATCCGTTTGTTCCGACGTCAATCGTCGAAGGTGCCCTGATATTCCGGCGCGGCGTCCGCGCGCGTGTTCAGTTCGAACATCACGCCACCCGGCGCGCGGCAAAAGAAGCGGGAGCCGCGCCCGTTGTTGAAGACGTCCGTCTCCATCGCGACGCCCTCCTCCTTGAAGCGCGCGAACAACGCTTGCACGGCCTCGAGGCTCGGCAGTTCGAAGCCGACGTGGAAATGGGTCGGCCACGCGGGCACGCCGTCGCCGACGTGATCGATCACGACGTCGAAGCCCGGGCGTTTGAGAATCCACGATTTGTCCCAGCTTCCCGCGATCGTGAAGCCGAGGTATCGCTCGAAGAATCGGGCCGTCGCCAGCGTGTCGGCAGAGGGGAAGCTCAGGTGATTGAGTTTCATCGTGTGGGTCGTGTCGGTCATGGTCGCGCGCTCTGATGCGGTGAAGGGCGAAGGCTCCATGCCATGCCGCCCGAGGACTTCAGAATACGAGCGCGGGCTCGCATTCCACAACTCGCATTGGACGTTCCGCCGGATGCGCGTGGAACCCTTGCCGCGCCGTCGGTTGCGGGATGGCGACGATCGCGGCGGATAGTGTGACTCGTATTCGCGACGGCATCGTCGATGCGCGGTGCCCGATCGACTGGCGACATCAAACGACGACGGCCCGGGATTCGCGAACGAACCCCGGGCCTTCGATCGACAGCGGATGGTGCCGGGCTGAGTATCCATTGCCCGGCACCGCGCGTCGCTCAACGCGACGCGGCCTGCATCAGAACTGATAACCCGCGCCGACCACCGCGCCGAAGTCCGACCGCGTGTTGCCCGTCACCGATGCCTTGACGACCCAGCGGTTGCTCTCCGTCACGTACGAGTAGCCGGCCGCGAAGCCCTGCTGGCCGTGATAGTTCGACGTCGCCGCCGACACCATCGAACGCCCCGCGCCGGTCGGCTGCGGCAAGCCCGCCACCGCCATCGCCGACGCGACGCCGCCGTACATGTCCTTCTTCAGGTCGTTGAACGAGTTGTACACCTGCCCGATGCGCTGGTCGGTATAGCCCTTCGCCTGCGTCGACGCGGTCGCGAGGTTGTCGTTCAGCTGCTGCACGTTCACCGCGTCGGTCGGCGCCGTGCCGGCCGCGACGTTCGTGACCTGGCGCTCGCTGCCCTTCGCGCCGACCGAGAACGAATTGTCGCGATCGGCGACCGAGCCCTGGCCGACCGCCACCGCGTTCTTGCCGGTTGCGGTCGCCGTCGACCCGATCGCACCCGCATCGGCGCGCGCGATCCACGTGGTGTTCGCATCGGTCGCGGTCGCACGGATCCGGTCGTTGACCGCGACATTCTGCAGCGCGGCGTTGAACTGGCCCATGTTGACCGCGTCGTTGGCGTTCACGCCCGCCGCCACGCCGGTCAGCACGCGATCGCCCGCCGTGCCGGAGAAGTTCACGCTCGTACCGGCAGACTCCTTACCGACCGTGATCGCGCCGTTCGGGTCCTGCTGCTGCACGAGGCCGGCCTTGCCGTTCGCGATGTTGGTCACGCTCCCTTGCAGGCTCGAGATGTCGGTGGTGTTCTTCGACACCTGCTGATTGGTCGCGTAGAGCTGCGAGCCGTTCACCGCGTCGGTGCTGGTCGCGCCGAGCGTGCCGGCCTGCACGTTGGTGATGCGCGTGCCGCCCGCGCCGCCGAGCGTGATCGTGCTCTTCGAGCTGTCGTCGTACTGCACCGCGAGCGCGCCGAGCTGGTTCAGGTTCGACTGCACGTCCTTCAGCTGCTTCACGTTCACCGCGTCGGTATCGCTGGTGCCGGCCGCGACGTTCTTCAGCACGACGGCCGACGTGGCGTCGCCGCCGACGAGCGACACCGAATTCAGCCGGTTGCCGCTCGGGTCGACGTCGTACTTGACGACGTTCTTCACCGCTTCGCCGGCCTGGTTCGACACGTTCGTGATCTGCTGTTCGAGCGCGGTCTTCACGCCCGACAACTGGCCGCCGTTGACCGCGTCCGTGCTGCCCGCGGCGAGGTTGCCGTCGGCCACGTTCGTCAGCTTCGTCGGCGCACCGCCGCGCGCGGCGTTGAACGCGCCGAGCGTCGGGTCGAATTGCAGCGCATCCTGCTGCAGCCCGGCAATCGCGGCCGTGTTGTTCGTGATATTGGTTTCGGCGTTGCCCAGGCGCGTTTCGTGATTCGCGAGCGTCGTCGTGTTGCTGCCGACGCGGCCGTCGAGGTTCGTCAGCGCGTCGCCGACGTTGTTGAA
>Ga0268257_1002578_pt1 | contig 12732 bp, 7 predicted proteins | sample AgamicAtPrz_FD_200249 | JGI IMG/M metagenome (GOLD analysis project Ga0268257, IMG submission 200249) | Agave microbial communities from Guanajuato, Mexico - At.P.rz (v2) (version 3) | ecosystem: Host-associated > Plants > Phyllosphere > Phylloplane/Leaf | place: Guanajuato, Mexico | collected...
AATGCTGCTCATACAGCCCGTTGCGGCGGCTGACCAGGTTGCCCCAGTGGTCGTATTTCATGAACAGCGCCTGCCAGTGCTGCAGGCGGTTATCCGTGACCGGTACCGGATCGTCATTGGCGGCGAGATTATCCGCGGCGTCGTAGCTGAACTGCGCGCGGCTGTGCCCCTGGCGGGCCTCGTAGTGCTTCAGCAGGCGCCCTTCGGCGTCGTAGCCGTAGTCCACCTCACCGCGCAGGGTGTCGCTGACGCCGGAAAGCTCGCCGCGCGCGGTGTAGCGATACAGGCGTTCCAGTAACGCCTGCTCCGGCAGGGTCACGTCCGTGCTCAATTCGCTGCGCTGCAGGGTGCGTCTGCCGAGGCTGTCATACTGACGGAGCTGCTCGCGCGGGCCCTGGGTGCGGCGCACCTCGCGGTGCAGGCGGTCGCGGGTGAACTCGGTCACCAGCTGCTGCCCGAAGCGGATGGCGCTGACGTGGCCGGAGCCGTAATGCAGCCAGGCCAGCTTTTGCTCGCCGGGCAGCGTCAGGCCGGTCAGGTTGCTCAGGGCATCCCATTCGTAGCCCACCGCGCCGTTAATGCCGGACTCGCTCAGCACGCGTCCGGCGGCATCGTGGCGATAAGCGATCTCATCGATTTCGATACCCAGGGCAACGCCTTCGGCCGTCGGCGTGCGGCGAATGCGGGTGATCTGGCCGCTCAGATCGCGGAAGTAGCGGTACTCCGCGTGGCGCTGTGTGCGCCCGATCAGCAGCCCGCTGTCGTCATAGCTGAACTGCTGGACGCGACGGGCGATACCGCCGTCGGCGGCAGGCCGGCCGTTTTCTTCGAGCGCGCAGAGGAACCCTCGCGCGTCCCATTCCATATGGCGCACGGTCTCGTCCGGGCGCGTTTCGCTGAGCGGGCGACCCACGGCGTCGTAGGTGAAGCGGTATTCCGCCCCGTTGCCGTTATCGAGTCGCAGCAGGTTACCGCGCGGGTCGTAGCGCCACTGCCGCACGCGGCCAATACGGTCGGTGAGGCTGACCGGGAGGCCGAGTGCGTTATAGGCCCAGCTCACCTCGCTTTCCAGCGGGTCGCGCCAGCCCGTGAGCTGGCCGCGTTCGTTCCACTCCAGCGACTCACGGCTGCCGTCCGGATGGATCACGACACTCAGCAGCCCGGCACGACTCCACTCCCGGCGCGTGATATTCCCTTCCGCATCCTCGCTGGCAATCAGTTGCCCGAAGCGGTCGTAGGTGAAGCGGGTGACGCTGCCGGAGCAGTCGGTGCGCTGCGTCAGCAGCCCCTGGTGGTTCCAGACCAGACGCACCACGCCGCCGATGGCGTCGGTGATGCTCTCCGGCAGGTTTTCTTCATCGTCGGGATAGCGATACGCGGTGGTGCTACCGGCCGGATCCGTTTCCGACAGCAGGCGACCGCGAAGGTCATACATGGCCTGCGCTGAGGTGCCGTCCGGGTATACCGTGCGGGTGATGCGGTCGGTCAGGCGATGCCAGTGATACTCCGTGCGGCGGCCCGCCGGGTCCGTCTCGCTGGTCATGCGGCCGTATTTGTCCCACGTGCTGCGGCGCATTGCGCCGCCCGGCAGTATGACGTCGCAGAGCTCGCCGTCGCGGTAAACAAACGTCGTCTGGCGGCCGTCGTAATCCGTGAAGCGCGCGACGTTGTCGTCGTCATCCACCAGCCAGTGCGCCTGCGCGCCGTCTTCGCGGGTCGCGCGGCGGGTGCCGTTATCAAAATCGTATTCGAACGTCAGCTGTTCGCCGCCGCTGTGGCGGAAGCCGACCACGCGCGGCAGGCCGTCAATCTCCCGCCAGCGGTATTCGCTCAGCAGGCCGTTGGCGTCCTCGTGGGCGCTCATCAGCCCGTCCTGCCAGCGGAAGCGTCGGCGCACGCTACCGCCCCGGCCGGTCACGGAGACCAGCTGGCGCTGTTCATCATAAGCGTAACTGACCAGGCAGATCTCGTCATCCAGCCAGGCGCCGAGGAGCCTGTCACGGTCGTAGCGGCAGACCACGCGCTGGCCCGCGCTGTCGGTCAGGGCATGCAGGGTATTATTCGCATTCCACTCGAAGAGGATATCGTTGCCGCAGGGTTCAGAGATGCGCTGGAGCAGCGAAGGGGCATCATCCTTAAGCGGCGCATAGTGCCAGCGCTCGCCGCTGACGTCATACACCGACCAGCTGTCGTCCTGATGATGTTCAAGCCAGTTTTTTTCACTTTCGCAGTAGGTGCGCATCCCTTTCGGGACCTTCGGGAAGGCGACGTAATCGCCGGACGGTGCGCGCCACACCAGGCCGTCCTGATACGGCTCCAGGCGGCTTTCCCAGAACAGGCTCCAGCCGCGGCCCAGCACGCTGTCGCCGGGGTTGCCGCTGCGCCAGTAGCGCTGCCAGCGCACCGGAAGACGGGAAGGCAGGACGAAGTCCAGCTCATCATCCCCGCTGAGAAACTTCTGTCCGCTGACGATATCCACCGGGCGGGCGATGATCCCCGCTGCCGCCACGCCGGTCATCAGCGTGCCGGCGCGGCAGGCGATACGGGCCAGCTTGTTGATGCCGGGGATTTTGCCCAGCAGCTTAGAGAGCGCCCCAACTTTGCCAGCGGCACCGCCCCACCCGCCGAGCAGGCCGGCGAACAGCAGGGTTAAATCGGAGACTTTGTAGAGCCACTCGGGCACTTCAGACTGAATGGGCAGGGTTTGCTGCGGGTCGCCGCCGATAATGACGTTGTCCGAACCGGTCATCACCTTCGCGTCGCAGGTGGTGCGATCCCCGATGCGTGACGCAGGCTGGCTGTTAATGGAGACGCGCTTAGAGCCTTCGGCCATCTGCTGCGAGCCGTCGTCAGAACAGTCGACGGTGCTATCGGTGGCAAGCGCGGCGGGTTTACCGTTGATAAACACGTTGGGCGAGCCGGAAGTGATGACGCCTTTCTTCGTCATGCTGGATGCCCCGGCGTCCGCGATGCTGTCCCGGGCGGCGGTTGCCAGCTCCCCGGTGTAATACCCCACGGCCAGGCTGGCGCCGACGAGCAGGACGCCCACGCCAAGACAGGATGCGCCGAGGCCCGCTATAAACATGGCCCCCGCCAGAATGCCCCCGGCGGCGGCAATCAGGCCACCGACAATCGTTCCGGCAATCATCCCGGCCAGCGCACCGGAGTGGCCGATATCATCACCAACGCGTGCTGCTTCAAACATAACAACGGTCCCTGAAGTTAATGGTGGAAGCGGAAGCTCCTGAGAAGTTCGCCAAACAGCGCACTGTCGGCATCGCCCAGCGCGCGGGTGCAGGTCATGGTGAATACCAGAATGTTATTGCCATCGACGTTAAACACCGCCTGCTGCTGCCAGATGCGTTTCCCGTCGCGCAGGTAGCTGGCATGGACGGTTTCACCCTGTGAAAGGCCGTCGCCCAGCGTCGCGGCGCTGCGCTCACCCTGCTTCCAGCCCTTGATGTGTTTTGCCATCAGGGCGAGCTGGCGATCGATATACGCGGCAAGCGCTTCGCCGGGGTTGAGGACATCGCGGGAGATGTTGAACGCCGGCGCATCCGCCGCGGGCGGTGCGAATACGTTGACGGTACGATCCTGATAACCCTCAGGAACGTTGATCAGTCCTTCACTGAACAGGCACTGCGAATGTTGTTCTGACATTGAGCGGGTCCCACCACATATTTTCAGAAGCGGTAAGTTTCGCATATGTGTTTAAGGCTGACTATCCCCAGATTATTGCCCCACCGTCACGCTTGCCGACAGGCCCGCCACCAGCTCAATGTCCTGCGGCAACGTGTCGATATGAATGCGCACCGGCACGCGCTGCGCCAGCCGCACCCAGCTGAAGGTTGGCTCGACGTCGGGCAGGCCCAGCCCGCCCGTCTCATCATTGCTGTCCCCAATCCCATGCCCAATGCTCTCCACGTGACCCGTGATGACAGGCTCATACCCCATCAGCACAACCTGCGCGGCATCCCCGACGTGAATATGGCGCAGCCTGGTCTCTTCAAAATACCCCACCACCCAGAAGCTGTGGGCATCGACGATGGCAACCTTTGTTTCCCCCGCCGTCGCGTAGTCTCCGGGGCGAAGCCGCAGGTGCGTGACGTACCCCGAGACCGGCGCACGGACGGTGGCGTGCGCCAGATTAAGCTCCGCCAGATCCAGCGCGGCCAGCGCACCGTGATAGTTGGCCGCCGCAACGTTCGCCGCGCTGCCGGTTTGCTGCAAATCCTCGCTGGAGATGGCGTTTTTAATCAGCGTGCGTCGCCGGGCCGCATCCTGGCGCATCAGCATCTCATGGCGTTTCGACTCCACGTCAGCCTGCGCGCTGGCCACCGCCAGCCTGAGCCAGCGCGGATCGATGGTATAGAGCACATCGCCCCGGTTCACCCACTGGTTGTCCCGCACGGCCACGCTGATGACCGGCCCGGAGACGTCCGGCGCAATCTGCACCACGTCCGCCCGCACGCGGCCGTCACGGGTCCACGGCGTTTGGGCATAGTGTTTCCACATCATAAACGCCAGTAGCGCTGCGGCGGCGGCGGAACCGAGCGTTAGCGCATAGCGAGCCAGTAAAGAGAGCAGTGATTTCATGACAATAACCCCAACGCGGTCAGGCCCTGCATCAGCAGGAAAAAGGTGACAATCCAGGTTGAAACGTCCAGCAGCGGGCGAAACGGCAGGTGCCGGTAGAGCCTGCTGAGAGAGAAAAGCGCCACGAGGCTCAGCGTGCAGACCAGCGCCGCGAGGGCGACCATCAGCAGCCCCGGAATAAAAACGCCGCCGATATTGAGATCGTTAACCATGGTCTGGCTCCCGTAATGCACAGTGCAGATCCAACAGCCTGAAGACAAACTGGCGCGTATGTTCATCTGCCGCAGGCAGGTGCCGCTCGATGATGTCGGCGATGCGTTCGCGCAAGGGGCTGCTGTCTTCAGTTGCAATCTGATGAAAAAGCCCGGAGACCTCCCTGCCGGGCGGTGTTTCATCGCGGCGTAAATGCATAACCGAAAGCCCCAGACGCAGCGCGTGCAGCAGCCGATCGAGCGCCTGCTCTGGCGCACGTTTGCTGCGCTGCAGGCGTGGCAGCACCAGGGCGGTGCGGTCCATCATCAGGTTGATCCAGTGCGTTTCATCAACCCGCAGCGTGCCCTTCACGCTGCGGCGAATGTCGCGCTGGCACAGGCTCAGCAAACGCGCGATGGCGGCGTCCGCCTGCACGGTTTGCAGCAGGCTCATGCTGACGACGGCGAAGCCGGTGGCGGCAAAGAGCGCAATGGCGGTGTTGGCCGCTACGGCGAAGTTTCCGCTGTAGCGCGCGCCCAGCTCGCACAGAATGGGCAGCGTCAGGGTGATCCCCATCGCCATAAACGTGGTGGGCGGGCGCGCCTGAAGCGACCCGGCCAGCAGATACGCCGGGGCAAGCACCGCCACCAGCACCGGGAAATCGCTCACCTGCGGCAGCAGCGCAAAGCTGTAGAGCAGGCTAATCAGCACGCCCCAGAATGAGCCAACGATGTACTTCACGATGTGCGGCGCCGGGGTGTCGAAGCTGCCAAACAGCGTGCAGCAGACGCCGAGTATCGACACAGCCGTTGCGCCGTCCGGCCACGCAGAGAAGATCCAGACCAGGCATCCGCTCAGGATAATGGTGAAAGCTCCCAGCGCCGTGCGGGCTGCAGTAAGAGGATCCCGGTGGAACACGTAGCCTTTTGCCGCACGGGTTGGTACCTCCCCGAAGACCGGCTTCGCGTGGCGAATGGCCCCGGAAAGGCGCTCGCACTGCTGCAGAAGAGCGATAGCCTCCGAGAGGTAGCGGATAAAACTGACCTGCAGCGCGTCGTCAAACGTCTGCGCCTGCGCGGCATATCGCGCGATGAGCTGCGCGCTGCGGTGCCTAAGCGCCTCGCCGCCGCGGCTGTCGCCTTCAGCGGCAAGCCAGGCCTGAACGTCCTCCAGCAACGTCTGCACGTCGGCGGGCAGGGTTCCGATCGCCGGCAGGCGGTCGTGTAATTCACAGTTGACGATAACGAGCCGCGCCAGCCGGTCGTGAATCGCGTTCCTGGCCTGCCGCACCGGGGCGGACAGGGCAAAATCATAGGGAATGTGGTGGCTGATACCCTGCAGGAACTGCAGCGCCAGGGCCAGATGCAGCGGGCCGGAAGCTGCATCGTGTTTGCCCGCTAAGGTATCCGCCACCCGCGCGCGCGCGGCCCGTAGCGTCTGGGATAGCTTAGCGTTGAACTGACCCGATACCCGCGCGGGCAGCACGTAGCGGTGGATCAGCGCCGCGCAGAAAATCCCAATCGCGATCTCCTGCACGCGGACAATGGCGACGTTGAAGATGCCGCCGGGATCGGACACCGCCGGAAAGCCAATCAGGCTCGCGGTATAGCCCGCCAGCACAAAAGCGTACGCTCGCGGCGTACGTTCCAGCAGAGAGAGCCACAGGCAGAACGCGATCCAGCCCGTCAGCACCGCGCTGCACAGGATCGGCGTATTCGTGAAGGTGGGCACAATCAGAACGGTCGCGCTGGCCCCGACAACCGTACCGGCCAGACGATAGAGGCTTCGGCTGAGCGATGCCCCCACCGACGTCTGCGACACGATGTAAACCGTAATAATGGCCCACGAGGGACGTTCGAGGCCGATAGACAGGGCGATGTAATACGCGAGCATCGCCGCGGCAAAACTCTTCGCGGCGTAGATCAGCGCTCCCGCGTCGTTTCTCAGCGCGGGGTGAGAGAAAATGTTTTTCATGCCGGGATTATTACCGGCTTGCAGACCTGCTTAAATACTTTATTCTGTCAAAAAATACCTAAATATTGCCAGAATCATGAAAGCCCAACTCGCTCATACGCTGTATGACCCTGACTCTAGCGCCTCGCCTGCCGTGGCGCGTCATCTGGACTTCGTGGACTACGCCGCGGAAGTGCCGGTACACACCCACCGCAAGGGGCAGCTGATTATTGCCCGCTATGGCGCGGTCAGCTGTTATGCGGAAAACGATATCTGGATCGTGCCGCCGGACTGCGCCGTCTGGATCCCGGGCGGGATCCCGCACAGCGCGAAAGCGACCTGGAACGCGCACCTGAACTATCTGTTTATTGAGCCTGGCGCGGCAGCGCTGCCGGAGAAGTGTTGCACGCTGGCGATCTCGCCGTTGATTAAGGAGCTGGTCGATCGACTGACGCATGAGGGCGTTGATTATCCCCCCGACGGCCACGTCGCCAGGCTGACCCGGGTGACGCTGGACGAGCTCGCCAGCATGCCCCAGCAGAAGCTGAGCCTGCCGGTCTCAGCTGACCCGAAAATTCGCGCCATGGCCGACGCGCTGGTCAGCCGTCCGGATGACAGAAGCACCCTGAAGGCGTGGGCGAAGCGGCTGGCCCTCAGCGAGCGCTCGTTTGCCCGCCTGATGCAGCGCGAGACCGGGCTGAGCTTCGGGCGATGGCGTCAGCAGCTGCATTTGATTATTGCCCTGCGGGAGCTGGCAAGCGGCGTGCCCGTCCAGAACGTGGCGACAACGCTCGGGTACGAATCCGTGAATGCGTTTATCACCATGTTCAGAAAAGCGATGGGCAGCACGCCCGCGCATTACTTTGCCGAACGGAAAAACAGCGGCCGTTAGCCCGGCCCCTCACTCCCCGCCGCCAGCAGCGGTACCACCACGTCGCTGATGGGCACCGCAATACCGTGTTTGCGGCCGTAGCGCTGGATCACGCCGTTGCGGATATCCCACTCCATCGGACGATCAGCCTGACGGTCGGCAAGGATCGACGTACCCAGGTCCTCAGGCGCGCGCTGGAAGTTCGCCAGAATCTCCTGGGCCACAGCATTGTCCAGCTTCGCCCCTTCGGCGCGGGCGACGGCAAGCCCCTCGCGCAGATAGGCCAGCGAAAGTTCGCTGATATCCTCGCGTCTGAACATCCCGGCGCGGCGGTTGGCCAGCACCATCAGCCCGGCAACCGCGTTTTGCAGCAGCTTGCGCCAGGCGACGCTCGCGAAATCTGCCGAGAGCTCAACCGCGCAGCGCGTATCGCGAAGCGCCTCCACTACCCGCTGCGCCTGCGGCACGTTCGGCAGCGTCAGGCGCGGTTTGGCGCGCAGCCACACGGAGGCATCCGGCTCGCGCTGCGCCGGGAACCAGACCACCGACGGCAGCACCGTCGCGCCGTTGACCCACGGCTCCAGCTGGGCCTTTTGCTCAACGCCGTTTTGCAGGGCGCAGACCACCGTGTTTTCATCGCACAGCGCGCGCAGCCATCCGGCGCTGTCGGCATTTTGCGTCGTTTTTACCGCCACAAACACCAGTTCGGCGGGGCGCGTGATGGTGGTCGGATCGGTTAATACCGGACCCGGCACCACCGTTTCACCCTCGTCGTCGCGCAAACGCAGTTCAGGATGCGCGGTGCGTCCGCACAGCAGCGGCGTACGGCCCGCGTCGTGCAGCACTGCGGCAATGGTAGTACCAATTGCGCCAGGCCCAATCAGCGCAATCACTGGATTGTCAGACATGGTTAACTCCCCTTTTCGCTAAGCCTGCTAACAGTTATACCACCCTGAAAAGTGAGCGCCACGTCGTTGTCTATACTCAACACACAACAGACAACGGAGTGCGCCATGCCTTTACCTGATTTCAAATCCTCTGAACCTTTTACCCTCGGCATCGAACTCGAACTGCAGGTGGTTAACCCGCCGGGGTACGATCTCAGCCAGGACTCCTCCGCGCTTATCGCCGCCGTCAAAGACGACATCAAAGGCGGCGAGGTCAAACACGACATCACCGAAAGCATGCTCGAAATCGCCACCGGCGTGTGCCAGAACATCGACCAGGCGGCCGCGCAGTTCTCGGTGATGCAGCAGAGCATCCTGCGCGCGGCGGCGGAGCAGCATATCCAGATCTGCGGCGGCGGGACGCATCCGTTCCAGAAGTGGCAGCGGCAGGAGGTGTGCGACGACGAGCGCTATAACGTCACGCTTGAGCGCTTCGGCTACCTGATTTTGCAGGCGACGGTATTCGGCCAGCACGTGCACGTCGGCTGCCGGACCGGGGATGACGCCATCTACCTGCTGCACGGCCTGTCGCGCTTTGTCCCGCACTTTATCGCCCTGGCGGCGGCCTCGCCGTACATGCAGGGCACGGACACAAAGTTCTCCTCGTCGCGGCTTAACATTTTTTCAGGGTTCCCGGATAACGGCCAGATGCCGTGGGTCAACAGCTGGCAGGAGTTCGAGGGGCTGTTTCGCCGCCTGAGTTCGACCAGCATGATCGACAGCATTAAAGATCTGCACTGGGACATCCGCCCCAGCCCGCACTTCGGTACCGTGGAGGTGCGGGTGATGGATACGCCGCTGACGCTCGGCCACGCGATTAACATCGCCGGACTGATTCAGGCGACGTCCCACTGGCTGCTGACCACACGGCCCTATAAGCATCAGGAGAAGGATTTCCTGCTGTATCGCTTTAACCGTTTTCAGGCGTGTCGCTATGGATTAGAGGGCATTCTGACTGACGTGCATACCGGCGAGCACAAGACCGTGGCGGAGGATATCGCCTGGCTGCTGGAGCAGGTTGCGCCGTCGGCCGAGAAGCTCGGCGCGACGAGCGCAATCAATGAAATTGCCCTGCTGTTAAAGCAGGGCAAGAGCGAGGCGCAGCGCATGCGGGAGTTTATCGCCGACGGCGGCTCGCTTATTTCTCTGGTTCAGAAGCACTGCGAGCTGTGGGCGACGAGTCCGTAAGGCCGTGGCCCCACTCGCGCAGGCGCTGGAACAGCACGAACAGCGCCGGGATAAACAGGATCCCTACCACGGTCGCCACCAGCATGCCGCTGAACACCGTGGTGCCGATGATGCGGCGGCTCTGGGCTCCCGCCCCGGTCGCCAGCATCATGGGCAATACGCCAATAATGAACGATACGGCGGTCATCATCACCGCGCGGAAGCGGCGCGAGGCCCCTTCCCGCGCGGCATCGACAATCGCCATCCCGTCCATGCGCCGCGCGCGGGCAAACTCCACTATCAGGATCGCGTTCTTGGCGGCGAGGGCTATCAATAGCACCAGACCTATCTGCACGTACACGTCGTTGGCGTATCCCGCCAACCACAGCCAGACCAGCGCCCCGCCGATGGCGAACAGCACCGAGAGCATCACGCTCGCCGGGAGCGTCCAGCTCTCGTACTGGGCGACGAGGAATAGCCACGCCATGACCACCGCCGCCAGCACGATCCACATCGCCTGGTTGCCGGTCTGCTGCTCCTGATACGACATGCCGCTCCAGGCATAGTCGTACCCGGCTGGCAGGTTTTCCGCCAGAATCTCGCCCATCGCCGCCATCGCGGTGCTGCTGCTCACACCGTCCGCCGCCGAGCCGCTCACCGACACCGACGGAAACTGGTTGTACTGCTGCAGGAACGGCGCGCCGACGGTCGGCGTAATGGTGACCAGGTTGCTCAGGCGCACCCGCTCACCGCTGTTGCTGCGCACGAACAGTTCGCTAATCTGCTCGGCGCGCTCGCGCCACTGCATCTCGTTCTGCATGACGACGTGGTAAACGCGGTTATTCACGCTGAAATCTCCGGCGCGCGTGCCGCCAAAGGCGGTCTGCAGGCTGCTGAAGATGCGCGACACCGGCACGTCGAGACGCGCGGCGCGCTCGCGGTCAACGGTCAGCGTCAGCTGCGGCACGTTGCTGCTCCAGGTGGTGAACACGCGGTTCAGCTGCGGGTGCTGGTTGGCTTTCACCAGCACCTCACGCGTCACGCGCTCCAGCTCCGCCGGACTCTGCCCCGCCTGCGCCTGAATGCGCAGGTCGAAGCCGGAGGCGTTACCCAGCCCCGGCAGCGTCGGGGGCGCGAAGGTCATAATGGTCGCTTCCGGCAGTGCCAGCAGCTGGCGCTGCAGAGTGCCCATCACCTCGTCCAGCGGCGGCCGCTCGCTCCAGTCCTTCAGCATGATGGAGATAAACCCGCCGTTGGAGGCGCTGGTGCCGTTGAGAATGTTAAACCCGGAGACCTGAATCACGTCCTCCACCGCCGGGTTTTTGGCGATTAATTCGCGCGCCGTAGCCATCACCGCCTCGGTGCGCTCCAGAGAGGCCGCTTCCGGCAGCTGAACGCTGGCGAAGAAGTAGCCCTGATCCTCCTGCGGCAGGAAGCCTTTAGGCATCGACATAAAGCTGAACGCCACCACAGCCGCCGCGCCTGCGGTGGCCAGCAGCGCCAGCCACGGGCGCAGGTTTAAAACGTTCACGATGCGGGTGTAGAAACCACGCGTGGCGTCCAGCCCGCGGTTAAAGGCGCGATAGAGTGCCGCAGGTTTCTCCGGACGCGGACGCAGCAGCATCGCGCACAGCGCGGGCGTCAGGGTCAGCGCCACCAGGCTTGAAAGCGTCACGGCGGTGGAGAGCGTTACCGCAAACTGGCGGTACAGCTCGCCAACGATCCCCGGCAGCAGCGCCACCGGCACAAACACCGCCAGCAGCACCAGCGTCGTGGCGATTACCGGCCCTGCGATCTGGCGCAGCGCCAGCGCGGTCGCCGCCGTGCGGCTCTGCCCTTCCGCCATCAACGTTTCGACGCTCTCCACCACCACGATGGCGTCATCCACCACCATGGTCAGCGCCAGAATAATGGCGAACAGGCTGAGGGTGTTGGCGGAGTAGCCGAGCGTGTAGAGCACCGCAAAGGTGCCCACCAGCGACACCGGAATGGCAAGCGCGACAATCAGAGTTGCGCGCCAGCTTTGCAGGAACAGGGAAACGACCACCACTACCGCCAGCATGGTCAGCGCCAGGGAGACGCCAATCTCTTTGATCGTCGCCGCGACAAAGGTAGTGGTATCAAATTTCACCTCATAGACCAGGTCGTCCGGGAAGCGCGTCGAGAGGCGCTCCAGCTCCGCGCGCACCGCGTCGGCCACGCGCAGGGCGTTGGCGGACGGGGTCGGATAGATGCCGAGGTAGGCGGAATCATGCCCGTTCAGCTGCGCGCCGGAGCTGTAGCTGCGCGAGCCAAGCTCGATGGTGGCGACGTCCTTCAGGCGCACCAGCTGGCCCATCTCCCCGGCGCGGATGATGATGTCGGCAAAGTCTTCGGCCTGGTTCAGTCGCCCCAGCCCGTTGATGGTCAGGGTCTGCTGCTGGCCGTTAAACACCGGCGGCGTGCCGACCTGGCCTGCCGCCCCCTGCACGTTCTGCTTGCGCAGCGCCTGCGCCACGTCGTCGGTCGTGACGTTCAGGGCGTTCATGCGGTCTGGACGCAGCCAGATGCGCATGCTGTAGTCGCGCGCGCCAAACATCTGCACCTGTCCGACGCCCGGCAGACGAGACAGCGCCTCGCGCACCTGGGTGCTGGCGTAGTTGCTGACGAACAGCGGCGTGTGGGTGTTATTCGGTGAGTAAAGACTTACCCCCATCATCAGGTTGGTGGCCCGCTTGCGTACCTGCACGCCGTTTTGCTGCGCCTCGGCGGGAAGCTGCGCCACGGCCTGCGCCACGCGGTTTTGCACGTCGATGGCGGCGAGATCCGGATCGGTGCCCGCCGCAAAGGTGATGTTCAGGCTATACGTGCCTTCGTCCGAACTGGTGGACTCCATGTAAAGCATGTGATCCACGCCGTTTAGCTGGGTCTCCAGCGGCGTGGCGATGGCCTCCGCCACGTCAGCCGAGCTGGCGCCGGGCCATGACGCTGACACATTCACGACCGGCGGCGTGATCTGCGGGTACT
>Ga0268257_1002589_pt1 | contig 12696 bp, 11 predicted proteins | sample AgamicAtPrz_FD_200249 | JGI IMG/M metagenome (GOLD analysis project Ga0268257, IMG submission 200249) | Agave microbial communities from Guanajuato, Mexico - At.P.rz (v2) (version 3) | ecosystem: Host-associated > Plants > Phyllosphere > Phylloplane/Leaf | place: Guanajuato, Mexico | collected...
TCTGCGCCACCCTGAGCAGCGCGCTGCTGTGGCCGCAGCGGGTCGAGCGGCAACTGGCGCAGCAGGCCCGCGATGCCTGGCAGACCGGCCTCAAGGCCGCGCGCCAGGCGCTGACCGGCGAGGAAGAGGCGCGCAAGGGGCTGCTCGAAGCGCTGTCGCGCATCGTCGCCGTGGATGCCCAGCGCGAACACGCCTGGTTCGAGGGCGAGCGTGGCCGCCAGCGCGCCGTTGCCCTGCGGGTGCTCAGCCGCGACCTGCTCGGCGTATTGCGCCTGGCCCGCGGTGTGGCGCGTCAGTGGCGGCAGCTGAGCAGCCAGGAGGCGCAGGCCGTGGCGCCCTGGTTGCAGGAAGTGGACGAGCGTCTGCAGGACGGCGCGAACGAACGCCCGCAGTTGATCGAGCGCCTGCGCCAGGCTGCCGAGGACGACGAGCTCAACGGCGGCCAGCAACTGTGCCTGGGGCGCATGGCGGTGCTGCTGATGCGCATCGAGGATGCCGGCCGTGCGCTGCTGGCGGTCGAGCAGGGCAGAGCGCCTGCCGATGCGCCGCGGGCGCTGTCCTGGCACTACGACTGGCAGAGTGCGCTGGTGTTTGGTTCGCGCAGTGCCCTGGCGTTCCTGACCCTGGCGAGCTTCTGGCTGGCCACCGGCTGGACCCACGCCACCGGCGCCATGCTGCTGGCCTGCGTGGTATGCAGCCTGTTCGCGCGGCTGGAGGCGGCGCCGCAGATCGGCATGATGTTCCTGCGCGGCATTCTCTATGCGCTGCCGGTGGCGTTCTTCGTCGGGCAGATCCTGATGCCGCAGATCGACGGTTTCGTGATGCTCTGCATGGTGCTCGGTGTACCACTGTTCTTTGGCGTGCTGGGCATGGCCAAGCCGGCCGTGGCGGCGACCTCCACGGCGTTCTGCCTGCACGTGATCGTGCTCTGCATGCCGCCGCCGAGCGTCGGCTACAACGTGGAATACTTCCTCAACGAGGCGCCTGGCATGCTTATCGGCGTGGCCGTGGCAGTAATGGCGTTTCGTGTGGTCGTGCTGCGCAACCCAGTTTGGCATGGCCGGCGCCTGGTGCATGCGATGCTGGTCGACCTTGGCCGGCTGACCCGCCGCGACCTGGGGCGTGCCGAGAACTGGTTCGGTGGGCGCATGGCCGACCGCCTGCTGCAGCTGGCGCGCCACTACCCGGCGCGTCCGGATCAGGCGCGCAGCCGTTGGGACGAAGGCGTCGCCGGGCTCGATCTGGGCGATGAGCTGCTGCACCTGCGCGCCTGCCTGGCCAAGGCTGACGCCGGCCTGGCCCGTTCGCAGCGACGCTTTCTGGAACGTCTCGACGATGCACTGGAGCGCGGCCCCGCGCCGGGCCGCGAAGACGATCTGAACGCTCCTGTCGCCGAGCTGCAGGAGGCCCTGCGCGCCTGCACGCCAAGCATCGACAAGCGCCTGGCCGAAGCGGCGCTGTTGCAGTTGCACAATGGCTGGCGGCACTGGTGCCAGCTAAGAGGAGAAGCAAATGGGCTTACATGAGTGGTCGCTGGGCGGCGTATTGCTGAGCCCCATGGCGGCCTACGCGGTTTTTGCGCTGTTGCTTACCGGCGTGGTACGCCTGGGCCTGCAGCGCGTGGGATTGGCGCAGTGGATCTGGCACGAGGCCTTGTTCGACTGCGCCCTGTTCGTTTGCGTCCTGGCGGCGGTGATTGCTGTCCTGGCGACCTGAAAGCTTGCCAGCATCTGCTGCGCGTCGGCCCTGCCGCGTTAAAAACAGGGTCGGCAAGCCGCTTGCGGCTAACGCACTTCAGTGCGGCCCCGAAGGGGCGAGCGCAGCGAGTAATACACATTTACAAACTCGTAAACTCCGCTTCCTCGCCTGTTTTTGCCTTGTATGGCTCTAGCTCGCGAGATGCTGAACAAGCTTTGCGGAGCTATTAAGGAGAGCGACATGCGTTCGACCATTCGCGTCGGCATTACCCTGGCTGTGGTGGTAGCGGCGATTTTCGCTGGCGCCTGGATCTGGCAGCACTACATGTATTCGCCCTGGACCCGGGACGCCCGGGTGCGCGCCGATGTGGTAACCATCGCCCCGGACGTGTCCGGCTGGGTGCTCGAACTCAAGGTACGCGACAACCAGCAGGTCAAGGCTGGCGACCTGCTGATGACCATCGACCGTGACCGTTATCAGGCTGCGGTGGAAAAGGCCCAGGCCGTGGTCGACATCCGCGAGCAGCAGCTCAACCTGCGCGAACACGAAGCCTCGCGCCGTGCGCAGCTGGGCAGCCAGGCGATCAGCGCCGAGCTGCGCGAGAACGCGCAGATCAACGCCGAGATGGCCCGCAGCGAATACCGCGAGGCCCAGGCCGACCTGCGCATCGCCCAGCTCAACCTCGAACGCAGCGAAGTGCGCGCGCCGCGTGACGGCCAGGTGACCAACCTGGTGCTGGCCCAGGGCAACTACGTGACCGCCGGGCAGGCGGTGATGGCCCTGGTCGATACGGGCTCCTTCTACGTGCAGGCGTATTTCGAGGAAACCAAGTTGCCGCGCATCCAGGTCGGTGCGCCGGTGGAAATCTGGTTGATGGGCGGTGAGCAAGAGATTCGTGGCGAGGTTGAAGGCATCAGCCGCGGCATCACCGACCGCAACGCCAGCCCGGACGGCCAGCTGCTGGCCAACGTCGAGCCGACCTTCAACTGGGTGCGCCTGGCCCAGCGCATTCCGGTACGCATCAAGCTCGATGACGTGCCGGAGAGCGTCAAGCTGAGCGCCGGCATGACCGCCAGCGTACGGGTGGAGTAGGGCGAGTTTGGTCATTGTAGCAGGGGCTTTAGCCCCGAGCTCTTAAGGGCTCGAGGCTAAAGCCCCTCCCACCATTTCGTAGCCCGGGTCGAGCGCAGCGACGCCCGGGACATTTCCTGGGTATCGCTGCGCTCAACGCCAGGCTACCGTCTGCTTGCGAGTGTTACTTGCAAAGATGAAATGGGTAGCGTGAGTGGCATGCCTGACCATCAGCGAAAACAGAGCACCACCATGTCAAGGTGGGGCTCTTTGCCGACAGCACTAGCGCCTTTGCGGATTTCAGCCGCGCTGCACACTCGCCGGCGTACGGCGCATCAGCACTTCACCATGACGCACCGAAACCAGCGCATGGCCCTGGGTGCGGATCATCTCGTAATCGTCTGGCGCCGAAAGAATCAGCAGGTTGGCCGGGCGGCCCACTTCGATGCCGTAACGCTCACCCAGGTGCAGGGTGCGGGCGCTGTTGTCGGTGATCAGGTCCAGGCCGCGCTTGAGGTCTTCGTAGCCGAGCATATGGCAGATGTGCAGACCGGCTTCGAGGATGCGCAGGATGTTGCCGTTGCCCAGCGGGTACCAGGGGTCGACGATGGAGTCCTGGCCGAAGCAGATGTTCATGCCGGCCCGGTCGATCTCGGCCACGCGGGTCAGACCGCGGCGCTTCGGGTAGGTGTCGAAACGGCCCTGCAGGTGGATGCTTTCGGTGGGGCAGGAGATGAAGTTGATCTTCGACTGCTTCAGCAGGCGGAACAGCTTGGAGCAGTAGGCGTTGTCGTAGGAGCCCATGGCGGTGGTGTGGCTGGCGGTGACGCGTTCGCCCATGCCGCGCACACGGGCTTCTTCGGCCAGCACTTCGAGAAAGCGCGACTGCGGGTCGTCGGTCTCGTCGCAGTGCACGTCCACCAGGCAGCCGGTGCGCTCAGCCAGGTCCATCAGAAACTTGATCGAGCTAACGCCCTGGTCGCGGGTATTCTCGAAGTGCGGAATGCCGCCCACCACGTCGGCGCCCAGCGCCACGGCCTGCTCCATCAGCGCGCGGCCGTTGGCATAGGACTCGATGCCCTCCTGGGGAAAGGCGACGATCTGCAGGTCGATCAGGTGGCGGGTTTCCTCGCGCACTTCGAGCATCGCCTTGAGCGCGGCCAGGGTCGGGTCGGTGACGTCGACGTGGGTGCGCACGTGCTGGATGCCGTGATCGACCAGCATGTCGATGGTCTTCTTGGCGCGGCTCTTGGTGTCTTCGTGAGTGACCAGCGCCTTGCGCTCCGCCCAGCGCTCAATGCCCTCGAACAGCGTGCCGCTCATGTTCCAGTTAGGCTCGCCGGCGGTGAGGGTGGCATCGAGGTGAATGTGTGGCTCGACGAAGGGCGCGACCACCAGATTACTGGCGGCGTCCAGATCGCCTTCGCTGGCGCTGACCACCGCGGGTTGTGCGGTGATGGCGGCAATCTGCGAGCCGTCCAGCGTGATATGGAAAAGACCTTCGCGGCCACGCAGGCGGGCGTTGACGATGTTCATGGGGTACTCCTTGGCAGGCTATGAGACGACAGGCGACGGATCAGCAGGGCGATGCTGATGTTCAGCCGGTCGTGAGGATCATCGAACGAGCAGCCGGTCAGCGCTTCGATACGTTGTACACGGTAGCTCAGGGTGTTGCGGTGTACGCCCAGGCGTTGCGCGGCCAGGGCGAGGTTGGCGTTCTCGAAGAACCAGGCTTCCAGGGTTGGCATCAGCACCGGTTCGTGGCGTGAATCATCGCCGATCAGCGGGCCCAGGGTGCGTTCGACGAAGCGCTCGAGCAGGCTGCGGTCGCGGATCGCTGCGAGCAGTTCGATCACCCCCAGTTCGTTGAAGCTGCACAGCCCCAGGCGTTCGGGAAAGGCCTGGGCAGCGACCAGCGCCTGGCGGGCCTGGCCGAGCGCCCGGGCGAAATGCTTGGGGTGATGATTGCCGCTGCTCAGGCCCAGAAAAAGGCGCTGCGGTTGCAGGCGTTCATCCAGCTCGCCGAGCAGGTCCATCAAAGTCTTGCGGTTGCGCTGTTCGTCCTGGCTGCTGGTGCAGGGCAGCAGGGCGATCCAGTGCTCGCCCTGGCTGATCAGCGGTAGAGCGTCCCCCAATTGTTGCAGGCACTGTTCGAGGCGCTGCTGCAGGCACTGGCGGTTGTCGCGCAGCAGGCGCTCGCCGCTGGCCGCTGCCTCGCCGTCGAACAACTGCTCGCTGTTCTGCAGGCGCAGCAGGGCGACCTGGCGCGGCACGCTCAGCGGCAGATCGAGGCTGGCCGCGCGCTGCAGCAGCACGTCGAGGGACTGGTAATCGCCTTCCAGCAATTGCTCCAGCACGTGCTGGCGCGAGCTGCCGATCATCTGCTGCTGCACCAGCGCCGTGCCGATGGCCTGGGTGACCACCACCATCTTCAGCCCGTAGGGTTGCTCGAGTAATGGCAGGCCCAGGCGCTCGGCCTCGGCGATCACCGCCGGTGGAATCGCCTGGATGAATTCGGCACCGGTGAGGATTACCAGCCCGGCTGTGGCGCGCTCGACCGCCTGGCGCACCAGAAGCAGCAGATTGGCCTCATCACGCGGATGGTTGATGCCGGTGACGAATACCAGCTCGCCGCCCATCACCCAGTCGGCGATGTCCTCGTTCTCGGCCACGTAGGGCCAGCGCACCGGGTTGCCCAGGCCTGCCTGGCCAGCGCGCAGGCGCAGCTCGTGCAGGCCTGGCAGGGCCAGTACATCGGCGACGCTCAGGCTCATGCGCGGGCGACCACGTCGCGTGCGGCGAAGACCTTCTTCGCTTCGAACAGCACGATGTAAACCACCGCAGCGACGGCGATGCCTACCAGCGGCGCGACCCAGGGCGAGAAGTAGGCGCACAGCGCACCGACGGCGTAGGCGCCCAGGCCGACCCAGTTGAACGCGGGGATGCGCGCCTCGGCGATCAGCGGATAGCGGCTCTTATGGCCGTAGAAGTAGTCGGCCATGATCACGCCACCGATCGGCGGGATGATCGAGCCGAGCAGGATCAGGAACGGAATCAGCAGCTCGTACATGCCGCCGATGGCCAGCAGGGTGCCGATGCCGGCACCGACCACGGTCACCGTCTTGCGCCGGCCGGTGCGCAGCAGGTTGCAGCCGGCGGCGGCGAAGTTGTAGATGGTGTTGTCCTGGGTCGTCCACAGGTTGAGGAACAGCATCACCACCGCGGCGATGGACAGGCCCTGCAGCACCAGCACTTCGACGATGTCCGGCTGCTGGTAGACGATGGCGCCGTAGGCCCCGGCGACGATCATCAGACCGTTGCCTAGAAAGAAACCGACCATGCTGGCGATCACCGCGATGCGTCCGGTGCGGGCGAAGCGTGTCCAGTTGGTGGCCTGGGTGGCGCCGCTGACGAAGGTGCCGAAGACCATGGTGATGGCCACGCTCAGGGTCATGCTCTGGGTCGGCTCGATGGCCATCAGCGCGCTCAGGCCGCCGATGTCGTCGGTGGCGATCCACAGCGAGCAGACCAGCAGGGCGAGCATGGCCGGCACGGAAATGCGCGACAGGATATCCAGCCCCTTGTAGCCGATGAACGCGGTGATGCAGAAGGCGAAGCCGAACAGCACCATCAGGGGGATGGTCAGGCCTTGCGGCAGGCCGAGAATCTTCACCAGCACGATGGCCACCGTGGCGGTGCCCCAGGCGTACCAGCCGATCTGGGTGAACCCGAGCAGCACGTCGGAGAGTTTGCTGCCGGCTTCGCCAAAGCAGAAGCGCCCCATCAGTACCGAGTTGAGGCCGCTGCGGCAGGCGATCAGGCCCAGCACCGCGGCATAGGCACCGAGCAGCAGGTTGCCGATCACAGCAGCCCAGATCAGCGTAGTGACGTCGAAGGCCATGCCGATCTTGCCGCCGGCAAACATGGTGGCGGTGAAGAAGGTGAAGGAGAACAGCATGATCGAGGTGGAGAACAGCCCCTTGCGAGCGCCGGCCGGCACTTCGCTCAAGGGGTAATCGCTATCGGTAGTCGGCTGGGTCATGGCCAGGCTCCAGGGTGAGGGAGGCCATGGCTATAGCAGGCGACGTGCCAACCGAACCTTTGTGTGGCGCATACAGCGCGCATTGTGCGATGTGCACAAAAGGTTGCGGGTTTTCAGCGAATAGCCGGCAGTTCCTTGTGAGTTGTCACTATTCATGACCTGTCTTGGTGCGCTGATGGGCCGTTATGCACCAGGCCCTTGCGGTCGATAAAAGCTGCCCTGGATGGTCTGGGCGAACTGGCGAGCGGCGATTTTTTCTTCACTCCACGAAAGTCGGCACTGAGAACGAAAGCGTCATTTGTGATTAATTTGATATAAATATTTAATGCTTGTGTGATAGCTTGTGCTCCGTGTCGGTGCGTCTCGTTGAGCTGCCATAACCAGATTGGCCGCTCGCCGCAACGGCGCACGGGCTGGCAGTGACCGGCCCTGCAGGCTTCTTCATTCAAGGTCTTGCCAGCACCTCGACGGGCTGGCTGGAGGAAACACGATGGAAGGACAGAGCACTGAAGATGATTTCGACAGCCGCATGATGCGCCTGGTGGAAAAATGTCATCGCGAGAAACGCCTGATCATGAATCACGTCTGTGTTCGCGTCGAAGATATCGACCGCACGGAAAAGCTGCTGGCCGAGTCGTTCGGCATCGGTGCCTTCAACCGGGTTACCGGGTCGCTGTTCAAAGGTGAGGCAGCGGTCAGTGGCGCCTGGGTGAGCGACGAGTTCTACCTCGAACTCATGCAGCCCCTGGAGAAGCAGCAGCTGGGCTACGACACCGGCTGCGCCACGCCCATCGGCCATCTGAGCGAGATCGGCTTTCTTACGCCGGATATGGATGCGGAAGTGGAGCGACTGTCGAAACTCGGCTGGCGCATGACCGACTCGCTCTCATCCGAGCACTCGCGGGAAGTGAAAATGGACATGCAGCCATCGATCGGCTTTCCCATCGAGTTGATGGAAATAAAGGCGCCCTGACGCCCCGCAAATCTTGCTGCGCTACCCGGAGTGAATCACCGACATGGCCTATATCGAAATATTCCCCAAATCGGCAGCCGCGCAAGCGCAGCTGACCGAGTGTTGCGACCAGCTTATGGACATGCTGCAGGGCGCCGTCCGGTCGGTATTCAAGGTGCCCGAGCACGACATCATCATCGAGCTCGATCAGTGCAAGGTATTGGCATTCAACGCCTCGGCGGTGCGTGCCGCCGCGGTGCCCGATGTGGTGATCAAGGTATCCACCAGCGACGTCGAGCTTCGTCCTGAATTTCAGCCGCTTTGCGATCGGATCGTCAGTGGCTGCAATGCCCAGTTTGGCGACAGTCTGGGCGTCGAGGTGTGGGTCAGCGTCATCGAAGCCTGGGGTTGCAACCTGAGCTTCGACTAGCAATCGGCTGTATGGCCGCGCCAGATGGCGTAGCCATCTGCATTGCGACAGGTTCATTCGGCCAGGCCGCAAGCAGTTGATTGGCGCTCAGGCTGGATTTGTGAGGCCGCAAAGGATATATCGTCACCACTCTCAGTAATGGCGATCACAAGGAATAGCTATGCGGCCTCCTGCGGCCCCCAAAGAGACAATTGCCGAGCAGATCTACAACGCCATCCGCAAGGACCTGATGGAGTGCCGCTGGCCCACCGGGTATCGGCTGAAAATTCGTGATCTGGCGGCAGAATTCGGTGTCAGCGCCATGCCCGTGCGCCTGGCCTTGAAGCGCCTCGGCGAGGAGGGCGCGCTGACGGTCGAGGAAAACCGTTCGGCGCGCGTGCCGGAGATCTCCCAGCAGCGCTTTTCCGAGTTCTACGAAATCACTGTACGCCTGGAAACCCTGGCCATCGAGCGCGCAGCGCAGCGCATCACTGACGAACAGCTGCACAGCCTGATCGACCGCGCAGACCATATCCAGGAGGAGATAGAGGCAGGCCGCACCAGTGGCTATGCCCAGCGCTTCAACGCGCTGCTCATGGATCTGTATCGCATCGGCGGCTCGAGCGCGCTGCTGGAAGTCATCGAATACGCCTGGGTGCATGTCGCACCGCCCTCGAACGCGGTTTTCGAGGCACCGATCTTCGTGGTCAAGATCCACGCCCACCTTCGCGAGATTCTCGAAGCGCTGCGCCGCAAGGATGCAGCGTCCGCCGAAGCGGCGCTGGTCGCCGCCCTAAGCTACGCGGAGCGCGGCATGAACCTGCTGATGGACATGGACAGCAGCTCCCGATCGCTCAGCAGCAAGCGCCGCCGCAAGGTGGCTGGCGAGCCCGAGTGACTGCTGGCGGGTAAGAGAAGTCAGGGCGGGCTTTGTTGCCCGCCCTGAGCGATCTGTCGCTACCTGTAGTGCCGTAGCGGTGCGCCCTGATCCTGCCTGCGCGCCGGGCCACATGGCGGCCCGGCGACATCACTCGTGATGCAGGACGCGAACGCGACCTCAGCGGGTGCCGAGGAAGTCGCGCTTGCCCAGTTCCACGCCGTTGTGGCGCAGGATGGCGTAGGTGGTGGTGATGTGGAAGTACAGGTTGGGCAGCACGTGATCCTGCAGGAAGGCCAGGCCCTGGAAGTGGGTTTCCTTGTCGCGGCGCTTGAGCGTCACGGTGCGGTCTTCGCTGCCGTCGAGCTGTGCGGCGCTGATGCCCTGCACGAACTCCAGGGTTTTGGCGATGCGCGCCTGCAGCTCGGCGAAGCTGGTTTCATCATCGGCATGGCTCGGCACTTCGACGCCGGCCAGCAGGGCCGCACCGGATTTCACCGTGTCACAGGCGATCTGTACCTGGCGGCTGAGCGGGAACATGTCCGGCGCCAGGCGCGAGCCGAGCAGCACGCTCTGCTCGATCTTTCGGGCTTCGGCATTGGCGGCAGCGATGCCGAGAATGGTCGACAGGTTAGTCAGCTGGCGGGTGAACACCGGGATGGTAATGGAATGCATGGAGAGTGGCATGGAGGGTTCCAGAAAAAGTCAGAGGAGGTAGGCGCAGGCCCGAGCCCGCGCGCAATGCATTAACCGATGCTGATTGGCGGCAGTGTGGCCAGCTCGACGGTAACGGCTTTACGTGGCGCGATGATCTCAGCTTCGCCGTCGACCACCAGTTCGTCGTGCTGGTTGAACACGCGGGTGGCGATGCGTACGCGGAATTTCGGCAGCTTCTCGAGAATCTCCAGGCGCACGGTCAGGGTGTCGCCCAGTTTCACCGGCTTCTGGAAGCTCATCTGCTGGCCTACATAGATGGTGCCGGGGCCGGGCAGGGTGCAGGCCACTGCCGCACTGATCAGCGCGCCGCTGAACATGCCATGGGCTATGCGCTCCTTGAACATGGTGGTAGCAGCGTATTCGGCGTCCAGGTGCACCGGGTTGTGGTCACCGGAAACGGCGGCGAACAGCAGGATGTCCCGCTCCTCCACGCTCTTGCTGTAGCTGGCGGTCTGGCCGACTTCCAGGGCTTCGTAAGGGGTATTGCTGCTTTGCGTCATAAGGCGGGTTCCTGAGGGAGTGAAGGTCGCGGCTGGGGCGCGAGCGTCTGTTCCAGCCAGTCGATCAGGTCGCGAGTGACCTCGTCACGGTTGGTTTCGTTGAGCGTTTCGTGGCGGGCCTGTGAATAAATTTTCAATGTGGTTCGGCTATGTCCTGCCTGCCTCAGCGCATCGGCCAGGCGTTGCAGGCCGTTGCCCTGGCTGACCGGGTCGTGGTCGCCGCCGATGATCAGGATCGGCAACTGCGGGGCGATCTGCTTCAGCGAGGCGAGCGGGGTGATGCGCTGCAGACCTTCCAGCAGGTCGAGCCACAACTGGTTGGTGCAGCGAAAACCGCACAGGGGGTCGGCAATGTAACGGTCGACCTCGGCGTTGTCACGGCTGAGCCAGTCGAACGGCGTGCGCGTCGGGGCGAAGGCCTTGTTGAAAGCACCGAACGAAAGCCAGTCGATCAGCGCGCTGCGCCCGGTCGCGCCCTGGCGCCAGCGCTCGAAGCGCGCCACCAGCGCCGCAGCCCGAAAGGTGCCCAGCTTGCCGTAATTCGAGCCACTGAGAATCGCGCCTTGTACGCTGCTGCTGTGGTGCATGAGGTAGGCGGTGGAGATGAAGCTGCCCATGCTGTGGCCGAGCAGAATGATCGGTGTCTGCGGATGCTGATGGCGGATGTGATGGTTGAGCTCGGAGAGGTCGCCGACCACATGGTTCCAGCCGTTCTCGTCGGCGAAGTGGCCGAGCAGCCCATGCTGCGCCGATTGCCCGTGGCCGCGATGGTCGAGGGCGTAGAGCGCGTGCCCGGCAGCGACCAGCGCCTCGCCCAGGCGAGCATAGCGGCCGCTGTGTTCGGCCATGCCATGGGCGAGCATCACCACGGCCCTGGGCTCGTGCGCGGGGTGCCAATGATTGACGTACAGGGGGGCGCCGTCACTGCTGTCGAGCCAGAAGCTGTGGTGCTGCATGGCAAAGTCCTTTTTCAACAGCCAGATAGCCGGCGGAATGCCAAGCATTGTAGACCCTGCAGGTGCTGAAATTCACGGTATTGATTGTGGCTTTGCCAGGCTGTGGCCGGCTGCTAAGTTCGTGCCAGTGATATCACCGTCGGAAACCAAGGGATAACAACAATGCAGCCCGATTTCTGGAACGATAAACGCGCCCCCGGCGTGGCCAATGACATCGACATGGACGCCTACCAGTCGGTGGTCGAGGTGTTCGAGCGCTCCTGCAAGACTTTCGCCGACCGCCCCGCGTTCAGCAATCTGGGCAGAACGCTGACCTACGGCGAGCTGGACAAACTGTCCGCCGCCTTCGCCGCCTACCTGCAGCAGCGCACCGACCTCAAGCCCGGCGACCGCATCGCCGTGCAGATGCCCAATGTGCTGCAGTATCCGATTGCCGTGTTCGGCGCCATGCGCGCCGGGCTGATCGTGGTCAATACCAACCCGCTGTACACCGCCCGCGAGATGCGCCACCAGTTCAAGGATGCCGGGGTGCGCGCCCTGGTGTACCTGAACATGTTCGGCAAACTGGTGCAGGAAGTGCTGCCCGACAGCCAGATCGAGTACCTGATCGAAGCGCGCATGGGCGACCTGCTGCCCACGCTCAAGGGCTGGCTGGTCAACACCGTGGTCAGGAAGGTCAAGAAGATGGTGCCTGACTACCATCTGCCCCAGGCCCTGGCGTTCAAGCAGGTGCTGGGCGAGGGCGCGCGGCTCAGCCTGAGCCCGGTGTCTGCCAAGCAGGACGATATCGCCGTACTGCAGTACACCGGCGGTACCACCGGCGTGGCCAAGGGCACCATGCTGACCCACGGCAACCTGGTGGCCAACATGCTGCAGATCGATGCCTGCATGTCGCAGCTCGACGATGACGGCACGCCGCTGATGAAGCAGGGCCAGGAGGTGATGATCGCGCCGCTGCCGCTGTACCACATCTACGCCTTCACCGCGAACTGCATGTGCATGATGGTCAACGGCAACCATAACGTGCTGATCACCAACCCGCGGGACATTCCCGGCTTCATCAAGGAGCTGGGCAAATGGGAGTTCTCCGCGTTGCTGGGGCTCAACACCCTGTTCGTGGCGCTGATGGATCACCCGGATTTCACCAAGCTCGATTTCAGCCACCTCAAGCTCACCAACTCCGGCGGCACTGCGCTGGTCAAGGCCACCGCCGAGCGCTGGCAGCAGCTGACCGGCTGCGGCGTGGTGGAAGGTTACGGGCTGACGGAAACCTCGCCGGTGGCCAGCACCAACCCCTATGGCGACAAGGCGCGCCTGGGCACGGTCGGCATTCCGGTGCCGGGCACAGCGTTCAAGGTCATCGATGACGACGGCAACGAGCTGCCGATTGGCGAGCGCGGCGAGCTGTGCATCAAGGGCCCGCAGGTGATGAAGGGCTACTGGAACCGCCCCGATGCCACCGCCGAGGTACTGG
>Ga0268257_1002591_pt1 | contig 12690 bp, 15 predicted proteins | sample AgamicAtPrz_FD_200249 | JGI IMG/M metagenome (GOLD analysis project Ga0268257, IMG submission 200249) | Agave microbial communities from Guanajuato, Mexico - At.P.rz (v2) (version 3) | ecosystem: Host-associated > Plants > Phyllosphere > Phylloplane/Leaf | place: Guanajuato, Mexico | collected...
ACCGAGCAGCAGGCCGTGTCGCTGCAGCAGGCGGCCGCGAGCGTCGAGCAACTGACGGCGGCCGTGCGCCAGAACGCGGACAACGCGCGCGATGCGCGCACGTACGTCGAGGGCGCGGCCGGCATCGCGTCGCGCGGCGGCGAAGCGATGCAGCGCGTCGTCGAGACGATGTCGGAAATCTCGAACAGCTCCGCGCGCATCTCCGGCATCGTCGGCGTGATCGAGAGCATTGCGTTTCAGACCAACATTCTCGCGTTGAACGCCGCCGTCGAAGCCGCGCGCGCGGGCGAGCAGGGGCGCGGGTTCGCGGTCGTCGCGACCGAGGTGCGCGGGCTCGCCCAGCGTTGTGCCGCGGCGGCGAAGGAAATTCGCGACCTGATCGGCCATGCCGCGCGACGCGTCGAAGACGGCAGCGGTCTCGTCGCACGGGCCGGCTCGGCGATGACCGAGCTCGTCGCGGCGGTCGAGCGCGTCAACGCGATCATGGGCGAAACCAGTCAGGCATTCGACGAACAGTCGTCGGGCATCGAGCAGGTGAACGTCGCGGTGATCCAGATGGAGCAGACGATGCAGCGCAATGCCGCGCTGGTCGAGGAGGCGGCGGCCGCGGCGCTGTCGCTCGACGAGCAGGGCGCGCGGCTGAGCGCCGCGGTCGCGCAGTTCCGTCTGCGCGAAGCGGCGCTGGCATGACGTGCGGACTTATTGCGGCGCATCCGGCAACGCGTAGTCGAAGCGGTACGCATGCTGGCCGTTGTCGATATCGATGAGCATCGCGCCGGAGAGCCCGAGCAATTCGTCTGTGCCGGAATCGGGCACGACCGTGATCGACTGCGTCGGCTGCCCGCGCGTCATGGTGGAGCTGTGCTGCAGGACGAAGCTGCCCTTGCGTCCGCCGAGCACGCCTTTGACGGTTTCCATCGCGACGTAGCCGGCCGAACCCTGAACGCTGCTGCGAAACGCGAGCATTTCACCCTGGCTGACGGCTTCGAGGTCGCCGTGAAAATGCTTGTCCAGCGACATGCGGCCGAGCCCGCTGGGTTCGGCGACGTGACTCAGGGGTTCCGGATTCAGCTTCACTTCGAACGGACCGGTGGCCTGCAGTTTCATTGCTTTCTCCTCGTTGAATGGGCAACCGGCACTATAAGTCAACGCTGTCGACGGCGGGCCGATCGCGATGCGTCAATCGCCGCCCGATCGATAAAGCGCCTTCAACTGCGACAACGTCGCCATGCCGGGTTGCGTTTCGAGGTGGATTGAACGGTGTCCCCGCCGGCGATTCGAGCCGGGCGGGGCGCCGCGCATGCCCCGGTCATACGCTCGAGGGCGTTACCGCTACGCTCGGTTGCGCTTGCCCGCGCCCGTACGGGCAGCCGTCTCGTCCAGAATCGTCGCGGCGAATTCGACGGCCGCCGGCATCCGCGCGTCGTGCATCATCACGAATTCCATCTCCGGCAGTTCCGGCAAACCTTCGGAGAGCCCCAGTTCGCGAAGCGTATCGTCGATCGCGCTGCGCGGCACCGGCGCGATCGCGATGCCGGCTCGTGCGAAGGTCCGGATGCCGGTCACGCTCGGGCTTTCGCACGCGATCCGGTAGCGCATGCCGGCCAGCGCGAGCGCCTTGATGGCGGCGCCGCGGTACGGGCACGGATCGGGGAAGCATGCGAGCGGCACGTCGCCTTCCGGAAGCGGCTCGTGGCGCGCGAACGCCCAGACGAGCGGCTCTTGCCACAGCGTCGCGCCGTGGCCCGCGTGCGAGCACCGGCTGCCGATCACGACATCGAATTCGCCGTTGGCGTGCCGCCGAAACAGGCTGTCGCCAATGTCGACGACCAGATCCAGCCGCAGGCCGCGTCGCGCGGCGCCATGGCGGCGCATCAGGTCCGGCAGCCAGCCGCCGGCAAAGTCCTCCGACACGCCGATCCGCAGCTTGACGTCGACGGCGTCACCCGTTCCCAGCCTTGCCTGCGCTTCCTCGCTCAGATTGAGCATCGCGCGCGCGTAGCCGAGCAGCGTCTCGCCAGGCCCGGTGAGCGTGACGCTGCGCGTGTTGCGCACCAGCAGCGCCTGGCCGACCTGTTCTTCGAGACGAACGATCTGCGCGCTGACCGCGGACTGGCTGAGATTCAGTCGGCGCCCGGCGCCGGTGAAGCTGCGCACGTCGGCGACCGCAACGAACGTATGAAGCAATGCCGTGTCGAGGGGAGGATTCATTCATCACCAATTCGGGTTAATTCGATCAATTAATATCGTTTCCCGATTATAGGCCGCCCCGATAGGCTGTGAAGCACGGTGGGCGAGCGCGCATTGGGCGCGCCGTCGTCACCCCAGACAAGGACCGGCCGCCATGACACGCGTGCTCTATATCGAAGGCTCACCCAACAAGGCCTATTCGGCGTCCATCGAGGTGTGCGAGGCATTTCTCGATACCTATCGGCAGGCCCATCCCGATCACGAGATCCGGAAGATCGATATCTGGGATCTGCCGATGCCCGAATTCGACGGCGCCGCGCTGGCGGCGAAATATGCCGGACTGAGCGGCACGGCGTTGACGCCGGAGCAGGCGGCGGCGTGGCGGCAGATCGAGCGGCTCGCGGCGCCGTTCCACGAAGCGGACAAATTCCTGTTCGGCGTGCCGCTGTGGAATTTCAGCATTCCGTACAAGCTCAAGCACCTGATCGACGTGATCTCGCAGAAGGATGTGTTGTTCACGTTCGACGCAGCGGGTTTTACCGGCAAGCTGGTCGGCAAAAAGGCGGCGGTCGTCTACGCGCGCGGCCTCGCCTATCAGTCGCCGGGGTCGTTTACGCCGGCCGCCGAGTTCGATCTGCAGCGCCCTTACATGGAAACGTGGCTCAAGTTCGTGGGCGTGACGGACATCACGGGGATCGTCGTCGAGCGCACGTTGTTCGGCCCGGACGGGAAGGTCGATCGGAGCCGGGCGATCGACGAAGCACGCGCGATCGCACCGACGTTCTGACGTAGCCGGCGCCGGGCGTCCGGCGCCGCGCATCCGGCGGGGGTCTCGTGTCAGCGCCCGCCGCGTGCGATGGCGAGCATGACGCCGAAGCCCACCAGCAGGCATCCGAACGTGCGATCGATCCAGTGCCGCAGCGACAGCAGGCGATCGCGGACAGCCGCGGCCGAGAAACAGATCGCCACGAGGCTGAACCAGCCGGCATGCGCGGCCGCGATGAATGCGCCGTAGCCGATCTGCACGATCAACGGCGTGTCGGGCCGCACTGCCTGCATGAACAGGCTGACGATGAACACCGTGGTTTTCGGGTTCAGCACATTGGTCAGGAAGCCCGTGCGCAGCGCGGCGAGATCGGACAGCGGCGCCACGCGCGTGTCGGCTTGCACGCCGCCGGCTTTCGTCGTGAGCATCTTTGCGCCGAGGTAGATCAGGTAGATCGCGCCGATCAGCTTGACGGCGTTGAAGAGCCACAGCGACTGACGGATCAGGAGCCCGACGCCCAGCAGCGTGTAGCTCACGTGGACCGTGACGCCGAGCCCGATTCCGCATGCGGTGAGCACGCCGGAACGACGCGACAGCATCAGGCTGTTGCGCGTGACCATCGCGAAGTCCGGCCCCGGGCTGATCACGGCCAGCAGCGTAATGGTGACTACGACTATCAGTTCGGTCATGGCGTTGTTCCTGCGATGGATGCGTTGATGGCACAATCGTACCGATCGTGCTTCATCGGGAAAAACGATGATTTCTGACCAGAATGGTGAGTCTGAATCACAATCGATTCGGACGAACCTGCCGTCGCTGATGGCGCTGCGCTGTTTCGAGGCGGCGGCGCGTCACGAGAATTTCAGTCGCGCGGCCGACGAGCTGTGCCTGACCCATGGCGCGGTCAGCCGCGCGGTGCGTCTGCTCGAGGACGATCTCGGCGTGGCGCTGTTCGAGCGGCGCAGCCGTCGCGTGTTCCTGACCGATGCGGGCCGCACACTCGCTCAGGCCGTCCACGATGGTCTGGGCCTGATGCGTCACGCCGCTCACGCGTTGCGCACCGAGGCCGCCCGTGCGCGGCGTTCGGTCCTGTCGTGCGAGCCGACGCTCCTGATGCGCTGGCTGATTCCGCGCTGGCCGGATTTCCAGGCGCGGCATGCGGGCGTCGATATCCATCTGGCCGCCGCGGGCGGGCCGTTCTCGTTCGACAGCGGTATCGACATGGCGATTCGCCGCAACGATTTCGCTTGGCCGACGGGGTATCACGCCGAGCATCTGTTCGCCGAACGGGTGGGACCGGTTTGCCGGCCGGACAAGGTCGGTGCGTGGTTTGCGTCGCGTCGCGGCGGCCGCGCGTTGAAGCCCGACGCCGCGCTGCTGCATACGCGGACCCGGCCGGACGCCTGGAACGCGTGGGCGGTGGCGGCGAACCAGCCGGCCGCGAACGGGCGCGGGCAGCGGTTCGATCACTTCTACTTCAGTCTGCAGGCGGCCGTCGCGGGGCTTGGGGTAGCGATCGGCCCGTGGCACCTGGTGCGCGACGACATCGAAAGCGGTGTGCTGGTTGCGCCGATGGGGTTCGTCGAGGATGGATCGGATTACTACCTGTTGACGCCGGCGCCGGTGGCGGACGGGAGCGCGCAGGCGGCGTTGCTGGGGTGGTTGAGAGGGATGGTCTGACGAGGCCCGGTACTTCGTTGGCGCTCGCTATCGATATCGACGCCCAGGACGATATTGTCGCTCTTGGGGCAAACGCAACCTCGAATCGAAATAAAGAATGAATGGCTTGTCGATGCTTGCTCATGCCAGCCTGCGAACGGAGAATGCGTCGATCGAGGCGCGTTCGCAAGCCCGTCATTAGCGTGAACAGGCGTTGGCCCGACGCTGCGCAGGCCGGCAGGATGTCGACCGGCTTTTGCCTGATGGACGCGTTATGGCGCGCGCGTCACAAAAAAATGCCGGTGCGGGCTTTATCGCTGCAACGAATGAGCGCCGGTGAAGTCACCGTCATTCTTCATCTTTTTGACACGGTTTTTAACGATGCACGCGCAAACCAGGGCGACGTCAGGGTGCAGCGAACATTTCCCGTTGTCTTTAAATCCGCATTCCTTACCCGAAAGTCAACGACGAGGCGAAGCCATGCAACTTCAAACCGGTAATTTATTCGGCGTCGACGGGCAGCACGGCGGCGACGAGCGAATCGACATGCTCGTCACGAGCCCGCGCGTGAACGTCGAGCGCATCGTATCGATGGGGCATGCGAGCCCGGACGGGTTCTGGTATGACGACCCGCGGGCCGAATGGGTCGTGCTGCTGTCCGGCGCGGCCGTGCTCGAATTCGAAGAGAATGCAACGCGGCTCGATATGCGCGCCGGAGATTACGTGCTGATCGAGCCGCATTGCCGTCATCGTGTCGCATGGACGCATGACGAAGTGCAAACCGTCTGGCTTGCGATCTATTACGAACGCTGAAGAAAGGATTGGCGTGCGCCACGGTCGGTGGATCGACCGGTGTGCGACACGCCGATCGGGCAAAACCTCGTCAACCGGAGCGGCCCTGGAATACCGCCGGTATCGGTGCCCTAATCAATGCCCCGAATTGCCGGACAGCGCGTTGAATCGCGCGCCGGCCCATGCCGGGAATCTTATTCCTGGATCAGGAATCGATTGCGATTCTTCGCATCCTTGATCCATGCGGGCGCGCGGCCGCGGCCCGACCAGGTCGCCCCGGTCTTCGGATCGCGATACTTGGCCTGCACGGGGGCGCCCGCCTGTTTGGCCGGCCGACCGCGGCGCGTACCGAAAATGTCTTTTTCGGTAATGCCGTATTCCGCGACTTTGGTGCGGATGTCGTCGACGATCGCCTGGAATTCAGCGGCGCGCGCTGCTTCGGCTTTCTCGGCCAAAGCATCCATTTGGGCTTTCAGTTCCTTGTAAGTTGCCATATATCACTCTTCAGGTTGTGTCCATACATGATAGCGGTTTCAACCGGAAATGACGAAGAAAATTGCTTCGACTACGAATTCCATTGCCGATATGGCAATGCATGACTGCTTCGAACACCTGAGAACTGGCTTGACGGGATCGTTTGCGTCCGATCTTCTCGTCCGGGACAAGCTTCGGAGACTCAATTATTCTTTATCTTTTTTCAGAAGGATTGGGGAATTCACTGATGAACAGGGATGAAAAACTGAAACAGGTCGCAGCCGAATTCGGATTCGATCCGGACGAAACGATCAGGATCGGCGGAAAGTACACGCCGGTCCTGATCGACGGAAGCACAGCCTACATTGCCGGCCAGATTCCGCGAATCGGGGAAATCGTGCATTTCACCGGCATCGTGGGCGAATCCGTTTCGCTGGACGACGGCCGTCGCGCGGCCGGCATTTCCGCGCTGCGCGCGCTGTCGCTGATCCGCAAGCAGTGCGGCACGCTCGATGCGATCGCAACGGTGCCGCGCATGACCGTGTACGTGCGCAGCGCGCCCGGCTTCACGATGCAAAGCGAAGTGGCCGACGGCGCGTCGGACGTGTTGTACGCGGTGCTCGGCGACGCCGGCGTCCATACGCGTTCGTCGGTCGGCGTGCTGCAATTGCCGAAGGGCGCGTCGGTCGAAGCCGATTTCATTTTCGGGCTGAGTCGCGGCGGCGGCGCCGGTTGACCCGCAATGGCCGCGCCGACAGGACGGGGCGGCCTTGCGTTGATCAGCCCGCCGTGCGCGAGCGGGCGGCTCCGGGTGGGCCGATCAGCGGCTTGAACTGGCTGATGCGCCGGATCGCGATCGCCAGGTTCGGGCTGCACAACGCGGCGAACAGCGGCGGATCGAAGGTTTCGACGCAGAGCAGATCGAGAATGCGCAGCGCGACGACCGGCGCATTCGCCATGTCCTCCATCGCGCGCCACAGGCGGAGTATTCGCGGGTCGTCCGCCCGTTCTTCGGCCGCGTGAACAGATCGGCGGGCAACTGCGCACGCCGCGGCAGTTCATCGGCGCGCAGGCCGAGGTCGACCATCACGACCTGCCAGCCCGGCGAAATCGCGAAGCGGTTCAACGCCGCAATTGCCCGGTTTCGACGAGCTGCTGAAAGAAGTCGTTCATCGACTCGGCGAGCGGGCGATAGCGGATGCCCAGTTCGTTGCGGCTGCGACTGTTGTCGGCGCGCCAGGGCAGCCCGACGTTGCGCGCGATCACGCGGCGCGTCACGCTCTTGTTCACGAGCGGGCCGACCAGCCACACCAGCCACTTCGGCAGGATGCGCCGCGGAATCGGATAGTCGGCGCCATACCGTTCCAGCAGCGTGGCGGCCATCGCCGGCAGGCTCGTGTCGTGCGCCGACACGATGTAGCGGCCGCTGGCGTCCGGCAGAAACGCCGCACGCAGATGCGCGTCGGCGACGTCGCGGACATCCACCGCGCCCATGCCGAGATCCGGCACGCCGGCCTTCATCGTGCCGTTGCCCATCTGCCGCACGATCTCGAAGCTTTCCGACGTCGCGTACGGATTGATGCCCGGCCCGATCACGAGCGACGGATTGATGGTGACGAGATCCCAGCGCTGCTGCTGGCGGGCGATTTTCCACGCTTCGCGTTCGGCGACCGTCTTCGAATACGAATAGGGTTGATGGGTCAGCGACGAACTGGTGTTCCAGATTGCTTCGGTGAACATACCGTCCGGTGTCGCAGCGAGATCGGCGTTGTCGCCGTAGATCGCGGCGCAACTGCTGGTCAGCACGACGCGCCGCACCGACGGCGTGCGGTTGGCCGTCTCGAGTACGTTGCGCGTGCCGAGCAGCGCCGGATCGACCAGCTCCTTCTGCGGATCGCGAACGGTGACGGTGAATGGCGACGCGGTATGGAACACGGTCCCGCAACCCGCCATCGCGCCGGCGTACGACCCGGGTTCGAGCAGGTCCGCGCGGAAATAGCGGATCGCGCCGGGCTTGCCGGCCGCGATGCGCTGGAGATGCTCGAGCTTGTCCGGGCTGTCGGGATCGCGCACGGCCGCGTGGACCGTCAGGCCGGCCTCGAGCAGCCGCTGCACGAGCCAGCCCGCGACGTATCCGGTCGCGCCGGTGACCATGACGGGGAGATCGGTATCGATATGCATGGACGGGATTCCGTTGCAGAAGGGATGCGCCATGATGCCGCCTTTTGCGCGCCACTTCACTCGCAAAGCGCGCCAACCGACATGCGGGGGGCGACAGGCGGCGCGATACCGCCCGCCCGTGGCGATGCTCGGGATCGCTGACGGGTGAACTCGAACACGACGGCGGCTGCAACTGGGACGCCGATTTCAGGAAGATGGCCGATGCGTTCGCGGCGATCGTGCGCACCGGCACGGCGCTGCCGGCGGCCGATTTGTCAGACATGGAGGCCGTCGTGCGGGACGTCAAGCAGCAATCGGGCGACCCGGCGCAACTGTGCCGGCTCGCGGTTGCGTGGGTGCGCCTGAACCCCGATCCGCTCGAATTCGCGCCGCCGTCCTATCGCCGGTAGCGCGCGGCAGCGTCGCCTTGCGGCGCAGGCATGGCAACCCCATGCCGGCCGTTCCAGCGCTTCGGCATGTCCGGCAGTCATCCCCCGACCCATATCGGCCGGCATCCCCACTTTTGGGGATGCCGTCGCCGAGCGGTACGCCTACGATGGACAACACGGCGCCGGGACCGGAGGTCGCCGGAACAATCGCACAGGCCTGTCGTTCCTTCGTCGAGCGCCGTGCGCGTCCGCACCATCGATTGACACGGTCGTCGCGTACGCTGATGCGCAACGTATCCGGTGCGTCGTGGGCGCCGCGGACGACGGCGCGTCGATGACGGACGGCCTGATGTCGTATTTCGGGGAATTTCAATCACTATGCTCGCACGAGACTATGTGGAACGTGAGCTCTCTCACATCCAGAGAATGGTGGCGCTGCTGGACAGCGAGACGGCCGTCGACGATGTGTCGATGTCGGGCGCGGGGCGCGTCAGGCATCCGAGATACTGGCGCGGGCGTATCGAGGAACTGCTGTCGACGCCCGACGTGCCGCGTCACGTCAGAAAGCTGAGCGAAGCGGTGCTTGCGAAGATCGACGAGATGGAAGCGCGGTTCACGACGATGAAGTAAGTGCATCGTCGGACCGGGCAGCGAAACGCGTTTCGGTCGCGTCGCCCTGTCGAAAACCACCATTACGTCTGACGAGAAGCGGTAATGAACGTGGTATTTCGATCAAACCTGCATCGGCAATTTGAACAATGAGGCTGATTGAGTAAGATGCCCGAACGGCGTTCGACAAAAACGCACGGCGCGGGGTGGCCAGATGCAGATGAACGGATTGATTCCATCGGCATGGATCGATGACGTCTACGCTGCGGCGCTGGGCGATCAACGATGGGAAGCGGTGCTCGACGGGCTGCGTGTGTCGGTCGGCGTACGCATGGCCACGCTGCTGTCGTTCGACGACGCGGCGAGGCTGCCGGCGATCGAGCAGGCGGCCGGCGACGATCCGTCCTGGGTCGCCGCGTGCCACCACAGCTACAACACCGAGTTCTATTTGTACGACCCGGTCGTGCCGGTTGCCGCCGACTGGCAGGCAGGGCGCTGGTTCGAGGACGTCAAGCACCTGTCGGTGCGGCAGCGCACACATGGCGTGTTCTATCGGGAATTCCTGCAGCCGTTCGGGCTCGGCAGCATTTCGGGCCTGTACATCCATCGCGGCGACGGCGCCGGCGCGTTCCTCAGCGTACAGAGCGGCCCCGAATCGCAAGGGCTGTCCGACGATCAGCGCCACACCATCGAAATCATGGGCGCCCACATCAGCCGTGCGCTGCGCATTCACGCGCGCATCGGCGAGCTCGAAGCGCGCGTGGCCGCCGCGGAATCGGCGCTCGATGCGGTGCCGGTGCCGGTGTTCCTGCTCGGCGCGCAGCGCGAACTGCGCTATACGAACCGCGCGGCCGATCAGCTGATCGCCGCCGAACCGGCGCTGCGGATCGTGAACGGCCGTTTCGCGCCGGAAGGCTGCGTCGACGACGCGCAATGGCGGCATGCATTCGCACGCGGCGGGCTGTTGCTGCGGCGTGCGACGGGCGAACCGCTGCCGCTTGCGCTGATGCCCATTCCCGAACAGTCGCGCCTCGCGCGCGAACGGCCGGGCGTCACGGCGCTGATGACGGCCGCCGACCTGCGTTCGCCGTCGGCGCGCGCGCAGCGCCTGCGCGTGTTCTACGGACTGTCGTCGGCCGAAGCCGAACTCGCCGTGCTGCTGTGCTGCGACGGGCGCTCGCCGCAGGAATGCGCAGCGCTGCGCGGGGTGTCGATCGGCACGGTCCGCGCGCAGATCAAGTCGATCTACACGAAGACGGACGTGGCGCGCGCCGCGCAACTGACGTCGCTGGTCATGCAGACCTGAGCGATCGATGCGCGCAGGCGCGCCTGCGTTTTTACCTATCCGCCGCCGATTCCCTGCAGTATCTTGCCGGTCCCGCCGCAGACGGTGCAGGGCTGGCCCTCGACCCTGCCGGTGCCGCGGCAGACGCGGCACGTGTCCTCGCCGATGCCCGGCGCGTCCGCGGGGCCTTCGTCGCCGGCGTTCGGCGGGGTAGCCGGGTCGGGCGGCGCTGCTCGCTTCGTGATCGACATCATTGGCTCCTTTCGCGTTTCACGCTGTGGCGGCGCGCATCGCGCGTGCCCGCCTGGCGGCACGCGCGGCGGCGACGGATCGACCGCGCGTGACGACGCCGGCGCCCGCGTCGACCCGAACGGGTTCCATGCCCGGTAAGTCGACGAACGCGTTGCTGCGGTCGAGCACGCTGGCCGGATCGATCGCATCGGGTATCGCGGCGGCGCGGCAACGTCATGGTCAGTCATCCTATAACTGCGGTGAAAAAAGCCAGAGACGACCGTCGCTTGTTGGAAAATCGCGGCGTCGGTGTCCGATCCGCATGCCGACCCGTTTCCGGAAAACGTTTCGCGGGAAAGTGCGAAAACAGAGAATCTGGTTCCCCGCTTCCCGCCATCGGCCCATGATGACGGCGGTTATAGGGGTATGCACCAAGTGAGTTAAACGGTTAACCGACGTACATTCGCTCAACACGTCATACGACGTATGACTCTGCGGTTCGAGGAAGCGCCTCGGCGAAGCCCGGGCGGGCCGACCCGGCGCGGGCCGACGGATCGCCGCACAACAACGATCGACCATCAAGGAGACTCACCATGAAGCATCGATTCACCGGCTCCCGTACCGCCCTGGCCGTCGCGCTGATGGCCGGCTTCGCGCTGTCCGCGCAGGCGCGCGTGTTCCGCTCGGCGGACGTGCACGGCGACAACTTCCCGACCAACATGGCCGTGAAGTTCATGGGCGACGAACTGTCGAAGCAGACGGGCGGCAAGGATTCGATCAAGGTGTTCGGCAATAGCGCGCTCGGCTCCGAGAAGGACACGGTCGACCAGGTGCGGATCGGCGCGATCGACATGGCGCGCGTGAACGGCGCGTCGTTCAACGAGATCGTGCCGGAGTCGCTGATCCCGTCGTTCCCGTTCCTGTTCCGCGACGTCGACCATTTCCGCAAGGCGATGTACGGCCCGGCCGGCCAGAAGATCCTGGATGCGTTCACCGCGAAGGGGATGATCGCGCTGACGTTCTACGAGAGCGGTGCGCGCTCGATCTACGCGAAGCGCCCGGTGCGCTCGCCGGCCGACATGAAGGGGCTGAAGGTGCGCGTGCAACCGTCGGACCTGATGGTCGACGAGATCCGGGCGATGGGCGGCACGCCGACGCCGATGCCGTTCGCCGAGGTGTACACGGGCCTGAAGACGGGCCTCGTCGATGCGGCGGAAAACAACCTGCCGTCGTACGAGGAAACCAAGCACTACGAAGTCGCGCCCGATTACTCGGAGACGCAGCACGCGATGACGCCGGAAGTGCTGGTGTTCTCGAAGAAGATCTGGGACACGCTGTCGCCGCAGGAGCAGGCGGCGATCAGGAAGGCGGCGGCCGATTCGGTGCCGTACTACCAGAAGCTGTGGACCGCGCGCGAGGCGTCCGCGCAGCAGCTGGTGACGAAGGGCGGCGCGAAGATCCTGCCGGCCGCGCAGATCGACCGCGCGGCGTTCGTGAAGGCGATGCAGCCGCTGTGGACCAAGTACGAAAAGACGCCGCAGATGAAGCAGATCGTCGACGAGATCGAGGCCACCAAGTGACGCGTCGCACTTCGCTGAACAGCGCGGCGGCCGCGGGCTCGCCGGCCGCCGCCCCGGACGGCGCGGCGCCGGCGCGGCCGCATGCCGCGCCGCTGTTGCGCTGCGTGAACGACGTGCTGTTCCGCGTGCTGGCCGTGATCGCGTCCGCGTGCCTCGCGGTACTGACGGTGCTGGTGTTCTACGCGGTCGTGATGCGCTACGTGTTCGAGAACGCGCCGGATTTCGTCGAGCCGATCGCGCTGTTGCTCGTGATCGTGATCGCGATGTTCGGCGCCGCGATGAAGGTGCGCGACGGCGGCCATATCGGCCTCGATTCGCTGGTGCGCCGGCTGTCGCCGAAGGCGCGCACGGTCGTCATCGCGATCCAGCACCTGAGCCTGATCGCGTTCGCGATCATGATCATGATCGGCTGCGGCAGCATGGCCGCGGAGACGATGGGCGACCGCATCCCGATCATCGGGCTGCCCGAAGGCGTGCGCTACCTGATCACGATGCCCGCGGCGGTTGCGATCATCTTCTTCTCGCTCGAGCACCTGCTCGCGCTTCGTCGTTCTT
>Ga0268257_1002592_pt1 | contig 12688 bp, 11 predicted proteins | sample AgamicAtPrz_FD_200249 | JGI IMG/M metagenome (GOLD analysis project Ga0268257, IMG submission 200249) | Agave microbial communities from Guanajuato, Mexico - At.P.rz (v2) (version 3) | ecosystem: Host-associated > Plants > Phyllosphere > Phylloplane/Leaf | place: Guanajuato, Mexico | collected...
CCAGCTTCGCGGCGGGGATCGATCCCCGCCGCGAACAAGGCCTCGGTGGCGTAGATATTGCCCACGCCGACCACCACCGCGTTGTCCATGATGAATGGCTTGACTGCCATCGACCGCCCCCGGGACAGCTGGAACAGGCGCTCACCGTCGAACAGGTCGGTCAGCGGCTCTGGCCCCAGGCGAAGCAGCAGCTCATGGTTGAGCGGGTCGAGGCTCCACAGCATCGCCCCAAAGCGGCGCGGGTCGGTGTAGCGCAGCATCAGCCCCGACTCGAGTTCGATATCCACATGCTCGTGCCTGGCCGCCGGCAAGCCCAGCTCGACCAGGCGCAGGTTGCCCGACATGCCCAGGTGGCTGATCAGGGTGCCGACCTCGGCGTTGATCAGCAGGTACTTGGCGCGGCGCTCGACACTGACGATGCGCTGCCCCGACAGGCGCACGTCCAGGTCTTCCGGGATCGGCCAGCGCAGGCGCCGGTCACGCACCACCACGCGGCTGACCCGCTGGCCTTGCAGATGGGGCGCGATGCCGCGCCGCGTGGTCTCGACCTCTGGCAGCTCCGGCATGGCTCAGTGCCCGCCCATTTCGCGGATGTTCTGCTTGAGCTGCTCGAAGTCGTATTCGGTCAGGCCGATGTAGTCCAACACCAGCGGCCCCACCATGTTCCACTCGTGATCGACGCTCTGGTTGCCCAGCACACGGTACGAAGCGCAGATGTGCTCGGACATCTTCAGTACCGCCAGCAGGTTCTTCAGCTGGGTCTGGGTGTTGCGCGAGGATTCGTCGCGGAACACCGCCAGGGCGTTGTGGTGGTTGGCGATGGCCGCGCTGATGTGCTCGGGCAGACGCCAGGACTTGGCGGTGAAGTAACCGACCACCGAATGGTTGGTGTTGAACACGCGGTTCTCGGTGTCCACCACGCGGACCTCGTCATTGGCCTTGGCGTAGGATTCCTCCAGCACTTCCATGTAGTTGGGGAAGCGCTTGTGCATCAGCGGCACGCCGCAATCGTGGAACAGGCCCAGGGTGTAGGCCTCGTCCACCGCCTGGATACCGGTGCGCTTGGCCAGGGTCAGGCAGGTCATGGCCACGTCCTGGGCGGTGTCCCAGAACGGGTTGAGGGTGACGATGGTCTCGTCGCTCATCTCGCCCCTGATCGATTGCGCGTTGATCAGGTTGATGATCGAACGGCTGCCCAGCAGGTTCACCGCGCGCTGGATCGAGCCGATCTTGTTCGCCAGGCCGAACTGCGCCGAGTTGACCAGTTTGAGCAGGGCGCCGGACAGGCCCGGGTCCTGCGCGATCAGCTTGGCGATGGTCTCCAGGTCCGGGTCGGGCATGTACTGCTCGAACTGCAGGTCGACCATGATCTGCGGCTGTGGCGGGATGGTGATGCCCTGCAGGGCTTGCTGGATCTGTTCGGCGGTGAGTTCCTGGGACATTCGTGCATTCTCGCTGGGGACGGGGGATTCTAACCCTGTACGCCGCCAGGGTGACTATCAGTGAATCGTTGGATCCAAGAATTTCTTTAGCCGTGGGCGCGGACCAGTTGGTCGCACCCACCAGCGAACCTGGGGCCAACACGGTATACTCCCGCTCTTTTTTCTCGGAGCGACGTCATGTCCCTGCCCAGCCTTCGCCTCAAAGCCAATGCCGATCGCCGCCTGCGCGCCGGCCACCTGTGGGTCTACAGCAATGAAGTCGATGTTGCCGCGACCCCGCTGCAAGGCCTGAAGGCCGGCCAGCAGGCCATCCTCGAAGCAGCCAACGGCAAGCCGCTGGGCGTGGTGGCCATGAGCCCGAACAACCTGATCTGCGCCCGCCTGCTGTCGCGTGATGCCAAGCTGCCGCTGGACAAGTCGCTGCTGGTGCACCGCCTGAACGTGGCCCTGTCGCTGCGCGAGCGCCTGTTCGACAAGCCATGCTACCGCCTGGTGTATGGCGACTCCGACCTGCTGCCGGGCCTGGTGGTCGACCGTTTCTTCGACATCCTCGTGGTCCAGTTGGCCTCGGCCACCATGGAAGCGCACAAGGACGAGGTGATCGCCGCGCTGGTGCAGGTGCTCAAGCCCAGCGGCATCCTGTTCAAGAACGATTCCGCCGCCCGCGACGCCGAAGGCCTGGAGCGTCATGTCGAGACCGTCTACGGCGAAGTGCCGGACTGGGTCGCGCTGGAAGAGAACGGCGTCAAGTTCGAAGCCCCGGTACGTGAAGGCCAGAAGACCGGCTGGTTCTACGACCACCGCATGAACCGCGCCCGCCTGGCACCCTACGTCAAGGGCAAGCGCGTGCTCGACCTGTTCAGCTACATCGGCGGCTGGGGCGTGCAGGCCGGCGCGTTCGGCGCCAGCGAAGTGTTCTGCGTGGACGCCTCGGGCTTCGCCCTCGACGGCGTCGAGCGCAATGCCGCGCTCAACGGCATCGGCGAGAAGCTGACCTGCATCGAAGGCGACGTGTTCGAAGCCCTGCGCGAGCTGAAAGCCGCCGAAGAGCGCTTCGACGTGATCATCGCCGACCCGCCCGCCTTCATCAAACGCAAGAAAGACCTGAAAAACGGCGAGGCCGCCTACCGCCGCCTCAACGAACAGGCCATGCGCATGCTCACCAAAGACGGCATCCTGGTCAGCGCCTCGTGCTCGATGCACCTGCCCGACGACGACCTGCACAACATCCTGCTGACCAGCGCCCGCCACCTGGACCGCAACCTGCAACTGCTCGAGCGCGGCGGCCAGGGCCCGGACCACCCGGTGCACCCGGCCATCGCCGAGACACGCTACATCAAGAGCATCACCTGCCGCTTGCTGCCCAACAGCTAAGCTTCACCGGCTTCCACAGGTTTCGCGCTGCGCGGCACCCGTGGAAGCCGGCTTGCCCCAGGCTTGACCCGCTCCAGGCGTCATGACGGCAGCGCCAGCCGTCGATCCTCTCTGGGACAGCGCTCGAACCGTGCCCGATAACAGCGGGTGAAGTACGACGCCGATTCGAATCCGCACGCGACCCCCACCTCCAGCACGCTCATGTCGGTCTGGCGCAGCAACTGACGGGCCTTGTCCAGCCTCAGCCGCAGATAGAAGCCACTGGGCGTGTCGTCCAGGTGCAGGCGAAACAGCCGCTCCAGCTGCCGCCGGGTCACCTGCACGCCATCGGCCAGCACCTGGGTGTTGAGTGGCAGCTCGGTATTGCGCTCCATCTCGCCGATCACCTTCACCAGCTTCTTGTTGCGCAACCCATAGCGCGTGGCGATCTCCATGCGCTGGTGGTCCTGGCGCGGGCGGATGCGCCCGAGCACGAACTGCTCGGACACCTGCACCGCCAATTCGCTGCCGTGGGCCTGGGCGATCAGGTCGAGCATCAGGTCGATGGAGGCAGTACCGCCGGCGCAGGTGATGCGTCGGCGGTCGATCTCGAACAGCTCCTGGGTCGCCTGCAGGCGTGGATAACGTTCCTTGAACGCCTCCAGTGCTTCCCAATGCAGGGTGGCCCGGTGACCATCGAGCAGGCCGGCCTCGGCCAGCACCATCGCGCCCGTGTCGATCCCGCCCAGCACCACGCCCTCATGGTCGAGACGACGCAGCATGTGCTGCAACTTCAATCCATAGCACGCCAGTGGCTCGAAACCGGCCACCAGCAGCAGCAGGCGCCCGTGTTCACCCTCCCCCAGCGCGCCGTCGGCATTCACCGACATGCCATTGCTGGCCTGCACCGCACCACCGTCCAGGCTGAGCACACGCCAACGGTACAGCGGGCCACGAAAACGGTTGGCCACGCGCAGCGGCTCGATGGCGCTGATGAAGCCCATGGCGGAGAAGCCTGGCAGCAACAGGAAGTCTATGGTTTGCGGCATCGCGTGCTCCGCGGCAAAGGTGGTCGCCTCCGTGCAAGTGTTGGTCGCCAGGGTGCGATTTTCCACCCTGCTGCCAGCGTAGCGTGTTCTCACGGCCCGCAGAGGCCGGATCCGATAACAATACGCACTGCCGATGGAGAGCCACCATGCATCGCTTTATCCGCCGCAGCCTGTTGTCCCTCGCGCTCAGCACTACCGTAGCCACTCCGCTTTTCGCCGCCGAACCCGCCGCCTGCAAGGATGTGCGCCTGGGCGTGGTCAACTGGACCGATGTGATCGCCACCAGCGCCATGGCCCAGGTGCTGCTCGACGGCCTGGGCTACCAGACCAAGCAGACCAGCGCCTCGCAGCAGATCATCTTCGCCGGCATCCGCGACAAGCGCCTGGACATGTTCCTCGGGTACTGGAACCCGATCATGACCCAGACCATCACCCCGTTCGTCCAGGCCGGCCAGGTGAAGGTGCTCGACAAGCCCAGCCTGGAAGATGCCCGCGCCACCCTGGCCGTGCCGAAATACCTGGCCGACAAGGGCCTGAAGACGTTTGCCGACATCCACAAGTTCCACAAGGAGCTGGGCGGCAAGCTCTACGGCATCGAGCCCGGCTCCGGCGCCAATACCCAGATCAAGGCGATGATCAGCAAGAACCAGTTCGACCTGGGCAAGTTCCAGCTGGTCGAGTCCAGCGAGGCCGGCATGCTCGCCGCCGTCGACCGCGCCGTGCGACGCAAGGAGGCGGTGGTGTTCTTCGGCTGGGCACCGCATCCGATGAACGTGAACATCGACATGGTCTACCTCGGCGACAGCCAGGACGCCCTCGGCCCGGACGAGGGCCGCGCCACGGTGTGGACGGTGACCGCGCCGGACTATGCCCAGCGCTGCCCCAACGCCCATCGCCTGCTGACCAACCTCAGCTTCAGCGCCGAGGATGAGAGCCGGATGATGCAGCCGCTGCTCGACCACAAGGACGCGCTGGAATCCGCGCGCCAGTGGCTCAAGGACCACCCCGAGGACAAGGCCCGCTGGCTTGACGGGGTGACCACCTTCGACGGCAAACCGGCCGCGGACAACCTCAAGCTCACCGCCAACTGACACCGCCTCATCGCTGGCAAGCCAGCTCCCACAGGACGTCCACACGGCCAGGGTTCATCGCCAACCCTGTGGGAGCCGGCTTGCCGGCGATAGGGCCAGCAAAGACACCACGAGGAACTGATCAATGAACCACGACGTCATCATCACCTGCGCCCTCACCGGTGCCGGCGACACGGTCGCCAAGAGCCACCTGGTCCCGGTCACGCCGAAACAGATCGCCGAGTCCGCCGTCGAAGCCGCCAAGGCCGGCGCCACGGTGGTCCACTGCCACGTTCGCGACCCGCAGACCGGCCGCTTCAGCCGCGACGTCAACCTCTACCGCGAGGTGATGGAACGCATCCGCGAGGCTGACGTGGACATCATCGTCAATCTCACCGCCGGCATGGGCGGCGACCTGGAGATCGGCCCAGGCGAATCGCCCATGGAATTCGGCCCGGGCACCGACCTGATCGGCCCGCTGGAGCGCCTGGCCCATGTCGAAGCGCTGCTGCCGGAGATCTGCACCCTGGACTGCGGCACCCTCAACTTCGGCGATGGCAATGCCATCTATGTCTCCACCCCCGCCCAACTGCGTGCCGGCGCAAAGCGCATCACCGAGCTCGGCGTGAAGGCCGAGCTGGAGATCTTCGACACCGGCCACCTGTGGTTCGCCAAACAGATGATCAAGGAAGGTCTGCTGCAAGACCCGCTGTTCCAGCTGTGCCTGGGCATCCCGTGGGGCGCTCCGGCCGACACCACCACCATGAAAGCCATGGTCGACAACCTGCCTGCCGACGTTACCTGGGCCGGTTTCGGCATTGGTCGCATGCAGATGCCGATGGCTGCCCAGGCGGTGCTGCTTGGCGGCAACGTGCGGGTCGGGCTGGAAGACAACCTGTACCTGGACCGTGGCGTGCTGGCCAGCAACGGCCAACTGGTCGAGCGGGCCGCCGAGATCATCACCCGCATGGGTGGCCGTGTGCTCACCCCGGCCGAAGGCCGGGAAAAGATGAACCTCAAGCGTCGCTAATATCCCAGCAGGAGCCAGATATGCCTTTCATCACCGACATCAAGACTTTCGCCGCGCTGGGTAGCGGCGTGATCGGCAGCGGCTGGGTCGCCCGCGCCCTGGCCCACGGCCTCGACGTGGTTGCCTGGGACCCGGCCCCCGGTGCCGAGGCCGCGCTGCGCAAGCGCATCGCCAACGCCTGGCCGGCGCTGCAAAAACAAGGCTTGGCAGCCGGCGCATCGCAGGATCGCCTGAGGTTCGTGGCCACCATCGAGGAATGCGTGCACGATGCCGACTTCATCCAGGAAAGCGCCCCCGAACGCCTGGACCTCAAGCTCGAGCTGCACGCGAAGATCAGCGCCGCCGCCAAGCCCGATGCAATCATCGGTTCCAGCACCTCGGGGCTGCTGCCCAGCGAGTTCTACGAGTCGGCGACCCACCCCGAACGCTGCGTGGTGGGGCACCCGTTCAACCCGGTCTACCTGCTGCCACTGGTGGAAATCGTCGGCGGTCGCAAGACCAGCCCTGAAGCCATCGAAGCGGCGAAAAGCATCTACACCAGCCTGGGCATGCGCCCGCTGCATGTGCGCAAGGAGGTCCCCGGTTTTATCGCTGATCGACTGCTCGAAGCGCTATGGCGCGAAGCCCTGCACCTGGTCAACGACGGTGTCGCCAGCACCGGCGAGATCGACGACGCGATTCGCTTTGGCGCCGGGCTGCGCTGGTCGTTCATGGGCACCTTCCTCACCTACACCCTGGCTGGTGGTGATGCCGGCATGCGTCATTTCATGGCCCAGTTCGGCCCGGCATTGAAGCTACCCTGGACCTACCTGCCAGCGCCGGAACTGACGGACAAGCTGATTGACGACGTGGTTGAAGGCACCTCGGAGCAATTGGGCGAACGCAGCATCGCCGCGCTGGAGCGTTATCGTGACGACACCCTGCTGGCGGTGCTGGAAGCGGTGAAAACCAGCAAGGCCAAGCACGGCATGGCCTTCAGCGACTGAGGAGAAAACGATGCCCGCCCTGATCACCTACCGCACCCGCGTGTTGCCCGAGTGGGTCGACTACAACGGCCACCTGCGCGATGCCTATTACCTGCTGATTTTCAGCTATGCCACCGATGCGTTGATGGAGCGCATCGGCCTGGATACCGACGCACGGGGGCAGAGCGGGCATTCGCTGTTTACCCTGGAGGCACATATCAACTACTTGCATGAGGTGAAACTCGATACCGAGGTGTGGGTGCAAACGCAGATCATCGGCTTCGACAAGAAACGTCTGCACCTGTACCACAGCCTGCATCGCCAAGGAGTTGAAGATGCGTTATCGGCCAGTGAGCAGATGCTGCTGCATGTGGATTTGCAGGGCCCAAGGTCCGCAGCGTTTGGTGCGCGGACCATTAGCCTCTTGGAAAATCTGCTTGAAGACCACAAGACACTCCCCAACCCCGCTTTCGTCGGCAGGCTGATCCGGCTGCCTTGATTTGACCGCAAGGCCATCGCATGAACGAAGGCCTTGCCCTATCGAGGTCAGGGATAAAAAGCCTCTACTTCAGTTCGCCGCTCGTTCAATCGCCGCACCACGTCATAGCGCCCCGGAGTTCCCATTGGAACTCCCTGCCACTGCAGCTTGGGATTGGAGTAATAGCTCAGTCCCGTGCAACTCGGGCAACTCTCGTAATCCGCCATGATGGTTCTCGCGTTGGTGCCCGGAATTACATAGCCATGCTGATAAGGTGGGTCGAACTCTGGATCGCCTGGTTTCCAGTAATGACTTGCTCCGATGTTCCGGCCGAGGACATGAGCCATGTCCAAGTGATCACCGGCCACCTGCCACGTGGAGAATGCCGTCTCCTTGCGACTGTCGATATAGTACCTTCCGAGGACACTTGGATCGAATACGGCCGTGAGTACGAGATCAGCACGATAGCGCTCACGTGCTGCCTGCATCTGCTCGTAGACATCGGAACCCGGCGTACGGGTCAATCTCAACACCTCTGCAGCCGTCTTGTCTTTCTCGCTGAGCAAGCTTTCAACATAACCGGCAAACTCATACTGAATATCCACGCCGCTGTTGACGAATGCCCGATTGGCAAAAATCAGATGGTCTTCCATGACATCAGACAAGCTAGGGCCATCCGCTGGGCGGCGGGAAAATCCGGCCCGAGCTTCCGCCGTGCTCATCATCATTACCCGAATGATACTGACCCCGGCATGTCCCGGCTTTCGTTGTTTCACGGCTAAAGCCGAGGAAGAGACTGTATCTTCCACTGCTTCGCACGTTAGAGCGTTCTTCTTCGAGGGGTCAATCTGGACTAGCACCTGTCGACCGGCGCCCGCATAGTCCAAGCGATAAATGTGTCCGTCGACATGAATGTTTCCAAACACTTTGTCACCATACCGAACCAGTGCAACCCAGTTCGCAGGATCTACATCAACCTCCTGAGCAGCAGATAACCCGCGCCTGCGCGTAGATGGCTTGTCGCCGTACCAATAGGTCTTGGTCTTATTGACATCACTGGACCACCTGAGGTGAAACTCGACCTGGCGTCCGTCCGGCAGGTACATGAATAGCCGAGGGGTATTACCAGTGATTAGACCAGCATTGACATCAACCAGTCTCACATCTTGAGTAGCAGGATCATTCAACAAATCACTCAAGTACGGAGGTAGTTTAAATCTCTGCTGCAACTCAATCCAGCCCGGACGATTTAAATTTTGGAGCGGAGCAAACAGAATTGGCAGACCATTTTTTCCTGAAGCAGAAACGGCATTCGCCATAGAGCACGCGCCCAGCAGCCCAAGACTGGCTATCACTAGAAAAAATGAAGACACCCTTAAGGTCATGAACCAAACTCCCAAACCACCACGCCAACACACTAACTGGCCAGACAGGCTTCAATAAATCCATTCGTGCGCCAACTTCTGACTCAGCCACCAATATTTAGTTTGACAAAGAAGTGACAACCCGACCCACCAACTCAGTCATTAAGCCATGCTCACCCTCAATCCTTTGGCGTTGAGTCAATAAGATAAATATCATTTTCGAACTGACCTTCATGCTCAAGTCTAAAACCAGGAGGTGCCTCGGTAGCGTTCAAGTCATTCACATTAGCCCCCGCCAAACTGCCTGCCAACAATTCCTCCGCCCCCTGATAACAACGACGTTTGGTATCCTTTACTGTGCGAATACATAGCTGCTGATGTTTGCCCAAGCCCAGAATTGTTGCAGACTTGGCTCTGCTTGCCCCACTGCCCGTCGATATACTCTGCCCATCCCTGACATCGAAGACTCCAAGCCTCTCACCCCTCAGGTTTGTTTCCGCAAAAAATTCAACACGAACCGCACCTGGATCATATTTCAGTATGAATTTCTCAGGAAATGGCTCGGAAGCATACGGAACTGGATAAACGAAACTATGTCCTCCAACGACCTCTTTTCTTCCCACTTCCGAGAAACCCCAGAGCCCCGTAGTTTTCGGGCGTATCAAAAAACAAAACAATCTAACCCCTTCTTCACTTTCAGCACAAATACTGCTGAATTGACCAGGAGCCATCCCCGACATAATCACACCGACCCAATCGGAACTGCTGGTAGCCCGCTTGCATTCATAGCGCTCTCCGTACTCCTTGAATACAACTCTACATTTGTCGTCACCCAGAAAACCAAGCCTCACCTCCGCGCCTGCGCTGAAAGAGGCAAAGAGCAACAAGCCCGTAAAAACAGCAGCTGCCTTACCAGTTAAGCCGAGCATATCGATCTCCAACTCATTGATGGCCAGGTAATGCTCAAACCATCACGCATTTCTCGCAACTATCAAAATTACCAGGTATGCAATTAATAGGATTCGGAAGCCTTACCTATACTTAGCCAATCGCGAGCAGCATCCACCAATGCATGAAGTGAGGGTGACCAAGCCCTCATTGCCATGATCGGTGGCAGCGTGCGCCCTTGGCCGGCACCAATTTAGCCGTAAACGACCTGTTCTTAGCCAAAGCGGCCATCGCGACAATCTGCCCTTGCCGCTCCTGGCGCTCCCGCCCCAGAATTGATCGCAAAACAACACAAGCAGAGGACAACAGCCATGATGCATACGGACCTGATCGACCAGGACGACCTGCTGGGCCAGTTGCGCTCACGGGGTTTCGACATTCCGGCCGGCGCCAGCGCGGAGCAGGCGTGCGAAGTGGTGATACGGGGGTTGACCGAGCCCAATGCGCGGGCCCTGAAGGGCATGGTCGAGCAGATGTACACCGGCAGCGCGACGATCCTGCCAGCGGTGCGCCAGGCCATCGACAAGCAGCTGTTACCGGCGTTGGCGCAGTACAACACGCGCGCTTGAGGGCATCGGAAAAAGTGGGCGCGAGATTTGTGGGAGTGGGCTTGCCCCGCGATTGAACCATCGCCGGGCAAGCCCGCTCCCACAAGCTCGTCAAATCCGCCCGCGTCTAGAGGCGCACGCTGGCAAAGGTCGACTCGTTGCGCGCCTGGCTCAGCGCCGCCATCGGCCCGCTGTGGGGCGACAGCGCCATTGCCTGCGGGATCGGCATCATCGCCACCTGCTGGGTGGTGTTCGAGCCCACGCGCTCGTCACGCGGCGGAATGCCGAAGTATTCGCGATAGCACTTGGAGAAGTGCGGCGTGGAGACGAACCCGCACACTGATGCCACTTCGATGATCGACATCGGCGTCTGCTTGAGCAGTTGCCGGGCGCGGATCAGCCGCAGCTTGAGGTAGTAGCGCGACGGCGAGCAGTGCAGGTACTTCTGGAACAGGCGCTCGAGCTGGCGCCGCGACACCGCCACATAGACCGCCAGTTCGTCGAGGTCGATCGGCTCCTCGAGGTTGGCCTCCATCAGCGCGACGATTTCCTGCAGCTTCGGTTGGTTGGTGCCAAGCATGTGCTTGAGCGGCACGCGCTGGTGATCCTGCTCGTTGCGGATGCGTTCGTAGACGAACATCTCGGAGATCGCCGCCGACAGCTCGCGGCCGTGGTCGCGGCTGATCAGGTGCAGCATCATGTCCAGCGGCGCGGTGCCGCCGGAGCTGGTGAAGCGGTTGCGGTCGAGGGTAAACAGGCGGGTGCTCATGTTCACCCGCGGGTAGGCCTCCTGCATTGCCGCCAGGCATTCCCAGTGCACGCTGCAATCGAAGCCGTCGAGCAGCCCGGCGCAGGCCAGCGCCCAGCTGCCGGTGCACACCGCGCCCAGGCGACGCGACTGGCGGGCCTGGGCCTGCAGCCAGGTGACGTGCTCGCGGGTGACGGTGCGCTGGATGCCAACGCCACCGCAGACAATCACGGTGTCCATCGGCGGCGCACTGTGCATGGCCGCGTCGGGGGTGATCTGCAGGCCGTCGCTCGCCCACACCTGGCCACCATCGACGGTCAGAGTGTGCCAGCGGTACAGCTCGCGACCGGACAGCTGGTTGGCCATGCGCAGCGGCTCGACCGCCGACGCCAGGGAAATGAGGGTGAAGTTGTCCAGCAGGAGAAAGCCGATGGACTGGGGTGCTGTGCGGTTCTGGGTTGGGGTCCCGGAGGTGTACGACGTCATCGCGATTTCTCCTCACACAATGCAGGGTGTGCTTCAGGCGAGCACTGTTCTTGTAATGGCCCCGTTTCGTATGCAGGGGCTTTGCCAATCTCAACGCAAATGGCATGCCTGAATTTGAACGCCCATCCAATAAAACCCAAAAGCGACGTCGGCATGCGCCTTCCAGCGGCCTGGGTGATGAGCGTCAGGTCAAACGCAAACAGGCGCGCCAGCGCCTCTGCGCGTCACCCCTGAGCAATTCGGTAGCACTTGTGGGAAGGTTGCCCAGATGCGACAGACTTAAGTGTCACCGACAACCAACCTGCTGGTAACGACAGGCGACGGCCGGTAGATGACAACCGCTGCGCCAGAATGTGGCGCATCGGTCACGCGTGGGCCAGAACGGCGCATCAGCATTCGATGACGCTGACCGCCAGGCCTCCGCGGGAGGTTTCCTTGTACTTGTCGTGCATGTCGGCGCCGGTGTCGCGCATGGTGCGGATCACCTGGTCCAACGAGATGAAGTGTTCGCCATCACCGCGCAAGGCCATCTGCACGGCATTGATCGCCTTCACCGCGGCGATGGCGTTGCGCTCGATGCACGGGACCTGCACCAGGCCACCGACCGGGTCGCAGGTCAGGCCGAGGTTGTGCTCCAGGGCGATCTCGGCGGCGTTCTCCAGCTGCGCCGGGGTGGCGCCAAGTACATCGGCCAAACCTGCGGCAGCCATGGCGCAGGCCGAACCGACCTCGCCCTGGCAACCAACCTCGGCGCCGGAGATCGAGGCGTTCTTCTTGCACAGGATGCCCACGGCAGCCGCGCCGAGGAAGAAGTCCACCACGTTGGACTCATCCACCGCATCGGAGAAACGCATGTAGTAGTGCAACACCGCCGGGATGATCCCCGCCGCGCCGTTGGTAGGCGCGGTGACCATGCGCCCGCCGGCGGCGTTCTCTTCGTTGACCGCCAGGGCGAACAGGTTGACCCACTCCATGGCGCTCATGGTCGAGCCGATCACGTTGGGCTTGCCCAGCTCCTGCAGGCTGCGGTGCAGGCGGGCGGCGCGGCGACGCACATTGAGCCCGCCGGGCAGGATGCCTTCATGTTTGAGGCCGTTGTTCACGCACTCCTGCATGGCTTGCCAGAGCTTGAGCAGGCCGGCGCGGATCTCGGCTTCGCTGCGCCAGACCTTTTCGTTCTCCAGCATCAATTGCGACACGCGCAGGT
>Ga0268257_1002594_pt1 | contig 12682 bp, 10 predicted proteins | sample AgamicAtPrz_FD_200249 | JGI IMG/M metagenome (GOLD analysis project Ga0268257, IMG submission 200249) | Agave microbial communities from Guanajuato, Mexico - At.P.rz (v2) (version 3) | ecosystem: Host-associated > Plants > Phyllosphere > Phylloplane/Leaf | place: Guanajuato, Mexico | collected...
ATCAGGAGCTGGCGCTGAACCTCGCGCAAAAAACGGCCGAAGAAGGCCGCCTGCATGGAGCGCTGGCCAACCTGGAGCGCTTGCCTGCCAACCTGCCCCAGGCGCGCTTGGCGAAAGCGCGCATCCTTCGCTCACTGAACCGCCCGGAAGCCGGCGAGCTATACGCCAGCCTGACCCGCACCTGCCTCAAGGCCCAGGGCGAGCAGGGTCTTGGCCAGCTCGCCAGCGCCGCTGGGCGCTACCCCGAAGCCCTCGAACACCTGCGCCTGGCCGCTACCCTGGACCCGACTAGCGCGCCGATTCGCAACGACTTGGGTGTGGTGTACATGAACCTCGGACGCATGGACGAAGCCCGCTTCGAACTGCTGACCGCCCTGGAACTCAATGAGACCGAGCAACAGCCGGCGCTGAACCTGCTGACCCTGCTGATCTACCAGGGCAAGCGCCCGCAGGCCGACGCCCTGGCCAAGCGCATGGGCTTTTCGGCCAGCCAGATGCGCGCTGCTGAAGAGCGCGCCGAAGCGATGCGCAGCAAGAACGCCGGTTTGCCGATGACGTCGCCTACTGCGGCCACGCCGGCAACCAAGGCACCAGTGATTCAGGTAATTGCGCAGGATGCCCCCGCAGCTGCCAGCGTTGTACCGGTTGCTCCGGCACCGGCAAAAGTTGTGTCGGTCAGCGCGCCCGTCGCACCGGCCGCGCAGCCAGCTGTTGCTGCGGCACCACCTGCCGTTCCGGCGCCGCGGCTGTCCAACTTCCGGCCGGCGCCCGTGGTTCCGTTGTCGTTGGCGGGCGTTTCAGCCAGATCGGCTGCGCCGGCACCGGCGGTTGTCGCCAAGGCCGAGCCGGCTGCTGATACGCCGCCTGCACCTTTGGCTCGCGCTGCCGCCGCTCCCGTCGCCGCTCAGCCGGTTATCGCTCGCGCTCCAGCGCCTGTGGTTACGCCGCCCGCTGCTGCGCCGCAATCGGCGCCAGCCGCTTCTGCGACACCACCTGTAGTAGCCGCAGCACCCAAGGCGCCAAGGCCGCCCGCCACGCCGGCATCCATTGCCGCTGCTCCGGTGGTCGCCAGTGCGCCAGCGCCTGCAAGCACACCTGCGCCAGCCTCCGCTACGCCGTCGCCATCGCGCTTCGGCATCGAAATGCGCGCAGGCCGTCTGATCGTGCCGGACGATGGCGGCTTCGTGCGCGTGGTCCCCATCGAAGAAACGTCCGCCAGCGTCAATTGAGTCAGCCATTCGCCGGCGGCCAGGAGGAAAGCACCATGAAAGGATCGATCATCGGCTGTGCAGTGCTGGCCGCAGCATTACCAGCCTTGTGCCTGGCGGCGGACGAGGGTGATGGACGAGGGCTGGTGGGCAATGAGGTACAAACCCAGACCGCCCACTGGCTGCGCCTGCAGCGCGAGGGCCGGCTGGCGTCACCGCACCCGCAGGTGTCTACCCCCGCTGAGCGTGAGCTGGCCTCGCAACGCTGGCTGGACAGCCACAAGCACCCGATCCCGCCATTCTTCGCGCAGGACGCAGGCGGTGAACTTGGCGAATAGGGTTATGGGCTCTCGAAAGTGTTATCGAAGTTGTACGGCCAGTGTTTTTTAACAACTTCGTAACAATAGAGGCCGTGCGACAGTAGCCGATATTTACAAACTTTACCCGTGGGATGGATAAGACAACGCCAACTGAGTGCGGTTATGCACGCGGGTCAATCGCAATATCTGCGAGACATAGAGTTTGACGGTGTTTTCCGTAATGCCCAGTTCGCAGGATATCTGATAATTGGTCATCCCTTTGGCGATAAGTTGGGCCACTGCAAGTTGCCGACGTGACAACTTGTCGAATGGCTCGGGCACCTTGTCCGCCGATGTACTCATCTGCGCGACGTTCTTGATCGGCATGGTGGGGATCAGCTCGCTGTGCATTTCATGCAGTGACGCGGCGAGATCCTGAATCTGCTGGCGAATCTGCTGCTCCCTGGCTTTCTGTTCCACGCGCTCCTGCAGGCGTTTGATACCCGCCAGCAGCTCGTGCAGATCCACCGGCTTCTGGAAGTAATCACTGACGCCGGCGCGCAGGGCCAGGATGACGTCCTGCTTGTCGGTGCTGCCCGTGAAGATGGCGGTCTCATACAGCCTTCCGGGCGTTGCGAGTCGCGCCAGCTCGGCGACCAGTTGCAAGCCGGTAAGCCCTGGCATGTGCATGTCGCTGAGCACGACGGCGATGCTTTCGTCGCCCTGAAAGGCCTGCAGCGCATCGTGTGCGTTATGGCATGAAGTGACGTCATAACCCTGCTGGCCGAGAAACTCGGCGAGTTCCTCGACAATCATGGGTTCGTCGTCAACGATCATTATTCGCAGGGCGTTAATGCGTTCCATGCGAAGCATCTACCTATTGGAAGAGGTACCAAATCGCAGAATAGTCAGGGGTCAAGTTAGTGTCAAAAGTGAACAGTTGTACAGGTTTCGCCCAAGTCGAGTTATCACTTTGGTGTTATAGGCGAAGTGCAACGCCTTGGTTATTCTCGGTTAACTATCCTTCTGGCTATAACCAAATGGCGGTCAGTGCAAAGCCTGAAAATAGAAAGGGTGCATAGGGCGCCTTTCTGGCTGTAGCTGTTCTGAGAAATATCCATTTTTCGGGAAGTGCCTGCCCAATGGTGGGGTTGATGCGTATCAGCGCCAGCCAGCTGAGTTGTACAAGAGCTGCGCCGATCACGCTGAACAGTACGTGGCTGCTGTCGCTGGCGGCGCCCAGGGCAATGAGCATTTTCACGTCGGCAGCGCCCATCTGGCGGGTCAGATAGCCGGGCAGCGACAACAGGCACGCTACGCCCATCGCCAGGGCGGCAGCCTTGAAGGAAGCCCCGGTGAAACTGCTGCCCCAGAGCAGCAGATGCGCCAGGGCAACGGCGAGGCCGCCCAGCGTCAACAGGTTGCTGATGCGCCGCTGCTGCGCATCTTGCAACGCACAGGCAGCCAGCCAGCCGAGCAGTACGAAGTAGGACATGGCGACAACGGGCATCCAGGGAAGTAGGGCGTGGCAGCCCGATTCAGGTTGGCGGAGTTTGATCCGCCCGCGGCACTAATCATGGTAGGTGGGCCGGGCAATGCAAGTGTTCAAGGATTGGTTCAAACGCGGCGAAGAAACTCAGGCGCCGCTTGAGACAGGCATCGTCTCACCGCCGCCCCCCATATCGGCCAACAGTCCCTGCCTGAACCTGTCCATCGATGCCTTGGGGCGCGTATTCGAAGTCTCCGGCAGCCTCTCCGATCGCCTGCCCATCGCCATCTCCCAGGTCCTGCCGTTGGAGCAATTGCTGCACGGGCAGAGCCGCTATCTGGTCACCGACCTGGCGGCCTTCGTGCAGCAGATGCTCGATCTGTCCTTCGTCACTCGCGACGGAGGCATCTTGCACACCCGCGGCTGGCTCAAGCCCGAAGCGCACGGCTGGTCGCTGCAGGCCTTCGAGGTGGGCGACTTCCTGGCCCGGCTGCACGCCTGCGAACAGCGCCTGCAGGTGTTCTCGCAGATCAGTGCCGTGGCGCAGACCGTGCGCGGCACCGAGCGCGTCGAATTGCCCCGCCACATTCACGACTGGCTGGGTGCCATGGCCCAGGCCCTGCGCATGGCGTGCGTTGCCTTGGCGCTGCCGGATGCCGTGCGCGGCGGCTGGCAGGTCGTCGGCCATTACCGCGATGCGCTAACACCGGTGTTCTGGGACGATGGGCAACATTTGCCGCGGGAGTTGCAGCACTATGCCGGCGACCAGCCGGTGCAGTGGCTGCGTGGTGATGCCGGCGTGACCGAATGGCATGCCGCAGATTCGGTGTGGCTGGTGCCCTACGCTGATCACCAGGGCATCCGCGCCTGGCTGTTGTGCTCACCTTACGTCGCTCACCAGAGTATGCCCGAACTCAACACCCGTGACTGGCTCGACCTTTTCGCCCATGTCGCCGCGCCGCTGCTGCAGCGCCTCGACGAACAGCAACGCAAGGTGCATGGCGAGCGTGTGGATATCCTGCAGAACCTGCTGGGCACCGGCTGGTGGGAGTACGTACCGCGCAGCGGCGCCTTCCTGCTGGCGCCCTGCCTGACTCAGCGTTTCGGTTTCAGCGAGGATGAGGCGGTCACCCTCGCCGACTGGCTGGAACTGCTCAGCCCGGCGGATCGCGACGAATTCCGCATCCGTCTGGGCGATGCCGAACTGAGCGGCCGGGCGTTCGAACAGGTGGTGCGGCTGCGCGATGCCGACGATGCGCTGTGCTGGTTCCGCATCCACACACGCATCCTCAATGCCAATGGCCAGCGGCGCATCGTCGGCGCGGTGCTGGACATCAACGACATGAAGCTCAAGGAGGTCGAGGCGGACGCCGCCACCACGCGCCTGAAGAGCCTGGTCGCCAGTGCGCCGGCGGTGATCTACGTGAACCGCTACGACGACGGCGTATTCGTTCCGGTGTTCTGCAGCGACAGTTGCAGCGCGCTGCTGGGCTGGACGCTGGATGACTTCGTGCAGCGCAGCGTGGCCGATTTCATACACCCCGATGATCGCGACATCTACTTCGCTCACACCCGCACGCTGCTCAGCCAGGGCGTGGCCAGCTGCCGCTATCGGCTGATCGACCGTGATGGTCGCTACCACTGGCTGCAGGACGAGGCCAAGCTGCTTCGCGACGAGCGTGGCATCCCCGTCGAAGCGGTCGGCCTTTGCCTGGATGTGACCGACGCTGCCCAGGCCGCAGAGCGTGTGCGCGAGAGCGAGGAGCGCTACCGCATCCTGGTCGAGGATTCGCCGGCGATCATCTGCCGCTATCGCCCCGATCTCACCCTGGTCTACGCCAACCGGCCGCTGGCCCAGTACCTGGGCATTCGCCAGGAAAACCTGCCCGGCACCAGCCTGGCCACGTATCTGTCGGCCCAGGAGCTGACCCAGTTTCGCGAACGCCATCGCCAGCTGACGCCCAGTGAGCCGGTCGGCACGGCACTGGTGCGCATGGACCTGCCTGGCCGCGAGCACATCTGGTGGGTGCTGTCCGAGCGCGGGGTGTTCGACGAGCAGGGCAAGCTGATCGAGGTGCAGGCCGTCGGTCGCGACGATACCGAGTTGCAGAAGGCCCGGCAGATGCTCAACCAGAGCGCCAAGATGGCGGTGCTCGGCGAAATGGCCACGGGGCTGGCTCACGAGATCAACCAGCCGCTCAACGTCATGCGCATTGCCCTCACCAACACCCTCAAGGGCGTGGAGAACGGCTCGGCCAACCCCGAGTACCTGAAGAACAAGCTCGGCCGTATCGAGCAGCAGATCACCCGCGCGGCGAAGATCATCAATCACATGCGTATCTTCGGGCGGCGCTCCGAGGTCGAGGACGACCTGTTCAGCCCGGACGAAGCCATCGAAGGCGCCCTGACCCTGGTGCGCGAAGGCGAGCTCCTGCGTGACATCGACCTGACCTTGCAGCTGTGCGGTACGCCCCAGGTGCGCGGGCACGCCGACCAGCTCGAGCAGGTGATCATCAACCTCTTGGTCAACGCCAAGGACGCGCTGCTCAGCGCGCGGGACAAGCACCCGGAGCTGGAGCCCAGTATCCTGCTGTGCAGTGATTGCGAGGATGGCAAGGTGATCGTGCAGGTCCAGGACAACGCCGGCGGCATCGATCCGCTGCTGCTGGATCGGGTATTCGACCCGTTCTTCACCACCAAGCCGGTGGGCAAGGGCACCGGCTTGGGACTGTCGGTCAGTTACGGGCTGGTCAATCAGATGGGTGGCAAATTGAGCGTGAGCAATCAGCAGGGTGGCGCCTGTTTCCGTATCGAACTACCTGTGGTCGCTGGCCAATGAATGCCTGGCTCGACACCCTGCACCACTGCTGCGTGGCGGTGCTGCAGGGCGATCAGCAGGTGATCGCCCGATTGCGTGAGTCCGGGTTCGACTGCGATGAGGGGCGCTGGAGTTTCCGCTTGCCGGCCCTGCACGCCTGGCTGTTCGGCGAGTGTGTTGCCGTCGAATACTCGGCTTTTCTCAAGCAGCTGTACGCCAGCGATCTCAACGGACGACTGGCTCGCCAGGGCGCGCATATCGTCATCGCCGACAACCGCGGCCAGGTCAGCGAGAGCCTGTATCGTCTGCAGCACCTGTTCTGAATAGGTGGCGGTGGCCTTCGTTGTAGAGCGCCGAGTCGGCGAAATTCTCTGCCCCCAGCACCTGGCCGACGAGGATCAGCGCGGTACGCCGGAAACCCTTGGCGCTGACCTTGACTTCGATATCCGCCAGGGTGCCGAGTACCCAATCCTGGTCCGGCCAACTGGCGCGATGCACCACCGCGATCGGGCAACTGGCGCCGTAATGCGGCAGCAGCTCGGCGACGATTTTTGGCAAATGCTGTACGCCCAGGTGGATGGCCATGGTCGCGCCGTGGCGCGCCAGATCCTGGAGTTCTTCGCCGGCCGGCATCTTTGACTTGCTGGCGTAGCGGGTGAGGATCACCGTCTGCGACACCTCGGGCAGCGTCAGCTCGCTTTCCAGCAGCGCGGCGCAGGCCGCCGTGGCGGTCACGCCGGGAACGATCTCGAAGGGGATGCCCAGCACACGCAGGTGACGAATCTGCTCGCCGATGGCGCCGTACAGCGACGGGTCGCCCGAGTGCACCCGCGCCACGTCTTCGCCGCGCTCATGGGCGGCGCGCAGTAGGGCGATGATTTCATCCAGATGCAGCTCGGCGGTGTTCACCACCTGGTGAGCCTGGTGCCCATCGAGCACCGCTTCGGGCACCAGCGAGCCGGCGTAGAGGATTACCGGGCAGCTGTGGATAAGGCGTTGTCCCTTGACGGTGATCAGCTCGGGGTCGCCGGGGCCGGCGCCGATAAAGTAGACAGTCATGCGGTTCCTGGATGTAGGGCGGAAGATGCTTTTCTCTTCCACCGTGGTGTTCGGCTTATCCGGTCGTTAGCGTGGGATCGCCATGCCGTGGATCGAGAAAGCGTGGACTACGCGTCCAGACACATCTACGGATCGCTGCGGGCAATGGCCAGCGTTGCGTTGGCGCTCTTGCGCTTAGTTATCCACAGGCGAGCGGGGCGGTCGCTCAGCTGTTCGACCAGGGCCAGGGCGCTGGCTTCGGCGACGCCTGGCGTACCGGTAGCCATCAGCGCCTGCGCCGAGGTTTCGGTCAGACGCCCATGGTAACCCGCCAGCACCTCGGCGGGCAGGAAGTGGATCGGCAGGTTCAGCTGGGCAGCCAGTTGCTGCAAGCCTGGCTCGTCAGCCTTGTGGGCGCTGCTGGCTAGGGCCGTCAGATCGGCAGTACTTGCGCCATACTCGGCCAGCGTATTGTCGAGCAAGGTCATCAGTTCGCTCAGCGAACACTCGCGCCGGCAACCCAGGCCGGCGACGAGAGCAGGCCGCTCACTCACTGCTGCCGGCGCCCACGGCCGTGGAACCAAGCGGCAGCCAGGCCCAGCGCTGCCCAGAACGCCGCGTTGGTCAGCAGCGAGGCGAGGATGAACTGATGCTCCAGCGCCTCGGGCGCCAGGCTTTCATGCACGTCGGGCTGCGGCGCGCCGAGCAGGTGGGGCAAGGTCAGAATCGCCGCACCGAGAATGCGCAGCATCCCGTTGCCGCCGAACGCCAGCAGCGCCAGGCCCGCAGCGGTCGAAGCAGCCGCGCCGATCCACCAGTACTGGCGCAGCAACAGTTCCGCTGCGGCAGTGCCCGGCAGCTCCGGTGGCAAGCCGCTGGCGGGCGCCAGGACGAAGGTGGCGAATCCGGCCAAGCCCCAGAGCAGGCCCTGCCAGGTTTTTTCCGGGGCGCGCAGGGTGAACAGGCCGGCAAGCATCAGCGCGAAGCCAACGGCGACCACCAGATTGCTCAGGCCTGTGGATAACAACCGCTGCCAGCCGTCTTCGGGCGCCCAGGCTTCGCCGTCGTGGCTGTGGCCGCTTGCGCCATGGTCGTGGGCAGCGGTGGCGTCATGGCTGTGTTCGATGGCGGCAGGCTCCGCGACCTCGAAGCCTTCCGCCTGCAGGATCAGTGGGGTGACCCACAGGCTCTGCAGCAAGGTCAGCACGATGGCGGCGAGCAGGCCGGCGAAGCCGGCGGTCTGGGCGATACGCTTGATCATCAGCAAGCCCTCAGTGGCACGGAAACGCGGCGCTGTGCCGGGTGTCGTGGGCGGCGTTGTGCAGGGCTTCGACGTGGGAGAAGCCGGCGAAGAAAATCAGCACGGCGCCCAGCACGCAGCTGCCGACAGCAAGCAGGATGCGTTGTGACAGGGGCAATGTGGAAACGCTGGAGGTGGAAATGACGCTGCTGGACATGATCGTAGACCTCAGGGGTAAACGGCACAGCAGGACACGGCGAGACAGCCCGCACAGGCAGGCAGCGATCGGCGCGTGCCCGCCCACCGCGGGTTGCCAAACAGACGATCCAGGCCGGTCTCCGGGCTCGCGATGATCACCTTGCGGCGATGGGGATCGGCCTTCCCATGCATGCGCACAGTGGCCAAAACGATCCTGACATTCGCTTACCGTTGCGGGGGCAGCGCCGGACTCGAACCGGCTTCCCGTTTCACCTCACGCACGGCGGCGTGAGACACCTGAAACAACCGGGCAAGAACACCACGAAGCGGCAAGTGCGTCAATATGTTGCAGGTTTTCTGGCGATTGACCGTACGGCAGGCTCTGCGTAGCCTTGCGTGTTTCGAGGTGCTGCTTGTCATCAAGCAGCTAAGAGGGAACACGGACCGCCGTGGCTGCCCCCGCAACTGTAAGCAGCGAGTGCGTCGCCAATCGCCACTGGGCAACCGGGAAGGCCGGCCGCGCGCCATGACCTGCCAGCCAGGAGACCTGCCTCGATAACGCTTTCGACAACCGGGCGGGGTGATCCGGTGATGCCTTCGCGTGAGCCCTGCTCGTGCCTGCCATCCTATCGCCCGCTCGCCGTTTCTGCAGACGCCAGGGGCCACCATGAAAACGCTCGCCAAACTTCCCGTCACCATCGTCACCGGCTTTCTCGGTGCCGGTAAGACCACCTTGCTGCGCCACATGCTGGAAAACGCCGAGGGCCGGCGCATCGCGGTGATCGTCAACGAATTCGGCGAGCTAGGTATCGACGGCGAGATCCTCAAGCAGTGCTCCATCGGCTGCACCGAGGAAGAAGCCAATGGCCGGGTGTTCGAACTGGCCAACGGTTGCCTGTGCTGCACCGTGCAGGAAGAGTTCTTCCCGGTGATGCGCGAGCTGGTGGAGCGTCGCGGCGACCTCGACCATATCCTCATCGAAACCAGCGGCCTGGCCCTGCCCAAGCCACTGGTGCAGGCCTTCAACTGGCCGGAAATCCGCAACGCCTGCACCGTCGATGCGGTGATCACCGTGGTCGACAGCCCGGCCGTCGCTGCCGGCACCTTCGCCGCTTTCCCGGATCAGGTCGATGCCCAACGCAAGCTCGACCCCAATCTCGACCACGAGTCGCCGCTGCACGAGCTGTTCGCCGACCAGTTGGCCAGCGCCGACCTGGTGATCCTCAACAAGGCCGACCTGCTCGATGCCGACGCGTTGGCCGCCGTGCGCGCCGAAGTGGCCGAGGAACTGCCGCCAGCGGTGAAGGTGGTCGAGGCCCATGGCGGCTCGCTGCCACTCAATGTGCTGCTGGGCCTGAACAGCGAGACCGAGCTGCATATCGAGGGCCGCCGCACTCACCACGACGATGAAGACGACGATCACGATCACGACGAATTCGACTCGTTCCACGTGGAACTACCGGAAGAGGACGAGGCGCGCCTGCTCGTTGCGCTGAAGGACGTGGTCGGCAAACACGGCATTCTGCGCGTGAAAGGCTTCGTCGCCGTGCCGAACAAACCCATGCGCCTGCTGCTGCAAGGCGTCGGCCAGCGCTTCGACAAACATTTCGACCGTGCATGGAAGCCTGACGAAGCCCGAGTGACCCGCCTGATCGTGATCGGCCAGGAGCTGGATCACACCGCCATTGCCGCCGAGCTGAAAGCAGCACTGGCGTAACCGGCTGCCATCATGCATCTGCTGCGTACCCAGCCTGGCCAGTCGCTGCCGGCCGACAGCATCGCCGACCTCGGCCAGACACCCGCCGAACTGGTGGTGCTGTGCACCGGCGATTCGCACCTGTCGCTGTTGGCCGAAGTCGCCCGGCATCTGCCCGAGAATTACCCCAGTCTGCGCCTGGCCAGCCCGGCGCAGCTGAGCAACAACGCCTCGGTGGATTTCTACGTCGAGCAGGTGCTCAGGCACGCCAAGGTGATCATGATTTCCGTGCACGGCGGCGTCAGCTACTGGCGCTACGGCATCGAGCGGCTGGTGGAGTTGGCGGGGCAGGGCAAGACGCTGATCCTGGTGCCGGGCTGTGATAACCCAGACCCCGAGCTCACGGCGCTGGGCAACGTGACCGCCGAGGACGCCGAGCGGCTGTGGCAGTATCTGCGTCAGGGCGGTGTGGATAACGCGCGGCAGTTCTTCAATTGCATCGCCGATCATTACCTGGGCCGTGACTACGGTTGGCAGCCGCCGCAGGCGCTGCCGCGGGTTGGCCTCTATCACCCGCGTATCGGCAATGCCTCGCTGCAGGACTGGCGCGGCGACTGGCAAGCGGATGCACCGGTTGCCGCCTTGCTGTTCTATCGCACCCATGTGCAGGCGGCCAACACCGCCTTCGTCGACACCTTCTGCCAGCGCCTGCAGGCCCAGGGCCTCAACCCGTTACCCATCGCCGTGGCCAGCCTCAAGGAGGCGGCCTGCCTGGCGCAGGTGGAGGATTGGCTCGACGAAGCGGGCGCCAGCGTGATTCTCAACACCACCGGTTTCGCCCAGTCCAATCCGGAGTCGCCCCAGGCGCGGCCGTTCCGCCGCGACGTGCCGGTGCTGCAGGCGCTTTGTGCCCTGGACAGCGAAGAGCAGTGGCAAGGCAATGCCCAGGGCCTCGGCCCGCGCGACCTGGCCATGCATATCGCGCTGCCGGAACTGGATGGCCGGCTGATCACCCGACCGATCAGCTTCAAGGGCCTGGCCTGGCGCAGCGAGCGTAGCCAGAGCGACGTGGTCTGTTACCGCGCGCACCTGCCAGGCATGGATTTCGTCGCCGAACTGGCGCGTCGTCAGGCCGACCTGCAGCGCCTGCCGGCTGTGGATAAGCGCGTTGCCCTGGTGCTCGCCAACTACCCGACCCGCGACGGCCGCATCGGCAACGGGGTCGGCCTGGATACGCCGGCAGCGGCGCTGAATATCCTGCGCGCCCTGCGAGCCCAGGGCTATCCGGTCGAGGGCCTGCCGGACAGCGGCACCGCGCTGATCCACCAACTGCTCGGCGGCGTGACCAACGACCTCGACAATCTCGACCTGCGCCCCTGCGCCCAGAGCCTGGCGCTGGACGACTACCAGCGCTGCTTCGCGGCCCTGCCCGAGGTCAATCGCCAGGCGGTGCTGGAGCGCTGGGGCTCGCCGGAAAGCGACCCGATGTTCCGCGAGGGTCGGCTGATGATCGCCGGCCTGCGCTTCGGCCTGACCTTCGTCGGCATCCAGCCGGCACGGGGTTATCAGGTCGATGCCGCGGCGGTTTACCACGACCCGGACCTGGTGCCGCCCCACGGTTACCTAGCCTTCTATTTCTGGATGCGCCACGTATACGGGGCCAATGCGGTGATCCACGTCGGCAAGCACGGCAACCTGGAGTGGCTGCCGGGCAAGAGCGTCGGGCTTTCCGAAAGCTGCTGGCCGACGGCGATTCTCGGCGCGCTGCCGAACATCTACCCGTTCATCGTCAACGACCCCGGCGAAGGCGCCCAGGCCAAGCGCCGCACCCAGGCGGTGATCATCGACCACCTCATGCCGCCGCTGACCCGCGCCGAAAGCTACGGCCCGCTGCGCGATCTGGAGCGCCTGGCCGACGAATACTACGACGCCAGCCAGCTCGACCTGCGCCGCGCCAGCGAGCTGCGTGGCGAGATCCTGCAGAAGGTGCGCGAGGCCAGCCTGGATCGCGAACTGGGCCTGCAACTGAACGATGACCCCGCCAGCTGGCTGCCGCAGCTCGATGCCTACCTGTGCGACCTCAAGGAATCACAGATCCGCGATGGCCTGCACGTGTTCGGCGAGTCGCCGGCCGGGCAGTTGCGCCGCGACACGCTGCTGGCGCTGCTGCGCATTCCACGTGGTGATGGGCAGGGCGGCAATGCCAGCCTGCTGCGCGCCCTGGCCAGCGACCTGGCACTCGATTTTGATCCGCTCGATTGCGACATGGCGGCGCCCTGGGCCGGACCGCGGCCGGAAGTCCTCGCAAGCTTGAGCGATGAGCCTTGGCGCACGGTGGGCGATACCCGTGAGCGCCTTGAGCTGCTCGGATTACGGTTGATTGAAGGAACGGATTTCCAATCCGTAGGATCAAGCAGTGCCGTGGTGCTGGACAGCCTGCGCAGCCATATCGCTCCGCTGCTGGACGCCTGCGGTGACGCCGAGATGCACGGTCTGCTCAGCGCGCTCGAAGGCCGTTTCGTGCCCTCCGGCCCCAGTGGCGCACCGAGCCGGGGACGGCTCGACGTGCTGCCCACCGGGCGCAACTTCTACTCCGTGGACGTGCGCAACCTGCCCACGCCCACCGCCTGGCGCCTCGGTGTGCAGGCCGCCGACCGCCTGCTCGAACGCCACCTGCAGGACGAAGGCGACCACCT